>Ga0182024_10011409_pt1 | contig 17856 bp, 17 predicted proteins | sample P32metaG_FD_120480 | JGI IMG/M metagenome (GOLD analysis project Ga0182024, IMG submission 120480) | Permafrost microbial communities from Stordalen Mire, Sweden - P3-2 metaG (Illumina Assembly) | ecosystem: Environmental > Terrestrial > Soil > Wetlands > Permafrost | place: Sweden: Stordalen... | reverse complement strand
TGCACGGCGTTCCGGTGTACCGCTTGCGCGGACGCTTGTTGCCGCTGGTGTACCTGGATCGCGAGCTGAAGATCGAGAAGCAAAAGGCGGGCGGAGGTTCCGAAAACGACGGCGTCAGCAATATGGTGGTGCTGCAGGCGGATGGCCGGCAATTTGGGTTGATCGTGGATGTAATCAAGGACACGGAAGAGATCGTGGTGAAGCCGCTGGACCGGAGGCTGAAAGGCTTGAAGACGTTTGCCGGCGCGACCATCATGGGCGACGGGATGGTGGCACTGATTCTAGATGTCCTGGGCCTGGCCCAGCGCGCCAGCATCATTTCGGAGACACACGAGCGCGCGGCGGCGGGGGCGAGTTCCGAAGATAAGGCAGAGACTGTCGAGAAGCAGACGTTTCTGGTGTTCGCCGGGCCGGACGATGCACGCATGGCCGTGCCGCTGGGAGCGCTCGCCCGGCTGGAAGTGTTTCCTGCCGCGCAGGTGGAAAAATCTGGAACGGAATCGGTCATTCAATATCGCGGCAAAATCCTTCCGCTCGTTTTCCTGAAAGCGGTGATGCAGGAGCGGCGGTACGACGCGCGCCACCTGCAAGCGCTGAAAACAGAAGCGGAAGCGGCGGCGGAAGCGATACAGGTTCTGGTTTGCAACCACGAAGGACATGCGGTGGGCCTGGTGGTGGAGCGGATCGTGGACATTATCGAGGACCGCGCGGACGTGAAGTCCGCAGCGACCAGGAACGGCGTGCTGTACGCGGCGGTAATCCAGGAGCGGGTAACCGAGATACTGAACCTGGAAGTGATTCTGCGCTCGGCGCCCATCGTGCAACAGCAAGAAGAGGAACCCGTAAAGGTGGGCGATTAAACCATGGCCAATACCCAGCAGTTCTGCACTTTTTATCTGGAGAACTACTACTTCGGAATCGAGCTATTGAACGTGCAGGAAGTCCTGCGGCAGCTCGAACTGACCGAAGTGCCACTCGCGCCGCACGCCGTGCGCGGGCTGATGAACCTGCGCGGGCAAATCGTGATTGCCGTGGACTTGCGGCGACAGCTGGGCCTGCTGGAACGGCCGGAGGGCAAGCCGGCGATGAACGTGATTGTGCGCACGGGGGAGGACGCCGTCAGCCTGCTGGTGGATGAAATTGGCGACGTGGTGGAAGTCGGCGACGACACCTTCGAACCACCTCCGGAAACGCTGCGTGGCAAGGTACGGTCGGCGATTCGCGGGGTGCACAAGCTTGAAAAGCAGTTAATGCACGTGCTGGATACCGAACGGGCCTGCACGGTCGAGGAACGGCCCGTAGTTGCGCCAACTGAACATTGATTGGCCAGCAACGAGCCCAAGCTGGGACGCAGGCGATCGGACGTGTGAACTCTGCAATTTTTAGGGGAGAGACAAAATGAAATTGACGCTGGGAAAAAAACTGGGGCTGGGTTTTGGAACGATTCTCGTCCTAATGGTGGTTAGCTCGGGGCTCAGCTATTTCAAGCTGGCTGATATTAGGAGAATAGAAGAGCACATTTTGAAAGCGAGCGTGCCCACGATTGAGGCTTCCAAGAATTTGCAGACCCACATGCAATACTCGGCCAGTAAGGCGCGTCACGCTATTCTTGCAGGAGGAGAAGCGGAAAGAAGAGCGGTCGCCACCAAGAGTTTTGCAACCGCGTGGGACAACATCGACAAGGACCTTGCGGAATTGGAGGAGCTCTCCCCCAAATGGAGTATGCAGGAAAACCGAGACCGGCTGGTCAAGATAAAAGAGGCGTTACCGGGTATCCGGCAAGGCCAGGAGGCTTTGATTGCTGCCGCGGCGAGCGGGGAACGCGACGCGATCGTTAAAGCCGGCAATGACTACGCGGACAAACTGACGCCGGTAGTGGACGCCACGGGCAAAGTTCTCAATGAATTCGCGGATGCAGTTGATGCTCTCAACAAGAAGAGCCAAATCGAACTGGACGCTGCAGATACTTCGATGATCTGGACGATGGCGGTGACCACCCTGGCGGCGTTGGGAATCGGAGCGTTTGTCGCGATCTACTTGAGCCGGCGCATTTCTGGCTCGGTCGCGTCCATCTTGGAACAGGCGGATGCCATCGCCGACGGCGACTTGACCCGGGCAGACACCAAGCTGACCAGCGCGGACGAATTGGGCGATTTGACCACGGCCGTGAACAAGATGCAGAGCAAGTTGCGCGGAGTAATCGAGTCCATTGGCAAGAACGCGCAGCAAGTGGCCACAGCGAGCGAGGAGTTCTCAGCGACGAGCCAGCAAATTACCGCCAATTCCGAAGAAACCTCGGCGCAGGCCAACGTGGTATCCGCGGCCACCGAACAAATCAACCGCAACCTGCAGACGGTAGCGACCAGCACGGAAGAAATGAGCGCAAGCATCAGCGAGATTGCCAAGAATGCCAGCGAATCAGCCAAGGTGGCGGGTGAAGCGTTGCGCGCGGCGGTAGAGACCGACGCTACGGTGACGAAGCTGGGGGCATCCAGCGCGGAAATCGGGCAAGTCATCAAGGTAATCACCTCGATCGCGCAGCAGACCAACTTGCTGGCCCTGAATGCGACGATCGAAGCGGCACGAGCGGGAGAAGCGGGGAAGGGCTTCGCGGTGGTGGCGAATGAAGTGAAGGAACTGGCCAAGCAGACGGCGAAAGCGACGGAAGATATCGGGCAGCGGATTAGCGCGATTCAGACCGACGCCAAGAGCGCAGCGGCAGCGATCAAGACGATCAGCGGGATTATTGGGCAGGTGAACGACATCGCGTCAACCATTGCGACGGCGGTGGAAGAGCAATCGGCGACGACGTCGGAGATGTCGCGAAACGTGACGGAGGCGGCCAAGGGATCGGGAGAAGTGGCCAAGAACATCACGGGGGTGGCGACGGCGGCGCAGAGCACGTCGGCGGGAGCGAGCGACTCGCAGAAGGCGGCGCAGAGCCTGGCGCGGATGTCGACGGAGCTGCGGGAGCTCGTGAGTCAATTCAAGACCGAGGGCAACGGGCACCAACGACGCGCGGCTTGATCGAGTAGGCCGGCGCGTGCTGATTGCCGCGTGTTAATCGCAGCAGCAATGCATGGCTTCTAGCACCGCTGCGCGTCGTCTTCGGCGCGCGCGTCGGCGCCGGAAAAGATGTTTGATTTCGAGAACGATTAGAAACAGGCCCGAAATTGGCTAAAAGGATCCATGCCGCCGATTCGCATCCTCATTGTTGACGACTCCACGGTCATCCGCAAAGTGCTGTGCGACGGGTTTGCGGGGGATGCGGCGCTGGAAGTGGTGGGAACCGCGGCCAACGGACGCATCGCTCTAGCCAAGATTCCGCAGCTGCATCCGGACCTTATCACTCTCGACGTGGAAATGCCGGAAATGGACGGACTGGAAACGCTGGCGGAGATCAGAAAAATCTACCCCAAGCTGCCCGTCATCATGTTCAGCACGCTGACCGAACGAGGGGCATCCACGACGCTGGACGCGCTGGCGTTGGGCGCCAGCGACTATCTGACCAAGCCGAGCAACACGGGCAGCCTGGACGTGACGTTGCGCCAGCTACGCGAGCAGCTCATCCCAAAAATCAAAGCGCTGTGCGAAACGCAGCCGAGCCAGCGCGCTGCGCCCATCGCGCGGGCGGCGAGTTTGCGGCCGGCGATCCAACGGTCCGCTGTGGATTTAAGCCGAATCGATGTGCTGGCCATCGGCACGTCCACGGGCGGCCCCAATGCGCTTGCCGAACTGCTGCCAGGGATACCCGCAAGTTTTCCCGTTCCCATCGTGATCACGCAGCATATGCCACCGTTGTTTACGCGGCTGCTGGCAGGGCGGCTGAACTCGCGTTCGGGCTTGACGATTCGCGAAGGCGTGGCGGGAGAGATCCTGCGGCCGGGCGAGGCATGGATTGCGCCGGGAGATTTTCATATGACGGTGGAAAGAAAGGGCGCAACGGTAGTGCTCGCTCTGGACCAGAACCAGCCGGAAAATTACTGCCGGCCGGCCGTGGATCCCATGTTCCGTTCGGTTGCGAAGGTATTTGGAGCCAGCGCACTGGCGGTCGTATTGACCGGGATGGGCTGCGACGGCACGAACGGCGCGCAGCATATAAAAGAAAGAGGCGGCCAGGTGCTGGTGCAGGATCAAGCGAGTTCGATCGTGTGGGGCATGCCGGGCCAGGTTGTTGCATCGGGACTGGCGGACGCGACTTATCCGCTCAGTTCGATGGCTGCGGAGATCGGCCGGCGCGTGGCGATGAAGAGGAATTCGCCTTCGGTTGCTCCGCGGCCGATCACCGCGGGCACGAGAAAAGTTGTAGTTCCGGGAAGGCAGTGATAGCAGCGTCAGCGCGAGCGGCCGGCGAGCCACCCGTTGATTTCACACGCAGAGCGTTGAAGGACCCTTTGATATGAGCACAAATAGCACGGCCATCCTAAATCAGACAGCGACGGACGCCGATTTAGCGGATCCATCGTTGGTGAAACTGCGAGATTTGATTTATCGCATCTCCGGCATCTTCCACGCGGAAAACAAGTTTTACCTGCTGGCGCTACGCTCCCGCCGGCGCATGAAGGTAATCGGTTCCAATACCTTCACTGACTATTTTGACCAGCTCACCACCCGCGCCAACCGTGACGTGGAAATGCGCAATCTTTTGAATGAAATAACCATCGGGGAGACGTATTTTTTTCGCGGCCAACCCACGATTGACGCCGTGAGCAAAATTATCTTCCCCAAAATCGTGGCGTTGCCCGGCAAGCAAGCCGTGAAGAAAGTCAGAGTGTGGAGCGCTGGTTGCTCGACCGGTGAAGAATCCTACACGCTTTCGATACTCTTTCTGGAGCAGATCGCGCCAAAGTTCAAGGATTGGAAAGTCGAGATTGTGGCCACCGACCTGAACGACGATTCGCTGGTGAAATGCCGCGAGGGCTTGTACCCCGAATACTCCATGCGAAACCTGAGTCCGCAAAGGCGCGAGAAATACTTCAAGCAGGAGGGCACTCTTTACAGGATCAAGGACGTGGTGCGCGCGCCGATAAAGTTCGACCGGCTGAACCTGCAGGATCAAACGAAGATGTTGTTCATGAAAGGATTCGATCTGGTTTTCTGCGCTAACGTGCTGATTTATTTCGATGGCGCCGCCAAAAAACGGACGGTGGAACATTTTTACAACGGATTGGTTCCGGGCGGACATTTCTTCCTCGGAGAGTGTGAAACCCTGTTTGGGATTTGCGACCAGTTTCGCCTGGTGCATTTTCCGGGCTCGACGGGATATTACAAACCCGTCCCGGGTGAGGACGCGGGAGGCAAAAAGTGAATCCCGAGACAAGCAAGATGCTGCAACGCAGAGTCAGCGAGCTGGGGAGCTTGCCGGTGATGCCTTCGATCCTGCAATCGTTGGGAACGTGCCTGAGCGCCAGCCCGGGCGACATGAATATTGACCGGATCGTGGAGCTCATTTCCTATGACAAATCGCTCGCGGCACAATGCCTGCGTGTGGCGAATTCCGCGATGTTTACCCGGAGAGCCGATGTTGAATCCATTCGCCAGGCGGTGTTGGCGCTGGGCATCCAGCGCATCCGGGATATCGTGTACTCCTGCAGCCTTCCCAAGCTTTTTGCCGGCGCGCAGCAGGGCATGGCGCAATCCACGTTCTGGCGGCACGCGCTGGGAACGGCGCTGGTCAGCCAGAATCTGGCGCAGCGACTGAAGGTCGCGGATATCGAAAAGTTGTACCTCGCCGGACTGCTTTGCGACATAGGAATCCTGGTCAACTCGTTGTTGTACCCGGAGGATTTTCAGCGCGTGCTGGAGCAGGCGCAGGCATCGGAGACCCCGCTGTGCGAAGTGGAACAGCAGGTCCTGGGTTTCACTCACTGCGAGAGCGGCCGGATACTTGCGGACATCTGGAAGCTCCCGCCAGACATCTCCGAAACGATCGAGTTTCATCATCATCCTTCCGGCGATCATGCGGACGTGGAAATGACTTGCGTGGTTTATCTGGCGGATCTGCTGTGCCGCTTGCGAGGGCTGGGATACGGTTACTACGAGGCGCGTGAATTCGACCTGGCTGCGGAAGTTCCGTGGCAAGTGCTGAAGAAAAAACATCCCGACACGGCAGCGGGACTGGACCTGGCGCGATTTACGTTCGAGCTGGACCAGTACGGAGTGGAAGTGCAAACGATGGTGGATTCCATTTTTTCCAATGGAAGTGGTCCACATTGAACCCGGGAACGACGCACAATTACGCATAGAGTGCTTCCGCGGATACGAATTGATACTTATTCGGCCGACTATTTTTGCGCAGTACGCCTCTGTTCGAGGTGTAATCTGCGGTGATAAGTCCCTTCCTTCCTATCAACGTGCTCCCTCCGGCTAAAAAATACATTCCTGCCTCCCGCGGCGTAAAACGCTCGCTGCCCATACCTCGATACTTTACGCCCAAGTCCGCCGGACATCATCTGCCAAGGTGCTGGCCGTCGCACCGGTGCGTCTCGTGATATAAACCTCCGGGGGTTTCTGAATGAAAATGTCTGGTGCAGCAAGAGCATTGGCGTTGTGTGCGTTGCTGTCTTCCTTCGGCGTCGCGCGAGCCGCGCAGGCACAGGCTTCCGAACGCGTCATCATTGACACTGATCCGGGCACGGATGATGCGCTGGCAATTCTGCTGGCGCTGCGATCGCCTGAACTGCACGTCGAGGCGCTGACGGTCGTTGCTGGCAACGTGACGGCTCCGGTGGGCCTGGACAATGCACTGAAGGTCGTTTCGCTGGCGGGGCGCTGCGATCTCCCGGTGGCCGAAGGCGCGCAACGTCCGCTGCACGCGAAACTGAACATCGAGCCGTTCTGGAATGGGCCAAACGGCCTGGGCGGCGCTGAATTGCCGCCGGCGCAGTGCAAGGCCGATCCTCGCTTTGGTCCCGACCTGATCATTGAACTGGTGCACAAATATCCTCACGAGATCACCATCATCGGAGTGGGACCGGAAACGAACCTGGCGCTGGCGATTTTGAAAGACCCGACGATCGTGCCGCTGGTGAAGGGAGTGGTCTCGATGGCCGGTTCGATTTCCGGCGGCAATGTGAATGGCGCGGCTGAATTCAACGTGTATTGCGATCCAGATGCCGCGGACCTGGTGTTCCGTGCCGGCTGGCCGGTGACGATGGTGGGATTGGACGTGACGGAAATTACGCTGATCAGCAGCGCGCAGGTCGCGGAGATCGAGCGCAGCGGCGGCGCGGAAGCGAAGTTTGTCGCGGCGGTGGCGCGCTTTCAGGTTGGTTTGTATCAGGGCACGGGATTTGGCGGAGGAGCGATCCACGATGCTCTGGCGGTGGGGGTGGCGATTGATCCTTCGTTCGTAAAATTGCGTGCGATGCGCATTGACGTGGAAACGGAAGGGCGGATTGCGCGCGGAGAAACGGTGGCGAACCGGCTGGGAACCGTGGACCGCGTGGTGGACAAGGGCGATCATCTGGAAACCGTGGGCGTGGACGCGGTGAAACCGAACACGCAGGTGGCCGTGGGCATAGATTCCGAGCGCTTCTTGAAATTGTTCATTGCCAGGCTGAGTGGGAGCGGGGCGGCGACCGCCGCTGGTAGCCGGCCGTAGCAGAGATGCATTCAAATTTGCAGGGCGCAGGTTATCGTGCGGACGGCGAATGTGATTTCTTGCGCTTGTGACGCGATTGCGATTTCGCGTTGATTGCGGGAGCTGAGGAGCGTGTGCGTATCTGCGTCAGGCGCTGGATGGAGATGGCGAGGAGCAGCAGTACGATCGGATCAATGGGCAGGCGATAACGCGGCAATGCGAGCGTGAGGTAATAGGCCCAGGGATAGATCAGCGGAAATGCGGCGACTGGAACGGCGAACTGGCTGTGCTCGCGGAAGAGAATGATGCTTCCGCAGAGCGCGCCGAGCGCCGCGACGAGATTGAACGCCAGCACGCCGCGAAACCGCAGCGAGGGCGTGCCGAGAAAATCCACCAGCGGATACGGAGTGCCTCCCGACCAGATGGAAATCGCGCGGTAGGTGATCAATCGGGCTTCGCGGGCGGGATGCGAAAGCATGTAGGCAATGGCTTCCTGTTTTTTCTGCTGCATGTAGGCGATTTCGCCCATCGATATATATTTTTCGCGCTCGGCGGAATTGTAGATGGGGTGCAGATCGCCGCGAAAAATGTCCTGGGTTTGATCGTTGTTGCCGAGCCAGAGTTGCAATCCGAGGACGGAGCGCAGCGGCACGAATTGGTGGAAGACGCGGCAGTTGCGGATGGTCCACGGAACGCAACAGAGGATGATGATGGCTACGGCGGCTGCCGCGTTCTTGAACCACTCGCGCTTTTCGCGCCGCGCACGGTACACCAACCACCCCGCCAAAAATGGAAACAGGGCAGCGAGCGTCGCGTTGAACATCAGCGCAATGCCCCACAGCAGGCCGTAAGCGCACCAATCGCGGAGTCGCTGCGATTCGACGAGCGCCAGCGTGGCCCAGAGAATTGTTGCGGCGAGCAGCGCGGAGATGGACGCGTCCCACATGCTTTCGACAGGTAGCAGGATGGCGTTCGGAAAAATTGCCCAAAGCCACGCGGCGCCGGCGGCAAGGCCGATTCCACCGATGCGTTTTCCTACGTAATAAATCGGGATGCAGACGAGCGTGCAGCAGCTGACGTTCAGCAGCACGGTTGCGGCCCAAGCGTGAAAGGTATAGGCGCCGAACAGGCGAAAAATTCCCGCGAGAAGCAGGGGAAATAGCGGCGTCATCCAGGCGGTGGGGCCGGTGTTCACGCGAAAGGGCGAGCTGAAACCATGGCCGGTGGCGAGGGAGTGCGCGATGTTTCCGGACTCGAAGAGGAAGGGGATGACGCTGACGCCTTGGCGTGGATGAATGTGCTGGAATTGCCACATGTAGCCGAGGCGAATCACGAGAGCGATGAGCATGATCAACCACAGCGAGGTTGTGGCGGCGCGAAACGCATTGGTGAATGTGCGAAGCATGCTTGGGAAGCGTTACATTCCTTGGCTTTGGACGCAAGGCCAGCGCGACCGGATACGGCGATGGACGAGATGCGCCGACAATGCGTTCGCCACCTGGATTGCGGAGATGCCAGCCGATTTGTGGTAGCTTCTGAGGCACCGATCGTGGCCAAGAAGAAGAAAGACCGGTTGCGTGTGCACAAGGAAGCGCGGCGGCTCGCGCGGCTGGGTGTGGGCATGCCTCCGACCGAACGAACGATTCCCGACAAACGGCAGAAAGCGCCGAAACACAAGAAGAAATTGGTGGCGCCGGATTTGAATTAGCAGTTATTTCACAAATACATCGCCATGATCGAAAGGCGTGGCTTCAAGGGCTGCAGCCCCGCCCTTCCGAGTCCGACATTTATAAGACGGCTTGTAGATTGAGGCGCGGCGGCACGCGCCATTTCGAGACTAGCTGGGCTCGCAGCGATTCATTGTGGAACTTCCTGCCGTCCGTATGCGATTGCGCCATTCGCTAAATTCAGTGCTGCCAGCGAGTTTACCTTCCAATAGCAATGTGCGTGCAGGGCGCGAACCGGAACAGCGCGTGCAATACGCACTGCATGAAAATCACGCGATGTGGCCGGCAAGGTGGGATCGCAGTTCTTGGGATGCGGATGTCTCTCGTCGCGGCGCTGCCCGCGGCGCGCGCGCAGATTGTTCCGGTGAGTTTAGTGCATGAGACCGTGGGGGACTCCAAGATTCCGAGCGGGATTGCGCTGGCGCCGATCCCGCACAGCGAGTTGCGCAGGGCGGTGAAGCCCGGGCTGCCGAAATCGTTTTTCGCATTGAGCGCTGGAGTTTACACCGCCGCCGGACTGGACATGCAGCAATCCGAATCCATGCTCCCGCACTTTGACGAGAAGGATCCTGTGGTGCGGCCGGTTCTGCGGCTGCCGGCGCCGGCGTATTACGCTTCCGCGGCTATGTTCGCCACGGGAATCAACTTTCTGGGATGGAAAATGGCGCGGTCCGAGCGCTGGCACAAAATCTGGTGGCTTCCGCAGGTAACTTCGATGGCCGGAAACCTGGCGGGATACGGATACACGCGGGCGCATCCTGCGCCGCATTGATACCTCGTATTTCGCGCCGACGGATGGCATGCAACAGTAGGAAAATGGCGGCTCACATTTTCCTAGCGCGATTGGTTGTGAAGGTGAAAGGTTCGGACCGAACCTAGTTTTTGGATCCTCAGCCGGGCTTGAAGTCGGGAATCACTTCACCAGGCTTGAAGAACGTTGTGGGCGGCGTGCTGGTGGCTCTAGCGGACGCGGCGGCGATTCTTTCGAAATCCTTTTTTGAGAAGCCGACGCTACTTTCCTGGATTTTTCCGTCCGGCGCGATCAGGAACACGGTGGGGACGTTGGTAATGCCGTATTGATTGGAGACCGGGTAGCCCTTTTCGTCAATCAGCGTGGGAAAGTCGATTTCAAATTCCTGGCAAAATTCGCGGGTGTCCGCGGCGTCGTCCTGCGAAATGCCCCAGAGCGTGAATTTCTCGCCGCCGTAGGTTTCGTGCAGGCGCTCGAGAAACGGGGCAGTGAATTGGCAAGTGGGGCAGCTCACTTTGAAGAATGCAGCGACGACGGGGCCTTTTTCCAGCGCGTCCGCGAGGCTTGATTTGTTTCCGTCCGTGCTTTGCAGCGCAAATGCCGGAGCTTTGGCGCCGGCAGTCAGAGCAGCCATCTTGCTTCCTCCCAGGAATTCGTGAATGCGCCGTTTCAGGCTCATATGCCAATTCTAGCGCGGGATGATTTGATGCTTTCGTTTGCGCGTGGATTCAGCGGCGAATAAAGCAATAAAGAACCGGCAACCTCTAACTGGAAGCGATCTAATAAATGTGCATCCGCGACCGAGCACCGCGGCTTCAGGGGCTAAAGCCCATTTTTGCGCAGCTTCACGGCGGGGCTGAAGCCCCGCCCTTCCGGGTCGGCCAGTCACGAGATCGCTTCTAATGAATGTTGCGGGTTTTTTTGCCGACGTAATCCATCAGCAGGTACTGGCCGAGGGTGTACGGAGTGGTGAAATATGCTTTGCCGCGGCAAAGCTCGGTAACTTTCTGCACGAAATGGACCAGGCTGTAGTCACTGGAAAGCATGAATGTATTGATCAGAATTCCGGCGCGCTTGCACTTCGCGACTTCTTCAAGAGTCTGCGTGACCACCAGCGGATCGAGGCCGAAGGCATTCTTGTAAATGCGTCCGTCCTCCAAAGTCAACGCGGACGGCTTGCCATCGGTGATCATGACGATCTGGCGCATATCTTTTTTCTGGCGCGACAAAATGCGCTGGGCGAGGCGCAGGCCTTCGCGCGTGTTCGTGTAGTAAGGGCCCACCTGCACGCGAGCCAGTTTGCCGAGGGGAATTTCCTCCGCACTATCGTGAAACAGAACGCAGTGCAAGGAATCACCAGGATATTGCGTGCGAATCAGATGCGAGAGCGCCAGCGCCACTCGCTTTGCGGGCGTGAAGCGATCTTCGCCGTAGAGAATCATGCTGTGGCTGCAGTCGAGCATCAACACCGTGGCGCAGGAGCTTTGATATTCGCACTGGTGGACCATCAGGTCGGGATAATCAAGCTCGATGGGGATTTGCGCGCCGTTGCGCTGCACGGCGTTAAAGAGCGTGCCGCTGATGTCCATGTTTAGCGTGTCGCCGAATTCATATAATTTTGAGGTGCCGCCGGATTCGACTCCGGTGGCGAGGTCGCGCGTATCGTGGCGTCCGAAACTGCTCTTGCCGAGCGAGGCCAGCAAGTCTTTCAGCGTCTTGAATCCCAGGAAATCGAGCGCTTTGTCGGTGATCTCAAAGCGCGCTTCCACGTTGGGCTGCGCTTCGCCCACCTGGCCGCCGGGAGTTTGCGAAGGAGGCGGCGTGATCTGCGCGGGCTGGTTGGGGCGCGAGATGAAGCCCTCTTCCTCCATGCGCTGAATAATTTGCTCGATTACTTCGCTGAGCTGGGGATTTTCCGATAGGTCGGGATTGTTGAGCATCTGCTCCATGAGTTCGGGCGGGAGCAGTTCGCCTTCCTGCAGCGCGCGCAAGATAGCTTCGCGAAGTTCGTCCATCATTTTGTCGCGGGAGCGCTCGGGATCCATTTCGTAGATGCCGAATTGCGATTCGTAGCCGCTCTGCAGGAAGAAATCCGAGAGGCGGCTCATCAGCTCCTGAAGGTCAATGTCTTCAGCGGCGTCGGGCGCGTATTTCGAATATTTCGTGTATTTCATTTAGTGCGATGCCTCGGAGAAACACCCCACAACTACGCGGGCTTCAGGGGCTAAAGCCCCTTTCCCGGCGAGCGCGACGGCGCGGCTGCAGCCCCGCCCTTCCCGTTCAGCGACTTGTAAGCGGGTTTTCATTAGCTGCAAATACCGGGCCGCCGCGCTCAATTGAACTGGCGGCGCGGCATGCGGCCGGAAGGCTCGCGCGGGTCGCGCGGCTCGGGCGTCTTGCGCACGTCGGCGAAGAAACCGCGTTCTTCGCTGCGATTGATGCGCTTGTGCGCCCAGAGGCCCTCGAGGATGAATTCCGCCGCGCTGGTGACGATTGCGGCGTCGTCCTTCTGGCTGACTTCCAGAACGCTGAGGTTGTCGAACAGGCCCTGGATTTTTTTCAGCTGCGCCAGGACTTCCGAACTGGACGCATTCGCGGGAACTTTCAATTCGCCGCCCAATTCGAACCACTGAATCACGGGCTGCATATTTGCGCCGGTAAAATACTGCGTGTAGGTCTTGCCGATGGCAGCGCGAATCAGCTCGCGCGCGATGTTTTCGGCGCCGCGCAGTTCGCCTTCATATTCCAGCTCGAATTTACCGGTCATGGAGGGAATCGCGGCGTACACGTCGGCGACGCGCGCGACGATGGCCGAATCGCGGCTGCGCACGGCGCGCTGTTCGGCGCTGCTGAGCACATTTTCGAGCGTGCTGATGGGCAGGCGCTGGCTGACGCCGGAACGGCGATCCACGCGCTTGTCCTCGCGGGCCTGAAATGCGACTTCCTCGACGATTTCGCGAATATATTGCGGCACTTCGACGCGCTTTTTTTGCTCGCGCTTGGTCCAGGATTCCTGCGAGGTGATGGACATGCCTTCGGCGACCGTGGCCGGATAGTGCGTGCGAATTTCCGAACCGATGCGGTCTTTCAGCGGCGTGATGATTTTTCCGCGCGCGGTGTAATCTTCCGGGTTGGCGGTGAATACCAGCAGGACGTCGAGCGCCATGCGCACCGGATAGCCCTTAATCTGGATGTCGCCTTCCTGCATGATATTGAAAAGACCCACCTGAATTTTCCCCGAGAGGTCGGGAAGCTCGTTGATGCCGAAGATGCCGCGATTGGCGCGGGGCAGCAGGCCGTAATGAATGGTGAGCTCGTCGGAAAGATTGCGTCCGCTGCGCGCGGCTTTGATGGGGTCCACGTCGCCGATCATGTCCGCGATAGTGACGTCGGGCGTCGCGAGTTTTTCAACGTAGCGATGTTCGCGAGCGAGCCAGGCGATCGGCGTGGCGTCGCCTTCGGAGGCAAGGCGTTCGTGGCAGGCGCGGCAAATTGGATTGTAAGGATTGTCGTGAATCTCGCAGCCCTGGATCACCGGGATTTGCGCATCCATGAATCCCACCAGGCCGCGCAAGATCCGCGATTTCGCCTGGCCGCGCAGGCCGAGCAGAATAAAATGATGGCGCGAGAGGATGGCGTTGATGATTTGCGGCAGAACCGTATCGTCGTAGCCGTGCACCCCGGGAAAAAGGTCGTCGCCCTTTTCCAGCTTGTGCAACAGATTTTCGCGCAATTCCTGGCGCACACTGCGCTGGCCAACTCTCTCTTCGGACCACTGACTGCGGCGCAGCTCGCCGAGGGATTTCGGCATTGAATTCATGAGGCCCCACTTATGTATGAGATGCCGCGGCGCCCGGCAGCATGAGCGTCTCGACACCATTATAGAGGAAGCGGGGCTGCGGGGATACTTTCCTTTCGACGGGCTAATTCAGGCTGTGGCCGTTGCCGGCGGCGTTGCGGCGCGCGTGATGTAGTTGGCCGAGGCGCGGCAGCATGTCGTTCAAGCGCTCAATCAGGAAGCTGCGGCGATCGGGCTCGGCGCGGATTTCCAGCAGCGCTTGTTTTTCCTCGAGTTCGAGCGGCAGGCGGGCGGCCATTTGAAACGAAAGCGGCCACGGCGATTCGATGCCGGAAGTCACCCATAGCTGGCCGTAGATGAGCGTGTGGCACTCCTGAAATAGTCCGAGGAGGGCGCCTTCTTCCTGGTGGCGGGCGGATTCGCGCGAGACTTTGGGCAGATCTGTCAGAAACTCGACCATCGCCTCGTGATAGTCCTTTTCATGGAGCAGGTTTAGGGCGCGAAAAATTACGCGGCCCTGCGTGAGAATATCCATACGCCCGTCATCGTAATCTTTCAGCTTTTGCGTGATCGCAGCGGTGCAGCCCACCGTGGCAACACCTTTTTCACCGGCGAGAATCACTCCGAATTCGCAATCGTGGCGGAGGCAATGGTGGATCATCAGCTTGTAGCGCGGCTCGAAAATGTGTAGTGGGAGCGTGGCGCCGGGGTAGAGGACGACGTTGAGAGGGAACAGCGGTATGCGGGAGTCTGTCACGATCTTCGAGTCCCCGTTCGGGAGAATCTGAAATTAACGCAGCAGCGCCAAGGCTGCCTGCATTTCGTCTCGCGCGTGCATGTCGCCGGCATTTTGCGCGACGAGAATGCCGTCTGATAATAGTTTGCGCGCTTGTTCCAGCTGGCCGATGCGCGAAAGATGCTGGCCAAATTGGAAATAGCCCGCGACGTATTTCGGGTTGGCTTCCAGGAGCTTCTGGAAGTGGGTGGTGGCGGCGTCGTTGTCACCGAGCTTCATGCACTCCAGCGCGAGGCCGTAGCGCGCGAAAGCATCGGTGGGTTTTTCGGCGACAAACTGCTCGAGAACTTCGCGGCGCGGCTTCTGTGTTTGGGTCATGGGTTGAAAACGCGTATTATAGCGGGCTTGAGGGCGCACGCCAAGGACGCACATTTTGCGGCGAAATCTCGCTGAACGAACGGACGGATTGACCGAAAGGAATGGCCAAGACCACGAAGACCACCAAGATTGGCAAGGCCACGAAGAGCCACACAAAATTGCCGCCCAAAGCGCCGGTCGCGACGGCTGGCTTGGCGGGCACGCCCGCGCCGGGCAAGCCCGTCAGCGCGTCCACTTCGGAGATCGTGGAAATCGTGCTGCCGAACGACGCAAACTTGCTGGGCAATATGTTGGGCGGGCGCGTGATGCATCTGATTGATATCGCCGGGGCGCTGGCGGCGAATCGCCACTCGAACAGCCACGTGGTGACGGCTTCGGTGGATTATCTGGATTTCCGGTTTCCCATTCACGTGGGGGAATGGATCGTGCTGAAATCAAGCGTAAACCGTGTGTTCCACACTTCGATGGAGGTGGGCGTGAAAGTGTTTGCGGAAAATATTCTCACCGGTGAACGGCGGCATACCAGCACGGCGTACGTGACGTTCGTCGCGCTGGATACGAACCAGCAGCCGCGCAGCGTGCCACCGCTGATTCTGAAAACAGAGGACGAGCGCCGGCGCTATCGCGAAGCTGGAGAACGCCGGCGCATGCGGCTGGCCATGCGCCACAAAATACCGCCGTCGGATGCTTAGCGTTTGAAGAAGCTGCGCGGCTTATCGCGTGGTTTGTAGATACTTTCGCACTGCTTCCGCGGTTTGAAAGCCGTTCTCGACGCATTTTCCTACGGCCGGGCCCTCCAAATAATTTCCCGCGAAAAAAAGCCCTGGAGAATTGCGCTCCGCGTCGCGAATCGTTTCAACGATGTAGCCGTGCCCCAGATTGTATTGCGGCAGAGCGCGCGCATACTTCCACACGGCGGTTTCCGTTGGAGGCCCGGTAATTCCCAGAATGCGCGCATTTTCTTCCGCGACGATTGCTGCGATATTTTCTTCGTGCAGGTTCATCATGTCCGGATCGGTAGCGCCGCCGATGAAACTCGTGATCGTGACGCTGCCTTCGCGCGCGCGTCCGGGGAAGAGCGACGAATTCCACACCGTGCCCAGAGTGCGGACTTTTTCGCCGCGCGGCACCAGGAAACCGAAGCCTTCGATCGGATCGCCAACTTGCTGGCGGTAATAGGTGGAAGCCACGACGGCGACGGGTGCGTAGGCGATTCCCGACAGAGTATGTGCCAACTGGGGGGAGAACGATTCGAGCAAGTGCGCCGCCGCGTAGGCGGGTGTGGCGATTACCACAGCGTCGGCCATGGCAGACTGGTCCTGTCCATTACGCACGATGCGAATTTCGCAGGCTGCGCCGGCACCGGCGGACTGGCCCGAGAAATTAACCAACACCGCGCGGGTATCGTACTGCAACGCGTCACCCAGTTTTGCGGCCATCGCGCGCGGAAGAGTTGCCGCTCCGTGCGTGAAGGAGCAGAGAGCCGGCGTTCCCGTGCGCTGCTCCTTGGGAGGCCGGGATTTCATGGCGCCGCGCAGCACGCTCCCGTACTGGCGTTCCCACTCGTCGAGAGTGGGGAAGGCGGCCTTGAGGCTTAATTTTTCAGGGTCGCCGGCATAGACGCCGGAGACGAAAGGAGCGACGAGGTATTCGAGAATCTCGTTGCCGAATTTCCGACGGACGAACGTGGCGACGGATTCTTCCTCGGTCGGGGGTTGCGATTTCTTGAAGGGTTCGGAGGCGATTTTCCAGCGCGAGACCGGATTGAGTAGAGTGGAGGCCAGCAGCGCCTGCGGCGACATCGGAATTTTCCGCAGGCGCCCATGAAGCAGGACGTAACGCGGCGCGCGTGGATCGGCTTTTTGCAACTGCGATTCGAGGCCGAGTTCGCGGATCAGCGCGAGCAGCGCGGGCGTGCCCTGAAAGCTTTGCGGCCCCGCTTCAAAGAGGAAACCGTCCTTTTCGACAGAGTCGATCATCCCTCCGGCAGCGGAGTTCGATTCGAAAACAGTGACGTCCACTCCGAGCTGGTGCAGGTGATACGCGCAGGCCAAGCCGGAAATTCCAGCCCCGATCACGGCAACTTTTAGGGGATTGGTCATGAGCGCGGCACTTCAGAGCGTCTTCGAGAAAAGCGGCCGGTGGTCCATTTGCTGCTCGTGCAAATAACGGTCGAAGGCCATGGCGACGTTGCGAATGAAAATGCGGCCGAGAGGAGTGACGCGAATTTCCGCGGAGTCGAGGACCACCAGGCCTTCGTCGCGCGCTTCTTCAAGGCGCTGAAGTTCCGGCGCGAAATACTCATCGAAGTTAATGGAAAATTCCCGCTCGATCTCGTGTTTTGGGATCACCGTGTGGCAGAGCAGGCGGCCGATCACCGCGCGGCGGAGAAGATCGTCGGCCGACAGGCGATAGCCGCGCATGGTGGCGATGCCGCGCGTGCCGATGGTTTCCTGGTACGCCGGAACTTCGCGGCGATTCTGCGCGTAAGCCGAGCCGATGGAGCTGATCGCGCTGACGCCCATGCCGTAGAGGTCCGCGCCGGCCTTCGTGGTGTAGCCCTGAAAATTGCGATGCAGCGTGCGATTCTTTTGCGCGACGGCCAGCTCATCGCCGGGACGCGCGAAATGGTCCATGCCAATATAGAGGTAGCCCGCGCCAAGAAAGCGTTCGAGCCCGGCGCGAAAGATGCGGAATTTTTCCATTCCTTCCGGCAAGTGCTCGGCGAACGAGCCTTGCTGCTTTTTCAGCCAGGGCACGTGGGCGTAACTGAACATGGCGACGCGATCCGGCGCGAGCGTCAGAGTTTTGTCTATGGTGTCCTTGAAACTTTCCGCCGTCTGGTAAGGGAGGCCGTAGATCAGGTCCACGTTCAGGCTCTCG
>Ga0182024_10011408_pt1 | contig 17857 bp, 20 predicted proteins | sample P32metaG_FD_120480 | JGI IMG/M metagenome (GOLD analysis project Ga0182024, IMG submission 120480) | Permafrost microbial communities from Stordalen Mire, Sweden - P3-2 metaG (Illumina Assembly) | ecosystem: Environmental > Terrestrial > Soil > Wetlands > Permafrost | place: Sweden: Stordalen... | reverse complement strand
GAGGTATTTCTGCCCCTTGTGAAGGTTGATCTGCTGGTCGACAGGAATGAGTGCCTTGGGATGGAGACGCAAGTTGTCTTCGTTTATGGCGAAGGTGAGCTTGTCTGCGAGGCGTGTTTCAGCGGATCCTGCGTCATTGAAGGCGAACACCGCAACTCCGATTTCGACCTCTGGTTTGCCGTGAACAGTCTTGAGCGTGAAGTCGGCTGCGGGCAGCGAGTAGTGGATGGAATAGGGAGTGGTTCCCTTTTCGGGAGCTTGCAAGTTTGACGTTGCCGCGGCGCCTGTAGAAGACGACGGTTGCTGAGATGCCGGCGCGACGTGCACTTGAAAAATAATAGGGACGCTTCGCTGGTCTGGTGCGGTGAGGGTATCGCCGTTTGAGCGCAGGAGGGTTCTCGGTTTCTGCTCCTTTTGCCGGGCGGCGGTCGTAGCATCTGCAAAGTATCCGCGTCGATATCTGAGGGTATAGCCGCTAAACTCGGCAGACAGCGTTACCTTTACCGTATGCCACTTATTGTCGAAGCGAAAATCTCTCGGTGAGTAAGTGAGGGTATAGAAGCTGCCTCCGTTTTCGATCCAGTGAGCGGCGATCTTATCGAATCCGTTGTCGTTATAGAAAGCAGTGCCACCCGTAGCGTCGGCGATGTCGCGCATCAGCCCCTGCTGTGCATCGACTGCCCTGGCCGTGCGGCCGAAAACCACCTGGAGACCACGGGCATCGACAGGATAGATGGCTATGCGGTTGGCTTCCAGTTCGTCATAGATGTCGCGTAGCAAGGCAGGATCAGGGTAGAGAAGTGGCGGAACCAGTTGGTGGGGATCCAGTGGATCGGAGTGCAGAAAGAGCGCGGATCCCGCGGAAAACCAGAGAATGTTTTTTCGGCCTGGATATTGCGCCCTATCTAGATCGTTCTCAATCGTTTGTAAGGTGACATAGCCGCTGTCGGCGTAGGCAGAACCGCCATCGGGCGGTGGGAGACGCGGGATGGCTTTGCGCACGGCTGCCGATAGCAGATTGCGATCGGTCGTGAAGCTCTGGAGTAAAAGATTGGATTCCCCCGACTGCCAATATATGGCAACCGGTTGGCCAGCCGGCAGGTTCTTGATGAACTGGTTGAGCTCGTAGTAGAGGTACATCTGGTCGGGGAGTTCGAGGTTAGTGATGTCGATGACGATGATGTTGATGTTGAGTGCGGGAGGCAGGTGCTGCAGAAATTCGTTGCTGTATACCCCCGGAGAAGCAGAGGTTTGCTCCATCGGTGCGACTGGAGTTGTGGTGTGCTCTTCGAATGAGGCGAGCACCTGGGGTTTATTGCTGTCGAAGATCTGGAAGTCGGAGGCCTTAAGGCCGTGAACGGGATTGCCCTTGCGATCGGTGACTGTGACGTCGGTGAGGACGACGCGGGTTCCGACGTGAAAGGTGGATTCGGGCTCTTGTGGGGAGGGAGATTGCGCGTGGACGAGAGCGGAGACGGCGAACAGCGAAACACCAACGGAAAAGAATGATCGATGGAGCAAGTGTCTTCCTCGGTTGCTTGGCGGCATTCGAGCCATCTGCTGCTCTGTATACGGACGATGGGCGGAGTAAGTTGCTGATGCGAATCGCTCGCTGATTTCTTCGACCAGCCCTCTCTCATTACGTGCCGGCGACTGCCACCTTCGGAGGGCACTATACATGCCTGCCCTGTTTGGCTCGCCGTTGCGATATCGATGCAGTTGTCCGCATTCTAACTGTGCCTTTCTTTTCATAAATCAAATGAAAGGAATTGAAGCCGTTCTTCCGGTGTGCTGGTTTCACTCAGCGGTGCTTGGTGTTCGGCTGAATATGGGTGCATTGAGCAATAGGCCGATAAGAAAACTGGCCGCGCGGCAAGAACTTCTGCAAGTCTGTCCTTGAGTGTGATCACGAAGGCGACCATTGTCAGAAATAGTCCCCATTTGACTGCTTCTTGCCGGAAGGCCTTCCCCAATCTTGAACGACTTTCTTGCGCAGCGGGAGGTATGAGCGGTGAAACAGCGGGCAACGGGTGCTGCAGGAAATTCCGTGCCCGAGGATCTCACGCTGTATCAGGCGAAAGACGCCAAGGGCTTCGCCCGCCACGAGAATGATGAACCCCCAAAGAGGAACGAGAGAACCTAGGCCGATTGCATAGAGAAGGTCTCCGAAGTACCGTGATCGAAGGAGATGACGATACGATTCCATGCCAGTCGGGCTCTCTGGCCTACGATCAACGCGCGCCCATGTACAGATTGCGGCCCCAACAACAATGAATACTGTCGCGACGATGAAAAAGAAGCGCTCAAACCCTCTCGGTGCCGAACTGCCTTTGACGAATCGCCATACGATGTCCTCGCCCTCCACAAAGTACGTGAGAAAAGCAGCGGCAACAATGAATTGGTGAACCAACGTCTGATGACGATATTCGAAATCAGTGGCTTTCATTGCCAAGACGCCTCACGTCAGGAATCGGCCATGATTCCATGGATTGAAGGCACGCACTTTGAACCGACATTCTGCGTGGATCGTCGGTTCAACAGGAAGTTTATCGCGCTTGCTCCGCGAGGTCCGTTAATGAGAAATCGCGAATGCACCTCGTACAAGCTCGACTCTTCCGCGTTGCTCCCGAGTCACCGCCCAACCGTCAATTGCTGATTGGTAAACAGCGCCACGCGCCTCCGGCGCGGATGATGCTGCCTGAGTCCGTTTTTGCGACTCTGGCGGCATCATGTTGTCTCGAGTGGCGGCATAACACTGTACTGGGTGGCAGCATCTCGTTACACCGCGTGGCGGAATTGAGTGTATTTAGCATCCATATGGAGATACGTCCAAAAAGGAACGTTGCCACGAGGTTGCTGGCTTAATCGTCTTACGCTCCTTTGGTTAGGTTAGAAGACGCACCGAGTGCCTTAACGCACTATTCTGGCGTTTGGTGTAGTGACCCCAGCTTCGGCTGTACCACCGCAAGCCTGCCCATAGGCGGCTTCGAGGTGATCTTTCAGCTCGCGATTGATTTCCTCCAAGGCCCGAATGCGGAGTCAGAGAGTCGCTACGACTCGTTGGTGTGAGAGCTGCTGCCGATGTTGCAGATTCTCGCCCGCAGCAACCGGCGAAGTATTGCGGATCTTCACAATCTTGTCCCGGACGGACTTTGTTCCGTAGAGCCAGGCTGTCGATACTTTCGCACGCGCAGCGACGCTGCGGAAGTTGATCTCCGCTTCTTCAGAGTGCATCAAGAGAATCGCTGCGGTGGCACGCTGCATTGCATCCTCGCTGCGAGATCGGGCGCTACGCTTCAGACCATCTGTATTCCTAACCATGACTTGCCTCCAGCGTTGTGACGATGTTGATGAGGACTTGTTCGTTTTCGCTCGTTCATCTCACTTTGTCGTACCCAACCGTTCGCATCCGCTTTCGCGATGACTCGCTCCGTCTCGTGGAGTTCGGCACGATGCACCTCGAGAAAGGTGGCGTCCGTTCGGAAGTGAGCGCAGCTGAGGCAAGCATTCGGATGCGGCACGGCCCTGCCACGATTGGGATGGCACAGTAGCCATTGGTCAAAGCTTGCTCGAGGACGCTGCGAGTGAACCACTGCAGATCGGCCGTGTCGAGAAGGCGAGGAAGGCAACCAAACCAGAACAGAAGGCAGCCACGAAAGCAAAACAAGCCTCCTAGCTCAACGTGAATCTTTGGACCTGCCTTCGGGCAGGTCCATTTTATGCCCGTCTCCCCACCCTGAAGGTCGCTCTTACATTGAGGTGAAGATGGAACGTTGGGTGAGTGAATCGGCGATGTCCCTTGAAAAATCCTGTCGAGACCAGCTGACAAGTGTGCATAATTGACCGATCATGCATACCCTACTGCGCCGGTGGACAATTGTGATCCTTCTCGGATCGTTGCAACTCATGGCTCAAGCACCTAAGGTCAAGACCGTTGAACTAAGTCCCGCGAAAATTGGCCAGCTTTATGCCTATGCAATTCAGACGACCGAGCCGGCCAGCTTTGAGCGGTTAGCTGGTGGCAACAATTGGCTGACGGTGACGCCTCAAGGTCTACTGACAGGCACTCCCCCTGCAAACGCATCGGGCGTGACCACAATCTTCGTGTGTGCTCATGCCGATAACAGTCCGCGAACTGGGAAATGCGAGGGTAACGACCTCGAGGGCTACTTTGTTGTTCGAGTAAATAGCTGCGCGGCGAATAATGCGGAGGAGTTGGCGTGGTGCGATGAGGAACCCGCGCGGCGTCCTTCGCATGAGGAACGGTTTGAGTTCAAGCCAGACAATCCGAAATCGACTGACAAAAATGGGAACTCGATTGACTTGGAAAAGGGCTGCAACGAAGTGGACGGCGGCTGCATTGTCCAGTTTGATCGTCTACACGGGGACGTGGGTAAAGGGAGTGAAGGGGGCAGACTTGGATACTACAATACGAATTTATATAGAAGAATTCACTGGATTCCGAATTTAATTAGCTCGACTCAGGCAAATCCGATCCAAAACGCGACCAACACCGAAATCATCAACACGATTAACGGGTCGAAGGTATTTCTATCCGGTTCAGTGTTGGTCCGCAAGAACGTTCGAGATTGCCGTTTTTGGTCCTGGTCTGTGCTGACCCAGACCGGGGATTCGTCCAACAACCTTTATTATGGGCCGTCCGACTTGACCGCTTTCTGCGCTGACGAAAGAGACGGCAAGGACCCTACGGCTTTGATCGTTCTGCCCGCGCATGCACTCTGGGCCAACGTTTACGGAACTCGTGCTAATGCGAATGATCCTACCTGGAAGCAGACTTCCGAACCGCCAGCGGGTCATGAATGCGGGACTGGCAAGGCCGTCGACATCTCAACGTTGCCTACCCAGGCAATCCAACCTTGCGATGAGAAGTCAAATTGGTTTCTCAGAAATGTTTTGTATTCAGCGCCCATTGAATGGATCTACAACCGAGGAACACAACCGGGTGTCTCGCAAGGCAGCATTTCGATTGCGCCAATTGCCGGTGCGACGAAGTCCACCTGGGATGTGCAGACCTATGGTTCGACGTTGTTCGGACCCGGTTGGATAGGTCTTCAAGGCATCTACGAGCACGATCGGAACCCGAAGGACGATTTGAATTCGTTCACTGCCGCCGTGACGTACGATTATCGAATTCAAAACAAGGGACCGAATTGGCCACACTTGAAGTGGGAGGGCAAGGAGCCCGGCAGTCCACCGATTGTGGTGGTCAGGCCGGCGGAGATTGTCGCGCGAGCAGGACCGGAGTGGTCACCTGACTCCTTCAAGTTCAAACCAACGACTCAAACAACGGACGGGAATCAAACGATCGTAACGAACTTACCGACGGAGTATTTAGGGCGCGATCTAAACTTTGTCATGGCGTCGACATTGCGTCTGCCCGTCATATTCAGCCCGAAGTTCCCGCTTATTCCGAGACAGCCATCGCAATTCACAGTGGTACCGGTCGCGGGCCTGGAGGGCGGATTTAGGGTGATCTCTCATGTCATTGGCCTTGGAACGACCTGTACACCAGTGCTCCACCCAACGTGTGTGCCACAGCCACAGGAAATTTTCCGCCGCGTAGCAGGTGTCGATTCAAGCGCGCGTTCGCCGTACAACATCACTCGAAACTTCCTTGGTGACCGACCCCTGACTGTCGACTTTTCCTACCGCATGCGCTGGCTCTCCTACGCAGAACCTTTCGCCAACACGCAGTACTTGGCCTTCAATGTGACGGATCCACCACCTGCGTCAGGACAGTCTGCCGGTGGCAGATCCTACACGCGGATTACCTTCATTGCGCCGTTCTCAGCATATGTGCAGTTCCGGGCGACTTGGCAGCATGGGGCATTGCCACCTATCTTCCAATATGTCGGAAATCAGGTGACGCTCGGACTTACGTTCTCAAACCCCGGTTCATCGGAGCATTGATTGTCGGTGGTACTCGATGGCGCACTTATCCGAGCCTCTTCGAGGCGGATTCGTACCGAGGAATTCGTTTGAATCCTTTTTGAAGGTTTGAAGGTTCACATGGGCGAGACGTCGGCATATCCGGATACTTTGAGAGCTGTCCTTGGATCTAACGAAATGGTCTTCGAGCCTCACATTCTCCATTCGGAAATCTCTGATGGGGATTAATAGTGACCTGCCCCCAATTTCCGTACACCAGGTAATACGAAATCGACTTACGCAGCAGCCTGAGTTGTGGCAAAGTGGGAAACGCCGGAGGCGTTTTCCAAGCAGACGGAGTCTTCGTCTTTCACGATCAAGGGTGCGCTGGTCGCGCCGTAGTTCCTGTTGCCAGTCGCATATGGCTCGTCTCTCCGGCATTGCAATTCCAATGGAGCCTGCAAACGGAGGCTCCATTGGTTTGGGCAAACGGGTGGGTTCGGAGTCGATTAAGCCAAGGGCTTTCTAGCTTATAGGGGCGGATGGCAGTGTTTAGGAGCACGCCGGCGACAATTCGTAAGAAAAGTGTTGCCGGCGGCTGCTGTTAGTGGGAACCTTAGAGCGCTTACAACTCGGGCGTACCGGATCGTTGGTGCCGGCGGCTGGGAGACGGAGTTCAGATGACACTTTTTTCGAACACGAGGGACTCTAAGGCGCGACAGTCACCCTGGTTAGGGATTGTAAAGTTCCTTTTGTTAGCTATCTTGATAGTCATCATTTTTCTGCTTGGCCAAGCCATGGTGCGCCACCGCTTCTTTCGAGGCGGCTATGTCGACCAGCGCGACGTACTGAAACCATAGCAGGCACTAGACAAGGTGTCGTCATTGTTGTTCTGTGATCGGCAGACCAAGGCTCCGCGCGCCAGAGTCGTCCGGCCCCGGCGTCTCCGGAATCCTACCAGATGATGTTCCCGGCGGAAGCAGATGCATCGTTCAGATTCTGTCTGATCAGCGAGACGATGACGAGACAACCATTCCACGATCGGATTAGGAAGGAGTTGCCGACCATGCGCCCGCAATTCAGGTTTATGCTGACGATTTGGGGCGGATCCTGCGTCAGGCGCTGCGCGAACGCCGATCGACTGGATGTGGATAGCGGTGACTGTTACGATTGGCGGGGCGCATTCTCCGCATTTCTTGCGCTTACCTTGCGGTCAAAGCCGACGGCGCCGCATAAGGCGCCAGACCAAACTGGCGAGCCCAGAAGCGACCCGCACCGGATGGTGCACGTCCTATGGATGGGAGAAAGAAACTATGCGATTTGCTCAGGTTCCGAACCGGTTTTCAGCCATTGCCGCTTCCGTCGCATTTGGATTTCTGCTGTTCTCCATTCCAAGCGGCCCATGTTTGCCGCAAACTCCTGTTCCGCCTGTGCCTGCGCAGCCCGGCTCAGTGGAGAACGATTGTTCCGCCGCGGAAGGCCGCCGGATCTCGATCGGCTCGCTCTTTCCGCAAGTCGGTTCGGTATTCTCTGAACATGCGGCCCTCAGGCGTTTGGTGGGCCTGGACAATGTAGTGGAGAGATTGCCGGGACCGCCAACTGTCCCCGCAGGTTGTGCCGTCCAGACAACTCGAGGGTTGACCGCGAAGAACCAGCCAATGCGTCTGGGTTACTTCTTCACGGGCAATCAGGTCTGGAAGTCTCCGCAACAAGTCACTCGTGGTCGCACCGACCCTTGCCATCAGATCAGGTAAGCCGTCCTGATTGAGATCCGGTCGGAGTCTCTTGAGTTCGGGCACTGCTCTCCGAATTTCAGGCAACGGATCGTTCAGGTAAGGATGTGCGCCGGCGTAGAGCGTTGTTTCTTCCGTCCCAGTACGATCTATCGGGGACTGCAGGCTCTGCGCGAAGAGGCAATGTGTAACGCCGCCCGGAAGGAACGCGGCAGCCATAGCGAGGCCCACGAGTCGATTGGGGTTCATGATCGGCCTCAATTCGTCGTGTGTATTTTTATATCTCTCGTTCGAGCTCGTTGGCGTACATAAAATTCCCTTTCTTGAGGTGACGCCGTACTACGCCTCAGAGCACTTCGCACGAATCCCTATGATGTCGTCAAGTCGGGATCGGTCGGCCCGATTGGCGGAGTGGCCGGATGGCGGATTACCGCCCGAGAGGTATTGCTGGCGATGCAAATTGCGATCTGCGCCATGTTGGTCACTTCTTCGATGGTTGCCGTCCGTGGCCTGGTGCGCTCTCTGCACGACCATTTCGGCTTTGAACCGAAGAACGCGATGCTGGCAAGTGCCGATCTGCACATGGCAGGTTACAGCGGGGATCGAGTGCCCCCCATGCAAAAGCGCATGATCGATGCCGTCGCGGCGATTCCTGGAGTAGAGTCCGTGGGACTAACCGATGCGCTGCTACTCAATGACACGAACCCCTCGAATGTCTTTAGCGATCGAACGATAGATTTGCAGCCGTCGAATGCCGCCGCTAGCGCCTTCATGTACCACATATCTCCCGAATACCTTCACGCGGAGCGCACTACGTTGCTGTCCGGTCGGGCTTTCACTTGGCATGACGACAAAAATTCGCCACGCGTGGCCGTAGTGAATCGCGAATTTGCACGCGAAATCTTTGGCTCGGCAAGAAAAGCAATCGGCAGTTATTACAAAATGCCCGATGGAACGCGCATACAAGTGGTGGGTGTTGCCGAAGATGGAAAATATGCGAGCCTCACCGAAGATCCGCACCCAGCGATGTTTCTCCCTATCCTTCAATGGCCTTCCGGCGCCGGGTGGCTGGTGGTGCGCTCAAGCCGCGATCCACATCAACTCGGGACGGCCGTAAGGGCAACGCTACACCAATTGGCTGCAGCGCTGCCAGTTACGATTGAAACTCGCTACGACGAAATGGTCACAGTTCTGTTTCCCGCCCAGATGGCGACCGTGTCGCTGGGTGTGATGCTGTCAATCACGGGCATCTTCGGAATGGCTGCCTACGCGGTTAGCAAGCGTCTGCGGGAGTTGGGGATTCGCGTCGCCCTCGGGGCCCAGCGTAAGCAGGTGTTACAGGCAGCATTGGGACGGGCCTTCAAACTGCTGGTTTCGGGTTCGACAGCAGGATTGTTCCTCGGAATCCTGGCGAGCCGGGTGCTCGCTTTCGTCGTATATCAGGCAACACCCCGCGATCCGCTCGTATTGGCCGGTGTCGTTCTGGCCATGTCGCTGCTGGGGCTCCTGGCTACCTGGATCCCCGCGCGACGCGCGCTCTCGGTGGATCCCATGATATTGCTGCGCGAGGAGTGAGCTGCCGGCACGGCACGGATCGGAAGAGGTTTTTCGACTTGCAGGACGGGAGCCCCGAACGTTTCCATCTACGTTCCATCAGTACCCACTGAAGTCAGTTGTTGCCAACCGACCCTTCCACCTATCGAGGCAACCGGGGAGTTACTTTCCCGTGTTCCGCATGGATGTCGGCTAGTCGGAACTCATCCACTTGGACGAGTAGGCTTGTCGGCAACTTGACCGTGAACGAAGGCGATGTGGATTCACTTCTCCGAGATGCCGGTTAAATCGGCACGACGGTTCGCGGGTTGGAGGAGAACGACCATTATGGCTAAGCGCGTCCGAACATCCTGGTCGCCTATCGAGAGAGATTGCAACGCGGCGGATCGCACCATTTGTTCGGCGGTTGTTTGCACGTCGGGTAGAAGTCGACTCGGCAGTCTGCGCGCCGATCCGGGGAGTCGAGCGGGTCTGAATCTTGAATCCAGAAATGACTTGTGGTTTTCCTTGATCGAAGACCGCGAAATCCTCTTTCTTGAGGTTGCCCACCGCGCGGCCCGGCGCATCGCGCACCACCACGGGAAACACGACATCATTCACGTTTACTTCTATTTGGACGCTACCGTCCCCAACCGATGCAGCAATCGCCTGTGGCAACACGGGCCGAGGGAACAAAACGAGTATTAAGCAACCTTGGAGAATCGTCGCGATACATGTGCCGTAGGTGTTCACACCGATCGCAGTTTTACCCTCTTTCGAAAGCGGTGGATTTTTGTGCCTCGGGAAACTAGGCCTAGTGGAACTCCACTCCCCAGTCCAAGTTAACATAGAAGGATAACTCCTCCTTCAGAGTTAACTCTCCTTGGTGGTGTTAAGTCTCTTGCTCGGTTTATCGATGATCACAGTTATTGCTAAATCAGCATAACGGATGACCTTATCCTCGATCAATTAATTTATTACTCGCTTTTCAAGTTTGTAGGTCAAGATGTTAGGGCAGCGCGAAGGAAAAGACGTCGCTTCCCGCCGCAATCGCGAAGTACTGCTTTCCATTGATGGCATAACTCATGGGAGATGCACGGATCAATTGTCCGACGTTGAAGTGCCATAAAGGCTTGCCAGTGTACCCATTTAAAATCACGAAGTTCTCAGCGTCGTCGCCGTGTGCAACCAGTCCGGTGGCCGTCGACATCACGCCTCCCCAGCCTTTGTTAATACCGATCTGAAGGTCGCGCCAGGCAAAATCAAGCGTTCTAAGATCGAAGGCATTGATGTACTCTTTGCCGGTCTCACCCACGCCCTGCGTGCCAGTTGAGTAATAAGTGCGCCCCTCTTCGAAGGGCTCCGTTTTCGAAGTAAAAATCCCGCATGCTTCCAGCACGCGAAAGTAGAACATGTGCGTTGCCGGGTCGTAGCTAGGGGAGTACCAGTTCGTAGCTCCACCTGAAGCGGGACAAACCTGGACACCCTTCTCGTCGGGAATCAGCCCGGCGGAGATAGGCCGACCATTCTCGTCGATGCCTGTAGCCCAATTCTGCAATTTGGCGAATTGCTTGGCGAACAGGAACTTCCCATTTGTCCGATCGAGGATATAAAGGAAGCCATTGCGGTTAGCTGTCACAATCAACCTGCGCGGCTTGCCCCTGAACTTAGCGTCGACAATCACCGGCGTCTGAACAGCATCATAGTCATACAGGTTGTGCGGGGTGTACTGGAAGTACCACTTCAGCTTTCCGGTATCAGGATCCAGCGCCAGCAGGCTGCTTGTGTACAGGTCGTCACCGGGGCGGACGCTGCCATCGTAGTCCGGAGAGGGATTGCCGGTGCCCCAATAGAGTGTGTTGAGGTCAGGATCGTAAGTGCCTGGCATCCACGTCGCCCCTCCACCGTGCAAATACATGTCTCCCGGCCAGCTCTCGCTGCCTTTCTCGCCCGGCCCGGGTATCGTCCAGAATCGCCATTTCTCCTTGCCTGTCTCCGCATCGAACGCCGCCAGGAAGCCGCGCACGCCGTCGTCGCCACCTGCCGTTCCTACCAACACTTTGTCTTTCACAATCAAGGGTGCGCTGGTCGCACCGTAATTCTTGTTGCCGGTTGCATATGCCTCGTCCCAGATCACGCCGCCCGACCGCGCATCCAGACATAGCAGGTGTGCGTTGTCGGTCTCCATATAAAGGCGTGTGCCTAGGATGGCCACACCACGATTGTGATGCCGGGCGGAGTCGTCTATCAGCCCTTGTGTGGTGGGGCGCGCATGATGCCACAGCAGCTTACCCGTCTTTGCATCCAGAGCGTATGCGTCATTAGCGCTGGTGACGAACATGATGCCCGCTACCACCACAGGCGTTACTTCGAGCCCGCCGATGTCCCCGGTATGGAATACCCACTGTGCTACCAAGTGACCTACGTTCCCCGGCGTAATCTGCGTCAAGCTGCTGTAGCGTTGCCCGGTATAGTCACCATTGTAAGAGACCCAATTGTCTCTCAGCTGCTTCTGCACTAAGTCGCTTTGAGTAACATTAATAAGGCCGATGTCATGAGCCGAGACCGGAGCGCTATTGCTAGCGGCTGTGTGCTCCACAGCCTTCTCGGCTCCGTATCCGTTAACCGCGTGCATTGCCAACAGCAGCCAACCCACCGCCAGGGATCTGTATACAGGGCTGGTGAACCGCCCATATACGCTCGCCCAGTTGTGTTTGTGATTGCTATCTCCTGCGCTTGGGAGACTCATCGATCTCGCCGTCCGCTCCTGCTCGCGACAATCAGGAAGCTCACAAGGTCATTCAGGTCCTTCGACGTCAGCCGCGTGCCGTAGTCACGCGGCATCAGCGAGTGATCGGTGTAGTGCACGTCCGTCAGATCACTCCTCGTCAGCAAATGATAGCGGCCGTCCTTCATCTGCAGGGCTAAACTAAAGTTATCCTCGTAACGCAGGACTCCGGTCAACTTCAGCCCAGTCCTGGTCATCACACTCACAACGCGCGATGAGGGTACCAGCGGAGTGTCCGGCGTCGTGATGGCCTGCAAGATCGCGTCGGCCGGGCGACTTCGGCCGTAGGATGTGAGATCCGACGCGATGAATCCGCCACGCCCTCTTATCATGTGGCACGTCGAACACTGGGCCTTGCCCAAATACAGCATCCGGCCAGCATTGACGTCTCCAGTCACTGGTGCTTCTGCCGGGATGCTCGTGGCGGCCGACTTTCCTTCGATTATGCGGAGATAGTGCACCACGGCCGTTATGTTCGCGTCGCCGATTTGCCCAAACGGCGGCATGCCCTCCGTCGTTCCGTCGTGTACGATCCGCGTTAGTTCCGCGTCTGAACGGGTCATGACGCTCAGAGTCGTCGCAAGCGATACAACCTTGCTGCCCCCCTTGCCATCGTCGCCGTGACAACCTGCGCAATACTCCATGAATCGCCGAAAGCCCTCAATATGGTCATTCCTTTGCCCATGCGCCTTCCAAGGCGTACTCACAACAACGAACATCGTGCAAAAGATGAACCGTGCAACCCGGTGACCCGACATCCCTGTCCCAAGTCCTCTCGAAGAAAAGTGCCGCGCCGATAATACTAGTTGCTGGGGCTGAACGGAAAGGTGGCTAGGTGTGATAGGTGGGAAATACCTATTTATTTCTTACTTGCAAAGGCTTGCCACCGCTCCTCGACTTATGACATACTTGGTGTCGTAGTTGAGGTGCAACCAATGCGTGCCTCCATTCTGCTCGGCCTCTTCGTCCTTTCTCCTGCTTTCGTCGGTGCCCAGACCACCTCTCAGGCAACTGTCTCGGATGGGAGCGTTCGCACCCACATCGAAGGCATTGATATTCCTCCCATTGCCAACGCCCCATTCTCAGCAAAGGTTGTGGTCACCTGGGATGAGCCGCTGATCGGCGGCGGCACGGTCTCACGAAAGTACTACACCTTGGTGGCTCGCGACGCTCAGGGTCGTGTCCACCGCGAGACGCGAGACTTCGTTCCCGCCGACTCGACCGCGGACCCCCCCCTGCGCAGTACCACCATCATCGATCCAGTTGCCGGCACGCGCACCAAATGTACGCAGGCCGCGTTGACTTGCACCACCAGCGAATACCACTCCCGCATAGCGCTGACACAGCAAGCTGGTGGTCCGCTTGTGGTCAGCACGGGTAACGTCAGGAGTGAGAGCCTCGGTAACCAGACGATCGATTCCCTCACTGCGGTGGGGACCCGCGAGACCCGCACCACTGTCTCCGGTCCGCGCGTGATTCTCAGTCATACGAATCTTTGGTATTCGCCCGACCTGCAGATGTATCTCTCCGTTGCCCGCAATAACCCGCAGTTGGGTCAGGTCACGCTCACAGTTACGGATCTTGTACGTGGAGGCCCCGACCATTCTTTGTTTGATGTTCCTCCAGGGTACGAAGTCAGTGCCCGCCGGAGCCAATAGCAGAGTTGAACGGCCCATTGACGCCGCACTCGACAACACTCAAGTCCTGAAGGTTTTCGGTCGGACGCGGCAGTCCACGAGAAAGTATCGCGCCATGAAGCGAGTTACCGCCGAAGCGCGGCTGGTCGATTCGCATCCCTCTAAAGTAACCTGTTCCAGGCCTGCTGGCTCATGGTTTGACCGGTAGCAGGGTCGGCTTCTTCGGACCCTTGCTAAAAGACTCGGCCCTGAGTCCGTGTACCATCCACCACGGCCGAAACAGGGTGGCATAGACTTTGCCGTTATATCCGATGACCTCAATCTGGGGTGTTCCATTTTCCTCAATTCCGAAGACTCCTCGAGCTACACCGGTTCCATCGACCAGGACGAACTTCTGAGCCCGGATCTCTTGAGGAGCTGCCGCCACTTGCGCATAAGCTGGCACAGGTTCGAAGTACCGAGAAGCGAGACCACCGACGAAACCAGCGGCGAAGGCTAGCGCGATCGTAATTTTGATGTTCATTGGTAAACTATGGTTTGGTTCCAGCGTGCCACCGGCCCTTTCCATAGAATCTCCTTTCCAACCGCGCCTTGGATTTCTCGGTGCGCGGCTTCACTGTGATTTCGTTGCTGTGATTTACGTCGAAGGCGTACCGAACCGTTTAGCCGACGCAGGCACAACACATGCGTGCAGGGTTAACTGGTGTTTAAGGGTGAATCGCAACGGAGGCGACAGTATTGTTCAATTCTTCAGAAGCGTGTGAGAGGTTGAAATCGGGTGGGGCCGATTCCAGAGCGGGCAGAAAAGGAGGAGACAGGATCGGTTGGAGGCCATAGAGCGCCGAGACGTTGGCATGAGGATTGCGCGCGATGTTCAAGGCGGCTGCGGCAGTGTCGTCCGGTATTGTTCCGATGGTCCCGCCGCTCCGTGCGTTGGTGAAGAGGGTGTTGCAGCTGACGGAGGTCGGTGTACTTGAGTTAATGCAGGCAGACAGGATGTTTGCGAAGGTGTGGATCTTAGGCTGGGGAACCTTGCTGTCCGGCCTTGCGTTGGCGAATCCCGTGGCGACGCTGGCCAGAGTGGCAGCGTTGGCCATGCCAGTCGAACCACCAGAAGTCTCGGAACTGGAAACGTGAGTCGGGTCGGTGGCAATTCCGGCCATCGCATAAGCCGCCGCTACGGTCGTTACTTCGTTGACGAAGACGAAAGGCGCCGCGGTGGTGAAGTTTCCGGCTTCCGGGCAGGCGCCCAGTGACGCAATCAGGCCAATAGCAGAGTTGGAACCGTTGCCACCGCTGTTTCCACCCAGTACATAGAGGTAGACCTGACGGCCGGCGCTACAGTTGTAGTCGCCAGCGATGGAGAAACCGCCGTATTCGCCGGTGAGCACGTAGTGGCCGATGGAGTCTGCTGGGTTGCCGGTCCTAGAGGTCAGTAGCGAGACCGATGGCTTGCCATATCCGGTCGTGTTGGCCTGCAGTACATAAACCTTGGCGCCGACGACGGCCCGGGATTGACCTCCGTTCACAAGTCCCTGGAACGGCCGGGAAGATAATGCGCCAGAATCTACGCTGTCGGAAGAAGCTAACTTCTCCGAACCCGGGACGCGAACCACACTGCCTCCAGAACCTCCGGACCCTCCCGAGCCGCCGGAGCCGCCGGAGCCACCTGTGCCTGTGCCACCCGAAGTGCCCGTGCCACCACCCCCACCCGTGCCCGTGCCACCACCGCCACCTGTACCGCCCCCTCCACCCGTACCCGTACCACCAGAAGTGATAATGCCGCCGGAACCGCCGGAACCACCGCTGCCGCCCGTAGCGGTACCACCAGACTCGCCCTGATGGCTGCCTCCGCAACCGCTCAGAACTAAGCCGAATACAAGGACGCAGGAGACGAGATAGGCTGGGTAACGCATCGCGCACCTCACTACAGAATTAGAACATACCTCTTTGGACAACCGATTCAAGATAGCGTTGCAACGGAGCCAGGATCGCGAGGTCCTGGTTCAGGAATCAACGCGATATATTGTGGTCCTTGTCCATTCCCCTGGAAACCATACGAATGTTTCGGCAACATCAGTGCCAGGGCTACTTACCGCGGTATCTGATCCAAATATGCTCCGGTGCCCTTAACCTTGTATTGGCTTCGGTGGTTTTCACTTCGAGGGGCCGCAGAGTGTTTCTAGTTGCTGTGACAAAGCTTAACTCATATTGATTGTCGAGCTTACATAGGATGTCGAATAGGAAGGCCGCCAAGGTGACCGGGTACCCCAAGCGGAGGGAATAGGCCTTGCCGCCAGTGGCATTTGAAACCTGGACGAGGTAATTTTGACCGGCTTTCTCCGCGAGGCTGCGTAAGTCCATAAGTCCTGCACGGTTGAAAATGATGGAGTAGACAACGACGTTGGATTTCTGTGCGTCAGAGATGGTGGTGGCCTGAACGTTAGGATTGTCTGCACAGTAGGATGACCAGCCGGAGTATGGATCCACGCCGTCCGTGATCATGATGACCTCGTGTCGCAGGTCCTGGTTCCCCCCAGGCCAGCGCTGGACCAAGTCGGAAAGGCAACGGTAGCGGGTGATAGCCCCTGTCATTGAAATCTGCGCCCTCACCGCACTAGCCGCTGACTCATGGTTGCTGGTAAAGGATTGTGCGATATTTGCTCGACCGTTCTGCATGTAGCCGACCGCGATCTGCGTGGTTGCGGGCAGGGCTTCGATAAACTTCCCGATGTCATTCAACTGCGTGCTAAGGCCGGAGCTCGGGGAATTGTCGATTAGGAGTGCAAGCTGCAGGCCCGCACGCGTTCCACGCAATGGCATCCAGCTGAAAACCCCCTGCGGCTTACGGCCCAGGTCAACAATGATGCTTTTCTGGGGAACCGTGAATATACCTTCATTAAACCTGGTAGTTGCGGTGACCACGGCATGCACGGTTATTGTTTCCTGGGCCGGCATCACCCAAGAGGAAGAGAGTATTCCGCACGCAATTGCAAAAATGATCGCGCGTGAAGTCCATCGTTTGGGTTTCATTGATTGCCTGACTTCCGATCTGCCTTACGGCGGTTCACCCCCTGCCGACGTGACTGCGGCGAAGATCCCGGTCGTTGGAGACAGTTCATGTCCTTCTGTTGGATGCTCAAAGTAGACCAAAACTTGCTTATTAAAGACCAAAGTTCTCGCGAATACGACGTCGCGCAGAAAGGTCCAAGAGTCAACGAAACTCCCTTTCGCATTACGACCGGTCAGTCGCTACCAGCGCAAACCGAAGCTTACCGGTACTGCAACAAACTGTCCGTCCGGGGTCCCGAATACATTGCTTGACGGCGAGTTAATCCAAACATAGCGAGCTTCAACGAACAGTTTCGCGTTGCTGTCCAGGCCCAGAGCTTTCCAGGTCACTCCGCCACCTATGTTCCATCCACCCTGATTACTGGAGTAGTGCGCCACCGGAACGTTTACATATTGTTCGTCGCAGAAGTAATAGCACTCTTCCTCCAATTGCGGGACGGTAAAGGTGGTCACGCGGCGATAGAAGCCGCCCCCGCCGACGACGTAGCCGCCCAGCTTACCCGATGTCTGATAGTTGAAGGTGGGTTCCAAAGTCAGACCCCAAACATTAATGTGGCCGCCTGGAACTCCCACTTGGGCCAGGTAGTTGCCAGGAATCTTGTCAGATAAGAATTGCCATTCCGCTAACGTACTGAACCAGCGGGTAAACTTCCAGCCCGCACCCAGCGCGATGTTGCCACCCCATGTAGAAAAGGTTCGGGCATATCCAACTGGTCGATTGAAGCCACCACCGGCTTCAATCGCTATATGGTTGATGAGGGAGTTGTCGAGGTTTTGGTTGTACCCTTGCGTGGGATATCCCCCTTGATTGGGATTTTGATCCTGGACCACGGGCGCAAGGTCCTGGTGATACTGGACGCTCGAGCTGTACTGTGCGACCGCAGCGGGGACAATCAGCCATATGGAGACTATAGCGACAACTACGCCTAACTGAACCGTGCACGAACGATATGAAATGCAACTCGAGGGCATCGAGCCTTCCTTCCCTGGCGACACGTTGAGACCTATTAAGTCTCGCTAAGAGTTTTCAACGCTTGAAGGCGCGCTGGTATACGCGGACGACCGAAGTGAGACGCAGAACGCCTTTTGAAGAGAGTTACGACGATTTATAGAAACGGCGTAGGAGGCGAACGGAGCGTTCTCAAAAGAAGGTGAACTCTCACATTTGACGCGGACGCAGCTGAGATCACGAGTATGGCGTCCAG
>Ga0182024_10011407_pt1 | contig 17862 bp, 14 predicted proteins | sample P32metaG_FD_120480 | JGI IMG/M metagenome (GOLD analysis project Ga0182024, IMG submission 120480) | Permafrost microbial communities from Stordalen Mire, Sweden - P3-2 metaG (Illumina Assembly) | ecosystem: Environmental > Terrestrial > Soil > Wetlands > Permafrost | place: Sweden: Stordalen... | reverse complement strand
TCGCCGACTTTCTTGCCGATGAGGGCCTGGCCGATGCCGCTCTGGTAGGAGAGGATGCCTTTCTCGGCTTTGCCATCCCAAGCGCCGAGGATGGTGTAGGTCTGGCTGTCGCCGGACTGGACGACGCGATAGGTGACGATGGTGCCGAGCGAGACCATGCCGGTATCGGCGTTTGAGAAATCGGTGCCGCGGGCGCGGGAGAGGGCGACTTCCATCTCGGCCTGGCGGCGCTGGAGGACGCGCTGCATTTCCTTTGCGGCCTTGAATTCGAAGTTCTCGCGGAGGTCGCCGTAGGAGCGTGCGATGGCGATTTCCTTGGTGTTCTCGGGGATCTTTTTCTTGATGAGATCCTCGTACTCCTCCTTGCGGCGCTCGAGGCTCTCCCAGGATACGATGAGGGCTTCCTGGCGCTCGCCGGAGTCGCCCTCGAGCATGGCTTGCATCTCCGGGTAGACGCGGACGATGCGGCCGAGGAGGGAGCGCTTGTTGAGCTCCTCGAAGACGGGGGTGAGGAGGAGCTTGCGTACGGTCTCGCGGACGACGCCGATCTCCGCGGTGGCGAGGAGATCCGGGACGAGTTCGCGGTCCTCGAGGAGGAGGTCGTGGAGGCGGCCGCCGGGGCGTGAGGAGCTCAATTGATCGCGCTCGAGGGCGGTGAGGATGGCGCTGAAGACCTCGGCGGTGATGAGGTCGTTGAAGACGCTGGTGTTGCGCTCCTTGCAAAGCCAGTAGAGGACATCTGTGCTGAGGGAGTGATCGCGAATGGAGCGGTCGATCTCCTTCTTGAGCTCGCCATGGCGATCCTGGTCCTGGAGGAGGCGGGCGATCTCCGCGACGACGCGGCCAGGGCTGCGGAGGAGGAGGCGGATGGCCTTGGTGACCCATTCTTCGCCAAAGGCCTCGGGGAAGGCGGCGAGGACGCGCTTTTGCTTGGCGGCGCCAATCTCCGGGAGGACCTCGAGGAGGTCTTTCTCCTCGTCGCGGAGCATCTGGGGGAGGGTGGGAGCGCCGGGGCTGGGCTCGATGCCGGCCTTCTCGCAAATCTCGTTGCGGGCGAGGAGGAGCTCGAACGCGGCAGCCGGGCGGAGCTTGAGGCTCTTGCGCGAGGCATCCTCGGCGGTGATGACGACGCGCCGCAGCGGGGTGATATCGACAAAGCTGTCGAGATTCTTGATGATGGCGTCGAGCGCGACAAGCTGGTCTTTCAACTGCCGTGCCTGGAAGAAGTGCTCGAGCACCTCATCGCCGCGGGAGACCGCCTCCTCGCGCAGGACGATGGCCTCGCTCTTCTTTGCGGGGATGGAGAAGTGGCCATCTTTTTTGAGGGCTTTTTTGGCGTTGTCCCACCAGCGTTTCCACTCGGTGTCGTTGAAGACCTCGGGCATAAGGGCCTGGGAGACCTGGTCCTGGGTGGCCTTTCCGCCGAAGCTATCGAGGATGGTGCGCATGAGGCCGACGGGGTCCTCCTTGGCGCGAGCCTTGAGGCCGGCGAGATCGGAGGCCTTGAGTGCGAGGATGTGATTGGGCGGGATGGGCTGGAGGGACTCGGCGGCGTACTGGAGCTGCATCGAGTGGCCTTTTTTCGCGCGGAAATCGACAGTCAACTGGCTGACCAGGTAGTTGATGGAATCGACGCGGCCGAAACCCCAGCTCTTGTGGTAGCAATAGCTGCCTGGAAGGAGTTTCTCCAGTGCCAGACCGGCCTGGGGGGTGAGTTTGCCGCCGTCCACGGCTTTTTGGATTTCTGCATCCATAGAGCCGTTCAAGATAGGGGAGGCGCAGGAGCTTGGCCATGGAAAAAATTTCCAGGGGGGAGGAGACGCTTCGGTGACGGCCCGGGCCGGCGACCGGAAATGGGAGGCCGGCGCGTGGAGTGCGCTTGCAGGGGGCGGGCATTCCTGTGATTTTTCCCCGCGCCCCGCATGCACACAGGCCTTTCATTCTGGATCGGATTCCACGTCGCGGTGCTCCTGCTGCTGGCGCTGGACCTGTTTGTGTTCCACCGGGAGGAGCGGGCGATATCCATGCGGGAGGCGGCGCTCTGGAGCGTGGCGTGGGTGGCGCTCTCGCTGGCGTTTGCGGCCTATATCTATATGGCGAAAGGGCCGGCGAAAGGGGTGGAATTCATCACCGGATACGTCATCGAGTACTCGCTGAGCGCGGATAATCTCTTCCTATTCATCATGATCTTTGCCTGCTTCCAGGTGCCTGCGCGGAATCAGCACCGGGTGCTGTTGTGGGGCATCCTGGGAGCGCTGGTGATGCGTGGGGCGATGATCGGGATCGGGGTGCAATTGGTGCGGCGGTTCGAATGGATCTTGTATGGGTTCGGGGTGTTTCTGCTGCTGACGGGGCTGCGGATGTTCGTGAAGAACGAGAGCGAGGCGCCGGGGGAGAGCCTTGTGATCCGGCTGTGCCGCAAATGGCTGCGGGTGACGCCGGAGTTTCACGGGTCGCAATTCCTGGTGCGGACGGCGGCGGGGTGGATGCTCACGCCGCTGGCTCTGGTGCTGGTGGTGGTGGATGTGATGGACCTGATCTTCGCGGTGGACTCGATCCCGGCGATCTTCGCGGTGACCACCGACCCGTTTATCGTTTATACCTCGAATATCTGCGCGATCCTGGGGTTGCGGTCGCTTTACTTCCTGCTGGCGGGTGTGGCGGGGCGGTTCAAATATCTGCACTACGCGCTTGCGGCGGTGCTGACATTTATCGGTGCGAAGATGCTGGTGGCAGGGGTCTTTCCGATCCCGGCGGGAGTCTCGCTGCTGGTGGTGGGGAGCTTGCTGGCGGTCGCGGCGATCTGTTCGCTGCTGTTCTAGTTGGATACCCGGGGGGGGTTCTCAAACTGCGTTCCGAGTCAACGATGCTGGCATCGTCATCATGCAGTTATTCCGGAATAATAACATTTCTGAATAAGTTGCCGGAATAGATACACATTCTATAATTTTGTAACTCTGGCAGATACAACCTTTCAAAGATTTAACCCGCGGGCCGTTTGACTTCGATTGGACGCGCTCTTAGGGTCCGTTAGTTGCGGTTACTTTTATAGGTTATGAAATTTTACATATTTATCGGGTTGTTAGTTGCTCTAGCCGGAGGCGCCTGGACAGCGGCAGGCGAATCGACGAATGCGGTGCCGCTGATAGCGGCGGGCGGGTACAAGGGATTGCTGACTGGGACATCGAATGCGGGGCTGATCTCGGGGGTTTTGACGATGAACCTTGGCAGCGGGGGGCTTTTCACAGCGGCGATGAATCTCGAGGGGGAGCATTACCATATCACGGGAAAGCTTCCGGCGTCGGGGTTATATACGCGGACGCTGCACAACAGCAAAGGGACGGATGTTATGATAACGCTGGCTTATAATGGAACGCCGAGTGTGACCGGGACCATCACCGGGGGGAGCGAGCCGGTGACTTACACAGGGTTGCGCGTCGAGGACTCGAGCGGCGCGGGGGGAGAGTATGAGTTCATCATTGGTCCGGGGACGCTGGTGGAATCCGGCTCAGCGCCCGAAGGCACCGGGTACGGGAGGATGTATGTGCATGCGCGCGGCGACGTATCGCTTACTGGCAAACTGCCGGATGGGACGAGGTTCGCAACGTCGTCGTCGATTGTGTCGGGGAGCTCGATCCCGGTCTATGTCCACATGGGGGCGCTGCCGAATACGGGAGTGGCGGGGACGCTGGTGCTGCAGGACGTACCGAACCAAAGTGATTGCCATGGAACGCTATACTGGGCGGTGGCTCCCAGGACGCCATCCCATTACCCGGCGGGATTCGAGCTGGCGACGCAATTCGAGGCGGCGGCGCGCAACCGGTCGATTGGAGGTTTCGCCGGAGACACGGTTACCTTTACGGCGACGGGGGCGGACCTGCAGGCGCCGGTGACGGCGAGTATCAAATTGGCCGAGACCGGGGACCTGGAGCATGGGAATGCGAATTCGGTGTTTCTGGATATCGATCGGACGCGAAATACGCTGGGGGGGAATTTCGTAAATCCGGTGACGCACGAGAGGCGCAGCTTCCGGGGGGTGTTGCTGGCGAAGAGCCGGGCGGGAGCGGGGCTTTTCTTTGGAGGGGGATTGAGCGGGACGGTGGAGATCAGTTACTAGCGCGGCCGACGGCTTGCGGTTGGCGCTTTCCCCACAAAAAGGCAGACGCCCATCGGACCGAGGTCCAATGGGCGCCAGAGGAGATTACCGAAGGCTGGTTATTTCGCGTAGCTGGCCTTGTCGTCGGCATCGAGCCAATCGAAAAGGGTCGTCTTCGCGGGATCGAGGCCGAGGGGGGCTGTCTGCTCGGCAAACCAGTCGCGACGCTCGGGATCGTTGTAAGGGTTGACGGCTACCATGCCGTCGCTCCACTCCTTGACTTCCTGGGCGGTCTTGGCGACGCCGTGGGAGTCCACCCAGGCGGCGAGCTCCTCATCGGAAGCGCCGGACTGAACCTTTGCCTTGAAGTCGTCTCCGGTGACGCCTTTGAAACCGAAGAGCATGTTATCGAGCGGACAATCGTAATGGTACTCGCCGATGTTGCCGGCGAGGAGGGCGCGGCATTTATCGGTGGTGCGGGCGAGGATGACGTAGCCGGCGAGACGGATGCGGGGGCTGCGGGGCGCCTCTTTGGTGAGGTCTTTTGCGTGGTCGATTGCGAGGTTCATATGAAGTCAACGGTCTCCGAATCCGGCCCGGAGTCAACGCGGGAAGGATGTTCTTCTTCAAGGAGCTTGTCGCAAAAAATGGGATCGATGCCGCGGGAGCGGAGAGCGGCGAGACAGATGGCCATGGCTGGGGTGCCGGCAAAGGCTTCCGTGCCGGAAAAGGCGGCGCGCCAGAAATCGCCCTGGCGGCGGATTTCCGTCTGGCCGGTCTCCGCGCCGAGGCGCTCGACGATCTCCCACGCGGCCATGAGATCGGTGGAGTAGGGAGGGTAATGGCGAATCTCCTGCACGGTGGCGGAGTCCCAATCGAGATCGGGGCGGAAGAGGCGGTAGTAGGAATTGTGGATGGCCTCCTCTGCCTCGTCGCGCGAAGCGAAACGGAAGAGGCCGTAGCAATCCTGCCAGGCGACCTCCGGCGAATCGCCGGTGACGTGCTCCCCGACGAGCGCGTCGAGCTGTGGTAATGAGGCCACCCGAACCCGGCCCGTTTTGATTACACCCCTCTGAGTAGCCTCTTGCATCATTGAAGTCTGCATGAAACGCATTCCAGCGCGAAATGGCAAAGAGATTTTCCTTAAGATTACCTGAGCGGGGATTCAGGAAGTTACCTAGGGGGTAGTGCCGGAAAGAGCTGGAATGCTCGTCGGACGATTAACACGGCTGACGCGGGATTTTTTCCCACTCAGCCCGCGGGCGCGGGCCGCAGGAGGCGGACTTGCAATGGGATGCTCGCGAGCTGACGGCCATCGACGGAGACATCGATGGAATAGGCGCCGGGTCGGCCGACGGGGAGCTGCTGGAGATTGAGGATGAGATTGCGGGTGGAGAAGAAGACGTCCTCGGGCAGCAGGACCTCGAAGGAGGTCTCCATGGGCGGGACGATGGAGCGGCCATCCTCATCGACGAAGAAGACATTGACGGTGTGGAGACCCTCCTCTTCCTTGCGGAAGAGGATGCGCAGCGCGACGGAGCATTGAGGATGGATGGCGGGGAGGGAGCTGGTGACGATGGTATCGAACGCGCCGAGCAGGCAGAGCTTTCCGTCGTAATCGACCGCGGAATCGCAGAGCGCAGCGACTTGGATTTCCATGCGGGGGAGGGTGAGGGAAGGGATGGGGATTTGCAATGCCGGGGCGCAGGCGCTTTCGGAACGGCGCGCGATGGGGTAAGAGAACGGGATGCCCAATGAGAGGAGAACACCGTTCGACCGGCTATTCCCCGGCCGCAGCAAGCGGGCGAAGCGGCTCCTGGTGTGCGCGATGGCGGGAGTGCTGCTCTTGCTCATCGGGTTTGCGGCGCTGGTGTGGGGGCTGACGGGGAGGCGGGTGATCGCGTCAAGCGGGGGGATATATTTCCTGCGCGGGGTGGCGCTAGCGGTGCCGGAATTCCGCCAGGCGGACCCGAAGTGGCACAACGATCCGCTGGGGAACACGCTGGATACGATCGGGGAGACGGGGTGCGCGCTTTCCTCCGCGGCGATGGTGCTGAAATCGTACGGCGTGGATACCGATCCGCAGCGGCTGAATGCGTACCTGACCACGCACCAGGGCTACGAGGGGAATGGATACATTATCTGGGAGAAAGCGGCGGAGCTGGGGCACGGGACCGTGGAGAAGGCGTATGAGGACCTGCCGTCGTACTGGCGGATCGACTGGCAATTGATAAAGGGGAATCCGGTGATCGTGCGGATCCATTTTCCGAGCGGCGGGATGCACTTCGTGGTGATCGCGGGGAAGCGCGGGTTCGACTACCTGATCATGGATCCGGGAGCGGGGTGGAAGAAGGGGCTCTACCCGCTGCGGGAGATCACGCCGAGGATCGACGGGCTGCGGTATTACCGGCGGATCGCGCCGGGGAAAGCGGCTTGAAGCGCCGAGTGCTGGACAGCGCCGGGCGATGGGGAATAAATACCGGCTTCCCCCGATATGCTGAAACATCCACGGCTCACCGAGACGCGCATTGAGCGCGCCCTGCTTCTGATCCAGGAGCGCATCTACGCGGATCGCGCGCCGCTGGAGGTCGAGGTGTTTCCGGAGAATGGCGAGCCGGTCTTTCCGCCGCGGATCCCGCAGGCGGGGTTCCAGGAGTTCCGGGTGGGAGAGAGCTGGGGGCCGGCGTGGAGCACGACGTGGTTTCGATTTCGGGGGACGGTGCCGGTGGATTGGAACGGGAGGACGGTCTCGGCGCTGGTGGGGCTGGGGGCATCGGCATCGGGCGAAGGGTTTACGGCCGAAGGGCTGGTGTGGCAGGAGGGGAAGCCGACGCGCGCGATCAATGTGAACCGGGCGGATGTGCCGATTGGGTCGCCGGTTCGTGGTGGAGAAGAGGTTGCGTTCCTCGTCGAGGCGGCAGCGAATCCCTCGCCACGGACGTGGCTGCCGTATGGCGATCCGGAGCCGCCGTCAGCGGAGCCGCTCTTTACGCTCCGGCAGGCTGAGCTGGCCTGCTTTAGTCGGGAGGCGTGGGAGCTTTATCATGATCTGGCGGTGGCGCATGGCGCGATGCTGGAGCTGCCGGAGCAGAGTGCGCGGCGGGGGCAATTGCTGCGCGCCTGCAACGACGCGGTGAACCTGCTCGATCCGGCGGAGCGGGCCACGTATGGGCCGGCCCGGGAGGCACTACGCGCGGTGCTTGCGCAAAAGAACGGTCCCACCACGCACCAGCTCTCGGCGGTGGGGCACGCGCACATCGATACGGCATGGCTCTGGCCGGTGCGGGAGACGATCCGCAAATGCGCGCGGACGTTTGCCACGCAGCTCGCTTATATGCGCGACCACCCGGAGTACGTGTTCGTGTGCTCGCAGGCGCAGCAGCTCGCGTGGATGAAGGAGTATTACCCGGACATTTTCCAGGGAATCCGGGAGGCGGTGGAGCGGGGCCAATGGGAGCCGGCGGGGTCGATGTGGGTCGAGGCCGATTGCAACATCCCGTCGGGGGAGTCGATCGTCCGGCAGATCATCCATGGGAAGTATTTCTTCCTGGATGAATTCGGGATCGAGACGCGGGACTGCTGGCTGCCGGATGTCTTCGGCTACTGCGCATCGATGCCGCAAATCCTGCAAAAGGCGGGGATCAACTCCTTCGTCACGCAAAAGATTTCTTGGAATCAAATGAACGAATTCCCGCACCATACTTTCCTCTGGGAGGGTATCGACGGGACGCGGATCTTTTCTCACTTCCCGCCGTCGGAGACTTACAATGCGACGTTCTCGCCGGGCGAGCTGGCGTTCAACGTGCGCAATTTCAAGGACCACGACCGTGCCACGCGGTCGCTCTACCTGTACGGCCATGGGGATGGGGGCGGAGGGCCGACGCTCGGGATGCTCGCGAACGCGGCGCGGCTGAGGGATTTCGAAGGGCTGCCGAAGGTGGAGCTGGAGCGCGCGGCGGATTTTTTCGCGAAGGCGAAGGCGGATGCGGCGGAGCTGCCCGTGTGGGTGGGGGAGCTGTGCCTGGAGCTGCATCGAGGCACGTATACCACGCAGGCCAAGGCGAAGAAGGGGAATCGCAAGAGCGAGCTCCTGCTACGCGAGGCGGAGCTCTTCGACGTGCTGGCGGGGCGGACGGGCTATGCAGTTGCAGATGGCGTGGCGGAGGAGCACCGGGCGCCGTACGATGTCATCGCGCGGGGCCGGAGCGGGCCCGCGGCGTACCTGGAGCGGGCTTGGAAGCTGCTGCTGCTCGATCAATTTCACGACATCCTGCCGGGGACGTCCATCGCGCGGGTGTACCGGGAGACGGCGGCGGATTACGCGACGATCTCCGCGTTGGCGCATTCGATCATCGAGCCGGCGCGGCAGGCGGTGATCGAGCGGATCGACACGAGCGGAGCGGAGCGGCCCTTCATCGTTTTCAATACGAGCGGCTTCGCACGGAACGAGATCATCTCGCTGCCCGATGGCACGCCGGCGCATGTCGAGGTGCCGGCGAGCGGCTACGTGGTCATCGACGGGGCGGAGCATCGGCCGGTGGCTTCCTTCGCGCATCCGGTGGAGGTGATCGAGCGGCAGCGGGTGATTGCGATCGATAACGGGATGCTGCGCGTGATCATCGCGCGCGACACGGGGAATATCCGGAGCATCCGCGATCACCGGCGGGACCGCGAGGTGCTGCTGGCCGGGCACGCGGGGAATCTCTTCCAACTGCACCGGGACCTGCCGAATGCGTACGATGCGTGGGATGTCGAGCCGTTCGCATTTGAGACGTGCGAGGAGATCGGTGGGCTCACGGCGCTGGAGATCGTGGAGCAATCGGAGTTGCGCGCGGTTGTGCGAGTCGAGCGGAGGTTCGGCGCGTCGGCGATCTCGCAGCGCATCGAGCTGAGCGCGGGGTCGTCGCGGATCGATTTCCATACGGAGGTCGATTGGCACGAGGAGCACCGGCTGCTCAAGGTCGCGTTTCCGGCGAATGTCCATGCGGCGCGAGCGACGTATGAGATCCAGTATGGGCATATCGAGCGGCCCACGCATTCGAATACGAGTTGGGACGTGGCGCGGTTCGAGGTTTGCGCGCAGAAGTGGGCGGATCTGAGCGAGGCGGATTATGGCGTCGGGCTCCTCAACGATTGCAAGTACGGCTACGACATCCACGGGAGCGTCATGCGGCTGAGCCTGCTCCGCGCGCCGACGGCGCCGGATCGCAACGCGGACCGCGGCCACCACCAATTCACGTACGCGCTGCTGCCGCATACCGGGGGTTTCCGGCAGGGGGGCGTCGTGGAGCAGGCTTGCGCGCTGAACATGCCGCTGCACATCCTCGCGGGGGAGCCGCGAAAGGGGCCGCTGCCGGCGCGGCGGAGTTTCTTCTCGGTGGACAAGCCCGGGGTTGTGATCGAGGCGGTGAAACACGCGGAGGACGACGAATCGGTAATCGTGCGCCTGTACGAAGCATACGGGTCACGCGGCGCGGCGGTGCTGACGACCACGCTGCCGGTGAAGCATGCTTTTTACGCCGACCTGCTCGAGCGGACGGGGGCGCCGGTCGGGTGCGAGCGGGGGGAAATCGCGTTCCACGTGAAGCCGTTCGAGATCGTGACCTTCAAGCTCATCCTCGGGTAGTTTACCCACGATGCAGTGGCAACTCTTCGCGATTGGCAAGCCCCGGCTCGGGTTTGCGCGCGAGGGGATTGAGGAATACGCGAAACGGCTGCGGCCGCTGGCTGGGGTGACGATCGAGTATGTCAAACCGGCGGGAGGGGAGGAGGAGAGCGCGGCGCTCTTGCGGCGCAGCCAGGGGATGCACCGGATCGTGCTGGACGAGCGGGGTGAGGAGGTCACGAGCCGCGAGCTTTCGGCACGGGTCGGGCAATGGGAACAGGGGCGGGTTAAATCCGTGGCGCTGCTGATCGGCGGGGCGGAGGGGCATGATGCGGCGCTGCGGGCGCAGGCGGATTGGGTGTGGTCCCTCGGGCGCCTGACGATTCAGCACGAGCTGGCGCTGGTGCTCGTGCTGGAGCAGATCTACCGGGCTTACGCGATCAAAGCGGGGCTGCCGTATCACCGGGACTGAGCGAGATCCGCTCCGTCACTTCGCGGGGGTAGCGGACTCGAGCTCGGTGTGGATCGTGATGAAGGCGAGGACATCGTGGCGGGTAATGATGCCTACGACCTTGCCGGCATCCAGGACGGCGAGGCGGCCGTGGCCGGCCGCGAGGAGGCGGCGCATCGCGTGCTCGGCGGGCTGGCCGGCATCGATGGTGGAGACGGTTGCGTCGTGCTCGGCGGCGAGCTCGCCGGCGGTGGTCCAGGGCCATTTTTCGCGTGGCATTGACTTGAGATGATCGAGGCGGAGCATGCCGCGGTACTCGCCGTCGGTGCCGATGACGGGGTAGGAGACGTGGTTCATCGCGAGGAAGTATTCTTCCACCACGATGCTGAGCGGGGTGTGGGCGGGGATGCAGACGGGCTCGCGGGTCATGATATCGCCAATGCGGACGCCGCCGAGGACCTCGTGGTAGAGGGTGTTGGTGTAGCCGCTCTCCGCGGCGCTCTTGAGGAAGATGCCGATGAGGAAGAAGACGAAGGCATTCCACCAGCCGAGGTAGAGGAACACCACGCCCAGGCCGATGAGGACCCAACTGAAGCCGACGCCGATGCGGGTGGTGATGAAGGTGGCCTTGCGGAGATTGCCGGTGCGCGCCCAGATGATCGCGCGCAGGATGCGGCCGCCATCGAGGGGGTAGCCGGGGATGGCGTTGAAAACGACGAGGGAGATATTCACATACGCGAGCCACTGGAGGACGATGGACGCGCCGTTCCACTTGAGAAGATAAGTAGCGTAGGCGCCGGCGGCGTAGAGGAGCGCGAGCACGATGCTCGTGATGGGGCCGCCGGCGGCGATCTTGAGCTCGTCGCGCGCGGTATCGGGCTCGCGGGAGATTTCCGCGATGCCGCCGATGAAGAGGAGCGTGATGCGCGGCACGGGGATGCCGCATCGCTGGCTCACGAGGCTGTGGCCGAGCTCATGGAGCAGGATGCTGAGGAAGAAGGTGAGCGCCGCGATGACGGCCATCCCGAAGTAAAGCGCCTGGGAGTGCCCGGGCAGATTGGGCGGGAAGAGATCGGTGGCCAGCTCGTAGGTCACGATGGCGGCGATGAGAAACCAACTGTAATCGAGGTAGAACTTGATCCCGAAAAAGCGGCCCACGAAGAGGCCGAAGCGCGAACGGCCGGTCATGGCCTGGCCAGCGTGAGCGTAGTCATCGCGTCAAAGCCCAGGACGCTGCCGGCGGCTTGCGAGCCTTGGGAGGAGGGGGCGCCGAGGTCGAGGGAGATCGTCACGGCGGAGAGCGTGGCGAGGGAGGACGGATCCGCGGGGGCGGTCAATTGAGCGGTCGCTGCCTTGGCCCAGGTGGTGCGCTTGTCCGCGAGCGTGCCGAGGATGTAGCCGTCGATGGCGTTGCCGCCGATGGTTCCGGTCGCGTGGAGGGAGAGGGAGGTTTTCGCGGGATCGGCTGGATTAAGGAAGAAGGTGCCGTTCTGGATGGTCAGTTTGGCGGAGTCATCAATGAGGGTGATGTCCTGGACGTTGATGCTGCCGGAGAGGATCGGGGCGCCATTCGAGCCGCTCAGCAGCAGGGAGGGCATCACGGTCCCGATGGGGAGGAGAGCGGGGCGATCAACCGAGGTGTTTGCCTCCTTCCGCGCGATCACGATGGGGGCGCTGCCGGCGGCGCGGATATCGAGTTTCCATGCGGACGGGGCCGGAAGAACGGGAATGGGCAAGCTGACGCGCAGCCCGATCCCGTGGGGGGCGAGGATGTCCGCGATAGTGGGTTTGTGATTGATCGCGAACTCGACGAGCTGCGCGGAGCCGGAGAGCGCGAGCGCCTCGGGCTGGCCGGTCGCGTGCAGGTCCAGGGCGGCGGCGGCGCGCATATCGGGGCCCAATGCGAGGTCGAGCCATGGATCCTTGACGAACAAGTCCATGGCGGGCTTGCGGATATCGCTCGCGGTGACGCTGCCGGAGACGGTCCAGGGCCTGGCATTCCAGTTGCCCGCTCCGGAGCTGATGGTCAGTTGGTTTCCTTTGAAATCGAGCGTTCCGCCGGCGGCGGTCAGGGTGCCGGTGCGCATGGCCGCTCCGGCGTTCTTGATGACGAGGTGGCCGTTCGCGGTGAGCTTTGAGAGGGTGCCGTCGGTTTTAAGGGTGCCGGTGACCTCGCCATCGAAGGGCTGGTGATGGCCGGAGAGGGCGAGCGTGTCGCGCACGGAGAACCGGTCGAATTTCAGGTCCACCTTGCACGGGCTCTCGAAGTTCCACCAGGAGGCGGTGGCGGGGTTTTCCCAAGCGGCCCAGACATTGAGCGGGGCCTGGGCGTCGCCGGTGAGCCAGGTGGCTTTTCCATGGGTTAGCTTGAGATTTTGCAACGTCAGGGCGCGGGGGGTGGCGACGACGCGGGAGGCGAGGGTTGTGGCGCCGTTGCCGAGGACGAGGTTGCTGAAGAAGATGCTATCGGGGGAGTAGGTGGCCTCGGCGGTCAGGTCGATGGGCTGCCAGGCGTCCGCGTCGCTGCCGCTTACGAGGGGGTGGATGCGGTTGAGGCGGACGGTGAAGGCGCCGGAGTGCGCGGCGGCGTCGCCATCGCCGGACCAGTCGAGCATCAGGCCGCCGCCGAATGCCTCGGGGGCGATGGGCGGTTGCAGGAAGGAGGCGTAGAGCGCGAGATCGGCGATGTTTGCCTTCACCTCGCCCCAGTAGCGTTTTTGGCCGAGGATATTGACGACGCCGTGGGCACGGAGGAAATCGTCGCCATGGGTGAACTCGGCATTGGTGACCTGGATCTCGTTGCCCTGGAGCTTGATGGCGGCCTGGAGCTCATCGAGCGGGGCCTTGCGGAAGGAGAGGTGGGAGCCGGAGGCGATGAGCTGGCCGTTGAAGGAGGCGTTTTCGCCGCGCACGGAGCCATCGACGCGCAGCTTGCCGAAGGTATCGCCGAAGGCGGGGCCGAGGAGGGCGGAGAGCTCGCTCAGGTCGTCGATCTGGGCGGCGACGGCGAAGCTGAAGTCGGTCTTCCACCATTCCTTCCAGTTGTTCGGGACGCTCATATCGCCGCTGAGGGTGAGGGAGTTGTGGGTCTGGCGGAGCTCGATATCGAGCTTGGTGAGGCGGTGGTGAACGTAGGTCGCGCCGGCGACGAGGGTCTTCCACTGCCGGGCGCCCCAGCGGAAGTCGCCGGCCTTGAAATAGGTGGTGAAAGTCGCCTTGGTCAGCTCGCGCGGGGAGCCGTGGAAGGTGAATTTTCCCTCGTTGATGGTGCCATCGGCATCCTGGCCGAAGAATGCGCCGAGCTGGGCGACAGAGATATTCGAGAACGTGCCGCTGCTCTCGAACACGAGATGCTCCTCGCGGGCGCCGCTGCGGAGATCGCCCTGGATGTTGCCGCTGAAGGCGTTGAGGGCGAATTCCATTTCCAGGTGGCCGCGGAGGAGCTCCGGGAGATCGGCGGAGGCGGAGGCGATTGTGAGGGAATCGGTCAGCTTCATGTTCGCGAGCATCAGCTTCGAGTCCTCGAGGAGGAGGGAGCCGCGGCAATTCGAGAAGACACTGGTCATCCAGGGCTCCTGGACGGAGAGGGCGCCGATGAAGAGGTGGCCGGACTCGAGGTCGTTGGCCTCGAGATCGATATCATCCAGGCGGACGGAGCCCTCGCTGTGGCGGATCGCGACGCTCGCGTGGCTGAGGGTGAGCGAGGCCGGCAGGATGAGACGGGGGGTCTTGCCGGAGGCGCGGGGGTGGAGGAGGGAGCCGGAGCTCCTGGCGGGGGCGCGATCCTCGGCTGGGAGATCGATGGTGCCGCGGACGCCGTCGAGGGAGAGGTCGTGCCAGACCCGGGCATCGCGGCCCCAGATGAAGTGGCGCCACATGAAGCTCGTGTGGGCTTTGTCGATCTCGAGGAGGGTCGAGGTGCCGGCTTCGGAATTGTGGGTGAACCGGACGTGATAGAGCCAGATGGGGTCGGTGACGCTGCCGCCCATCTCCCCGATGGAAAGGTGGAAGCCGTAGCGCCAGGCCTCGAAGGCGAGCACCTGCCGCACGGCGAAGAGGAAGGCCGGGGGATAGAACGTGCCGCCGATCAGCGCCGCGAGGAGGATGAGCAGGATCAGGAGCCCCTTGCGTGCGGGGCGGCGGGGGCGGACAACGGATTTTTGGTTCGGATCGACGACGGTGTGCAAGGGTTTGAAAGGAAGTGATAACGCATAACATAAACGCGTGCGAAGCGAATCCTGTATGCCGCGCGGCCCGCGCCAGGGGGCCTAAAAGAGCTGCAACTGCTCGCGCGGGGCGCGGAAACTCGCCGTCGAGAGCTCAAAACCGGCGTCTTCCCGAAAGGATGCCTTCCCGCCGAAACCGGCGGCCCTGCGGGCGACCTGGCACATCGCGGACATCTGCTGGGCGTAAAAGCCCGCGCCCTTCATCCGGCTGCCGAAACGGGGGTCGTTGAGCTTGCCGCCGCGCATCTCGCGGACGCGGTTGAGGATTTTCTCCTTTTTATCGGGGTAATGGGTCTCGAGCCATTGGGAGAAAATGCCGGCGACCGCGCCCGGCAGGCGGAGCGGGGTGATGCCGGCGTCGCGGGCCCCGGCATTGGCGGCGGCGGTAAAGAGGTTGAGCATCTCATGATCGGTGAGGCCGGGGATGCAGGGGGCCATGAGGAGGCAGACGGGGATGCCGGCCTCCGAGAGCTGCTCGATGGCCTTGAGCCTGCGCAGGGGCGGGGAGGCGCGGGGCTCGAGCTTTTTGGCGAGCTTCGCGTCGAGGGTGGTGATCGAGATATTGATCCGGACGGCGTGATGGGCGGCCAGCTCGCGGTAGAGGTCGATATCGCGGGTGACGAGGTGGTTTTTCGTGATTACGGAGACGGGGTTGCGGAACTCCGCGAGGACGGCGACGCAGCGGCGGGTGAGCTCGAGCTTGCGCTCGATGGGCTGATAGCAGTCGGTGACGCCGCTGAGGGCGAGGGTGTCCGGCTTCCACTTGGGGGACGAGAGCTCGGTGCGGAGGAGCTCAGGGGCGCGGGTTTTCACGACGATTTTTGTCTCGAAATCGAGGCCGGCGGAGAAGCCGAGGTACTCGTGGGTCGGGCGGGCGAAGCAATAGGCGCAGCCGTGCTCGCAGCCGCGGTAGGGATTGAAGGAGTAGGTGAACGGGACGTCCGGGCTGTCGTTGCGGGTGATGATGGATTGCGTGCCGTCCTGGAGGAATTGGGTGCGCGGCTGGGGAGTTTCCTCTTCCGGGTCCTGGGGGTCGGGGACGTACTCGAGGCGCTCGAAGCGGTTTTTCGGGTTTGAACCTGCTCCGCGGCCTGTGCGGGGCGGCTTGGGAGAAGTGTTCATAAGAACACTATCTCTTCGGGTCGGCTATCTGTCAAGGCGTGCGGCTATCGCGCGCCAATTATTCCTTCCACTTGATGCCGCAGCCGCTGCTGGGCTTTTGGTTGGGATTTACGGGGCGGCCGGCGAGGAGAGCATCGACGGCGGCGCGGAGGTCGCGGCCATCGGCGATGCCGCGATTGGGGCGGGTATCATCGAGCTGGCCGCGGTAGACGAGGAGGCGGTCCGCATCGAAGAGGTAGAAATCGGGGGTGCACACGGCATCGTACGCGCGGGCGACCTCCTGCGATTCATCAAAGAGCACCGGGAACATGAAGCCGGCATCGGCGGCCATTTGCCGCAGGCCGGCGGGGGAATCCTCCGGGTAGCGGCCGGCGTCATTGGAGGAGATGGCGACGATGCCGAGGGTGGAGTCGGTGTAATCGAGGCCGAGTCTCTCCAGCTCTCCGCGGACATGGACGACGTAGGGGCAATGCGCGCAGATGAACATGACCAGAAACGCTTCCTTATCTGAAAAATCAGCGAGCGAGACGTGCCGGTGGGTGGTCACATCGGGGAGATCGAAGGGGGGCGCGGCGGTGCCTAGCGGAAGCATTGAGGAGGAGAGCGGCATGGGGGAATTTTCGGGCAGGGGAGGGGAATCTGTCGAGCGGGAAGGTGTTTTCAACTCGCGGTGAGCTTGCGAATGAGAGGCGGGCGGGCTACAGACGGGCAAGTGGCTGTTACCCTGCTGAAAATCGCCTGTCCAGATCGTGTCGGCCTGCTGGCGCGGTTGACGAGTTTTGTGGCGTTCCACGGGGGGAACCTGCTGGAGGTGCACCAGTTTACCGATGCGATCACGGGGTGGTTCTTTGCGCGGATGGCGATTGACAGGGGGACGCTTGCGCTGGATACGGCGGGGCTGCGGAAGGCGTTTACGCCGCTGGCCAGGGAATTGGAGGCGGAGTGGAGCATCCGGGAGGAGACGACGCGGCTGCGGACGGCGATCCTGGTGAGCAAGCTGGGGCATTGCCTGGCGGATCTGTTGTGGAGGTGGCGGGCAGGGGAGCTGCCGATGGAGATGGCGGTGGTGATCTCGAACCACGAGGATTACCGGGAGATGGTGGAGCGGGAGGGGCTGCGCTTCGAGCATGTGCCGGTGGAGGCGCAGGATAAGGCGGCGGGGTTGGGCCGGACGGCGGAGCTGCTGGCGGAGTACGGGGTCGACCTGGTGGTGCTGGCGCGGTACATGCAGATCATCCCGCCGGAGGTGTGCGAGGCGTGGAAGGGGCGGATCATCAATATCCATCACTCGTTTCTGCCGTCGTTCGTGGGGGCGAACCCGTACCGGAGAGCTTATGACCGGGGGGTGAAGCTGATCGGGGCGACCTGCCATTATGTGACGGGGGTGCTCGATGAAGGGCCGATCATCGACCAGGAGGTGGTGCGGGTGGAGCATTACCACTCGCCGGATGACCTGTTGCGGCTGGGGCGGGATTGCGAGCGGCTGGCGCTGGCGCGCGGGGTGCGCTACCACCTGCACGACCGGGTGCTGATCCACGGGAACAAGACGGTGGTATTCAGGGATTAAGCGGGAAAAGGGCGGAAAATCGCAGTTGCCGAGCTATCGGGCTGGATTACAGTCGGGCAATGACTTTTCAGGAGCGAATCGATGCGGATATGAAAGAGGCGATGAAGGCGAGGGAGGCGGGGCGGCTGGGGGTGTTGCGGATGCTGAAGTCCGCGCTCAAGAACGCGGCGATCGAGAAACATGGGGTGACCGGGCAGCTCGATGATCCGGAAGCGATGGCCGTGCTGCGCAAACAGGCGAAGCAGCGGCAGGATTCCATTGGGGAGTTCGAGAAGGGGAACCGGCCGGACCTGGCGGCGAAGGAGAAGGAGGAACTGGAGATATTGAATCAATACCTGCCGAAGCAACTGGGGGCGGAGGAGATCGCCAAGCTGGTGGCGGAGGCGATCGCGGAGGCGGGCGCGACGACCAAGGCGCAGATGGGGGCGGTCATGAAGGTAGCGCAGGTGAAGGCAGCGGGGCGGGCGGACGGGAAGGCGCTGAGCCAGGAAGTGCAGAGGCAACTGGCCTGAAATCGCCCATGGTTTCCGCAGTCATCGTCGCGGCCGGGAGCAGCCGCAGGATGGGTTTCGACAAGCTGTTTGCGGATCTGGGCGGGAAACCGGTGATCGCGCACTCGATCCGGGCATTCCAGCGGACGCCGGAGATCGGGGAGATTATCATTGTGACGCGGGAGGAGCAGCGGAGGCGGCTGGAGGAGCTTTCGCGTGAAAATGGGTGGGAGAAGGTGAGGCAGGTGGTGGCGGGGGGGGCGGAGCGGCATCTCTCGGTGTGGCGGGGCTTGCAGGCGGTGGC
>Ga0182024_10011406_pt1 | contig 17864 bp, 6 predicted proteins | sample P32metaG_FD_120480 | JGI IMG/M metagenome (GOLD analysis project Ga0182024, IMG submission 120480) | Permafrost microbial communities from Stordalen Mire, Sweden - P3-2 metaG (Illumina Assembly) | ecosystem: Environmental > Terrestrial > Soil > Wetlands > Permafrost | place: Sweden: Stordalen... | reverse complement strand
TAACAAGACCAAACGGGTAAAAGCTGGTCGAAGCGGTGCCGGAGGTTTGCGCTTCATCGACCGTGGCGTTGGAGAGCAGCGCCTGGATCACGGGCGCCTGGCGGGTATTGAGATTCACGACTCCCGCGACCAATTCGTTGCCATTGTCCGGGGTTTCAAACGGGGTGAACACATCCAGAAGGGGCGCATCGCCGCTGGACGGGGTGAAGAAGTCGATGTTCTTCCACGGCGTCCCGGAGAAAACATAGCCGAGTTCGCCGACAGAGCGGAACGGGCGATGGAGAAAATAAGGACGGCTTTGCGCTTGATACTGGCCCGAAACGAACTGATTTTGATCGTTGGCAGAGGTATATGCCACGGCCAGAGGCAGACCGACAGTGGATTTGGCGGGAACGCCACCGCTGGGCTGGACGTAATAGCCCATTGCCCCGCGGATGACGCCGTCGGGATCCTGGTAATAGGTCGCGCCCTCTCCGGTGACGCTTTGACTGTCGCCGGTGAAACGAACGCCGTTATCGGAAATCCCCGAGTTGTTCTGGGAGAGCAAGCCACAACGGTAGTGATATTGACCGATCTGCCACCCAGCGGCGAGGATCTGACCCATTTCCCCGTCATTCGCAAAGCGATTATCGGAAAGGCAGTATCCAGAGTTAACGTCGGGGCGGTCAGTTGCCTCGGCATCAAGGTTGGAATCCGCCCATTCCCCGACCTCGCCGGTTCCGGCCGGTGTCTGCACGGGTCCTTCGAGGTCCTGTCCGTTCACCGCGCCAAAACGGCTGGTCCTGGGGTCCGCGTAAGTCTCCCAGTCGCCGCCCTGGGCACCATCGGACTGATCCGAGAGGTTGCCGGAACCGGTCCCGAAATCCGTTTGCAGGAAGAGGGTATCGATAAAGCAATATTTTTCATCATAAGTGACCCAATTTCCGGGGCCATCACTCGGATTGGGATCCTTGTACTGCAAACGGTAAGTGACAAACTGGCTTACACCGTTGTCAATAGCCAATCCAAGATTGACGGAGACATAAATACCCGCCGTACCCGAGGACTGTGGCTGGCCAAGCCAATCAATGGGATACAAACCACAGGCGATGCCGACGTAGGGTTGGTTAGACGAGGGAGAAGGCAGAGTCGCTGGAATATTAAGCGGGTTTGAGACATCGCTGAGAAATCCACCCGTGCCGCCCGTAACTCCCACCCAGCATTTGGTTCCGGCATGATTCTGAATATTGCTATAGCCGCCAATTTCCGCGGGGGCCTGCATCGCGAGGTTGCTGCCAGCCGGAATATTTGTCCTCGCCAGAATCGTCGGTTCGCGGAAAAAGGTGTTATTAGGAATTTGAAACACGAGTTGCGAATAAGTGGGGGTCAAGGCTATGAACGCGGCGGGGCTGGGTGGGCCGATCATGGGAATAATATTCCCTCCCGAGCCGTTCGGGCCATACGTATATTTCGACCCATTGGCTTGCGCGACAGTGCTCACGGTGGTGTTGATCTTCGTCTTGGTGCCTTTGATATTGTAATCTGCGTTATAGCCTGCGCCGGTCCATGTGTTATAGCCGGATGTGCCGGTAGTCTGGATGAAATCGGGTTCGACGCTGTCGGCTATCAGGCGGAAGTTGGGAGCGGCGGTTTGGGTTGGCAGGTTTGTCCCGATGGGGCCGGGAGCGCCGACGGGGGCATTCTTATCGTATGGGTTCCAGATGGTGGGCTCGTGCATGATGAGCCCTACCCCCGAGTCCGTGAGCGTGCCCGGCGGAGTATCGGCCTCCTGCGTTTTCGAGTTAAGGGCGGGGCTGGAACTCTCGTACCGCAGCTTCAACATGGCCGATTGAATGCGGTAGAAATAAGGCAGGTTTTGGATTCCGCGAAACTCATGCGCGGGGCTCGATCCGTTATTGAGAACGATGCGGGTCGAGTAACCGTCCACCTTGGCGGCGTCCATAATGTTAACGCCGAGTTGCATGATCGCGTAATCGAGGTTGGTATCGATATTGAGCTGATAGGAGGGCGGGCTGTAGGTAACTACACCGTTGGCCTGGAATGAGGCGCTGTTAAAGGCGCCCTTGGCCTTGGAACCGGCTGCCACGGTGGCCTTGAGCAGCTCGAAGAAATCCGGCTCACGAGGCGTCGGAGCGATAGGCAAGTCCTCCATCCGGCTGATGGAGCCGGTCGAGCCGGACACCGTGGTTATCGAGCCGGCTTTGCTTTGGCCTGTGCTCTGGCCCTGCTCCAGGTGAACGTTGTAAAACCATTTCCATTCGCCATCATGGAAGCTTGGCGCCGAGACCTGACCAGTCGCGATATTCGACGGGGTGTACTTGTCCGTCGCCCAGGTAAGGCCGAAGTATTTCTGGATATTGGCCGCCGTGCCCTGCTCGAGATAGGCCTGCGAAACGCCGTACACATGGACCAATTGCCAGAGATCATAGTCAACATAGCCCGGGCTCGTCGGACTGGGGGCGGTAGTGCTGGCGACATCGCTATCGGATGCCCGCACCGCGCTCGGACCCAGATAGGTGAGCCATGCAAGCTTGGACAGGGCGAACCGCTGCTTGACGAGCGGCTCGCCCGTGAGCGCCGTGCTGCCGTCATTGCGGAGAAATGTCCCGGAAACCCGAACGCTCAAAAAGGAAGGATTGAGTTCATTGTCCAATTGCTGGGCGTTATTGCCGCCGTTGGTGGATGGCCACTGGATCAACGGCCTCTTCGGATTGGGCGTGAAGGAGGGCTGATTGACGCCCCGGGTGAAAGTGGCGAGGTAATTGAGCACATCGAGGCTGGTGCCGGACATGCCCAGGCCATTCTTGAAGAAGCCGATGAGTTCCTGCCGGCTGCCGAACATCCGGTCGGACTGGCCGGTGGTGCCGCTGACGCCGCTGTTGTTCAACGCGGTGCCGCTGACGCTGAGGAAGCCGGTCGAGTTGTTAATGACGGAGTTGTAGTAATTCGAGCCGGAATTATTCGTGAAGGAAGTGCCCGAGACGAGGGCGGAGGCGTAATTGCGCCATGCGACCAGTTGGTCAACGGCGGGCTGATATCTGTCAAAGCCGCCCGGCAACTGCGTAAGATCGGCGTAAGCGACAGCGGATTTGTAAGCGTACTGGTTGGTGCCGGAAACGGGGAATTGCGGAGTGGCAGTGCCCATGGGATATCCGGCGACATTTGCGTCGAGGAGGCCGCCCTCGTGATAGACGACATAGGCGTAGCGGCCGACGATGAAATTGCTATTGCTCACCGCCGGGTTGGTCATGCTGCCGGACACGGTTGGAGACGTGGGCGAGGATCCGTTGCGCGCTACGAGCACCCAATCGGGCGCCTGGAAGTAACTGGTGCTGGTGATGAGAGGGGAGGAGTCCGTGGCGCTGCCGGTAAGCGGGAGGAGATAGGCGGCGTTCCAGCGCTTGAGGGAGACAGAGCGGCCGTTGAGGGAAGGCGTGGTGGAGGAAACGACAGTGGCCGTGCTGGTGCCAGAGAGGGGGATCGAGACAACCGTGCCTGTAGCCCCCGTCCCTGTATAAAAGACCGAATTCGAAGCGCTACGAATGAGAAAGTTTGGCGCCCATGCAGTGACTCCCGGGACATTGACGCCCGACATCTGCGGGAGGTTGTACTGGGCGGAGACGGGGGTGTAGATGGTGCTGGTAACGGTGCCAGTTGTAACGATATTGGTACTGGATCCCAACACGATCTCCTGCTGGAGATTTGCGATGATGGTATCGGAGGCGCCCTGGGCGAGGAGATCGGCGCGTGTCTGGCTTGCGCTGGCATCGGATATCTGGCGGGTGAAGAGCGACTGGGAGAAGAACGCGAGGATGACGCCGGTGATGATGACGACGAATGCGAGTACGATCACGAGGGCAACGCCGGAATTGCGGGAGCGCCGGCGCGCCAAACATTGCGGATGTGTCATTGGCTTCATTGGGGGGTGGCCTAATTGTTGTTCAGGTAAAAGAACCGCTGATAAATGCGGACTTGGGAGGCCGCGGTCGCCAGGCTGGTGTTGGTGGATCGCCATGTGTCGAGGTTCGTGGTGAGTTCGTTCTGCCAGAGATCGGCCATCAATTGCGGGGCGGTGGCGATGGTGCTATTGCCCTCGGCTTTCGGATTGAGGCCGCCCTCGGTGGGACACCAAAAAGTGTCAGCTATGGCGGGGAGTGAGAGCGGGTTTTGCAGGATCACCTTGCGGGAGCCCTGGTCCAGGATGGCGATGGCAACGACGATGGCCTTTACATCGGCCAGGCCGTTGGGCGTCCAGGTGGGGTAAGTCAGCGGAGTCGCGGTGGTGCCCGTGGAGAGCAGGCTCGTGCAGACGTAGGAGCGATTGTCCAGGGTATCGTACCAGCGGTCTCCCACGGCGGGATGCGGGCCGGTGACGGCAGTCTGTGTGGGTGGCGCCTTCTCGATGTAGCGTTTATTGGCCGCATTGGAACTGAAGAAGGCGACCGGATAATTCGAGTAAACCGTGCCGGGAGAGTAGGGATTGCTCAGGTCCTTGACCTGAAAGCAGAAATCCATGCGGAGCACCTCGGGAGAGAGGAGGTCGTAATCGCTGGTGTCCACGGGCGGATCGGGGTACTCGCCAATCACGCCGCCCTCGCTGTATTGGAGGGTGCTGGCCGGGAGCGGACTAGTGTTGGGACCCGGAAAGGTCAGGAAGACCATCGACTGCGAGGTGCCGGAGCCCGCGGAGGCATCGTTGGGGGATGTATTGAGCGTAAGCCCCTTGCTGAGGCGCTGGAGGGAGTAAGCCGGCACGGAGGCCGTGCCCGTGGTATTGACGGTGTAACCAATCAAGGCGACGGAGGAATTGTCATTGGCACCCGAGAGGTCCGAGACGGCGTAGGCAGGGGCTTCGCTGTAGAAGAACATCTGGGGGACGGTGCCGGAGGTGTTGACGCCGATGGTGCCGGTGGTGGTGAGGAGTTGGTCGTAATCGGGCTGTTTGACGAAATCGAAGTCCACGTCCGTGCGGCGGGACATGCGGGCGAAATCAAAAGACATCCGGTCAAAGACGAGCCGCGCCTCGGCGTCGGCGTCCAGGTGCTTGCCGCTGAGGGTGGTGCTGATGGAGGTGCTGTTCATCATCTGGGCGATGAAGGTCATGATGAGAACGAGCACGGCCACGGAGACGAGCATCTCGACCAGGGTGAAGCCGGCTCCGCCTTTACGATGAAGAAGGGTGCGATTCATGACTAATTGCAATTCAGCGCGGTTTCAGTCTCATAGGAGCCGGCAAAGTTGGCCGGAAGCGCGGCGGGGTTCGGGTCGGAGAGCGCGGGCCATGTCACCAGGATCCAGATATTGAAGAGTTTGTTCCTGGGAGTGATGGGGCTGCTGGTGGGGTCCGCGGGCTGGAATGTGATGGTGGCGCGATATCGCGCGGTCGGGGAGCTTGTCGAAGGCTTTTGCCCGACGGGACTCTCGCTGGGATTATCCACGGCGGGGCTGCCATCCTGGGAGAAGTAGAGGGTCTGGTAGGAGGAGCCATCGGGCAGGGTGCTCTTGCCGGCCTGGGGTATGATTATCTGGAAACGGGAAGTGGTAGAACTGACCACGGGGGTGCCGTGCAGGTCCGCTGCGATGGCCGTGGCGATGCCCGCGGCGGCGGTTTGCTCGAATGCGTTCTGGTTGGTATTGATGCCCATGGGCAGCAGCGCAAAGACGGTGATGAGGCAGAAAGAGGCGATGCCGAGGGCGATGACGACCTCGATAAGGGAGAATGCCGGGCGGGAATGAGGATGGGACTTCATGGCCTGTAAGTGCGGGTGGCGCCGGTCATCCCGTCAAGCTGGAGCGCGACCACCTGGCCGGCGGACCCGGCTGCCGTGGGCTCCTCGATTTCCGGCGGGGGGGAGGCCATCGCGCCCTTGGCCGGCTCGAGGCCGATCTCTATAAAATACGGGATCGCATCCTGCGCGATGGTGCCGGAGGAGGAGGCGCCGCCATTGGAGCCGTTCGGGTCTCCGAGGATGATGCGGGCACTCCCCACGGGATCGAATTCGATGACCTGGGAGAAAATGTATTGCGGAGGGGGATTGCTTGCCGCGCCGGAGCCGAGGGGCCAGGTGAAACAATTGGCGGCGGTGCATGCGCTGGTATCTCCAAGGCAGTAGTTCTCCCAAGGCCAGCTCGGGGGGAAATCGGTGTGCCAGGGGCGGACTAGTCCGCCGCCGGTGGGCTCCTGAGAGGGCTGGTAGATGTTCTGGAGGTCCACCATGTGGATGTTTGTCAGCGTGATCAGATTGCTGACAGCGGTATAGGCGGAGCCGTAGCCGTAGCCGGTCGGCGTGAGGTAATTGGTGCCGGTAAAGCTTGCGCTCGGCGGGGTAGTGATGAGGCTCTGATAGGGTCGGGTGCCATCCTTTGATGCGATGATGGCAATGGCGATGCGCCCCGTGCCGCTGACCTGGGGGGTGGCCGAGGCGTTCTGCGCGGCGCTGACTTCCTCGATCCCGACAAGGACGTAGGTGTTATTGGCCATGGCATAGGCGCGGGCCTGCTGGAGCGCGCCGGAGAAGCTGTAGACCTCGCTCGTGAAGTCCGTCCCGCCGCGAATGGCGTTGAAGGCGGGAATTGCCAGGCCCATCATCAGGACAATGACGCCGACTACTACGAGGAGCTCGACAAGGGTGAAGCCGCACTGGCGGCGGGACGCGCTGGCCGGCGGGGGAGGGAGGGGGGAGGGATCAAGCATTTTTATATCTACCTGGTCAATACATGTCGCGGAAGCGGACAGGCGGGGTCTGAGAGGCGAGCATGGAAAATCTGGCGGGGTGGAGTCTATTTTTCACCGGCGTCTCTGCATGCGCCAGTGCGGACTCTTGAGAGCAGTGTGGACCGGGATGTTTACATTGTCAACACATCCGGTCCGTTTTTAGGGAAGTTTTTGGGGGCAATTTTTTAAAGTGTTAATGCACAGGCACTTGCAACATGCAATCAATTGCCGCCGACGTAAAGTAGTTCTTGCACCCGAGGGCAGAATCGGCTAAAAGTATCGGCTCGCGACTGCAATAATTGCCCGGCGAAAGCGTAAATACGGGCCGAAGAAAGCGGTCGAGAACCAGTCTCCGCCCCCCCCTCAGCGCCGCATCCTTCTCCGCCCTCCCCTATGACCAGATTCTACCCGCCCACCCTAGCCCTTCTCCTCGCGATGACCCTGCCGGCCGCCGCTCTCCCCAGACCGGACCGCGGCTCCGCCCCGGAGTCCAGGCTCTACGATTATGGAGTGATGGGACCGCCGGCCACCCCGGCGATTGTCGCTGCCGCGGACGCGGCGGTGACCAAGCCGATGGCTCCCGGGCCGTTCGCGCCCACCTGGGATTCCATCCAGCAGAATTACGAGACCCCGGCATGGCTCAAGGATGCGAAGTTCGGCCTTTTCATGCATTGGGGGCTCTACTCCGTGCCGGCCCACCACAGCGAGTGGTATGAGAAGGAAATGTACGGGCCGACGCTCGCGTGGCATACCCAGACCTTCGGCCCGCCGGAGAAGTTTGGTTACAAGGATTTCATCCCGCTCTTCACGCAATCCCAATTCAATGCGGACGATTGGGCGGCGCTCTTCAAGAAGGCGGGCGCGAAGTTCGTGGTGCCGACCGCCGAGCATCACGACAACTTTGCCATGTGGGACAGCGATGTGACGCCATACAACGCGATGAAGATGGGGCCGCATCGCGATCTCATCGGGGAGTTATCCGTGGCGGTGCGCAAGCAGGGGCTCAAGTTCGGCGTCTCCAATCACGGGATGGAGAATTTCACCTTCATCAATCCCTCGCCGGAACTTACGGCGCGGCTCCAGGCGGCAAAAGCCGACCTCTACGACCCGCAATGGGCCGCCTTTTACAATGTGGCCGACAGGAGCCCGGAGGCGATGACGCGCTTCCTGACCGATTGGGTCAACCGCAACCTTGAACTCATCGACAAATACCAGCCCGACATCCTCTGGTTTGACAATGGCGTGAATCTCCGCGTGCTCGATCCGCTCAAGGAGCACGTGGCGGCCTATTACTACAACCGCGCGAAACAATGGGGCAAGCAGGTGACCATCTGCACCAAGTACATCGCCTACGCGCCCAGCAACGATGATACGAAACAGATCGGCTCCGTCATTGACTTTGAGAAGGTGGGCGCCCGCTCCCCTTCCACGATCCGCCCGGCGCCCTGGGTGGTGGACGATGCGATCGGCAGTACCTGGGGGTACACCGAGGGGATGCGGATATCCAGCGCGGACAGCGTCGTGGCAAAGCTGGTGGATACCGTCAGCAAGGACGGCATTTACATGCTGAACCTGTCGCCGACGAAGGATGGCACATTCTCCGAGGCGCAAATACGGACATTGACGGACATCGGCGCATGGCTGGATGTCAATGGCGAGGCGATCTACGGGACCCACGCCTGGACGCATTTTGGCGAGAAGGGATGGCATTTCACCGTGAAGGACGGCGCCTTGTACGCAATCGGCGGCGGAGCGGGCGATGCTTACATAACATCCGCCGGCAACTCGGCGGGGCATGTGGACAAGGTGGAGCTTCTCGGCAGCCAGGAGCCGGTGACCTTCTCGCAGGATGATGGCGGCCTGAGGGTGCAAATCCCCGGGCAGCATGGCGGCAAGCTCCCCATTTCCCTCAAGATTACCGGACTAAATCTGAAGTGATTAACTCGATTGTTTCCAACAGCCTTCCCGGGGTCAACCTCCTCGCCACCGGCGGTATCGGACTGGAATTATCTTTTTCACCTCCGTAATCCCTCCTACTCCCCCCATGTGAAGACTCGAGATCATGTCCTGCCGCGATGCCTGTGGGCGATACTGTTGACGCTCGCATGTTTTCATGCGCCCCTCCTCCTTGCGAATGTCCCCGGCGGAATCGTCAGCGGCTCCTCCGCCCCGGTAACGATTACCAATAACGGCAACGGCCCAACGTTGAGCAACGGAATCTGCCAGATCGTCTGCACCACGAACGGGGCGGTGATCAACCAGATCAATTACACCTATAACAACGGGAGCGGCACGAAGACCAAGCAGATGCTGCTCGACGGCAAGGAGGGAGGGGAGTTTTACTGGGAGTACGGCGGCTACGGCGGCTCGACGTGGACATACACGGAGGTCGTGAACCCTTCAACCACGGGGAGCAATTATGCGGAAGTCGCCTTCACCTCGCTCGCTTCCGGCACCGCGGCATTTGGCGATCTCCAGGTGAATTTCTCGATGCTCCGGGGTTCCCCGGGATTTTATACCACGCTGACAATGAAGCATCACTCGGGTGATATCGGGGGTGGGTTGGGGGAAATGCGAACGAATATCTACATCGCTCCGGACTTTAACTGGATGAGCGTAAGTCCCACGGTCCAGCGTGAGCTGGGCATTAACGCCAACTTTGTTCCCGCATACGATTCAACGCCGGAGGATTCTCTGTGCATATCCGGGGTAAATACCGGACTCTATGACGACAAGTACAAATTCAGCCAGCTATGGGGCACGCAGCGGGTATGGGGATGGAGCAGCGTCAACGATCCCTCCAACGGGGTTGCCTCAGGCAGCAATGTCGGCATCTGGTACGTGCTGGCCAGCTCGGAGTATTACAACGGCGGCCCCTTGAAGCCCGAGTTGATGGACGCCCCGATGGTCAACATGCTGAATGGAGGCCATTATTACATGGGCACGGACAGCAATTGGGCGGACAATGAGAATTGGACCAGGGTGCAGGGTCCATTCTTCGTGTACTGCAACAATGTATCGAACACATTGACCGACCCGATCCAGACCTCGCAGGCCCTTTACAATGACGCGGTGGCCCAGGGCGTGGCGGAGGCCTCGGCGTGGCCGTATAGTTGGTACAACAACGCAACCTATGACTCCGACTACGCGCAGCCCGCGCAGCGCGGCACCGTCACGGGACAGATGGTGATCAATGACGTGGATAACCCCAATGCCTCGGGGTCCAACTTATGGGTCGGCCTGGTGCAGCAGCCATCCACCGCGGACGGAGTGTATGATTTCCAGGAATGGTACAAGCCGTACCAGTTTTGGGTCCGGACCGATGGCCAGGGAAATTTCAGCATCCCCGCCGTTATCTCCGGCTCAAATTACACACTGTATGCCTTCGGGCAGGGGGCGGCGGGGACGTTCATGTCGCAGAACCAGAGCGGCGGAAATCCGCCGTGGCTCTATAATCTCCCCTCGACTCCGTTCGGCGTGACAGTAACCGGGGGGACGACCACCAGCCTCGGGCAAGTTAAATGGACGCCTACCCGGCAGGGGCCGACAGTGTTTGAACTCGGCTATCCGGACCGCACGGGGCATAAATTCCGGCACGGAGACGATTGGTATGTGGGCGGCATCGGACCGAGTCCCACGGAGCCGAGCCCCATCTGGACACAGTTCCTCGATTACCCCTTCGATTTTCCCAATGGGATGACCTACACGGTCGGGGTCAATAAATGGCCGACGGATTGGGACTTCATCCAGCCGATCCTTGTGACAACGGACGAGGGCAACGCGGATTCCAGTTCGAACATCAAATTTTATCTTCCATCCGCGCCTGGAAATGGAGTGAACGCGACTCTCTATCTCGGCATCGCTTCGGACTACTACGGAGCGTGCGAGTTATATGTCAACGGCACTAACCTGGTGAGCGGGAACGGCGGGGTGACCGCCACGCCGGCCTCACTGCCGGGGTCGGGGTTCATTCCTGCCTACACGGCCAGCGACTCCAGCATTCGGGAGGGCTGCGATGGCGCCTTCTCCGACGAGCGCATTACCTTCCCGGCTTCTCTTCTGCACTCCGGCGCAACCGTCAATACGATAGAACTCGGCTTGCGGCAGATCGGCGGGTCTTATTTCGCCGATCATTTCATGTATGATTACATCCGGCTGGAACTCCCGGGGTACATCCCGCCCGCGCCGGCGAGCGCAACGGCGTACCCGGGCAACGGCTCCGTGCTGCTGAGCTGGCCCGTGACGCCCGGGGCGGTCAAATATTACATCTCCCGGACCACCACTTCCGGCTCTAATTATACGCCGATAGTCAGCGGCTCCGGAGGAGTCGTGGGGCCGGTGTGCGGCAGCGGTCCATCCAATGCCACTTATGTCGATGATACGGCGACCAATGGCGTGACCTATTATTACGTGGTTCAATCCGTCAATGTCACGGGGACCAGCGGTCATTCTCCGCAGAGCGCGGCGGTTACGCCTTTGGCGACGCTTTCAACCACGCCTCCGGCCGCGCCCGCCGGGGTGGCGGTCTCGGGAAGCAACGGGAGCGTCACCGTCACGTGGAATGCCTCTTCCGGGGCGGACTATTACACGGTACTGCGCTCGACGGTAGTCGATAAAATCCCGATCTGGACGCCGAGTCCGTCATTGACCGGTACGAGCACGATTCTATCCACCATCGTATTGAGCAACACCGTGACGGTCCCCAGTTATGTGGACCCCGCGGTTACCGAAGGCAGCAAGTATGCCTATGTCGTCGAGGCGACAAACGCGGCCGGCACAAGCTCGACTTCGAACCTGCTTGTCGCGAAGCCCGTGCCGGCGTCCGCGCCCGCCGCTCCCGGGGATTTAACGGCGGTTTCCGCTCCCGAGCAGGTTACGTTGAGCTGGACGGCTGCTTCCGGGGCGCTGGGTTACATTGTCCAGTCGGCTACGGCGCCGGGCGGACCATATACCTATGTCAATGTGCCCAGTGAGCCAACTTATACGGTTACCGGGCTCAATGACAATACGACCTATTATTTCACCGTGACGTCGATGAATGCGGGCGCCGTCAGCTCCAGCTCGACGGCGAGCGCGACCACACCGCTGGGCCCGCCGGGTGGACTCGCAGCCATTCCAGGCAATACGCAGGTCACCCTGACGTGGACGGCCGTGGACGGCGCAACCAGTTACGCGGTGCAGCGCAGCGGCACGACCGGCGGCCCATACACCACCATCGGCACCAGTGCCGGCCCCTCCTATACGAATAACGGTCTCACGAACGGCAAGGAGTATTTCTACGTGGTCGCCGCGAACAATGCCAACGGCACCGGCGCCAACTCCGCCGAAGTCAACGCCACGCCGGGGCCGGCCGTGCCGGTCGCGCCGCTGGGCCTGACCGCGACGGGAAGCAGCAACGAGATATTATTGAGCTGGTCCGCTTCCGCGGGCGCCACCGGTTATACTCTTTATCGCTCGCCCATTACGGGCGGGCCGTACACGGCGGTCGCCAGCAATACAAATACCCTGACCTATACCGACAACTATCTGTCGGGAAGCACGACTTTTTACTATGTCGTCGAGGCCTTGAACGGAGCCGGACCGAGCGCTTATTCCGCGGAGGTCAGCGCTACAACGCTTCCCAACGTGTATGCCACATTCACCTGGGATGCCCTTGGCGCCAGTCCGGCAGAACCGGCGGACGGCCCCGGGAATTGGGATACGGTGACTGCGCTATGGAGTAACAAGACGGCCGATGCCGTGTGGAATAATGTCGGCGCGTCGGTTGCGGTGTTTGGCAATAGCAACGGGGCTGCCGGGATAGTGACGCTTGGGAATATCCAGGCGGCCGGACTGGTGTTCGATCCGCCCGGGAGCGGAGCTTACACACTTACAAGCGGCACATTGACCATCAGTGGCACCGCCGCCGTGATTTCCGCAAATGCGGATGCCACGATCGCCTCGGTGCTTGCCGGCAGCGGCACGATTACCATGAACGGCCTGCAAACCATCACGTTGACTAATCCGGCTACCGTCAGCGGAACGGTTAATTTGGAAGCGCTTACGGTCAATCTCGCCGGTCCGAGTTATTCCGCGGGGATGCTGGGCACGGCTCTGCTCACCTTTAACGGAGCCACGCTTCTCAACAGCACCGGCGGCAACAACGCCTCGGACTTCTGGAATCCCATCTATGTGGGATATGGCGAGACCGGCACGGTCATTCTCAGCAGCAGGACCAACTGGGGTGATGCCACCGATATCCCGGCGGTTACCGGATCGGGCACGCTGAATCTTGAGATCGGAAGCAATCTCGCGGGTACGCGCGATTTCATTTACCCGAACTTCTCCGCGTTTGCCGGAACGGTGAATCTCATCGGCACGGTGACGGACGCCGGAGTTGAGTATTACCTGGTAAATGGGGCGGAGGGTTCCGCGAATGCGACCTGGAACGTCGGGGCCGACGAAACGGCGGTCATTTTTTATCCTGAGACCGCGGCTGGGGGGAACACAATGAGCTTTGGAGCCCTCACCGGCGGGTCGAACGCCATGCTCGACGGCGGAAGCGGGGGAATGGTAACTTACAGCATCGGCGCCATCGGCGGCACCGTGACATATGCCGGGGATATCAGTGGAAATTCCACGCTTACCAAGGTCGGCCCCGGAACCGAGATCCTTTCCGGCGCCTATACATACACCGGTCCCACCGCTGTGGACGATGGGGTTCTTGAGATAACCGGATCAATGTCCGGCACCGCCTCGATCACTATATCCAGCGGCGCGGTCTTCTATCTCGCGGGCGGTTCGCTCTCTGTCTCCGGCGGAATCACGAATAATGGCATCTTCAAGATTTCCGGCACGCCGGCCCTGGCATTGACCGGAACATTTATCAACAACGGCGTTCTCGATCTGATCAACGGGTCGTCCGCTTTGCCGCCCCGGTTTGTGAATAATGGCACTATCCTCGATGCGGCAAACGTCGAGGTGAAGCAGGTTGGTTTGAGCGGAACGACGTTCAGCCTGGCGATTCAATCCTACCTCCAGCACACCTACCAATTGCAGCGCGCCACGACCCTCACTAATCCCACATGGACCAATGTCGGCGCTCCGCAAACCGGCACAGGTTCGACGCTCACGTTTGCGGACCCGTCCGCTACTGGTGTGGAGGAGTTATACCAGGTCCAGGTGAGTCCGTAGGACATTCTTTTGATTGAATGCGGGATGGCCGAATCCCTGGGACCGCCACTCTCCCGAGTGGCACCATTCATGCGCGGCCTCAGAGGCCGCCTGGTCCAATGCATCTACCGCCGCGGACGCCTTGAAAACAGGCCGGATCAGGGAGCGAACTTCGCCGGGCTCGCGACGGTAAATTGATCCCGCGCCCGGATGTCCGCCGAAGACGCGCCCACCAGCACATTGTAAGTCCCGGCCTGCGCGACATAGGCATGGGAGGCATCGTCCCAATAAGCCAGCTTCTCGCCGGGCACCCGCATGGTCACGGTCTCCTTCTCGCCCGGCGCAAGGCTGATGCGCTGGAAGCCCCGGAGCCGCTCCGCCGGAGGCGGCGTGCCGGAGGGCGTGTCATGGACGTAGAGTTGCACTACTTCATCGCCCGGGCGGCTGCCCGTATTTTGCACGTCCACGGACACGGTCACGCTGCCATCCCCCGCGATCTGTTTGGGAAACACCTGGAGATTGGAATAGGCAAACCGGGTATAACTCAGCCCATAACCAAACGGAAAGAGCGGCGCACCCTTCACATACATATAAGTGAATCCCTTGCTGATATCATACACGTCCCGCGGGGGCACCTGGCTCTCGGAGGCGTACACCGTATGCGGCAGACGGCCCGCCGGGTTCACATCGCCAAAGAGCACATCGGCGATTGCGTGGCCCCCTTCTTCGCCCGGCCACCATGCCTCGAGCATCGCCGGGACGTTTTGCGCCAGCCAGGGCACCGTGAGCGGCCCGCCGCTCATCTCCACCACCACCGTGCGGGGATTGGCCGCGAGCACCGCCTCAACCAGCGCTTCCTGGCCGTCCACCAAGCCCAGCGTCGTGCGGTCGTGCGCCTCGTCCTCCACGTCGGCGTCCGTGCCGACGAAAACCAGCGCCACATCCGCACTGCGCGCAGCTGCAACGGCTGCCGGCATGCCATCCACGGGCGCAGCCGGCTCCGGTATCCATTTCTTCCCGCTGGCATTGATGCCGCATCCCATCGCATAAGTCACATTCACGCCCGCCCCGGCCCGGTCCTTGATGCCCTGGAGCGCCGTCACCACGGTATCCGTGGTTCCGTTGTAGTTATTCAGCATCACCCGGTCCGCAAGCGGCCCGATGACCGCGATGCTCTTGATCTTTGACTTATCCAACGGAAGGAAATTGTCGCGGTTCACCAGCAGCACAATCGATTCCCGCGCCGCCTTCAGCGCCATGGCACGATGCTCGGGGCTGCAAATCGAATCGGGAGATATTTTACTATAAGGCACCGAGTCAAAGGGATCGAAGTCCCCGAGTAAAAACCGCACCCGCAGCACGCGGGTCAATGCATCGTCCAGCCGCGCCTCGGTAAGTTGTCCGGATTGCACGGCCGCGGGGATATTCTGCTCAAACTCCTTGTCCGAGAAATCGCATCCGGCCATCAGCGATTGCGCCACGGCATCCGACACGGCCATCCTGCCCCCCTCATGCCCCTGCATCATCGATTTCACTCCGCCCAGGTCGGAAACAACGAAACCCTGATGATGCCACTCATCCTTCAGCACCTCCGTCAGCAGCCAATGGTTGATATTATTCGGCGTTCCATTAATGGCGTTATAGCTGGCCATGACCGATGCTGCCTTGCCCACGACAATCGCCTCGCGGAACTGCGCAAGCCAGTAATCCCGCAGCATATTCTCCGGCACGTTCGCGTTGAGTTTCTGGCGATTGGTCTCCACGTTATTGACCGCATAATGCTTCAGGGTGGCCGCGATCTTCATATAATGCGGATCGTCCCCTTGCAGGCCCTGCACATAGGCCACGGCCATGGCGCCGGTGAGAAATGGGTCTTCCCCCCACGCCTCATGATTGCGGCCCCAGTACGGGTTGCGTCCCATGTTGATAACCGGCGCGCGATAAATGAGCCCGGCGTGATTGCCCGGTGCGCGCGGGTCCAGGTGCCAGCCGTTGTAGATGGCGCGGGCTTCGTCGGAGAGCACCCCGGCCACGTCCTTTACCATGCCCGTATCCCAGCTTGCCCCCATCGCTATGCAGGTCGGAAACAGCGTCGTAGGCCGGTTCCATCTTACTCCGTTCAGGCATTGGTTCCACTGGTCCGCGCGGATGTTGAACCGCTTCACCGTTGTCCCGACATGGTTCAATAACTGCGCCTTCTCCTGGAGCGTCAGCCGCGTGACAAGGTCCGCCACCCGCTGATCGACGGGCAGGGTGGTATCGAGATAAGGCGCCGGGCCGGCCCCGGATTGCGCCCGCGCGGAAGACGCCGCCAGCAGCAGCGCGCCCATCCACGTCGCCAGGGTCCGCAGCGGCTTCATCTTACTGTGCTTCCAGTTGCAGCACGTTCACGGAGTAGGGCGCGAAGGTCTCGCTGAAATTCGTCCCGATGCCGCTGATCTTCGAGGTCACCGGCACTATCTTTGTCGGCGCGGTGATGGAATTGGTATCCTGCGGATTGGCCGAACTCAGCACCACGGAAAGGCCGTCGGGAGAAACGCGGGACGCGCCCTTCAAGGCGATGCTGACCGATACCGGGGTCTTGGCGGCATTGACGACCTTGAGATAGACCGTGCCCGCGTGGCTGTCGCGGGTTGCGCTAAAGAAGAGCGCGGGGATTTGCTTACTGGGCGGACGCGGCGCGCCTCTTTTGGCGCCCGGCTGCCAGCTCTGTGTCGGCACACCCTGCGCCGCGAGCGGCACGATGGTATCTCCCAGATAGGTGCCGAACATCTTTTGCGCGTAATAAGAAGGCGACCCGTACACCGAGAGCGTATCATAGCCGATCAAGTCCGAGCGCCATTGCATCGCGCCCGGGTTCACGTTCACGAACAGCGGCGCGTACGAGGCCAGGACCACCACGTCGGAGTTGCGCTCCATCCCGGTCATCCATGCGGAGTCGCCCAGCGCCGCATTCATGTTCGTCGTGGGCGAGCCCTCGCGCGTGGCCCATTCTCCCACGAAGGTTTTCGGCCCCGTGCGGCTGTAGCGGTCATAATGCGCCGCGTCCTCCTCCATCTGCCCGGCGCTGCGGTAGTAATGCTCGTCAAAGGCATCGGGCACGCGCTTCGTGACCGGCTGGCGGTGGCCGAGCGGGTCCCTGCCGCCGGCGGTGGCGATTAGTTTCAGATCGGGATACTTTGCCTTAATCGCGTCATAGAATTGGGCGAACCGGCCGTCATAACTGCCGGACTTGTCAAAGCCATCCTCGTTGCCCACCTCGATGTAAGTCAATGGGAACGGCTTCGGATGCCCATCCTTCGCCCGTTCCGCGCCCCACTTGGTGCTGGTATCGCCGGTAACATACTGGATTTCATCCAGCGCATCATCCACATAGGGCTGCAAGTCCGGCCCCGGATTCACGTGATCTCCCTTGAGGGAATAACCCGCGTACACCGCAAGCACCGGCTGGATGTTCAGGTCCTCGCACCATTCCAGGTACTCGAGCAGCCCCATCCCGTCGGAGGCCCGGTAACTCCAGCATCCCGGATGCCCGGGCCGCTGGGCCAGATCGCCCAGCGTCTGCTTCCAGGGGTAATGGGTCGAGATCAGGTCTCCCTCGAGGAAGTTGCCGCCCGGCAGGCGCAGGAATTTCGGCTTCATATCCGCCAGGATTTGCATGATATCCGGCCGGTTCCCATTCGGCGTATTGTCGTAAGTCGGCGGGAAGAGCGAGACCAGATTGAACCAGTAAGTGCCCGGCGCCGTTGTCGCGATCACAAACCTCCCGTTCACGGGGCTGACATCGGCCCCGGTGGTCAGTGTGGCCGTGTATTTAGCCCAGTCGGCGGTCGGGCCCTGCGTCTGCGCCTGCGCATAGACAGTAGCGCCGTCCTTGCTCTCGATGCTCACCGTCAGCGCAGTGGCCGCCGCACCGGATTGCTTCGCATAGAAGGACACATTGTAAGTAGTCGAAGGCTTCACCGGTATCCCCCAGTAACCATCGTTCGCGATGCCC
>Ga0182024_10011405_pt1 | contig 17864 bp, 13 predicted proteins | sample P32metaG_FD_120480 | JGI IMG/M metagenome (GOLD analysis project Ga0182024, IMG submission 120480) | Permafrost microbial communities from Stordalen Mire, Sweden - P3-2 metaG (Illumina Assembly) | ecosystem: Environmental > Terrestrial > Soil > Wetlands > Permafrost | place: Sweden: Stordalen... | reverse complement strand
CGCCCCAGCGGGCGGCCGCGGCCGATCTGCCCCAGCGCCGACCGGCTCCCTGGCTTGCGCCTGGTCAGACGGGCCAGGAATGACCTCCGGCCGTAGCGGAACCCGCTCTGCCGGAGTGCCGCGTTCCTGCCCAGCCCGGCACCACGCATCCTGGCGCTGCGCGTCCTGGTGCCGAGCAGCCCGGCACTACGGGTCCTGGTGCCGAGCAGCCCGGCACTACGGGTCCTGGTGCCGAGCAGCCCGGCACTACGGGTCCTGGCGCTGCGCATCCTGATGCTCGGCAGTCCGGCGCTGCGTCCTCCGGCAACTCGCCCGGCCCGCTGGCCGGGCGCCCCGCCGCGCAGCGCGGTGCCGACGCTGCCGTCGCCGCGCCGCCCTGATCCGAGCCGGATGCTGACCGGGCGGGCCGGCCGCCGGCCATGCACCTGGCCGCCAGCGCCGGCCGCGGAGCCAGCCCGCCCGGCGATGGCGGAGCCAGCCTGGCCCGCGCCAGGCCGGAGCCTCGGCCGGTGGCCGCGGCGGATCTGAGCCTGGGCCGGCCGACCTGACCGCAGCCCGCTGCCCAGCCGGCCATCGCCCTGCCGGGCCGCGTACTTCCCGAACCGGAGCGAGTCCAGCGGCCCCGATTTCCTGCTGCGGCCGGAACCCGGCGCACCAGCCAGCCACCCGGTCCTGCCCAGCGGTCCTAGCCGGCCGGGTCGCACCGCGCCGTCCGCGAGGCCGCCCCGGGCTGCTCCCGGCAGGCCGGCCAGCAGCGCGGGCAGCGCGCCGCCGGGTGCGGCCAGGCCCTGCCGGTCAGCGACCGCCCAGCCGCTGGCCCGCATCACCAGGTACACCACGAAGGGGCTGACCAGGATGTCCTGCAGCACGGATGACGGGAGCACCAGCCGGATGGCCGGCCAGCTGACGCCGGGGTCGCCGAACATCAGGCCGACGATGACCTGCAGTACCTCGCCGCCCGCGGCGGCCACGGCCGCGATGCCGAGCGAACTGGCCGCCGAGCGGTCAACCATCCCGCTCACCCGCCCGCATGCGTACCCGACAAGGCAGAAGACCAGCGCGTGCTCGCCGAGCAGATCGCCGGCCGGCGGCGCGACGTCCAGCGCGAGCCCGGCCCAGAAACCAGCCAGCATGCCGGTCAGGGGCCCGCAGGTAAGGCCGAGCGCGATCACGATGAGAAGCACCAGATCGGGTGCGCCGCCGGGCAGCGGGAGCCGGTCTACCAGGCTCAGCTGCAGTATCAGCGCGACCACGATCAGGCCCGCCGACAGGGCCGTGCGCCTCATCTCAGCCACCCGCGCCCCGCGCCGGAGGTGTCCGGAAGCCCGGTGCGCCTCATCTCAGCCACCCGCCGCTGCGCTGGGTGTGCCCGCCAGTGACGGCGAGGGCTGCGGGGTGACCGTGACGGTCACCGTGGGCGTCGGCTTCGGGCCCGGCGGCAGCACAGAGAACCTCGGATTGCGCCGGGGCGGCGCCACCACGATGCCGACCACGCCGAGGGCGGCGAAATCCGCGTATGGCCGGACGAGCGCTCGCGCGGTCAGCGTGCCCGCGCTGCCCTGCACCTGGCTGATCACGCCCACCGGCACGCCCGGCACGTACGGCCGGTCGCGTACTGACGCGGAGGTCACCAGCTGCTCGCCCCGCCGGAGCGCGGCGCCGCCGCCGAGTACCTGCAGCCTGAGCAGGGCCGCCGCCGGCTGGGCCTTGCCCGTCCCCGTCACCCAGCCGATCTGGCCGCTGCCCGCCAGCTGGACGCCGACGACCGAGGTCGTGTCCGAGGCCAGCAGCACCGTGGCTGTCTGCGCGCTGACGGCGGTCACCGTGCCGACCAGCCCGGCACCGTTGAGCACCGTTTCCTGCGGCCTGACGCCGTCATCGCGGCCGGCATCAAGGGTGACCGACTCGGCGTACCCTTGGCTGACCGCGATCACGTCGGCCGCGACGATCCGGTAGCCGCCGCGCCCGGCCACCTGCAGCAGCCGGCGGAGCTGCGCGTATTGCGCCCGGCTCAGCTGCTCGCGGCTGAGCTCGGCACGGAGCCTGATCACCTGGGCCTGGAGAGCCGCGACCTGCGAGCCCGAGCCGCCGCTCGCCGAGCTGCCGAAGAGTCCGACGACCGGCTGGGTTACCGCGGAAACCACGCGTTCCGCGCCGCCGAACACCGACCCGCCGAAGTCACGGAGCCCGCGCAGCGGCGCAGCCGAACCATCGCGGTAGTCGAGCGTGATCAGCACGAGCGCGGCAATCAGCAGAACGCTGAGGAGCAGGCGGGTCCGCCGGGTGTCGTGCACTCCGATCACCTCGCCCTGCCGCTGCCGCGGCTGAAACTCATCCTGCTGATTAGCGCCTGGACTCCGGAACGAGCACCTGGCGCAGGGTGTCGAACTCCTCCACGCACTTGCCAGCGCCGAGCGCCACCGAGTCGAGCGGGTTATCAGCGATGTGCACCGGCATGCCCGTCTCCTCGCGGATCCGCTCATCCAGCCCGCGCAGCAGCGCGCCGCCGCCGGTCAGCACGATGCCCCGGTCCATGACGTCGCCGGACAGCTCGGGCGGGCACTTGTCCAGGGTGGTCTTGACCGCGTCCACGATCACGCTCAGCGGCTCGTCGATGGCGCGGCGGATCTCGTCTGCCGAGATCAGCATGGTCTTCGGCAGCCCGCTGACCAAGTCCCTGCCCCGGATCTCGGCGGTCGGCTCGTCCACCGAAGGGAAGGCGGACCCGATTGCCATCTTGATCTCCTCGGCGGTCCGCTCGCCGAGCATGAGCGAGTACTCCTTCTTGCCGAAGCTGATGATCGCCTGATCCATCTCGTCGCCGCCGACACGGATCGACTGCGAGGTCACGATCCCGCCGAGGGAGATCACAGCCACCTCGGTGGTGCCGCCGCCGATGTCCACCACCATGTTGCCGGTCGGCTCGTTCACCGGCAGCCCGGCGCCGATCGCCGCCGCCATCGGCTCCTCGATGATGTAGACGCGGCGGGCGCCCGCCTGGTGAGCCGCTTCCTTGACCGCGCTCTGCTCCACCCCGGTGATGCCGCTCGGCACGGCCACCACGATCCGTGGCTTAGCCAGATGACGCCGCCTATGCACTTTCTGGATGAAATACCGGAGCATTCGCTCAGTTACGTCGAAATCCGCAATTACGCCATCTTTGAGCGGCCTGACAGCAACGATATTGCCGGGTGTCCGGCCAATCATGCGCTTTGCCTCTACCCCGACGGCGACAATCTGGCCAGTATTAGTATTTAGCGCCACGACCGACGGTTCATTGAGCACGATGCCCCTGCCCCGCACGTATACCAGGGTGTTCGCCGTGCCGAGATCGACCGCCATGTCACGGCCCAGAAAGGCCAGCGTGTTACTCATGAAAAACGAAAACCCTTCCAGCAGGGGACCTGCCCGTTAACCTATCGCGGGCCCGTGCCCGGCGCCCCCCGGACCGCGCGCTGGCCTATGTTCTTCATGGCCAGGCCCTGGAAGCCTAAACGAGGTCCGGAAAGAAGATCTTGATCCCGCTTGGTCGCTTCCGGGGAGTCTGACCGTGCACGATGTTCTCCTTCATCTCCAACGCATGATCTCCGCGGATCGTGCCCGGCACGGCCCGGATCGGGTCAGTCGCGCTGGCCCGCGAAGCCTACCGGTGGGGCGAACCGGGGGCCGGCGGCGGCACGCCCGGGGCGCGCGCGGCCTGAACCTGCCCGGCCCCGGCCTGGCTGCCCATGCCCTGCCCGCCCTGCGCCATGCCCGCCTGCGCCTGGACCGCCTGCGCCTGGCCGCCCTGGGCCTCGCCGGACTGGGCCTGACTAGCCTGGGCCTGGCTAGCCTGTGCCTGGGCGGCCTGTGCCTCGGCGGCCTGTGCCTCGGCGGCCTGTGCCTCGGCGGCCTGGGCGAACCCGGCCTGGACCTGCTCGACGCGGTGGCCCAGCCAGATCCCGATCGCCCACAGGCCGGCGAAGATCACGCCAAGGACGTACATCGCCGGGACGATCACGCCCGCTGCGACCACGAGAACCTGCAGCACGCTGCCGCCCGCCAGCAGCAGCCGGAGCGGCCCGCGCGCGGCCAGCACGGCGAGAAGCACCGCGGCGACGGCCAGCACGGCGCCTGCCGTCACGGCGTCCCGTCGGGGCGCATGCTCCAGTTTGATCGCCACCGGGATCGCCAGGCCGATCACGATCGCCTCCATGATCAGCACCGTGGCGCAGAGCCTTCTCATGCCGGATCAGCCCCGGACTCGCGGCCAGTCGCCTCCCGGCGGGCAGTCTCCCGGCGGGCAGTCTCGGGACCAGCCGTCGCGGAGCCAATCGCCTCGCGGCCGGCTGTCTCGCGGCCGGCTGTCTCGCGGCCTGCTGTCTCGCGGCCTGCTGTCTCGCCGCTGGGTGCCAGCAGCAGCCGGGCGTCGCCTGCGGTGATCACCGACCCGGTGATCAGGATTCCGGACCCGCCTGGCAGCGCACCTGCCGCGGCCGCATCGTCGGCGAGGCCGACCGCGATCTCTATCGCGTCGTCAAGCCGGTCGGCCTGGCGGACCCGGTCCGGGCCGAAGATCGCCCCGGCCAGTTCGGCCAGCTTGGCCGGCGCCATCGACCTCGTGGACGAGTTGCAGGTGACGACCAGTTCGGAGACGGCGGGCTCCAGCTGGTCGAGGATGGCAGGCACGTCCTTGTCCTCGCTGACGGCCAGGATGCCGATCAGATCGGTGAAGGGGAACGCCTCGGCCAGCGCGTCCATGCTCGCGGCCATGCCGGCCGGATTGTGCGCCGCATCCACGATCACCGTCGGGCTGCGCCGGACGACCTCCAGCCTGCCCGGCGACGACATCATGCCGAACGCCTCCCGGACCAGGGCCTGATCCAGCGGCGCCGACTCGCCCGGCGCGCCCCCCGCCGCCGCGCCGGCGAACGCCTCCACGGCGGCCAGCGCGCATGCGGCGTTGCTCGCCTGATAGGTGCCGAACAGCGGCAGGAACAGCTCCGGGTAGTCGCCATGCAGGCCCCGGATGTCGAGCAGCTGCCCCCCGACGGCCAGCTCGCGGCTGGTCACGCCGAACTCCAGGCCCTCCCTCGCCACCGTGGCGCCCACGTCCGCGGCGCGCCGGAGCAGCATCTCGGCCGCTTCCGCCGGCTGCTGGGCCAGCACGGCGATCGCGTCCGGCTTGATGATGCCGGCCTTGTCGGCGGCTATCGCCGCCACCGTGTTGCCCAGATAGCGGGCGTGGTCGATCGAGATCGGCGTCACCACCGCGACAGTGCCGTCGGCGACGTTCGTGTTGTCCCAGGTGCCGCCCATGCCGACCTCGATCACCGCGACATCAACCGGCGCGTCGGCGAAGACGGCGAACGCCATGCCCACGAGTACCTCGAAGAACGACAGCGGGACAGGCTGGCTGTCATCCACCATCCACAGGTAGGGGCCGATCTCCTCGTAGACCTCGACGAAGCGCTCGGCGCTGAGCGGCACGCCGTCCACGCAGATCCGCTCCTGCATCGACGACAGGTGCGGGCTGGTGAACAGGCCGGTCCGCAGGCCGCGGGTGCGCAGCAGCGTCTCGGTCATCCGGGCGGTCGAGGTCTTGCCGTTGGTCCCGGTGATGTGAATGACGGGATAGGCCCGGTGCGGGTCGCCGAGCAGGCTCACCAGCGCCGCGATCCGGTCCAGCGAAGGCTCGATGGCATGCTCGGGCCGCCGTGCCAGGATCTCGCGCTCGACCTCGCGCAGCCGGTCGTGCAGTTCAGCCGTCACGACGGCAGGCAGGTAGGAGCGATCACCCTGGCAGTTTACTGTCCCGGCCGATCCGGGCTGCCAGCCCGCCCAGCGGGCGGGAGGGCGGACAGGCGGCCCTCGATCCTGGTGATCTCGGCCTGCGCGGCGGCCAGCCGGTCGCGCATCTTCGCAACCACCGGGGCGGGAGCCCGCTCGACGAAGGACGGGGTCGCCAGCTTCCGCTGCGCTGAATCGACCTCTGCCTGCGCGGCGGCAAGGTCCTTGGCGAGCCTGCGCCGCTCGGCGGCAACGTCGATCGTCGCCGCCGTGTCCAGCCGGACGGTGACGCCCTCCGCCTGCACGGATGCGGTCGGCGCGAAGTCCGGCCCGGCGGCGGTGAGCCGGAGCAGCGCGCGGATGCGGGCCTCATGCGCCGCCAGCGGCGTTGCGCCGATCCCGGCCAAGACGGCGGGCACCGGCTGGGCCGGCCGCAGGCCCTGATCGGAGCGGAACCTGCGCACCTCGGTGACCAGCCGCATCAGCGCGTCCACTTCGCGCTCGGCCGCCGGGTCGGCCAGCGCGCCCAGGCCGGCCAGCGCGCCCAGGCCGGCCAGCGCGCCCGGGCCGGCCTGCGCCGCGTCGCCAACGGCAGCGGGCTGCCCGGCGGCACCGGCGGCCGCGGCCGCGCGCTGCCCCGGCCAGGGCGCGCACATGACCGAATAGCCGCCGGTCAGCGCGGTCCACAGTTCGTCGGTGATGAACGGCATGACCGGATGCAGCAGCCGCAGCAGCCGGTCGAGGACGAAGCCGAGCACCGATCTGGTCGCTGCCGCGATCGCCTCGTCCGCCCCGGCCAGCGCGGGCTTGGCCAGCTCCAGGTACCAGTCACAGAACTCGTCCCAGGCGAAGTGGTAGAGCCCGTCGCAGGCCTTGGCGAACTCGAACCGGTCCAGCAGGTCGTCCGTCTCGGCCGTGACGGCGGCCAGCCGGGACAGGATCCAGCGGTCCGGGACCGGCAGCGTGGCAGGGTCCGGCAGGCCCGCTGCGGCGTCAGCGCCGTTGAGCAGCGCGAACCTGGTCGCGTTCCACAGCTTGTTGCAGAAGTTCCTGGCCCCGGCCACCCACTCCTCGCTGATGGCGATGTCGCCGCCCGGGCTTGACCCGCGGGCCAGGGTGAACCGGGTGGCATCCGCGCCGAACCGGTCGATCCAGTCCAGCGGGTCGACGGTGTTGCCCCGGGACTTGGACATCTTCTTGCCATGCTGATCGCGGACCAGGCCGTGCAGGGCGACGTCGCGGAACGGCACGGCGCCGGCCGGGCCGTGGTCCGCCATCGCGTACAGGCCGAACATCATCATCCGGGCGACCCAGAAGAACAGGATGTCGTAGCCGGTGACCAGCACGCTGGTCGGGTAGAACGCGCGCAGGTCCGCGGTGTCATCCGGCCAGCCGAGGGTGGAGAACGGCCACAGCGCGGAGGAGAACCAGGTGTCGAGCACGTCGGGATCCTGGGTCCAGCCGTCGCCCGCGGGCGGGTCATCGTCCGGGCCGGCGCAGCGGACCTCGCCGCCGGGCCCGTACCAGACCGGGATCCGGTGCCCCCACCACAGCTGGCGGCTGATGCACCAGTCGTGCATGTCGTCGACCCAGTCGAAGTACCTGGCCGCCAGCTCGCGGGGGTGAATGCGGACCCGGCCGTCCCTGACCGCATCCCCGGCGGCCTTGGCGAGGGGCCCGACCTTGACGAACCATTGCAGCGAGAGCCGGGGCTCGACGGTGGTGCCGCAGCGGCCGCAGTGCCCGACGGCGTGCAGGTAGGGCCGGCGCTCGGCCACCACCCGCCCGTCAGCCCTGAGCGCGGCGAGCACGGCCGGCCTGGCCTCGAACCGGTCCAGGCCGAGGAACGGCCCGTGCGCGGTGATGACGGCCCGCTCGTCCATGATGGTCAGGCTGGGCAGGCCGTGCCGGCGCCCGATCTCGAAGTCGTCCGGGTCGTGCGCGGGGGTGACCTTCACCGCGCCGGTGCCGAACCCCGGGTCCACGTGCGGATCGGCCACGACCGGGATCCTGCGGCCAGCCAGCGGCAGGTCAAGCTCCCGGCCGACCAGGTGGCTGTACCTCGGGTCGTCCGGGTGCACGGCGACCGCGGTGTCGCCGAGCATGGTCTCCACCCGGGTGGTGGCGACCACGATCGAGTCCTCGCCGTCGCCGTAGCGGATGGACACCAGCTCGCCGTCGTCGTCGGTGTGATCGACCTCGATATCGGAAAGCGCGGTCAGGCAGCGCGGGCACCAGTTGATGATCCGCTGCGCCCGGTAGATGAGGCCGTCCTCGAAAAGCCGCTTGAAGATGGTCTGGACGGCCCTGGACAGCCCCTCGTCCATGGTGAACCGCTCACGTGACCAGTCCACGCTGTCGCCGAGCCTACGCATCTGGCCACCGATCTTGCCGCCGGACTCGGCCTTCCACTGCCAGACCCGCTGCACGAATGTCTCCCGGCCCAGGTCGTGCCGGCTCAGGCCGTCCTTGGCGAGCTCGCGCTCGACTACGTTCTGGGTGGCGATGCCCGCGTGGTCCATGCCGGGCAGCCACAGCGCGGTGTACCCCTGCATCCGGCGGCGCCGGACCAGCGCGTCCATCAGGGTGTGATCGAGGGCATGGCCGATGTGCAGGGAGCCGGTGACGTTGGGCGGCGGGATCACGATGGAGAACGCGGGCGCGGTCTCCGAGACGTCCGCCGGGTCGGCGAGGAACAGGCCGGCTGACTCCCATTGCTGGTAGCGGCGCGCTTCCACCTCGGCTGGCGCGTATTGCGGGGGAAGCTGGCGGCGGTCTTCTGCGGTCACGTCAGGTGAGTCTAGACAGTGCGGCGGTCAGGTGTGGCCCGGGCTGCTGACCGGGGCCAGCTGGCGGCTTGCGGCCTGCGCGGGCGACCAGGCGCCGATGGTTAGGCGGACTTCTCGCGCGGGGTCCGCCGGGCAACGTCGCGCGGCACCAGCGTCGGGTTCACGTTCTCGAGCACGGCCTCGGAGGTGATGACCACGCTCGCGACGTCCTTGCGGCTCGGCACCTCGTACATCACCGACAGGAGCACTTCCTCCAGGATGGCGCGCAGCCCGCGGGCGCCGGTGCCGCGCAGGTTAGCCTGGTCGGCGACGGCTTCGAGGGCATCGTCAGTGAACTCCAGGTCCACGCCGTCCAGCTCGAACAGCCGCCGGTACTGCCGGACCAGGGCGTTACGCGGTTCGGTCAGGATGCGGATCAGGGCCTCGCGGTCGAGATTGTGCACGCTGGTAATGACCGGCAGGCGGCCGACGAACTCGGGGATCATGCCGAACTTGAGCAGGTCCTCCGGCATGACGTCGCAGAAGCCGTCCACCAGGTCGCGGTCCTTCTTGACCCGCAGCACGCCGCCGAAGCCGATACCGCCGCGGCCGACCCGCGCCTCGATGATCTTCTCCAGGCCCGCGAACGCGCCGCCGCAGATGAACAGCACATTCGTCGTGTCGATCTGGATGAACTCCTGGTGCGGGTGCTTGCGACCGCCCTGCGGGGGCACCGACGCGGTCGTGCCCTCCAGGATCTTCAGCAGCGCCTGCTGCACGCCTTCGCCGGAGACGTCACGGGTGATCGACGGATTCTCGCTCTTGCGGGCGATCTTGTCGATCTCGTCGATGTAGATGATGCCCGTCTCGGCCTTCTTGACGTCGTAGTCGGCCGCCTGGATGAGCTTGAGCAGGATGTTCTCGACGTCCTCGCCGACATACCCGGCCTCGGTCAGGGCGGTGGCGTCGGCGATCGCGAACGGCACGTTGAGCAGCCGGGCGAGCGTCTGGGCGAGCAGGGTCTTGCCTGACCCGGTCGGCCCGAGCAGCAGGATGTTGGATTTCGCGAGCTCGACCCCGTCCTCGCCGCCCGATCGCTCGCCGCCGGACTGGACTCGCTTGTAATGGTTATATACCGCTACGGAAAGGGCCTTCTTCGCCTTGTCCTGCCCGATCACGTAGGCGTCGAGGAATTCGTAGATCTCCCTCGGCTTCGGCAGGCTGTCCCATTTCAGTTCGGGCGGCTCGGACAGCTCTTCCTCGATGATCTCGTTGCACAGATCGATGCACTCGTCGCAGATGTACACGCCGGGACCAGCGATGAGCTTCTTGACCTGCTTCTGGCTCTTGCCGCAGAACGAGCACTTCAGCAGGTCACCGCCGTCGCCGATACGTGCCACGCAGCCACTCCTTCGCCAGGGCCGCGGAGGCGGCCTTGCCGGCTATGTCGGCCGACGGCGAGCGACTCGCCGCCTGGCCGGTTGTACTCCTGAACCTCGACGGTACCGCCTTGCGCCACCGAGTGGTGGCGCAACCGGCCCGTCGCCCGGGGTGCCGCCAGGACTAGGCCCTGCCGGTTAGGACGACACTACCTCGCTCTTGCGCTTCAGCATCGTCAGAACCTCATCCAGCAGGCCGTACTCCTTGGCCTCCGCCGCGGTCAGGAACTTGTCCCGCTCGATATCCTTACGGATCTGATCCTCGTCCTGGCCGGTATGCGTGGCAAGTGCCTTCTCCATCGCCGTTCGCATCCGCAGGATCTCCGTGGCCTGGATCTCCAGGTCGCTGGACTGCCCGTAACCGCTCTCGATGGCAGGCTGGTGAATCAGGATGCGCGCGTTGGGCAGCGCCATCCGCTTGCCCTTCGTGCCCGCGGCGAGCAGTACCGCGGCGGCGGAGGCAGCCTGGCCTATGCAGAAGGTCTGGATCTCCGGCTGGATGTACTGCATCGTGTCGTAGATCGCCATCATCGACGTCATGGACCCGCCGGGCGAGTTGATGTAGATGAAGATGTCGCGATCCGGGTCGATCGACTCCAGCGTGATGAGCTGGGCTATCACGTCGTTCGCCGAGGCGTCGTCGATCTGCACGCCGAGGAAGATGATCCGCTCCTCGAAGAGCTTGTTGTACGGGTTCATCTCCTTGATCCCGTACGACGTCCGCTCCACGAAGGACGGCAGGACGTAACGAGCCTCCGCGAGCCCTCCCGCCGTCCGGCCCGCGGCCAGCATGGCGGGCTCTACTCCCGGTATCCGCTTCATGAGACCGGCCCTTCGGAAGGTAGCTCGGTAGCGCTGCGCACTACCCGGTCGACGAAGCCATAGTCCTTGGCCTCGTCGGCCGTGAACCAGCGGTCCCGGTCGGAGTCGGCTTCGATCTGCTCGACGGTCTGGCCGGTATGGAAGGCCGTGCGCTCGGCCAGCGTGCGCTTGAGGTAGGTGCTGTGCTCCACCTGGATCCTGATATCGGTGGCGGTACCGCCGATCCCGCCGTGCGGCTGGTGCATCAGGATCGCGGCGTGCGGCATCGCGTAGCGCTTGCCGGCCGCGCCTGCGCAGAGCAGGAACTGGCCCATCGATGCCGCCATGCCCATCGCGTAGGTCGCGACGTCGTTCGGCACGTACTGCATGATGTCGTAGATCGCCAGGCCGGCGCTGACGGACCCGCCCGGGGAGTTGATGTACAGGTTGATGTCGCGCTTGACGTCCTCGGCGGCGAGCAGGATGAGCTCAGCGCAGATGCGGTTGGCGAGTTCGTCGTCGACCTGGTCGCCGAGGAAAATGATCCGGTGCCGCAGCAGGCGCTGGAATACCTGCTCGGTAATCAGCGAGCCCGGCGGTGCTTCCGCGACCCGGCCCAGAATCCTCGCTGGCTCCTCGGCTAGGGGAGGCGTGCTCACGGTGTGCCCTCCTCGTTTCCGTTGCTCTACGTGTCGTTCTCAGTGACCCTAACCCGCTCCCGGCGCCGGGAAGTCCGCCGCTGCGGCCTGTTCGCTGTCGGCGCAGGCTTGTCGCCGCTTGCCGCGCGGCCGGCGGCCAAACGAGCCCAGCTTGGTGAACCCCTTGCCCCGGAGGTGGTGGATCGGGGGATCGAGCACCATCAAAGGTGTTCGATCCCCGGATCCACCGCCAATCGCGGGCGGCTGGCGCCTGCGGCAAGCGCGCCCACGTCTGGTTAGGCTCCGGGATCCTCGTCCGGCGCCGCGGCGTCTAGTTCCGGCTCGTCCTGGCCGGCCGGCTCGTCCTGCCTGGCGAGTTCCTTCAGGTCCACCTCGCGGCCCGACTCGTCGGTGATCTTGGCACGTTCCGCGATCAGGCTGAGCGCCTTGCCCCGCAGCACGTCGGCAACGACGGAGCCGAGCTGCCCGCGATCGGTGAGTTCCTTCGCCAGCCGGTCCGGCGCGACTCCGATCCGGTACGCCTGCTGGGCGACGTAGGTGCCCAGCTCGGCCTGATCCACGCCGAGCTTCTCGTCCACTGCCAGCTTGTCGAGGATGAATCCGGCCTTGACCGACCGCCGCGCGTCGGTGTCGAACTCCGCGTCGAGTTCGTCCGCCGTCGTGCCGACGGCCTCAAGGTACGCGTCCCGGTCCGAGCCGGACCGGCTCAGCCGGTCGTCCAGCGACTGCCTGCGCAGCTCGATCTCCTGGTCAACCATGCTGTCGGGCAAGGGGATGTCAAGCCTGGCCAGCAGCGCGTCAAGGGCACGCTCCCGTGCCTGCTCGGCCTGGCCGGACCGGCGCATCGCCTCCAGCTGCGTCCTGGTCCCGGCGCGCAGCTCGCCCAGGGTGTCGAACTCGCTCGCCGACTGGGCAAACTCGTCGTCGAGCGCGGGCAGTTCCTTGACCTTGACGCTGTGCACCGTGACGGTCACGTCCGCCTGCATCCCGGCCCGCTTGCCGCCGCCGAGCTCGGCGGTGAAGGTCTTCGTCTCCCCCTGGGCCATCCTTTCCAGCGCCTCATCGAGCCCGTCGAGCATGGAGCCGCTGCCGACCTCGTAGGAGATCCCGCTCGCCTGCGCGTCGTCCACGGCCTTGCCGTCCACCGAGGCGGCGAGGTCGATCGAGACGTAGTCGCCGCTGGTGACCGGCCGGTCTTCGCCCTTGAGCGAGGCGAACCGCTCGCGGAGCGCCCCGATGTACTCCTCGACCTGGTCCGGGGTAACCTCCGCGTCGTCGACCGTCACCGGCATCCCGTCCAGGTCGGGGATGTCGAACTTCGGCCGCACATCGACCTCGGCGGTGAACGCAAGCTCCTTGCCGTCGTCCAGCTTGGTGATCGCCAGCTCGGGCTGGCCCAGCGCGAAGACCTCGTGCTCCTCGAGCGCCCGGTCGTACAGCTGGGGCACCGCTTCGTTCACCGCCTGCTCCAGCACCGCCCCGCGGCCGATCCGCTGGTCGATGACGCGCGGCGGGATGCGGCCCGGCCGGAAGCCGGGCACCCGCACCTGCTTGGCCACCTCGCGGTATGCCTGGTCGAGGTTCGGCTTGAGTTCCTCGAACGGAACCTCGATGGTGAGCCGGACCCGGGTCGGGCTCAACTCTTCGACGTCGGTTTTCACGTCGGCTTTACTCCTTGGTTCCTCGCCAGGCAAACACGGCACCGCGGCCCGGGCACATGGGTGGTCACTCACGGCTACGGCCGCCAAGTCTAGGGCGCCAAGTCTAGGGCAGGAGACGAGTACTTACCCGGCGCGGCCAGGGTACCCGGCTGCTCAGTCAGAGCGGCCGGATATTTGCAGCTTCCCGGCCTCGCTCGCTCTGGGTGATATCAAGGTCCACCCGCTGGCCCTCCTCGAGATTACGGAAACCATCCAGCAGTATGGCTGAGAAGTGCGCGAAAATGTCGCGGCCTCCATCGACAGCGATGAATCCGTAACCTTTGTCCGCGTTCCACCACTTGACCGTTCCTTGGACCGGGCGTGAACTCACCAGTACAGGTCCCGCAGGCTTCCCTGACACGCCTGGCGCGGTGCTTGGTGACGTATTTGGCCCGGTACTTTGCGCCGTATTTGGCAACGCACTTGGTGCCGCGCAGCTCGCCTTCGTCAATCCAAACTTTGACCTTGCGCGACGCTAATTCACTGGCAATCTCACGGGCGATGATCTTATCCGCATGCGCATAGCTGATGAAGATTGAAAGTTCCATTGACATCTCCTCCCCTGCACCCTCCTCAAGATATCGGAGGGACGATCCGCGGGGCCGAGGAAACGGGCGTCAGCGACCAGGCCGCGCCGGCGACCTGCCGGGTGATGACGTTGAGGCGGTTGAAGAGGTTGGTCGCGCTGCAGCCATTGATCTGGCTCGCACGCAGGTGCACGAGCTCCAGCGTCGCCTGCGGCACGCCGCCCTTCCCGGTGGCCTTGAGCAGGCCGCAGCAGCATCGCCGCCACGCACGGCTCTCCCGTCATGCGGTCTGGCCTGGTTTCCGGCTGGCCGGGAAGATATCCGGCGGCGGGGCCGGCGAAGGTTCCGCCCGCGCATCAGTGACCGGTTTCGCCCCGGCGGTGAACCGGTCGAGCTCGCGGCCGTGGATCAGCCTGCCAGGGAACGGGTCGCCTGCCGTCCGCCGGGCCAGCCCGGCGACGGGAAGCCCGTGCCGGGCGGCGGCCACCACGATGTTGCCGAACCTGCGGCCCCGCAGCACCGCCGGATCGGCGATCAGGCAGGCGTGCGGGAAGACCGAGCGCACCGTCGCGACACGGGCGCGCGCATGCGCCAGCGGGGGGCCATCGCCGACGTTGGTGACGTAGATCCCGGCCGGGGCCAGCGCGCGGGCCACCGCGGCCGTGAACTCCGCCGATGTCAGGTGCGCCGCGGTCCGGCCCCCGGTGAACAGGTCCGCCACCACCACATCGAAGGACCCGGCCGGGACTTCCGCCAGGACGCCGCGGGCATCCGCGACCCGGACGCGCACCCGGCCCGCCCGGCTCCCGCCCGCCCGGCGCCCGCGCTGGCCCAGCGGCAGCCGCCGCCGGACAAGCTCCGCCACCGCCGGGTCCGATTCCACCGCCAGCTGGCCGGACCCGGGCCGGGTCGCCGCCACGTACCGCGCCAAGGTCAGCCCCCCGCCCCCCAGGTGCAGCACACGCAGCGGGTCGCCGGCCGGCGCTGCCAGGTCGACCAGGTGCCCGATCCGCCGCATGTACTCAAACTCCAGGTACCGCGGATCACTGAGGTCCACATGCGACTGCGGGATGCCGTCCACCAGCAGCGTCCAGGCCCCCGGCCGGTCCCGGTCACCAGCAAGCTGCACGGCCGCCGGGCCGGCGTCCTGCCCGCTATCGCCCTGCGCCCGGACTGACATACCGACCATTCTGCAGGTCACCCGTAGCCGTGGCGTCCGGGTTCCATTTCTGCTCGACGAGCTTGAGCACGGACGCCGCTGGACCGTGGACGGCAGATGATGCGCGCGGACGAGCTCGCCGCCAGCGGCGCGATTGGATGCCTCGGGCTCCCCGTCCTGTCCGAGCGCGAAGCCCTCGCCACGGCCCTTCTGCTTGTGCGCCCCCCGGCCGCAGCCAGGAGCGTGCTGGGGAGGCCGCCGCTGAGCTATCCAGTACAACAATGCACGATATGATTTCAGACGTTAATTTGACGTAATCAGCACTGGCTGAGCGAAAGTAAGGTCACGATGGAGGATCCATACCAGCTCAAGCGCTTTGTGGATGCCCAGAATCTGACCGGCACATACGACACCGTGATCTCCGAGTTGCGCACGGGCCGAAAGGCCGGCCACTGGATGTGGTTCATTTTCCCGCAGGTGACAGGACTGGGCAGCAGCAATATGTCCAGGCAGTTCGGGATCTCCTCGGTCGCTGAGGCGCAGGCCTACCTACGGCACCCGGTACTCGGTCCCCGCCTGATGGAGTGCACGCGGATACTGACGGAAATCACGGGGAAGAGCGCAACCGAAATTCTCGGAGCCATAGATGCCATGAAGCTTCGGTCTTCCATGACGCTCTTCATGGGCGCCGCACCGGAAGAGCCTCTATTCCGCGAGGTGCTTGCTCACTACTTCCACGGCTCAGCGGACCAGGAGACTGTCGTACGACTGTAATCGGAGCCCGACTTCGATCGCCCGCTGCGCCGGGAAACCGCGGGCTGCGTGGCGTCTCGCTCGGCGGCTCGTTCAGCCGTGCTCGTGGCTGAGGTCGACGATGCAGAAACGGTTGCCGTCAGGGTCCGCTGCATGAGCAAGGTCGCGGCCCTCTCGTTGTAAGCAGGCAGGTTGCTGTCAGCGAACAGGTGCTGATCCCCGGGGTAGAGGAACAGCTCCGCGCCCTCGACTGTCCCGGCAAGATCGCGGGCGGCGTCGAGACCGCCCTCCGCGATGAACAACTCGTCGGCGTCCATCGCGTGGATCTGGACCGGAACGCCCGGCGGCCACGGGCCGAACTCGGAGGACGGGACGCAGGAATGAAACAGCAAGGCCCCTTCGCGCCCGACCGCGTCTGGGCCAGCATCCGCGCGGGCAGCACCCCGAGCGAGAACCCGGCATAGACGATTTCGCCAGGCAGGCGCTCAGCGGCGAGCCGGCCGCGCTCGACGATCGCCTCAAAGCCGATCTGCCCGGCATAGCCAATGCCACCGCTGCCGCCGCGGTTTGTCAGCTCGGAGCGGGTGGCGCCGGCGTATGGCAGAGTGCCGCTAGAGGCCAGCCATCTCGGGCGGCCGTTTTGGTGGCGCGACGGGCTGGCCGTCAGGGTGCTCGGGGGTGCGGTTGGTCAGTCTCCGCGGCTCGAACGGCCCCCACCCGTGGCGGCGGGGACCTGACCAGCGGGCGGGGACCGCGTCGAGGCCCGCCGCCAGCTTGTAGGCCGCTGCCTCGTAGTTGATCCGCCAGCCCCGGAAATGGGGCCAGGCGTCCTCGGCCGTCCGCTCGACGGGGAACCCGACGGAGGTGATCCGCTCCCAGCCGCGCATGAATTCTTCCCAGCTCAGCTGGAGTGGTTCATCAGGCCGCGGATCCTCATCGACGGGGATCCGCAGCGTGCGGGTCAGCTTCCGCAGGCAGGTGAAGCCCATCTGCACGCAGAGCCGGGCCGTGAACGGTGCGCTGTCCGGGCAGGCCGCCATGTGCAGCGCGGCGGCGTCTAGGACGGCCAGTTGCGAAACTACCCATGAGCTGTGCGGTTCGGGTGAGCGGAAACGAAGAAGCGACGGGTAGCTCGAATGGGACTCGGCCACATCCGCCGACCAGCGCTCCCAGGCCTGGTAGACGACCGTCAGCTCCTCGATGCCGTGCGCCATCTGCGCTCTGGCCAGCAACTCCGGCCCCCATGCCGGACTCCCGGCGCGGGGACCGAGCAGCGTGACCTCCGTTTCGCGGCGATTGTAGGCCGCGTACAGCGTGGGCAGGTAGGCGATCTGAAGGGCGACGATGACCAGTCCCGAGGCAGCCGCCAGGAAGTCGCCGACGCTCGCCTCCGTGCCCCTCCTGGAGGCGAATCCGAGGGTGAACAGCGACGAGCCAGCCTCGCGAAGGGCATCCGGGAAGCTGCCCCCGGGCAGCCACAGCAACAACCCGTAACCGATCACGAAGCCGGTCAGCCAGGTGAACAACAGCAGGCCGAGGGTGACGGCAGGCTGGCTGGCCAGCAGAGCATCCCGCCGCTCCCAGGTCCGCACGAGGCGGCCACTCGCGGTATACACCCGGTAGACGAACCGGTCGACGATCTTGATGAACCCCACACGACCACGCGGGATGACGAGGGTGACGGCCACATTTACCCACACAGCGCCGACAATCAGAACTCCGAGAACTGCTCCTGCGATACGCACGCCCTGATGCTAAAGCCAGCGCCCTAGGCCCGGCGCCGCACCTCGGTCGCAGCGGCGCGGCCCTGCGCCGTCTGGTGAGCCTGGACCGGGCGGTCCTGGCCGTGGACCTGGCGTCCGGAATCAGGCCGCTGTGGTGTGCGATCACGACTCGGTGGTGCTGCAGAGGGCGTCCAGCATCGGGGTGATCCACGAAACGCGTCGGCCAGGCTTCGCTATTGGCGGCCGCCGGGCCGTCGGCGGCTCCAGCCGTTCCCCGCGCCGTGGATCTTCCGGCTCGGGACGTTCCGCTTGAACGCGGTCGGGCCGCCGGTGCTGGCCGCGTGACCGCGCCTGGCTGGGTCATGGTGCGAGCCTGAAGGGCGGGTACCGATCCGTGACCAGGGTGAGCGCGTAGGCAGCGACGCGGTTGTGCCAGCGGAATACGCCTTCGACGAAGCTGAATATGCCGCGCGGGTAGCGGCCGGTGAACAAGATGGCGAACCAGGTCACGATCACTGCGAAGAACGCCGCGATGTCCAGGAAGAACAGCACGATGTAGTGCGGG
>Ga0182024_10011404_pt1 | contig 17865 bp, 15 predicted proteins | sample P32metaG_FD_120480 | JGI IMG/M metagenome (GOLD analysis project Ga0182024, IMG submission 120480) | Permafrost microbial communities from Stordalen Mire, Sweden - P3-2 metaG (Illumina Assembly) | ecosystem: Environmental > Terrestrial > Soil > Wetlands > Permafrost | place: Sweden: Stordalen... | reverse complement strand
GGGGCGATGCTGGGCGGACTGCTGATCGCGCTGGTTGAGTTCTGCGGCGTGCAATATCTCTCCAGCGATTACCGGGATGTTTACGTCTTTGCGGTCCTGATTCTCGTGCTGCTCATCCGCCCGACGGGAATTCTCGGCACATCGTCGGTGGAGAAGGTATGAACGCCAATCGCCCGCCGATCTGGAGCGCGCCGCTGCGGGCGGCATGGCCGCTGCTGATTTCGGTTGGCGTGGCGTGGGTCGTGAGCGCCGGCATTGTCCCGCGCATCGGCGGATATGGTTCGGAGATTCTCGTCGAATGCGGGATCGCCGTCATCCTGGCGGTATCGCTCACGGTGGTGAACGGATTCACCGGGCAGTTTTCCATCGGCCACGCCGGCTTCATGTCGCTCGGCGGATATTTCGCGGCGGCAATTGTCTATTACGGTTCCTACCGATTGTTCGGCGATTTCGATTTTCATCCAACCTGGCAGGGCCATTGCCTGTTCACCGCCGCGTGCATCGCGGGCGGCGTGGTGGCGGCGGCGTGCGGATGGGTTGTCGGCCTGCCGTCGCTGCGGCTGCGCGGCGATTATCTGGCGATTGTCACGCTCGGTTTCGGTGAGATCGTTCGCGTCCTCATTCAGGGCACGCCGGATCAACTCGACACGACCAGTGTTGATCCGTCGCTGGCCGATGTGTCATTCCCCAGCCAGTTGACGCATCTGGGCGGCGCGCTCGGCTTCAGCGGCCAGCCGGTTTACACGACGCCGTTTTGCGTCTGGTTCGCCGCGGCGCTGACTCTTGCGCTGACAATCCGTCTGAAATATTCCAGCTATGGCCGGGCGCTGCTGTCGATCCGCGAAGACGAGACGGCGGCGCAGGCAGTGGGCGTCAACATCACGCGATTGAAAGTGCGGGCGTTCATGTATTCGGCGTTTTTCGCGGGGATCGGCGGCGGCCTCTACGCCATGAAGATCGGCAGCACCATCAACGCGGGCGATTTCGGATTCCAGAAGAGCTTTGATTACGTCATCATGGTGGTGCTCGGCGGCCTCGGCTCGATTTCCGGCGCGGCCATCGCCGCGATCACGCTGACAATTCTGCCGGAATTGCTGCGCGGTTTTGAACTCTATCGCATGGTCATCTATGCGCTGCTGCTGATCGTCGTCATGATTCTGCGGCCGCAGGGATTGCTGGGAATCCGCGAGATTTGGGACTATCTGCCATGGCGGAAGAAGGGATCATGACGGAATCCGCCCCACCACTTCTGGAGGTTCGGCACATCTCCATCGCATTCGGCGGCATCCGCGCGGTGGACGATTTTTCGCTCATCGTTCCGCCCGGCGGACTGTACGGGCTGATCGGCCCCAACGGCGCGGGCAAAACCACAGTGTTCAATCTTCTCACCGGAATTTACAGGCCGTCGAGCGGGTCGGTCAGCGTGAACGGCGTTCGCGTCGATGGCCGCAAGCCGCACCGGATCGTCCACGCGGGGCTGGCTCGCACGTTCCAGAACATCCGCCTGTTCGGCGAACTGTCGGTGACGGACAACGTCAAACTCGGCTGCCAGATGCGCCGGCCGCATGGCATGTGGGCGACGGTGTCGCGCAGCGGCCCTTTCATCGGCAGCGAGAGGGACATCAATCAGCACTGCGGAGAGCTTCTCGATGTCTTCGGCCTCGGCGATCGCCGGCGTGAGCAGGCCCGTAATCTCTCCTACGGCGATCAGCGGCGATTGGAGATCGCGCGGGCGCTGGCGACGGAGCCGAAAGTGCTGCTGCTGGACGAACCGGCGGCCGGGATGAATCCGCGCGAGAAATCCGAATTGATGGACCTGATTCATCTCATTCGAGATCGCTTTCATCTGGCCGTCCTGCTGATCGAACATGACATGAAGCTGGTCATGTCCATTTCGCAGCGGATCACGGTTTTGAATTACGGCCAAACCATCGCCGAAGGTTCGCCGGCGGAGATTCAGCAGAACCCCAAAGTCATCGAGGCGTATCTCGGGGAGCCGGCGTAGATGCTCCTGACGATTTCCAATCTTCACGTCCGCTACGGCGCGATCGAGGCGCTGCGCGACGTGTCGCTGGAGATCGAACAGGGGAAGATTGTCACGCTCATCGGCTCCAACGGCGCCGGCAAGACGACGCTGCTGCGAACCATCAGCGGCCTGCTGCGCCCGACCGCCGGCAAGATCATCTGGCAGGACAAGATCGAACTACACCGCCTGCGGCCGGATTTGATCGTCGGCCACGGCATCAGCCACGTGCCGGAGGGACGTCAGGTCTTCGCCAATCTCACGGTGCGCGAGAATCTGGTGCTGGGCGCCTATCAGCAGCCGGGCATTCTGCTGGCGTCGGATTTGGACGGTGTTTTCAGCCGATTTCCCGTCCTGGCCGAGCGGCAGAGCCAGCGCTCCGGCACCCTCAGCGGCGGCGAGCAGCAGATGCTGGCCATAGGAAGGGCGCTGATGGCGCGACCGCGATTGCTGCTGCTGGATGAACCCTCGCTCGGTTTGGCTCCGATGATCGTGCGGACGATTTTCGACATCATCCGTCAGATCAACGCCGCCGGCACCACGGTTTTTCTCATCGAGCAGAACGCGCACATGGCGCTGGCTGTCGCCCATCATGCTTATGTGATGCGCAGCGGACAGATCATTCTCTCGGACACGGCGCGCAATCTGCTGGATGATCCGGAAGTGAAGCGGGCTTATCTGGGAGGATGATCCAGATGCTCGAGAATGAGCGGCCGCAGGTCCGCGGGGGCAACCAACCGCGGCGCCAGGCGCAGCGATTCATCATCTTCCCCCAGAGCCTGCTGCCATTGGCCCGCTTCAAAATACGCCCTGGCCAGGAAGTAATGAGCGTGGGCGTTTTCCGGCCGTTTCTCGGCGGCGTCGGTCCAGATGGCGATGTCGGAGCGATACGTCCAGTTGCGTACGATAGTCAATCCAGTCAGCGTGACGATCAACACCAACACCACAGCCGCCCGCACCGCCGCGCGCGGCACGAATTGCCACAGCATCGCCAGCATCAGCACGACGACAGCGGCCAGCGGCAGATACATTCGGCGCTCGGCGGCAATCTCCGTGAAATTTGGCAGAACGCTGGACGTGGGAGCGAGGATCAGGAAAAACCACGCGCCCAGGAACCCCGGCCACCAGCGGCGGACGCACGCGGCGACGGTCAACGCCAGCAGAGCAAGGATGAAAAGACCCGGCGCGACGGCAAGCGAAAGATCATGGACTATCGGCCAGCCGAAATAGTCGATCACCAGTCCGCGCGGCACAAAGGCCAGATGCAGATAGTGCACAATGACGCCGGCCTGCGTCTTGAGATAGTCGAACCACCACACGTATTTCAGCCCGTAGCCGCTCTTGGACTCGAGGTTGGCCCCCTGTAATTCCAGGGGAATGATGAGCGCCGTCGCCAGGAGAGCGCCGTAGAGCCAAATGCCGGGCGCGGATCGGCGGGGCAGAAACATCCAGCCATAGAGCATTGCCAGCAGCGGCGCGACAACCATGTTTTCCTTGCAGGCCATCCCCATGGCGCATGCGATCACCGCGATCAAACGCCACCACCAGCCCGTGCGAGTCAATGAGTAGAGCATCAATAGCAGAAACATGGACATGAATGTTTCCGTGCGCTGCGTGACGTAGGAAACGGCGTCGGTCAGCAGCGGATGCGCCGCCCACAGCAGCGCCGCCGATCCGGCGAACCAAGCCGCTGACTCGCTCGTCCAGCGCCCCTCCCACATCGGCATGAGCAGCGTCCGCCGCACCACGCCGTAGAGCAGCAGGGCGCAGGCGACATGCGACGCGATGTTGACCAGGTGATATCCCAATGGATCAAGCCCGCCGAAATAAAAATTGATCGCAAGCGAAAGGCAGACCAGCGGCCGCCCCACCAACTCCGAATTCGGCATTGCCGACATCGAATCGGTCAGCGGCCAGACCAACCGGATATTCGGGCTTTCGACGATGTTCCGCCCATCGTCGAAGATGAACGGCCCGTGAAGATCGTCGGCGTAGGCGATGGCGATCGCCACGACGATCACTATCGGATTGATCCAGGTATAGTGGCGCGCGGCGAAACGCATGGGCGTTACTTATCTTCGGCAATGTTCTCGTGCAAGCCACCGCGTCCGATAACGCAGCCCCGCTGACAGTTCGCAGCCAACACCGCCAATGGCCGAAGTAATCAGCATGGAAGAGCTGCGCCCATCACATGCCCCGGCCTGGGGGTTCGCGCTGCTGCTGGGCGTGATGGCCCTGGCGGCCGGATCGAAAGCGATTCTGTATGACACGCTTGACCCGGACCTGTTCTGGCATCTGCGCGTGGCGGATGAAATTGCCCGCCAACCGTTTCCGCGGCCGCTCGTCGATGATCTGTCGTTCGCGTCGCTCAAGACGCCGTGGACGCCCTACTCATGGCTGGCTGAACTGGGAATGAAGCGGCTCTGGGATGCCGGTGGTTACAGAGCGGCGGTCGTGGCTCTTTCGCTCATGAGCGCGTCGCTGGTGTCGCTGATCGCGCTGATCGCGCTGGAATGGAGCATCGCGCAATGCGGGCGGCCGCGCTATCTGGCGGCGGAGATCGCGGCGTTTGCCGGCGGATTTCTTGCCCTCCCCTACCTGAGCTTCCGGCCCGTCACGGCGGCGCTGGTGCTGTTGGCGGCGGCGGTGTGGCTGCTGGTGCGCGACCGGCGGATGGATGAAAAATCGCACGCGGTCTGGCTGGTGATTCCGCTCACGGCCCTGCTTGTCAACATTCATCTGTATGCCATCTTTGTGCCGCTTGCAGTGCTGGGATTGTTCCTTGGCACGGCGGGACGCAGCGGGCGATATGCGATTCTGGCCGCGGCGAGTCTCACTGCCTGCGCCGCAACGCCGATGCTGCCGGGAGTTGTGCGGACAGCGTGGCATTACCAATTCAGCGACGTGATGGTGGGCGCTCACGTCATCGCGGAGATGCAGCCGTTCTATCACGGCCCCCTCGGCGGCGTGGCCGCGGCGATTGCGCTGATCGTGATCGGCTCGGCGCTGTGGAACCGGCGGGTGATGTCCGCCGTCGCGTGGCTGTGGATGATCGGAAGCGCCATCGCCCTGCTGCGATTGGGACGATTCGCCCCGATCTTCGCCATCTTCGCCGTGCCCACGCTGGCGGCGACGCTGCCAGAGTTGAACGACGCGGTGCTCGGACGGCGATGGGTCAGGGGAACATTGGCCGTGGCACTGCTCGCCGGTTGCGTGCGAATCGCGTTCGGCCTGCCTGCGGCGAATGTTCCGCTGTCGCAGTGGATCAATCGCATGGGCGTGGACAATTCCGGGTATCCAACCGCGGCGGCGGATTTTGTGCAGACGCACGTTCCGGCGCACACGCACCGCGTCATCTCCGAATTCACCTGGGGCGGTTATCTCGAATGGCGGCTGGGCAGCCGCTGGCAGGTGCTGATGGACGGACGCACACAACTCTTCTCAGAACAATTCTGGCGCATGCTTTATCTGGGCAGCGAGCAGGACCGCAAGGCATATCTGGCGACGATCACCGCCGACGCGGCGGTGGTTTCGGCGCAGGGAAGTGAGTTCCGCCGGAGTCTGCTGGAGTTGGGATGGAGGGTAGTCTATGCGGATCAGCGGGCGCAGGTGCTGCAACCCTCGCGGGTGCTGGGGCCACCGTCGCCGTTTGTCACGTCGCGGTCTTTCACATCGACGACGCGAACGCCGCAATGTGCTGCGGCACGGGATAATGCTTCATAAGAAACTCGCGGAGCTGCTGCCGCTCGGCGATCAGGAAATAGAGCGGATCGTCGATTTTTCGCACGGCGAAATTGACGGCGCGGATCAGATCCTCGCCGCTGGTGGCGACGTTGAGATTATTTTCCCGATGATTGACGGGCAGGATGTGAAACTGCCACGCCTGGCGGCGATTGAGGATGCGCAGCGCGTCGGCTTCGATTTGGACCTGGTTCAGATCGACGATGCCGGTGGCGCGGACGTACTGCTCGACCCATGCGTCCTCGACGGCTCGCGGATCGATGCTGAAGAGCCGCTCGGCCAGATCGCCGAATGGACGATGACTTGTCTTTTGGACGTCAATGATTTGATCGACCTGGGCCGCGGTGAGAACGCCCTGCTCAATCAACAACTGTCCGATCTGTATCCCGGGCAATGGACCCTCCTGGGTAATGTCCCCATGTTCATCGGCAAAAAAGGCGCGGGGAGAAAGGGGGAAAGACAAATACGGTTTAACCACAGAGGACACAGAGGGCCACAGAGAGAAATACAAAAACTTTCATTTTTGATTCTGCGCTTTGATTCTCTTTCTTCCTCTGTGGTCCTCTGTGTCCTCTGTGGTTAAATCTTTGTCTTGTTTTCGGGTTGGATGCTCACGCCGCCAGGGGTTGCGTGGAGAGATAGAGGCCGAGCATGCCGCGGTTGATGTCGTTCATGTCGACGAGGCAACCGGAGATTTCCATTTCCTGCTCGCTCACCGACGCGACGCGGCGGACGGTCATCCAGCCGATCCACTCGCCATTGGGTTCAAGACCGGCTTCACCCGGCGTGATGAAGGGGCTGATCCCCGCGTAGCTGGGCAGCGAGAGCCGAACGCGAATGTGCTGATCGGGACGCAGATCGGTCTTCTTGGCGCGGACGCGCACGCCGCCGGCGGAGATGTCAACGATCTTGCCGAGCAGTTGGCCGGCGCGGTGCTGACCGTCCCAGCGCTCCATGCCGATCCCCTGCGTTTCCAGATCGTGACGGCGATGTTCGCGCCGCTCGCGCCCGGCAATTTGCATTTTCGTGTTCTGACGTGATTCGCCGCTGACCGATGTGCCGGACTTCATAAGCTACTCCTCAAGAGTGATCTGTCCGCTGAACGCTCATTTCATCGGCAAGGTAATTGGGTAACTTTGGTAATTTGGGGTATATGCAAACGGCATATCCGTACTCAGAATCCGTAATTTGGGTAATTATACAGTGCATACGCTAAATCCTCGCTGGTGTTAGGTTTGTTCAATGTCTGCGCATACATTTATAGGACATTCACTCCGGGCGACGGAAGAAGTTACACTTCCGGCCCGTCGGTGGCGGATTCAAACTGAAGGAGCATCACCATGAAACTGAGCGGCTTGTTTGCAGTTGTCCTTTCGACCCTGGTTCTGGCGACGGCGGCGACCGCGGGCGCGGACACGTACACGCTCGACCCGGTTCACTCGACCGGCGTCTTCAGCATTCAGCATTTGCACGCGGGGTACGTCTGGGGCCTGATCGGCGAGCCGACCGGCACGATTGAGTACGACGCGGCCGATCCGTCAAAGGTCTCGTTCACTGTCAGCGTGTCGCTGGATCATCTCGACACGCAGAACGCGCGGCGCGACGCCGACTTGAAGGGACCGGACTGGTTCAATGCAAAGCAGTTCCCGACGATCGACTTCAAGAGCACGTCGGTCAAGAAAACCGGCGACGCGCAATATGAAGTGACCGGCGATCTGACGCTGCACGGCGTCACCAAGTCAATCGTCGTGACGATGGACATGACCGGCACGGGTCAGGGGATGCAGGGAGAGACGCGCATCGGCTTTCAGACCAGCTTCACCGTTCATCGTGAAGACTATGACATGAACACAATGCCCGGCGCGGCAGGCGATGATGTGAAGATCATGGTGGCGCTGGAAGCGATCAAGCAGTAGTTCGAGAAATGAAAGGGGATAATTTTGAATTCTGAATGTTGAATGTTGAAAAAAAGTCCGGTCTGTAAACGTACCTGCCTGATTCTGACTTCAACATTCAAAATTCAGAATTCAAAATTCCTCTTTCCGGCATAGCTGTGCCAAACATTAGCGACATTCTGCGAGATTTCGTGGTTCCCGCGCTCATCGTGGCGGCGGCCTTTGCCATCGGCTGGTGGCCTGGCGGCAAGGGCCGTGACGGAAGATGGATCGGCGCGATCGCCGTCAGCGCGGCGTTCGCCGCGGCGTATTGCGCGATCGGCGGAACGCCGCGGTGGCCGCCGGGGACGGGGGATGCTTCGTACTGGCTGATTTGGCTGGCCGCGCCGACGGCCCTGTTAGGTTGGCTCGACGCCCTGCTGCGCCCGCCGACGTGGCTGCGGGCGGGGCTGCTGTTGGTGCTCATGCGCATCGCCGCGGCGATCATCATCGCGCCGCTGGTTCCGCGCAGCGGGGATTCAGCGATGAGCACTCTTTGGTTGATGCAAATTTCGCTCGATGTCGTCGCGCTGGCGGCGACAGTGTGGTGGTTGGCATGGGAAACGCTGGCCGTGCGGCCGGCGACGGGCGGCATGTTCACGCCGGTGCTGCTGGTCGTCGTGCTGGCCGGAGCGGCGGCGATTCTCGGGCTGAGCAACAACGTCAAACCGTCGCAGGTGGTCGTGGCTCTGGCCGGAACGGCGATCGTGGCCGTATTGGCGGCGTGGCGCTGGCAGGTCAAGCTGGATCGCGGGGCGATGCTGGCCTGGAGCGTGCCGCTGCCGCTGTTGCTGCTGTTTGTGCATTTTTATTCGTACACGGAGCCGCCGGCGGTGTGCGTGGTGCTTTTGCTGGCGACGCCGCTGCTGGCGTTTGCGGGGGATTTGCCGATGTTCCGCGATTGGCGGCCGGGATGGCGCTGGACGGTGCGGCTGGCTCCCGTCGTGCTGGCGCTGGCGGCGGCGGCGGGGATGACGGCGCGGGCGTTCGCGTCGAGCCCTGTCGATCAGGGGCAGCAGAGTGGGCAGCAGGATGGGTTTTGAAAAGGCGCCGGAAGCGCCCCACAAGTCGGGCCGCTAAACTTTGGCTCGACAAACCCCAAATCAACCGATACATCAACTGAAGAATGTCGCGCCTTCTGCTCATGCTCGTGTTCGTCGTCTGGATGGGCTTCAGCAGCCGTCCGGCGGTGGCGGGCAGCGCTGGGTTTGATCATCATGAACTGATTCGCTCGGCGTGGTTTCTTGCGGGGTATGTGGTGCTAATCGTTGGGCTGGGCGTCTGGAGCCGCCGGCTCTCGCGCGGCGTCGATTACGAAAACTTCAACAGTCATCTCAAGCGGTTTAATCGCGCGACGGGGTTGGCCCGCCTGGCCGTGCCCGTGTGGTTCTTCATCGGCGTGTTCTTTCTGGAGTGGGGCAATCTCGTCAACACCGCCCTGCTCTTTTGGCATCTGCGGCCGGATCGGTTCGATTCGCCGGGGTTGCTGATCGGATCGCTGCCGGCGTTTCTTGCATGGATCGGATTGCTCTGGGCGCAGTATCCGGCGGATGTCTGCTTCCGCGAGCAGGGATTGCTCGCGCAGCTGGACGCGGGGTTGCCGATTCATCGGCCGCCGGCGCTCGCTTCGTATCTGCGAGTGAACCTGCGGCTGCAAGTGCTCTTCACGGTGGCGCCGGTGATGGTACTGGTGGTGCTGCGCGATCTGCTGTCGCTGGGACTCGAGCCGCTTGGGCTGGCGGAGCAGGACTCGCTGGCGATTCAGCTTGGCGTCTCGATCGCCACGGCGGCGCTGGTGCTGATCTTCGCGCCGGAGATGCTGCGGCGCATTTTGCAAACCGAGCCGATGCCCGCCGGGCCGTTGCGGGCGCGGCTGGAGGGAGTCTGCCGGCGGCACAACATCCGATACAAAGACGTGCTGCTGTGGCGGACGGATTTTAACATGGGCAACGCCGCGGTGATGGGGCTGATTCCGCAGACGCGTTACATCCTGATGTCCGACCTGCTGCTGGAGACGATGACCGACGAGCAGATCGAAGCGGTCTTCGCGCATGAGATCGGGCACATCATTCACCGGCACATGCTCTGGTTCGCGATTTTCTTCGGCGGACTGATGTTCGCGCTGGTCGGATTCAGCGGGCCGGTGGGCGACTGGCTCTACTCGTGGATGGGCCAGACCCAGTGGCCCGAGGCGCTGGCCACGCTGCTGGGCGCGGCGGCGGGATTCAGTTTGTTTTTATACTTGAGCCGAAAATTCGAGCGGCAGGCGGATGTCTTCGCGGCGCGGACGATTCACGAAGAAACTGCGCTGGACGGTGCGTCTCACGTCGGCCCGCACGGGGCGGAAGTTTTCGCGTCGGCGTTGCATCAGGTGGCCCGGATCAACTGCATTCCGATCACGGCGGCGAGCTGGTGTCACGGCTCGATCGCCCGGCGGATGGCCTACCTGCGCGGCCTGAGCGAAGACCCGCGGCGAACCGCGCAATTCGACCGGTTCATGTCGCGGCTCTATGCGGTATTGATTGTCGCGCTATGCGCGATGGGCCTGTGGGCCATGGTGACGCTGGCGGGACAGCGCGGCGGATAAGTTCGTCAAGCTTCAACGACCGCGACGACGGCAGCGATGGGCGCGGGCAAGTCGGGCTGGATCACGTCCACTTTGATCTCCGGCGGAAGCAGCAATTCCAGCTTCTGCTGGAAGGAACCCTTGATGAGTTCATAAACGTGCCCCCGGCGGCTGGTGCCGATGAGAACGCGAGCGCACCCGCTGATGGCAGCGGCCTCGGCGATCAACTCCGCCGGGTCCGAACCGCTATCGTAAATCGGCAGCACGGGAACGCCCAGTTCGTGGCCCAGATCGAGGAATCGCGCAAAGGTGCGGATCGCGGCGGCGTCGCTCTCCATCGTGAGCTGACTGTTCCACTTGTACGAAAGCTGCACGCTGCGAATGAAGCAGACCACCAGCGTCGATGCGGAGGCCTTGGCTTCCTCCAGGGCGCGGCGGGCGAGGGAGTCGGAGCCGTAGGTTCCGAGAAGAATCCGCGGCCGGTCCAGCGCCCCGCCGCCGAGCTGCTCCATGATCGCCTGGCGAAGCAGACTCAGACGCGGGCCTTTGCGGGTTGCCATCCACTTGTTGAGCTGCCGGGCCGACAGTCCCACGATCATGATGATGCTGACAAATACCAGCGCCGAGTGCTTGGTGTAGGCGACGGTGACCCAGATCGCCAGCAGCACGACTGCGAGAATGGTCATCGGCACTTTGCGGCGAAGTTTTCGCAGCCGCGGATGCACCGCGCAGAGGGAGATGTTGATCGCCACCGCGCCGACAACACCGATGGCGTAGAGTGCGGCGAGGGAATCGAGGTCGTGGCTGACGAAGAGCACAAGGATCGGCACGCTTGCGGCAAAGAGAGCCGCCATCCACGGAACGCCGAAACGGTTGAGCTTCACCAGCGGCGTCGGCAGTTCGCCGTCGCGGGCCATGAGATACTGAATCGAAATCATGTCGGTGATGGCGGTGTTGCCGGCCGAAAGCAGCAGCACGCCGCCGATCATGCGGACGGCAATTTCAGCCCAGTGGCCGACGTAGTGCATGGTCAGAAACGCCGCCATGTCGTCCACGTGGGCATCGCGGTTCATCGGGTAGATGGCTAACATAAAGATGCCAAGGAGAATGTTGAAAATCGCCACCTCCGCGGCGACGACGCCGATCGCCTTGCGGGCCGTCACGGCGACGGGGCGCTTCATCACGCCGGTGAGATTGGCGATCGCCTCCACGCCGCTGATGGCCAGAACGATCAGCACGAATGAAACCCACACGTCGCCGGGATGGCTGAAATCGGGTCGGCCGATGCGCGCTGGAAGATCGTGCCACGGAACCTGCGGCAGAGCGAAGGCGGTGATCAGCAGCGTGATGAAGATCATTCCGGCCGCGGCGAGAAATGCGAAGACCCCCGTGTGCTTGGGGCCCAGCATGTTGAAGGCGCCGATCGCCATGATCGAGATGATCGCCCACAGTCCCGGCGAGTCCCACGCCCACAGGGGGGCGCGTTGCGACGGAGCGCTTTCGCGCTGCGTGTAGATCTGGCTGCCGGCGTCGATGGAGGGATTGGGATCGACCGTCTTGTCGGCGATAGTGATCGTCGCGCTCGCCTGCGCGACCGGCGTTGCCGAGGCATCAACATTCTGGTGCAACGGGAGTCCGAAATATCTGAAGGCGTCCAGACAACTCAGACTGGCCGTGACGGTGTAATCGGCGAAGAGGAGCAGCGCTCCTACAACCGCGAGCGTGCGGCTGGTATGCTTGGCCGCGGTATAAACGCCGCCGCCGTCGGGATAGATGCGGCAAATCTGCGAATATGCCCAGCCGACTCCCAGGATCAGCGTGCTCATCATCATGATGAGCCAGAAGCTGGTCCGGCCGGCGTAGAATAGAGCGAGACCGAGAACATACAGACGGCTTGTGCCCCAATCGCCGAATAGCAGCCCGGCCGCCTGGAGCCAACCGACGTTTCGCGGTCGTTCACTGGCTAGAAGCGTCAATGCCGCAGGCCTTGCGGCCGTGTCTGCTGTGTTCGATGTCGTGTGCATAAGTGAGAAGGCTTCGCCTTCCGTGATTCAGGCGGGCAGCGCGATGGAACCACACCACTGGTTCCTATCTCCTTATCGTACCCAAACAGTGGCCGCTTGGGCAATGACACTGTACATTACCCTACCATGCAGGGAAGCATGACCGAAATTGACGCCATTCCAGCCGCCTTTCGCTGGAACCTTTCGCCACAACACCCTGGCGCACAGGAACTTGCCAATCGCCTCAAGGTTTCGCAACTGCTGGCCCAGGCGCTGCTCAGTCGCGGGCTGTCGGAGGAAGCCGATTGCCGCTTATTTTTGCAGCCCAGTCTCAAGGCGCTGCACGAACCCTCCACAATGCCGGGGATCACAACCGCCGCGGAGCGAATCGCCAGAGCCATGCGGGATCGCGAGCGGATCGTCATCTACGGCGATTACGACGTGGACGGAATCACCGCGACGGCCATTCTCTGGCACGCGATCCGCCTCCTCGGCGGCGATGTCGGCTACTACGTGCCGCATCGCATTGACGAGGGATACGGCCTCAACGCCCAGGCCGTGGCGCAACTGATTGAGCAGGGAGCGCGGCTGATCGTCACCGTCGATTGCGGCGTCACCGCGATTGACGCGGCGCAGGTCGTGATGGATCGCGGAGCGGATCTGATTATCACCGATCATCATCAGTTCGACGCGCAGCGCCTGCCGCAATGCACGGCGATCGTCCATCCGCGATTGCCGGTCGAGGGACAAGCGGCGTATGCGAATCCGCACCTGTGCGGCGCCGGCGTGGCGTTCAAACTGGCGTGGCAGACCGCCAAGGCGCTGACCGGCAACCCGCGCGTGCAGCCCGAATTCCGCGAGTTTCTCGTCGAAGCCACGGCCCTGGCGGCGCTGGGAACGATCGCCGACGTGGTTCCGCTGGTCGGCGAAAATCGCGTGCTGGCGCATTACGGCCTCAGCGGCCTGCGCGAAAGCAAACTGACCGGCATTCGCGCCCTCATCGCGTCGGCGGCGCTGACCGGCCGGCAGCTCGACAGTTATCACGTCGGATTTTGTCTTGCTCCGCGCCTCAACGCCTGCGGCAGAATGGGCCATGCGCAGTTGGCCGTGAAAATGCTCACCGAAGCGAACGAAGCCGAGGCCCTGGAGACCGCGACCTATCTCGAAGAGCAGAACCGCGCGCGGCAGGTGATGGAGCGCGCGATTCTGGATCAGGCGCTTGCGCAACTCGACGCAGCAGGCTCGGCTGCCGAGCAGGAACACGCTGTGGTGCTGGCGTCGGATCAATGGCACGCGGGCGTGATCGGAATCGTGGCGGCGCGATTGGTCGAGCGATTCTGCCGGCCGACCGTTCTCATCTCGCTGACCGACGGCCAGGGCCAGGGCAGCGCACGCTCGATTCCCGGCTTCCACCTCGCCAACGCGCTGGCGGCATGTTCCGCGCATCTGATCTCCCATGGCGGCCACGAAATGGCGGCGGGATTGAAGATCAAGCGGGAGGAATTCGATCCCTTCCGTGCAGCCTTCAATGACTACGCACGTCGGCACGTCGATGCCGCGATGATGCAGCCGCAACTGCAGCTTGAAGCGCCAGCGCGGCTTGGGGACATGACCGAGGCGCTGGTCGCCGATCTGCAACGCCTCGGCCCCTTTGGAAACGCGAACCGCCGGCCAATATGGCTGTTCCGCGACGTTCAACTGGCCCTGGCCCCCAGAGTAGTCGGCAAGACCGGCCAGCATCTGCAACTGCTTGTCAAACAGGGTGATATGCGAATGAAGTGCATTGCCTTCGGGCTGGCCAGGGTCGCGGATAAGCTCACCCCCGGCGCATCGCTGGAACTGGCGGCGGAGCCTATGATTAACCAGTTTAATGGCCGTCGCTCCGTTGAACTGGAAGTGAAGGATCTGCGGATGCCGCAAGAGGCATAACATGGTCCGATAACGCGGGTTATGAAGGTTTACGGAAAATGGGCCTGTCCGGCGGGCGGTTTCATTGTGGAATAAAGGCGTCATTCCGTGGCACTAATGGATGAGACGCGACTGAAAACTCGGCCCGTCGCGGGAGAGTGCATATTGCACCCCGGCGAGACGGAGTTGACATGCGCGGCCGCCGACGGCGATGCGCAGGCCTTTCGGACGCTGGTTGATAGACATTTCGGCGACCTGTTTCGTCTGGCGTTGTCGCTTTCGGGTAAACGAGCTGACGCGGAAGATATATGTCAGGAAACTCTGATTGGAGCGTACAAAGGAGTAGCCAAGTTCGACGGCCGTTCTTCATTCAAAACCTGGATGACGCGCATCCTGCTGCGGCAGGCGGCCAAGAACTGGAAAAAGAATCGCCGAAGAAGCGCGATCTCCATTGACGCTCCCGCGCCGCGCGCCGACCAGAGCGGTCGAGCCGCAAACGCCATTGAGGTGCGCGCGCCGCGCACGAACGTGGATTTGAGCCTCGATCTGGTGTCGGTGATCGGACGACTGAATCCGGATCACCGGCAGGTCGTCGTGCTGCGGGAAATGCAGGGAATGTCTTACGATGAAATGGCAGAAACGCTTGGCATTCCAACCGGAACCGTTGAATCGAGATTGTTTCGTGCTCGGGCCGAGTTGCGTAGAATGCTGAAGGATTACGATCTATGAGTTCGTGCATGTTCGACCATCAGATTGGCCGCTACCACGACGGCGAACTCGACGAGCGGCGCAGCCGCGAGGTGGAACTGCATCTCGCCCAGTGCCCCGCCTGCGCCAGTCATCTGGCCGTGCTGCGGCGCATTTCCGCGGGGTTGTCCGCCGTCTCGTTTGAGCCGATCACTCCAATGGAGCGCGCGCGGATGTGGCGCAAAGCCGACCGGCTGCCGGCCAACCTCGCGGAGCGCGCGATCATGCGCATGGCCATGAGCCTGGCGGCGGTGGCGGCACTGGTGCTGATTGTGACTTCGCTTTGGCTGCTGAGCGCCGGCAGCGCCCAAGCCCAGGCGCAGGTTCCCGCGGCGCAAATCGCCTCGCTGATTCCCGGCACTGTTTCCACGAACCCATCCAGCGGCGGTCTCGTCTCGCCGGACCAGGCCAACTCCAATCTGTCGCATTGGATGGTGCGTAATCTGGGGGGAGCAACGCCATGATGACCGTCAAGGCTTCGCTGGTATTAATTCTGGCCTATGCGTTGGCTCTTGCCGCGGGCACGACCTCCGGCTTGCTGGTTGACCGGCTGCGCTCCCCGGCAGGCTCCTCCGCCTCCCTGGCCGCGCAGCTACAGCTTAATCCCGCTCAAATTGACCAGTTTCGGGCCGTCTGGGAGGGAGCCAGCCAGACCCTGGATCGCTGCCTCCGAGAAGCCCAGGGCATCCAGCAGCAACGTGATGAGGCTCTCTATCAGGTTTTGACTGATGCACAAAAGGAAAGTTTTGCTACAATGGACAAGCAGTATGCTCAGCGGTTCGCAGATTTGAAGACCCAGCGCCAGGCTGCCTTCAACGCGGCCCTGGCCAAAACCGAAAGCATGCTCAATGCGGAGCAACGGGCCACCTATGAACGAATTGTCCGGCAACAGTTGGGTGATTCTTTCGCGCAGGCCGGCGCGACCACTCAACCTTCGCCCGACGCCGTGCAGCCCTGAAATGGAACGCTCAACAGAGATGAGATAGCCATGTTCCGTCGAAGGTCTTCCAAACGTAAGCGCCGCCAGGCGCACAATCAGATGCAGTCGCTGGAAGCGCGGCAGCTTTTGACCGCCGTCAGCGCGATGACGATCGTGCCCGATTTGGCTTTCGACGCCAGTGGACGGAACGGCGGCGGGAACACCCCTCAGGTGACTTATTACACCGACCCCACTGGATACTCCCCCGCTCAGATCGAAGAGGCTTACGGTTTCAATCAGGTCAACTTGAACGGCGTCACCGCCAGGGGAGCCGGATCAACCATCGCCATTGTCGACGCCTACAACGACCCCAAAATCGCGGCGGACCTGAGCACATTCGACACCAACTTCGGCCTATCGGCTCCGGCCAGTTTCACGCAGATCAGCGAAACCGGCGGCCCCACTTCATCGCTCTCCACCGATTCCGGCTGGGACTTGGAAACCTCCCTCGACGTGGAGTGGGCCCACGCCATCGCCCCCGCGGCCGGCATCGTCCTGGTGGAAGCCAATTCCGACAGCTTGTCGGACCTGGTTGCCGCCGTCAACGAGGCCCGAAGCTACAAAAATGTCGACGTGGTCTCGATGAGCTGGGGCAGCGGCGAATTCAACGGCGAAACGGCATACACGTCTGATTTCACCACGCCAGCCGGGCACAACAACGAAACCTTCGTCGCCGCCTCCGGCGACAGCGGCGCCTTTGGCGGCGCTCAGTGGCCCGCCAGCAGTCCCAATGTTGTCGCCGTCGGCGGCACGACGCTCGACGCCCTGAACAGCACCGGCGCATATGGAACTGAATCAGCCTGGTCCGACAGCAGCGGCGGCGCGAGCAGCTTCATCGGCGAACCGTCCTACCAGGATCCCGCCCAATCCACCGGCCGCCGCGTCATCCCCGACGTCGCCTATGACGCCAATCCAAACACCGGCTTTGCCGTCTACGATTCGACCTCCTACGACGGCGTGAAAGGCTGGCAGGAGATCGGCGGAACCAGCGCCGGCTCGCCGCAGTGGGCTGCCCTCATCGCCATCGCCGACCAGGAGCGCGTCGCCGACGGCATGAGCACCCTCGACGGAATCTCAGAAACGCTCCCAGCCCTCTACAGCGTCTACTCCGCTCCCAACACCACCGCCTATGCGATCTACGCCAAGGACTTTCACGACGTCGGCTCCCCCGGCTTCGACACCGCCACTGGCCTGGGTTCACCCAATGCGCCGCTGATCGTCCAGGCGCTCGTCGGCGCCACGCCCACGACCGTCACCGTCCCAGCCATCAAGACCACCTCCCGTAATTCTTGGCGAGGCGGACGATATGTGAACTCTCCCGCGCAAGGCGACGGTGGAGCCGCCGGACAGGCTCCTTCCCAGCCCGCTCCCGCCCCCGCGCAGCCCGTCTCGGCCCCTTCACAGTCCGTGCCGCCTCCGTTGCAATATGCGCAAGCCCCTTCGCAGCCCGCGGCCCAGGCGATGGTCGCAACCAGCGAACTCACGCAATCCGCCGGCGCCGGCAGTCTGGTCACCGTTTCAGCAGCGCCTTACACGGTGGCCACGCAATACACCGTGGCGAAGGCCGCCGTTGCATCGCGCAGCTTCAGCGGCACGGTCTGGACCGAAATTCAACGCGACTTCCGCGCCGACGTGGCCGCCGCGACCAGCGTGCTGGATGCCTCCGCCGCGGCCGGCGCCCGTGCGATCAAATTGGTGCAAGTCCGGGTCGCCCAGGCCGCCGCTGCCACGGCCGCGCCTATGGAAGCGATCACTGACAGCCACGTCTGGCTGCAACTGGCCAACCTGGACGCGAGTGTTTTCGCCGACACGATGCGCGTCTTCGCCCACGAGTCTGCCGCCCTCGGCGCTGAACCGGGCAGCGGCTGGACGCACGCGATTTCCTACGCCGCCGCCGCCGTTCTGGCCGACGCCATTCTCGTCGGCTACTGGTACATCGGCGCCGCCCGCCGCAAAGCCAAGGC
>Ga0182024_10011403_pt1 | contig 17867 bp, 14 predicted proteins | sample P32metaG_FD_120480 | JGI IMG/M metagenome (GOLD analysis project Ga0182024, IMG submission 120480) | Permafrost microbial communities from Stordalen Mire, Sweden - P3-2 metaG (Illumina Assembly) | ecosystem: Environmental > Terrestrial > Soil > Wetlands > Permafrost | place: Sweden: Stordalen... | reverse complement strand
TGGACCTGCTGTGGGAGGACCGGTTCCTGGAACAGGCGCCGTCCGTTCGTTTGGCTTTTCTTAGTCTCTAAGGTTTCTTGTGCGTAAGGGATGAACGCTCACCCACGTCGGCTCAAGGCGGTATCTTGTCGATCGGAGAGAGGGCAAGTCTGCGTTGGGGCGGTGAATAACGACCTACCTCACTTAACCGGACGGGCCGCGGGAAGCGAGCTCTGCGGCAGGCAAGCCCTCTAACCCGAACTTCTCCCGAAGCAGTTCGGTCTAACACGCGCCGCCGGCTCGCATTGCGCCATCCACAGTCGCGCCCGGCTGTTGGCGAGTTATAGTGGCCTCAAGATCCTGTTCGGGGCGGCGCCGGGCTGGTATCCAGCCTGTTGGACGAGACGCCTTTGTCTGCGGGGCGCTCCCGCTCAAGCAGACGACCGGCAGCTTGTCGAATACCGGCTCGAAGCCGCTGCCCGCTATCTCCGCAATCGGTTCTACGATTCCACGAACGGATACGAGCGAGCCGGCGCTGCAATCGACCTCGCGGTCCTCACAGCCCGGGGGTACGCCTGCCGGTCTCGGCAAATCCACACGCCGGCCACTCGGGGCGGGAGTCTCGCGTCCGGAACCAGGCGATAGTGGCGTCCAAACCCGCCTCCAGGGAGGTTCTTGGCTGCCAGCCCAGTTGATCGTAGGTGCGCCGCACATTCGCGACCCGCACCTGCTCCATCTGCCGGTCCGCAACCGCGCCGAATTGCGGACGAATTTCGGCGCCCATCAGCCGCCCGATGAGTAAGGCAACGTCACGCACCTCGGTCAGACAGCCCGAGCCCAGCTCCACCGTACCGCCCAGGACGTCCGGCGATCGGGCGCAGGCGAGCAGTCCCTCGATCACATCGTCGATGTAGATCCAATCGACTCCTCGCCCTCCGCTGCTCAACTTCGGCGCCTCCCCGGAGAGCAGTGAAGAGATAACATAGGGCACCAGGCGCGTATATGGCTGCCGTCCCGGTCCGTAAACCATAAAGATCCGGGTGTTCACCACCGGCGTCCCGTACAAGGCGTGAAACATGCGAGCGTAGCCGCCCGCCGCCCACTTGGAGGCGGTATAGGGCGAACTGCATACTTTCGTACCTTCGTCGGCCGGCTCTTCGAGCGAGCCCGCCAGGACGATTCGTCCGCAGCCCAATTCGGTAAGCGCGACCAGCAGGTTTACGGTTGCGTGAAGGTTGTGCTCGAGGGTCGGCAGCACGGCTTCGATATTGCGCCCTCCGGTGACGCAACCAGCCAGGTGGAACACCACATCGGGCCGCACCGCGGCCAGCAAACTGCGGGTTGCCTCCGTATCCCGAAAGTCGGCGCGCCACCATCGAATCTCGCCGCCGCGATCGACTTGGGCTTGGCGCGAGACCGCGTGGATCTCCGCGCCTTCTCTCCACAGGCGTTGGCACAAGTGCGCGCCTATGTGACCGGTTGCGCCGGTAACCAAGACTCTTCGCATCGTATCGCCACACTTAGTAACCGTTTTATCCAAAGCGCCCATCCTAAATTACTTGCCTCTCCGGACGAACTCAAGCGCTGGCGAGACCGCTTGTCAGCCCCTTCATCGGAGCCTACAAAGAGAAACTCGCATATTTCCATGTTGAAGCCGTCAAGCCGGAGCCAGGCTCTTCGCTTCATCGGGCGACGGACTTCGCAATCCGCGAAGAAGATCGAGGTACAACGATTTCTGTCCCGCGACAAACAATAGCATCCCGAGGAACGTAACGAAAAGAACGCTACTTTCCAGAATAAGCCGGGGCAAAGGAGAAAGGAGTTGGCCGCAGCTTAGCCGCACTAAAAACGCGAGCCCTCCAGCCAGGACGCCTGAGGCCAGCGGCCGGATCACCGCCAGCAGAATATCCCGGAAGGAGACTACCGTTCCGTGCACGCACCATGCAATAAACGGCATGACCCACAACAGCATCACCGCCGAGTATGCGAATGCGACTCCTTGGGGTCCATAACGCAATCCCATAACATAGCCGGCAATCATAACCGGCGCGAAGACCAGAGCGATCTTCAGGCCTCGCGCCACCAATCCGATCGAATACAGCAGCCATCCTAAAGGATTGATTATCGCGAAGATCGCGATCGTCGGCGCCAGCAGGTGGACAATCGCTGCGGTATCTTTCCACTTTGGCCCCAGCAGAACCGAAACCACATCGTCCGCAAAAAGAGCGCAGGCGATCGTAATGGGAAGCGTCAATCCGAGGACCAGAGAGAAGCCCTTCAGAAAGTAGCTCCGGAGGCGAATGGGATCGCCCTGGAGCCGGGACAACGCCGAAAACGCTACCTCGCCGACGGCTGAATTCAGATTCTCCGTTGGAATGTTGACCAGCTGGTAAGCCCTTCCGTATATCCCGATCGCATCGGCTCCCCAGAAGCGGCCTATCATGATTTTCTCGGCATTGTAAGCGACATAGGCTACGAGGCCGTTCAACGTGAGAGTGCCGCCAAAACGCATCATGGAACGAATTCCAGTCCGTCTGCGCGGCGCTCCCGGGAGCCATCCCGTCGCCAGCCAGAAGCCGATCGTGGAAATCAGTGGAAGAGTGACCGTCATCGCCACCAGGGCCCAATAGCCGTAGCCCGCTTCGGCGCCGGCAATGGCAATGGCCGTACCTACGATCAAGGAGACCACGTTGATCACGGCCAGCGCGGTAAAACGCATTTGGCGCTGGAGAAGCGCCGAGTGTTGCACTCCAGCCGCGTTGAAGAGGAATCCCGCCGCCAGGACGGCCGTCACTCCAAAGAGCCGGGGTTCGTGGTAAAAGGCGGCAATAGCCGGCGCCATCGCCACCCCTGTCAGCCCAAGTAGCGATCCAACCAGTATGTTGATCCAGAATAGCGTGGAAAGCTGCTCGTCTGTAACGGTCGTGCGCTGAACGGCGGCGGACGAAAGCCCGAAATCCCGGAACAGACTCAAGACCCCGGTGAAAGCGGTTACCATACCCACTAACCCGAAATCCTGCGGCCGCAGCAGCCGGGCTAATACCATGAGAGAGCCGATACGGAGGAGGAAGTTCGCCGCTTGGGCGCAGAGTCTTGCGAGACCGCCGCGAATCGTCCGCTGTTTCAGATCGTTCATCGAGCTTCCAAGCCGCCCCTGGGAGATGTCGACCGCCTAAGCCCGCGACCGCCGCGACTGTTCCCAGAGCTAGCCCGGGTTCCTTCCCGATCGCGCAGAATCGCCCTTCTTCGATGTGAAGCGCCGGCGAGGCGGCGCTCAATTCGGCTGTTGGCGCCCGTCGGTAGAGCCGTGCGCCAGCCGCAACAACCAGTCTCGGATTGCATTGTCACCGTCCACTCCCTGTAGATAATCCGCCTTGGGATTTTACTACTCCCTTGGGTTAACCCTGCAACCATCGCTCCGTTCCAGCGTCTCCGGCTCATGGCGAGGCCCGGTTCAGCCAACTTTCCTTTGCGATCGCAGAGCGCCTCGCTTGCCGGTGAAGTCATTGGAGCCCGATAAGGACATGCTTCCCGGCTCGTTTTGTCACGCCTGCACCAAGCTCTTCTCTTTAACCGGCGGCCAGTATTTCAATCCACGAAGAAAATCCGCGTAGAGGGATCTTTGTCCCGGACTGACCATAAGCGTCCCAAGGTACGAAGCGAGAAGAATGGCGCCTTCTACTAAAAGCCGGGGTAAGGGAGACAACCAGTGACCGCCGAGCAATCGTGGTAGAGATGCGAGCCCTCCAGCCACAATACTCGAAGCCAACGGCCACCGGACCGCCAGAATAATATCTTTGAGGACGATCCCCGTTCCTTGTATGGACCAGGCGATAACCGGAACGACCCACAGCAACTTCAATGCCGAGTACGCCAACGCGACGCCTCTGGGCCCATATGGCAAACCTCCAATGTAGCCGGCAATCATGAGCGGCGCGATGACCAGAGCCATTCTTAAGCTTCGCCGGACGAGTCCGAGGGCGGTCAGCAGCCATCCAAAAGGATTGGCGACCGCAAAAACCAAGATGGTCGGAGCCAGCAAGCGAAGAAGAGCGCCTGTACCTTTCCATTTTGGCCCGAGAAGAACAAGCACGATATCGTCGGCAAAGAGAGCGAAAGCAACCGTGATAGGCAGAGTCAGTATCAAGACCGCGGAGTAGCAGTTCAGAAAGTAACTCTTGAGACGGCCGGGATCGTCCTGAAGCCGCGACAGCGCCGAGAAGGCCACCTCGCCGACCGCTGAATTCAGGTTCTCCGTCGGAATGTTGATGAGCTGGTAGGCCCTGCCGTAGATCCCGATGGCATCGACCCCCCAGAAGCGGCCTAACAGTACTTTCTCAAAATTATTGGCGACATAAACGATAAGTCCGTTGAAGGTGAGGGCGCCCCCAAAACGCATCATCGAGCGAATCCCGACCCCGCGGTGCGGCATCCCCGGAACCCAGGCAGTGGCCACCCAGTAGCCGATAGTGCCGATAAGTGGAGCGGCGACCGTCATCGCCACCAGAGCCCAGTAACCATAACCGGCGTCAGCCCCGCCGATTCCAATGGCCGTAGCGACAATCAAGGAGACGGTGTTTACGACCGCCAGGGCGGTAAAGCGCATTTGGCGCTGGAGCAGTACCGACTGCTGTACCCCTGCCGCATTGAAGAGGAATCCAGCCGCCAAAACCGCAGTCACAGGAATAAGGCGGGGCTCGTGATAGAAGGCGGCGACAGCCGGCGCAAGCGCCGCCGACACGATTGCGAGCAGTGCGCCAACCAGGATGTTGACCCAAAATAGCGTCGACATCTGTTCGTTGGTGACAGTCCTACGCTGGACCGCGGCAGCCGACAGCCCGAAATCCCGGAATAGATTCAACACTCCGGTGAAGGCTGTGACCATGCCCACCAACCCGAAATCCTTTGGCCCTAGAAGCCGGGCCAATATCACAAGCGAGCCGAAGCGAAGCAGGAAATTCGCAGCCTGGGCGCATAGCCTTGCCACAACCCCGCGAACGGTCCGTTCCTTCAAATCCTGCATCGCGTTCGCAGGAGTACCGTGCGTCTCAGCGACCTTGGCCGTCGCTGGTGCGTTGTCCTTCAATTTACAGCACCAGCTTGCGACAGTAAAAGGCCTCGGCGTAACCGCTGGGAGCGTTGCATTCCATGCCCCGCAGCCGCATGAGTGAAAGAAACGTGTCCTCTCGAAACCAGCGCTTGGAGTGTTGGGACTGGAAGGCGTCCAGGATATAACGAGTTTTCTTGCGGCAAATCTCGGGCTCAAGCGGCACGAAGACGCCAGGCTGTCCCAAGTCACCGTCGTATTTCGGGATTTCGTATTCGAGGATCAGATGGTCCCGAAAAGTATTCCACGTCATTTCCGCGATCAGGCGGTGGTCCTGATGGGCGTCTTTGCGGTTGTGAGTGAAGATGAGGTCCGGGGAGATGGACTGCTTCAGCCCTTCGAAAACCGCTTTCACCTCGGCGCCCACAAACGGCATGAATCCGTCCGGGAGAGTCTTGAGCAGCGGTCCTCTCAGACGGGTGGGGCCGGCGAACATCGCGGCCGCCTGCCTGGCCTCCGCCTCGCGGACTCCAATGGCGCTGAACACCACCCAGTGAAACGCACAACCCGGGTACTGTTCGGCCAACCGCAGGATCGTGCCGCCGCAGCCGATTTCGATATCGTCGGAATGGCAGCCCAAGCATAATATCTCTAACCCTTCGGCCGCGCCTTGGCCCAGATTGAGGTGGATCATGCGCGCGCCGATATGGCCACTGCATCGTCCGCCGCGGGGCCGGGAATCTTATGCCAGACCTTCCACGGCGCCGCGGCGTGGTTTAGTTCCTCGAGGCGTTGCTTGTCCTTAAAAGTGTCCATGCATTGCCAGAAGCCGGCGTACTTGTACGCCAACAAGGCCTGCTTCTCAATCAGCCGCTGAAACGGCTCCCGAACCAGTTCGTCGCCCGGGTGAATGTACTGGAAGATCTCGTTGCGCAGAGCGAAGAAACCGCCGTTAATCCAAATGTCGGTGCGGTTCAGAGCGGAAATGTTGGTGACCATTCCCCCAGGCCCGGCGTTGACAATATCAAAACTCGCCGTGGGCTGCACCAGCACTAGAGAAGCAACGGCTTGGCTCTGCCGGAAGACCTCCAGCATGCCTGGGAGCGGGAGATCGCTCAACCCATCGCCATAGTTCGCCAGAAACATCTCTTCGCCCTCCAGGTGGGGCTCTACCGCTTTGAGCCGCTCGCCGATGGTGGCATTGGCTCCGGTCTCGACGAAGGTGATCGTCCAGTCGTCGATATCGCGGTTCAAGAAGTGGACCTTCTTCCCGGCTTGCGACCAGACAAAATCGTTGGAGGCGGATTCATCGTAGTGCAGGAAGTAATCCTTGATGGCGTTGCCCTTATAACCGAGGCAGACGATGAAATCCTTGTGCCCAAAGTGGGAGTAGTATTTCATCAGATGCCAGAGAATCGGCCGCGTCCCGACCTGCACCATCGGTTTGGGGACGTCGTCGGCATATCCCCTGAGCCGCATGCCGGCTCCGCCACAGAAGAGAACCACTTTCATAAACTCACCTCTGTCCTTTCCGCGTCAATAGACGGCCACTTTCGGAATCGGCACTACGAAGCGGCCACCCCAGTCCCGGATGAACTGCAGTTGCTCCATGATTTCGTCTTTCAGGTTCCAGGGCAGGATGACGACATAGTCCGGCTTAGTCTCGCGAATCCGGCTCGGATGATAAATTGGAATACGGCTGCCGGGCAGGAATCGTCCCTGTTTGTACGGGCTTCGGTCCACGGTGTATTCGATCAGATCTTTCCCGATGCCGCAGTAATGCAGCAGTGTCGCGCTCTTGCCCGGCGCTCCGTACCCGGCGACCGTTTTGCCCTCTTGCGCGGCCGTGAGTAGGAACTGCACCAGGGCCAGCTTGGTCTGTTTCACCTGGCCGGCGAACCTGCCGTAACCTTCCACCGAAGAGAGGCCGGCCCTCTGTTCGTCGGCGATCAACTCCCGAACGCTCGGATCGATGGCGTGCGTCCGGCTCTCCGATCTGCACGCGAAGACGCGGAGCGACCCGCCGTGGGTGGTCAATTCTTCTACGTCGAACGCCTTCAGGCCATGAGCCTCCAGGATGCGTACCGTGGAGAGCATCGAAAAATACGAGAAGTGCTCGTGGTAAATTGTGTCGAACTCGTTGCGCTCCATCAGCCGTAACAGGTGAGGGAACTCGAGCGTCAGGACGCCATCGGGCTTCAGCAGGATCTTGAGCCCTTCCACAAAATCGTTGAGGTCCGGGACCTGGGCCAGCACGTTATTGCCGAGAACCAGGTCGGCGCAGCGGCCCTCCGCCGCCAGCTCTTCCGCCAGTTGCGCGCCGAAGAACCGCACCAGCGTGGGAACTCCCTTTTCTACCGCTACCTTGGCCACATTCGCCGCCGGCTCAATACCCAACACCGGCACGTTTCGCTCGACGAAATACTGCAACAGGTAACCGTCGTTGCTGGCTACCTCGACCACGAAACTCTCCCGGCTTAAGCCGAACCGGCCGGTCATTTGGTTGCAATAACTCTCGGCATGTTTGAGCCAGGAGTCGGAGTAGGAGGAGAAATAGGCGTAGTCGCTGAAGATATGCTCGGCGCTTTCGTATTGATCGAGTTGCACCAGGAAGCATTGGTCGCAGACATAGACATGGAGTGGATAGTAGACCTCCCCGCGGTTGAGGCCGGAGAGCGACGGATAACTCTCGCAGAGGGGGGACATCCCCAGATCTACAAAGGTTCGCCGCACGCCGGCGCCGCAGAAGCGGCATGGCTTACTTGTGGTTTCCGGCTGCAAGGTCGGTTCGGAAAGCGCTTCTATTGTGGTCATATGCTCCTCGATTTCGCGCCGGATTAGGCCAGCACCGCGACTTCGACCGGTTGCCGGCTCCATCGCAGTGAAGCATCCAACCGCTCTGCCTTCATCATCTTCTGTATGTGACTGATCCGGGTGTAACGGCCGCACTCAAGATCGGCGAAGGTCAGCCCCGCCGCCCGATATGCCTCATAAAGCTCCTGCGCTCCTTTGCGGGCGGTCCACTGTGGACGGAAGCTCGGGAGAACGCGTCCGATCTTGTCGCAATTGATACGGTAGCAGCGCTTGTCGGGTCCGCCGTCGGCGGCGTACTCGACGCGGCACCCCGGGACGGTTTCAGCGACGATGGCGGCCAACTCGTGGATGCGGTAGTTTTCCTCCGACCGGCCGACATTGAAGGTCTCGTTGTGAATGGCGTCCTGCGGAGCTTCGAGCACGCTCAGAATCGCCGCGGTAATGTCGCGGATATGCACAATGGGACGCCAGGGCGTACCGTCGCTCTTGATATATACTTTGCCGGTGGTATGCGCCCAGGCTACCAGGTCGTTTAACACCACATCGAGGCGCAGCCGGGGAGACGCGCCATAAGCGGTCGCGTTCCTCAGATAGGTCGGGCTGAAGCGCTCGTCCGCCAGCCTTGCCAAGTCGCTTTCCACCAGGACCTTGGACTCGGCGTACGCAGTCACCGGGTTGAGCGGAGCGGTCTCATCGTGGATCGCTTCTCCCGCCGCGCCATACGTGCTGCACGACGAGGAGAAGACGAAGCGGCGCACCCCCGCCTCTTTGGCCAATACGGCCATCCGGACTGAAGCCTTGTGGTTGATGTCGTAAGTAAGGTTGCCGTTGAGGTTGCCTAAAGGGTCGTTGGACAACGCCGCCAGATGCACCACGGCGTCAAAACCATCGAGGTCGGCTCTGGTGAGATCGCGGAGGTCTTTGTGGATCTCCGGAATTTCCCGGACCTCTTTTCCGAACTCGCAACCCGCAAACAGGTCGGTGTCGAGACCCGTCACCTCATGGCCGGCCGATTGCAAAATGGGCGCCGCCACGGCGCCAATATAGCCTTTGTGGCCTGTCAATAGTAATCTCATACTGTAATCCCCTTTCAAGCACGCCTGAGTCCAATCAATTTCAACGGCGCTATACGATTGATCGCAAGCCAGTTATCCCGAATCGCGCCGATTCGTGGAAATCGCGAATGCAAAACTTTGGGATATCTTAGCCAACATTCATCCGGCGGCAACGTCGGGGACCACAGCCAGCAGGCCGTTCTGGCACAATAGCTTCGCTGCGTTGTCGATCGCCGAAAACGGGATCCCGGAGCGCTCCGCAATATCGAGCAGAGAGTGCTCTCCATCGGAGAGGTTCAGCACCCAGAGGCGCGCGGAGATCTCAAGCCCGGGGGCCTCGCCGCCCGTGGACCCGTAGAGGTTTCGCCGTCCCAGCTGCGGTTCGCAGTAAGGGCTCAGGTTGCCATAGCGCCGGTTGTTTTCGAGTACGTCCAGGATGGCGGCGCACACCCGAAGCGATCCGGCCAGTTGCAGCGGCCGAATAAATGCAAGATTGTCGGCTGAAGTGTGATACTCCGGAAAGCTTCCCCAGACGCTCCGCATCAGGCAGCCGACCGGGAGATTGAAACCGGGCGAGCAGTACTGCCGCTCGTCGTAACCATATGGGGAGAATTCCAGAATCTCGGAGGATTCGTTTTGGTGGCGGAGAACATGCGCCGCGGCCCGGTCGATCTCGGCATTTCCGCGGCGGCTCTTCTTGTAATGGAATCCACCGGCGTCGCCGATGCACGTGAGCACCAGCCCATGGCGGATGCGGCCGGCGTTCTGGCGGTTTTGCGCCAGCCAGGCGATGGCCCCGATGGTTCCTGGAACGAATAGAAACCTGTAGGAGTAGCGAAGATCCCTTCCGGACAGAAACTGCGCCAGAAACGTTGCCACGGCCAAGCCGGAGAGATTGTCGTTCGCCAGGGACGGATGGCACGCATGACACGAGATCAAGACCTCATCCGAAGAGCGGCCGGCCAGATAGCACTCTCCATAGGTCAGGCGCCCATCTTCGAGAGTAGAGTCGATCGATACCTCGTAGTCGCCGTCCTCGAGCGCCAGCATCTGGTTGTGGGAAAGACAAAATCCCCAGTCTTCCTTGTAGTACGCCGTGCGGTAAGGGATCCAATCGGGATGCTCCGGAATCGTGAAGAGACGCGGCCTGATCTCGCTCAGCGGCAGGGTCGCGTGCACCGGCGTGCTGTAATTCATCACGTGCAGGTTCGATTGCCGAAAGTCCACCACGCGCTTCCCGCCCGGCGCCTTGATAAAGGCATCTCGAATGTTCCACTCTTTGGGCACGATCCAGTCGAAGACCGGCGTGCCAGTCGGCGTCTCGAAGGTCTGCAGCGGAATCCGATCCCCAATCATGGCCAGCGTCCGCCGGATCCCGTTGCCGGTGATGCTGCGGCAGATCGGGTAAAGGTCCGCCGCGAAGCGGTGTAATTCCTCGCCGATGGCCGCCGCGTCCCGAAGATCGAGCTCCTTCAATAGGGCCATCGCGTTATTGAAAGTCCGGATAGGTCCGGTCTCGCTCGGAAATCACTCGCACTTCTTCGGGCCAGGCGATCCGGAACGCCGGATCGTCCCACCGCACTCCCCGGGCGGATTCCGCATGATAGAATTCCGACATTTGATAGAAAACCTCGACCTCGTCCTGCAGGGTCAGAAAGCTGTGCCCGCATCCCTCGGGCACGTAGACCATGTTCCGCCGGTCGGCCGTCAGAACCACCGCGATCCAGTCCTTGAATGCCGGCGATTCCGGACGCAGATCGACCACCACGTCGTAGACTGCTCCCCGCGTGCAGCGCACTAACTTGGCCTCGGCATAAGGCGGGGCCGCGTAATGTATGCCACGCAGCGTTCCCTTTCGCGCGTTGAAGGAAACGCTGCATTGCGCCAGCGTGGGATTCAGCTGGTGGCTTTCAAATTCTTTCCGGCACCAGCATCGCGCAAACAGACCGCGTTCGTCGGGCTTGGGCTCGACATGAATCTCGAAAACTCCCGGCAGCTTGGTCTCGTGAAAGATCATAACAAAAACTGGGCCGCCCCTCGGCAATAGCCGGGACTGCCTTCGGCCGCCCTCAGGCGTTCATTAACTCCATTTTCGATGTCGTACGGGCGGCGCCGGCGCCGCAAGGGGCCAACCGAAAAGCCGACGCGTAGCGGAGTTTCCAGTCCTGTCTTCTCTTGTCGAGAGGCTCTAAGCCTCCATAATGGCAAGGCCACTGATCTCGCATGCAAGGGTCGCCCTCGTGAATCTCTTCGAGTAGTTCTTCTACCGGCTCCCACCCTAAATCGGATGCGACCTTTGTCCGGACCTCCAGGTCGATTCCGGAAACGAAGAGATATCCGCGCGGACCGACCAGCCGGGCGATATTACGCAGAGTTCTCTCCGCCTCGGCGGAATCCATATGGCAAAGAAAATTGTTCGCTATGACGATATCCTGGGGACCCAGGGCCTCAAGGAGATCCGGCGTCCCGGCATCGGCGACGCGCCAGTCGATTCCTTCCTTGATCCGCGGTTTAACCGTCGCCACATCCCCGTCGATCTCGAAAACCTGCTCCATTTCAGCCGGAGTCATACGGTCGAATATGGGCGTATCGGTCAATTCGGTCTTCGTCACCGAGTACTGGCCGCGCTTGGCGAATTCGACCGCCTCCTTTGAAATATCCACCGCGTGCAAGGTAAGCCTCAACTCAGGCATGGCGGACTGGATGGTCGATGCAACCGAATAAACCTCGGCGCCCGTACTGCAGCCCAACACGGTTACGGTCAACTTTTCAGTTGCGCCCTTTCGCGCCGCCAGGCGCCGGATCAATTCCAGCTCCGGCCGATTTCGCAGGAAAAAGGTGCTCAGCGCCTGCGCCCTGACATGATGCATCCGAGCCAATCTCTGCAGAAAAGCGGCATACCAATGCACGGGAGTCGAACTCGCAAAAGAAGCCGGAAGATAGCGCCACAAGCTCTGATTGAGGCGTAGATAGGCGTTGGCGGGAGACTTGCCGAATATCCTCAGGCGCACTAACCGCGTCAGCCATCCGCCCGCTGGCGGCGAACTGGAAAGCTCTCCCACTACATCCGGATTCCACCGGGTAAATATATCGTTTCCGTTAAACCAGCGCGGCGATGAGACAACCATGAGCGCCATGGCGCCGGAATAACAATACTCCACCTTCGGGGGGACCTCAACCAGAGAACCGGGGCTGACATCGTATCGCCGGCCTTCGATGGTGAAGTAGCCTGCACCGGAAAGAACATAATAAGTGCGCGTAATTCTTTTACTGATCATGAAAGTATCGTGTCCCTTGTGAACCTGGACGTAATAGATCTCGATACCCTTTTGTTTCAGGGGGCCAAACGTATATCCAAGCAAACCTTTGCCTGTAAACGAAGCCGAAGCGGGACGTTCGTATATATAGGTCATTCCTACCTTTCCTGTACACAAGTTATCGGCGCCGGGTAAATCTCCGCCGGCCGGCGCTTAGAAATGGTTAGAGGCCAAACTCTTGAAGAAAACGCCCGGCAAAGCGGCGTTGTTTTTGTAACGAGGAGGAGCATTATCGAATATACCACAGGGAAGAAGATGCTCCTGCGGTCCCAAAGCCGGCGCGTACAGGATAGTTCGCGCGATCGGGAAGTGAAGAGTAAGCGCGTTCCAACCGCTCCACGGGCGCACGACAGGCGCGCCGAACAGTTACTCGACGATCCGGCGGGCCTATAATTCGGCCCTCCCCCGCGGGGAAGGCGCCACATGCGCATACTGCGCCCCGCCTACGATGTAACGGGACCAAACAGACCGTCGAACTGCTCCGATAACCTGGCCGCATTTGCTTCCACGGCCGCCGCCGATCCCGATTGAATGCGCCTGCTCTCATCGACCAACGAGCGAAACGCCTGGATGAGGCTGTCGACGTCGAAGTGTTCGATGTCCGCGGAGAAGCGGCTCTGTCCGACCGCCCGCATCGCAACGTCCATTTTTCTGTGGTAGCTCAACGAGATCACAGGCTTGCCGAGCAGGTGGGAAAAGATGATGCCGTGGAATTTGGAAGTCACTATGAAATCGAGCTCGGACATCTCCCGCAGGACGTCGGTCACGCTTTCGCTCGGATTCCAGAAGAACTGGCCCTCCAGCGCAGCCGGGCTCAACCTTGAACGCAGCCGGGTTTCGAGGTCCCCTATGGCCTGCCGGTCCACGCTCATCTCGGTGCTGAACACTCGCAGAGTGTAACCGTGCTCGATCAGCCACGCCGAGAATTGGGTTAATTTTCCCAAATACTCCTGGTAGAGCGAATCCTCTTTGCGCGGCCAGATTCGCGGGTCGCAAAAACCGATCGGATTAAGTCCGACAGTCGGCTTCGAGGCGCCATGGAGCTTGGCGTTCGAACGATCCGCGGCGTTCGAACGATCCGCGGCGTTCGAACGATCCCCAATTTCCAATGCGTAAGCGAGATCGGGATACACATGCGTCTTCGATTTCACACCGATGCTGCGCACCAGCTCCTGCGAATCCCGATCCCGAAAGGATCGATAGTCGGCAAGCCGGACCGCGGATCTGGCAAAAAATTTGCTTAGAGGATGCTTCAAGGGCCCGGCGCCGACGTTCAGAATGTACAACTGCCTGCGCGCAAGCTTGGTGAGAAGCGAGAACTTGAAGATGGTGTATGGGTGGGACCAGGGGCCGCGCCACAACTCGCAAAGCTGCCCCCCGCCCGAGATGATCAACACGTCGAGACTTCTCAAAACGCGGTAAGAGCGCACCAAAAACACCGCTTCATGCATGAGGTCCGAGACAGGCTTGGCCCAAGAGTAAACCAGGGGCGTGCTCTTCAATGCGGATTTCAGTCTCGACCCAAAACTTATGCGGCCGGCCCCATGATTTTCTTCGGTGGCCGCCAACGTCGGATACCACCACCGGATTGGGTAGCAGGGGATATTATGCCTCTTCAGAGTGTCGTCGGGGATGAATGAGAACCCAATAATCCGGGCGTTCGGAAGGCGCTTCTTAATATTCGCAATGACCGCGTCCTGGATGGCGGCGTCGCCCAGGTTGCCGTAGCCCATATGATCGAGGAGGCCGATACTCCTGGGTGCGCCGTCGCGAATCAGGGATGGCTCGCGTCCGCGATCGCTCGTCGAGCCGGCGGAATCGGCGGTAGCGGATTTTCCAATCGAGCCGCGCATGGATTTTCGACGGAGACCAAGCCGGGTGCGGAAGGGAAGGCTCCAACACAGGAACCGGCTGCCGTAACCAACCGCCGGCACGGTAACCGCGCAAAGCAAACGATCCGCCGCCGAAAGGGGGATGTGCCGGATGCCCTTGAAGTACTCGAGGTAGACTCGCTCCCAGTGTGGCAGGAAGATTTGGGAGCCGGCCATCTTCGGATCATGCCAGGCCATGAGTTCGCGAGCGGTGCGATGCGTCGGGATGGCGGAGTCCGGATGCCGCCTCTGCCGGTAAAGCACCTCCGGAATCTCGATCGTCTCTCCGAGCAGCGCCAGTTCACCCAGCAGGACGTGGTCCGCCTCGATGTGTCCCAGGAGCCTCGTCTGGCGCAGGGCTTCGGACCGGATCAAGCCCCAGAGCGAATGGCCATACTTGCTCGACCAGAGGACCCTGGCCAGCCGTTTGAAGGGGCGCGGGGAGGATGAGCCGATCCGGTCCGGAGACTCGAGCTGGACGCGGCCCGTTTCGTCGATGATTTCCGCCCTCGAGAAAACCAGTACAGCGGCCCCCCCGGCCCGGTCGAACGCTTCGAGACAACGGCGTAACAGCGACGGGTCGCACTCGTCGTCGTGCGACGCCCACTTGAAGAATTCACCGCGCGCCAGACTGAAAACACGGTTATAGTTCGGGCTGGCCCCGATGTTCGCCGGGTTGCGGTAATAGCGGATTCGACTGTCCTTTGCGGCGTATTCCCGACAGATCGACTCCGTGGCGTCGGTCGACGCATTGTCGGAGACGATCAACTCGAAGTCCGCATAGTCCTGCTTAAGCAGGCAGTCGAGCGCTCGTTCGAGGTACTTCTCCCCATTGTACACGGGGAGTCCGATACTGACTCTGGGGTTTCGTCCGTTCATTGATGCCGTTCTTTTCCTCAACTCGACTCTTATCCCTTCGCCGCTACGTCCTGTGTCCGAAACTCCAGTCAAATCGAACGCCGCCGACATTTTCTCATCTTACCCGCTGCGGCCGCGCATCACAAATCCGGCGGGTGGTTCCGCGTATTGTGGTCTGCGGGCGACATCGAAGCCGGCGCGGTTCGGTGAAACCGTAACGGATTACCGGGGCGCCGCGTCTGGCAGCGCGTCGCATCGCCGGGCTTCGCCACCTCGCGAGCGGCAGCGAATGGATTAAATCGAGTCTCACCGCTCCGAACGGGTCGGCCGGAAGAGGCCGGTTTTCCGGGAGCCGCCGCCTACAGCGGCCTCCGCCTCCCGACAAGTAGAAGGACTTAGAACTGTATGCGATCTCCACACTGTGGGAAAGATATCCATACACTACGCAAAGCTACTCCGCAAGCGCTCGATGAGCGCCGGGCGCGGGCTCTTCGTTAACCATGGCGTACTCGACCGCGTCGCAGAGCGCATGACCGGCCAGGATATGGCACTCCTGAATTCGCGGCGTCTGGTCGGATGGTACGGCGATCAGCGAATCCACCAGCTCGCCCAGCCGGCCGCCCGAGGCCCCAGTGAGCCCGATCGTGTACAAGCCCAGGCGGCGCGCGCACACCACGGCTTGAATCACGTTGGGCGAATTTCCCGAGGTGCTGATTGCAACGGCCACGTCGCCAGGATTGGCGAGGGCTTCCAGTTGGCGCGCAAAGACCTCGTCATACCCATAGTCGTTGCCGATGGCGGTCACCGCCGAGGAGTTCGCATTGAGCGCCAGGGCCGGCAGCGGACGGCGCTGCCGCAGATACCGGCCCACAAATTCCGCGGCCAGGTGCTGGGAGTCGCCGGCGCTGCCGCCGTTTCCAAAAAACAGCGCTTTGTGGCCGGTCCGGTAGGCCGCGACCAGCGCGTCCGCCGCCGCGGTCAAGGCGGGCAGGCACGCGCTCATCAGGCGGTTGTGGACTTCGATGCTGCTCTCGATATTGGCGCGAAGAATGTTGGTCGTCATGGAACTCTTCAAAGATCCGCTCAACTCAGTCGAAGTTAAGACATTCATACGGAAAGGACCTTATCTTCGGAGAACTGCCGCTCGGCAACCGGCGTGCGGGAAAGCCGGCGTCTCCACCAGTCGAGCATCTCTTGCAACGTTCCCGCCAGCTCGATTTCCGGCTTCCATCCGGTGCAGCGCTGGAACTTGGCGATGTCTCCGGCGATTACCGGTTCGTCGCAACCGCGCATCAGCGCCGGAATCTGCTCCACCTCAAACGGCGCCTTCGCACGCGTTCGAATGGTCTCAATCAGTTCCTGTACAGAGTAAATCCGGGTGGCGCCGACGTTGTAGACCTCGCCTGGTTCGCATCGCTCCGCCGCTAACCAAAGGCCTCGCGCCGTGTCGCGCACGTCGATTATGGCCCGGCGGGTGTTGAGGTTTCCAACCGGAAGAAACGGCGGACGAATCCCCAATTCGATCTCGGCCGCCCTCCTCGAAAGATCCCCGCAGACGTCGCCTATCTTGCTGGGTCCGGTCGTATTGAAGATTCGTATGCGGACGCAGGGCATAGCGTAGTTGGCGAAATACTGCGCCGCCAACAGATCTTGAGCGACCTTGCTTACGCCGTACGGATGCAGGGGACGAAGCGGATGCGTCTCCCGAACCGGCAGATCGGCGCTCGCCACCGGTCCATACTCCGCGCTGGAGCACGCCACCACGACCATAGGCTTGATTCCCGCCGTGCGCAGGCCCTCGAACAGGTTGATGGTCCCGCCCGCATTGATGTCGAGAGTCTCGTACGGCCGCTCGAGCGACACCGTCGGGAAGCTTTGCGCCGCCAGATGAAAGACCCGGTCCGGCTGGAACGCTGTGATAATTTCCAGCAGATGGGCCGCGTGCCGCACGTCACAGCTTTCGAAAGCGGCCGCGGGCCACTCCTCCTTTGGATTTTCGATGCCCAGGCCGAGCACGGAACACCCGGCCTCCAGGCAATACTTTGCCAGGAATCCACCGATAAACCCCGTGGCCCCTGTAATCAATACTTTCATTGTCGACCTTTCCGTCGCGGCGCGCTTTCGCCCGTTTCGACGCTTCCCAAAAATTCTTGCGCGCTCCAGTACCGTTCGGGAGTACCTATGTCCACGCAGGCGCCCTGCCAGACGAACGCCCGTATGTCACGGCCTTCCTCGAGCCATCGGGGAAACAACTCCCGTTCGAGCGAAACCGGCCCATCCGGTATTTCGTACAGCATCCGCCGCGACGCCATGTAGATGCCGGCGTTGACATAACCTCCGCCCGCGGAGCCATCCTTTTCCGCGAATCCCGCGAGCCGGCCGCCGGGGCTCACATCCACCGTACCGCAGTCGCTGCGGCCGTCGACGGGCACCACCACCAAGGACGCTTCCGCCCCCGATGCCAGATGGCCGGCGGCAAACTGCCGGAGGTTGGCGCCGGTGTAGCTGTCTCCGTTCATGATCAGCGCGTCCTCCGACGTCACCAGGCCGGCGGCGTTCCGCGACGCACCGCCGGTTCCGAGCGGCGACGGCTCCTCCGAGTAAGCCACCTCAAGGCCGCACGCCCGGTCGCCAAAGCGCTCCCGGATCGCGTCGCGCCGGTAGCCGACTGCCAGAATAACCCGGTTGAAACCGTGCCGGCGGAGCTGTTTCAGCAGCAGCTCCAAAAACGGGCGGCCGGCAATGCCAGCCATCGACTTGGGAGCGCCCTCGGTGACGCTCCGCAGCCGAACGCCGGCGCCGCCGCACAGCACGATCGCGTCGGGCAGGTTAGGCATAGACTGCGGGTTAGGCATACACTAAGGAGCGCTCGCTTGCCAGCGAATCGTCGTAGACTTCCTCCGGCTCGTATACAACGACATGACTG
>Ga0182024_10011402_pt1 | contig 17867 bp, 11 predicted proteins | sample P32metaG_FD_120480 | JGI IMG/M metagenome (GOLD analysis project Ga0182024, IMG submission 120480) | Permafrost microbial communities from Stordalen Mire, Sweden - P3-2 metaG (Illumina Assembly) | ecosystem: Environmental > Terrestrial > Soil > Wetlands > Permafrost | place: Sweden: Stordalen... | reverse complement strand
TTGCCCATTCTCCCTCGCGAGTGATTTCCCGCGAAGAATTGTTGAATGAAGTGTGGGGATACGAGAATTATCCCACGACCCGAACCGTGGACAACCACGTGCTGCGCCTGCGGCAAAAACTGGAACCCGATCCGGTGAATCCCCGCTACTTTCTGACCATGCACGGTTCCGGCTATAAATTCGCACCCGGCCACTTCGGGTTTGCCGTCGAGAAATAAGAGCGCCTGTCTGAAGATTCATGGCGCGACTCCGACTACGCACTGAACTCCTGATTGCCACCCTGGTAATTATTTGCGCGTTGCTGGGCTCGCTCTTCGTGATCGTGCGTCACATCGTTCGCTCGGAAATTGCGCAGGGCGTACAGCAAAGCACGGATGCTTCCCTGCACGCGTTCGAAAACGTGCAACAGCAGCGCGACCTGGAACTTTCTCGCACGGCGGCGATGCTGGCGGAACTGCCGACGCTGAAGGCACAGCTCGTCACGCAACATGCGCCGACGATTCAGGATGCCTCGGAACCTTTCTGGAAGCTGGCGGGCAGCCAGCTCTTTGTTCTTTCCAGTCCGGATGGACAAGTTTACGGTTTTCATGTGTCCAAGCCGGGCCTGGACGCCCGCCTCGCCGAGGCAAATCTAAAAAAGTCGATCGAACAGGGCGACGAAGCTGCATGGTGGTATAGCAACAGCCAGCTTTATCGCGTTTTTCTGCATGCCATTGTTGCCGGCAGTGGAAATAATGAGAGGCAAATCGGCATCATTGCGGTCGGCTATCAAATCGATTCAACAGTGGCGGCGCAACTGGCGCTGGCGTCGGGCAGTCAGATTGCTCTGACTACCAGCGATAAAATCATCGCTACGACACTGCCGGATGCGGAAGAAAAAGAATTGCAGGCCAAGATGCGTCCGGACCTGGACACCGCCGGCGGATCTCGCGAATTGGCGCTGGGAACGGATTCCTACGAGGCGGCAACGGCATTGCTGCATAAAGACGCTACGGCCACGGTTACGTGCTATGTGCTCATGTCCTTGCAGCCAGCCAACGCCTTTCTTGCGCGATTGAACCGCACCATATTGATTCTGGGCCTGTCGGCCATCGTGCTCGCGGGGTTGCTGCTGAGCTTCGTGTCGCGGACGATCACGCATCCGCTCGACAACCTGGTGGCCGGCGTGAGAGCGCTGGCCCAAGGTGATTACACGTATTCAGTAAGCCCGCGCGGCAGCAGCGAAGTTGCCGAGCTGGCTGAGGCGTTTTCCAAGATGCGTGGCGAGTTGCTCACTGCGGAGCAGCGGCGCTTTGCCACTGAGAGAATTGCCGCATTGGGGCGCGCTGCAAGCTCCATATCCCACGATTTGCGTCATTACCTGGCGGCGTTGGTGGCCAATGCGGAATTCCTGTACGAAGCGGAAAAGCTAAAGCTGAATCGCGACGAAATTTACGGCGAAATTAAGACCGCTTCCGAGCAAATGACCGACCTGCTGGATTCGCTGCGAGAATTGTCGAGGGGTGAGGGCTCGATTTCTCCGCGGCCTGCTTCCATCGATCAAACCATCCGCCACGCGGTGGACGCGGTTCGCGCGCGCGCAGGCATGCGCAACCGGGAAATTTCCATTCGCACCTCCGGGGACATGGCCGGGACCTTCGATCCGCAAAAAATCGAGCGCGGCTTTTTCAACCTGGTGCTCAACGCATGCGAAGCGTCGGCCGCAACCCACGGGGAGATTCATATCGAGATGGAGTCGTCCGACACGCTATTTGAAATTCGCGTTATCGATCACGGGTCTGGAGTACCGCCGGCCATATCCGCCACATTGTTTGATCCTTTCGTTAGCTTCGGGAAATCCAACGGAACCGGGTTGGGACTGGCCATCGTGAGTAAAGTAATTCACGACCACCGCGGCTCAGTAGTGGTGGAAAATACTTCCGCTTCGGGAACCACCTTTTTGGTAAAACTGCCGCGAGCGGCGCGGGCGTTGCATGAAGCAACGCAGACGGTAAGTCTTTGAAGCTTTGAAGCCTTGATGCGACACTTTTAGAAATACTCTGGATTATTACTTAAAAGATCTCTCGGAACGATTCGCTCAGTTTCTAAGCACGCACTGAAACACATTCTGTGTAATCTGTGACTTCCGATTGACAATGTTTTTGCCTGGCCGCGACAACCTTCCCCGACTGAGAAAGCACACTCTCTGTAGCAATTGAGCCAGCAGACAACAAGTTTCTGGCCCCAACCTAATTTCAGAGAGGAAAAAAATTATGTTTTCACCATCATTTACCAGGGTTTCAGGCATTGTTTTGTTTTGTCTCGCAGCCGGGACGACGGCATCCGCGCAATATGGCGGCGGCACCACGGGCGCGGGGGGCATGGGCGTAGCGGGATCCAGCGGCACACCGGGCAAAACCAATTACAGTTATGGTTCCGGGAAAGCCATTGGGATCGGAGTGGGAGCCGCAGCAGGAGCAGCGGTAGCCGTCGCGTTGCTGGTTCATCATCGCCACGTAAAGGCGCGCGAAGCGCAGTCGCAAGCTTCGGTGATCGGCTGCACCCAGTCGATGATGAACGGTATCAGTTTGAAAAACGAAAACGACGGCTTGACCTACACGATTCTTCCCGGCGGCGGCATAGCCCTGCAGTTCGGAGAACGTTTGGAACTTCAGGGTGTGACGTTGAACGAAAAATCCGGAGTTCACGCATTTAGCGTCCACAAGCTAGTCGACGACTACGGAGCATGCGGGTCGATTACTGCGGTTGCGTCGGGACTTAAGGAGGAAAGGGCGGCTCTGGCGCAGACTGTGAAGTAAACAGAAAGAGGCGCCGCCTAATTGAAAATTAAAAGTTGCTCATGGACGGTAGGCCTAGCCAGTGCAGTCGGCTTAGCAACCTACCTCCCGTGATTTTTTAAGGATCAGCGGTTATCTGGCTGGTTCGTTCAAACTAGTACTATCGGCGTTTGAGTATCTGTTCGTCATCCACGGGCGATTTCCGGGTGATTCTCCACTTTGCACCGCACTCTGCGTGATTTCTGCATCGAAATTTTCACTCCATAGAGTGGCAAATTTAGTTACGAAAAGCCTCCCAGTCTTTCACAGGCACGTTCACAAACAACTCCTTGACACATCTGCAAACGGGAAGTACGTTGCTTGAAATATTTTCGATGTACCCGTGAACTGTTTTCGGGCCGTTAGCTCCCGACTCCGACGGAAGCGGCTCGATCGTAACCGCGCCAAGTGCCAATGGGCTCGCTACTGAGGGGGTGTTGGGATGGGTAAGCGCTTCTATTTTGTGGTGGTAGTGTTTGTTGCCGCGCTTTGCTGCGGGCAGATCACCCGCGGACAGGCGACAGGCAGCTTTTTGGGAACGGTGACGGATAAGTCCGGATCAGCAGTTTCGGGGGCGAAAGTTACGGTGACCTCGCAAACGACGGGCGTATCCCGCGATACGGTCACCGATGATGCCGGCCACTACGCCATGAATCTGTTGCCTGTGTCCGTGTATACGGTGCGGGTGGAATTCCAAGGCTTCCAATCGGCAGAGAGCAAAGATGTAAAGCTGCAGGTGGATGAGCAGCGCGAATTGGATTTCGCATTATCACCTGCTTCGGTCAGTAGCTCTCCGTAGAAGTGGTGGCGTCGGAGGTGGCGGTAGAGACTTCCAGCCCATCGCTCGGCCAGGTCATCACTTCGCAGCAAGTTGCCCAGTTGCCGCTGAATGGCCGCGATTTCGTACAGTTGGCCTCACTTACACCCGGCACGACGCAGGAAACCAACCCCAACAGCTTCTTCACCAGCGGCGCGAGCAGCGAAGTGGCGGCGCGCGGTTCTTTCTCGCTCTCGGTAGGTGGATCGCGCGCGAACAGCACGGACTGGCTGCTGGACGGCGTGGACAACAACGAATTGACCGCCGGTGGAATCGGTATCTTGTCCTCGATCGACTCCATTCAGGAGTTCAAGGTCCTTACCTACAATTATTCGGCGGAATATGGCACGCGCGCGGGCCCAACGGTTCTGGTGACCACAAAGCAGGGGACGAACAATTTTCACGGTTCGTTGTTTGAGTTTTTGCGCAATACCGCCCTGGATGCCAAGAGTTTCTTCGCGTCCTCCACAGAAAAGTTCAATCTGAATCAGTTTGGCGGCACGGTGGGCGGGCCGATCCGTAAGAACAAGACCTTCTTTTTTGTGGATGGTGAACAGAAGTACCAACGCCACGGCATTACCTTTGCGGGATTGGTGCCCACTGAGGCCATGCGCAATGGCGACTTCAGCGCGGACAATTTTGGCAATCCTGTGTCTGGCATCGTCATCACTAACCCGAACCTGAGCGGAGCGTCTACCAATCCCTTGGTGTATCCAAACGTTTACTTCCAGTGCGATGCCTCGGGGAATCCCACGGCGGTCAACGCCGCCACCGGACTGCAGGTGCAAGGGACCCCCTGCAACAAGATTCCGGCGGGACTGTTCAGTCCCATCGGATCGAAACTGGTCAATCTTTATCCGCTGCCGACTCCGGGCTATGAGGTGAACGGCAACAATTTCCTGAGTGAGCCGGTGCGCAAGCTGGATGAAACGAAATTTGACATTCGTCTGGATCACGCTCTCACTGCCAATGACAACATATTTGCGCGATTCAGCTATGACCAGGCTGTTTCGTACGCACCGGGAGGCGCGGCCGGCTACTTTGCGGAGGAGAATGCTTTTGGCAGCAACCAGGGACTGATCAATCACGCGCGCAACGTAGCTATCGGTGAAACACACGTGTTTTCTGCCACGGGTGTGAACCAATTCAGCGTGGGCTACAACCGCATCTTCGACTACATCACCTCGCAAGGAACGGGCAGTTGCGAGTCGGCCCAACTGGGCATTCCCGGAGCGAACTTGGGATGCGGAGGGGGCACGACGTGCGCAGGGAGCAGTTGCGGATTGACGTCCATCCAAATTGTCGGCGGCGGTTATTGGTCGCTGGGAGACCGCGGTTACTCGCCATTTCAGGGCGGTACTAATATCTTCACCATCAACGACACGTTTGACTTGATTCGCGGCAAGCATGACGTTCGGGTCGGCGGTGGGATCCGCATAAATGAAATGAACGTGCGAGCCGAGGGCTTTCAGGACGGGTTCTGGGTGATTGGTGGCGCGTGGACCGGCGACAACTTCAATTTTCCAGGGAATTCGGAAGCGGATGTTTTGCTGGGGCTGGCCAGCCTGCGCATTCACGACCAGAACTTCAACGGGGACATCACCGGACGGCGGTGGAAGCTGTTCCGGCCGTTCGTGCAAGACGATTGGCGCATAAACAAAGACCTGACGCTGAACCTGGGACTGGCCTGGGCGCTGGCCACACCGATCTCTGAAGCCGACGGACGCGTCGCAGACTTTCTTCCATCTCCGACGAGTTACCAGTTGCTGATTCCCGGGAATGGCTGCACTGCGGCGGTGCAACCCTGCACCAAGGTGGGTCCCGGTGCCGGCATTCAGCTAGACAAGACGGCCCTGGAGCCGCGTTTCGGCTTCGCCTACAAGGTGTTTGGCAGCGACCGAACGGTGGTTAGAGGCGGATATTCGATTTATCACGATTCGGCCTGGAGTCAGGGCGCCCAGGGCCTGTGGCAAAACCCGCCGTTCGCCGCGGAATCGTTCGGGAGCTCGTTCGGCGGATGCACCACCGTAACTGCGTACTGCGCCACGATACCTGGTCAGACGCCCAACGTGGGGACCGGACAGATGGTCGGTTTTTCAGACGGATTCCCCATACTTACGCCCCCCGTCACGCCGGCGAACTTTTCCGGAGCCTTCATTACGGAACCTACCGACTTGAAGCAGGGCATGGTTCAACAGTTCAACGTCAATATGGAGAGACAGTTGCCGGGTCAAATCGTGCTGACCGCTGGGTACGCGGGCTCGCGCGGTTCTCACATTCTTGGCTTTGGAAACAACATCAACATCAATACGCCGACCGCTTGTGCCGGCGGTCCCGATGCGGTGGCAGGGTACACTCTCGGCTGCGGTCCCGGCGGAGCATATATTCCGCTGGCCTATCCAAATTTCCCGTTCTCAAATATCTACAGCATCAACGATTTTGGAAGAGCACACTACAACTCGCTACAGCTCAAAGCTGAAACAAAAAGCTCCAGGTACGGGATTTACGCTTTGATCGGGTACACCTACTCCCGCACATATGATTCCGGTTATACCGACGGGCTAAGCACGCCGATCGGCGCGCCCTATTTCCCGCTGCCGAATTGGCGCAAGCTGGACTGGAGCCTTTCGCAGATCAATCTGAATAACAACTTCACCGGCAGCGTGATTTACGATTTGCCATTCGGCAAGGGCAAGAAGTTCGGCAGCGACTGGAATAACGTAGAGAACGCCATCCTGGGAAATTGGCAACTGACTGTGATTGAGAAAATCACGTCAGGCTTCCCCATCTTTGTAATTGACAGCAACAATGTGTCGGGCGTGCCTTTCCTGAATATCGGAAACGCCAGCGCCATCAGCAGACCCAATGAGGTGGGTAACCCGTTCCAGGCCGGCACGGTTGGAAGTTGCGTTGGGCCCAGCAAGTTAAGCTCGTCCAGCTATTACTTCAACCCGTGCGCGTTTGCGAGTCCCGCGCCAGGCGAACTGGGGGACGCCTCCAGAGCGCCACTTTCGGGCCCAGACTTCGTGAACACCGATTTTTCGGTGATCAAAAGGTTTGCGTTGCCCTGGGAAAGTACGGGACTGGATTTCCGCGTGGAGTTTTTCAACCTGTTCAACCACGCGCAATTTGGACTGCCGGCTTCCGACCTGAATGCTCCGTCGCAGTTTGGGTTGGTTTCCTCGACGGTGAACAATCCGCGACTGGTGCAGTTTGGGCTGAAGCTGACGTTCTAATGGCCTAGCCGGGCCCGCTACTGGTTGACAGGTTTTTTCCGAACGACCCATCGATCTACCGGTGGGTCGTTTTTTTTTTGGTTCTTCGCGTGATTCGGGCTGTGGGAGCGGAGTTTCGCTCTTTAGTGAGGAGGCGCTGGTGGTGGCGCCGTTGGGTTCGGGCTTCGCAATGTGTATACGAATTGTTGAATCTTGTGACGCTCCCGTTCGGCGTCGTTCTTGTTTTGCTCTGAAGCCTGCCTGAACAGCTCAATTTCCCTGGTGGTCTGGTCCGCTTGTCCTAAGTGTCCGTAAATTTGCGCCAGGCGATAGTGCGCTTCGTCGGCAAGCGGCGCAATGGCGATGGCTTTCTGAAATGCTGAAATTGCGGCTGGAACATCTCCACGCTGGGAATAGAGGATGCCCAGCTGCGTGTACGCGTCTCCAAATTGCGGATCTAGTTGGACGGCCGTTTTTAATTCTGATTCGATCAATGAGAAGTTTTTTTCGCTTGCTGGGTCGTGCTTGTCGAGCGCTACCGCGTAGTAGTAGTGCGCTGAGGCATTCTCTGGATGAAGGCCGGCAAAGCGCTGGAATCTTTTCGTCCACGCGGGGATTTCGATTTTTTCGGTTTCCTGCAATTTGCCAAGGAACAAATATGGTGTGGGATCGGGGGGATTGAGGTCGCAGGCTTCGAGAAGAAGTTTTTTGCCCTGGTCCCCCGCTCCCTGGTCGTAGGTGGCGACGCTGAGTCCGAGGAGCATGCGGACCGACTCGGGATACAGATGATGGCCCCTGGAAAATACTTCGATGGCCGGTTCGAAGGCGCGATGCAGGAGGAGGTCGGCTCCCCAGGCGAAGAGATGCGGCTCGGTCGGTTGTAATTCCGCCGCTCGCTGATATTCATGCACGGCGTCGAGCGGGCGGCCTTCGGTTTCCGCGATTTCAGCGAGTCGCTCGTGCGAGTCTGCTGGGTCGGGCGAATGCGGATTTGTTTTGGGCTGATGCGATTCCGAATTTTTTAAGGAAGCGGTGTCTTTCGCCAGGGATTCTTTGGTGCGCAAGGCCACGTCTGACCCGTGGCCACCGAGGTTGCTCGGATCGGTCACTCCGGCAACGTTAAATTGCGTCTCATTGGAGAATTCGACCGAGGACAAATTGTCTTTTCCGTTGCCGGCAGCATTCTCCAGCGGCAAGTCCAGGTCGATGGATTTTGTTTCAGCGCGGATAACAATGGGGCCGCTACTGGTATCCCGGTAGCCTGATCGACTGGCGTGCACGGCGTAGGTGCCGGATGGTACCGGTTCGAAACGGTAGCGTCCCTGCGAGTCGGAGTGCGCGGCGAATTTGTGGGCGTGGTCGTTGCTTTCAAGCAAAACGGCGGCGTCGGCGATGGGATGATTTTGAGAGTCGCAGACAGTGCCGGCGATTGCCGCGGAATCAGCCGTGTTGTTGTTCTGGCTCCTGGCGCCGGGAACAAGTATCGAGACTAGCGCCAAGTAAACGCTGGAGAGCCGAAGTGTTCTGGCGTCGCGCATCATCACGCAGAAAAGAATGTGCTATTGCCCAAGTTGTAGCAAGTCTGCTTTTGCCTGGGGATGATCGGGATGCTGCTTGAGCAATTCTTGCAGAGTCGCGCGGGCTTTTTCCCGCTTGCCCTGAATGGCGTATACGCGCGCGAGGTTGAGATAGGACTGATCGTACGCGGGGGAGACGCGGATGCATTCTTCAAAGCTATGGATGGCCTCGTCCACACGTCGGCTACGCAAGTAAAGCACCCCAAGATTATTCAAAGCTTCGGGATAAACAGGGCGGAGTGCCAACGCTTGTTTCAGGCGTTCGAAGGCACGATCGGAATCGGTCAGCTGCGCATAAACCATGCCGAGGTTGTAATTGACTTCAGCATCATCGGGGCTGAGTGCGAAAGCTTTCTGCAGCGTTTTCTCAGCCGCGTTCCAATCTTTTTCTTGACGATACGCGTTGCCGAGATTCAGCAGCGCAACCGAATGCGACGGATCGATTTGCAGAGCATGCTGGAAGGCCTCGATGGCCTGCGTCGTGTTTCCCTCCCTGGCGGCCAGGATGCCGAGATTGTTCCAGGCGTTGGGGATTGTGCCGGGGTAACTGGCGTGAAGCTGCAGCACACGTTCGAATGTGTCACGGGCTTCTTTTGTTTTTTGCTGCTGGAGGTAAACGCTGCCGATGCCGTACAGGGCCTCGGCGCTATCGGGCTCATCCTGCAAAGCGCGCCGGAAGAAGTCTATGGCGGGTTCCGGATAGCCGCGTTCGAAGAAAACGGAGCCGAGGGAAAGATAGTTGCGTCCGAACTCGAAACCGGTGTCGGCGCCGGGAAAAGGAAGAGCTTTGGCGATGCGCTGCGGATCAGTGCGCGGAATATTTTTGAAATCGTCGCCAAGATGCTCGTTGGGAATCGTGCCCTGATAAATCTTGACGATGGCGCCTTTCTCGTCGATGAGGAAAGAGGTTGGAAGGCTCAAGTCGCGATGGCGATCAAAGAGAGAACGAAACAGAAGATTGTAAATGGCTACCAGGTCCTGAGTAGCGGGCACGATAGTCACGCTCTGTGAGAGACGCGGTTCGTTTTGCTTGGCACCGTCAATGTGCTCGGCAGCGTCGACGTCTATGATCAAGAGTTGGAAACTGTCTTTGCTCCACTGAGAAGCCAACTTTTCCAGTGGCTTCAAATCCTCTGGTGAGGAAGGCGCCGCGGTAGAACAAAAACTGAGCAGCACCGGCTTGCCGCGCAGACCTGAGAGGGACCTAGTGTGCCGGTCCGGTGCGGCAAAAGAAAAATCCGGCGCCTGTATGGGTACGAGGAGCCACGTTTCGGCAACGATAGGCACGTCGGAGTAAGTGTCACGGGTTGCTGCCGGAGTTGACGGTACAACTGGCGATTTCACAAAAGGTTCGAGCCGTGCGGGCGAAAGTCCTTCTTCCACTGAGACGCGATGATTTATTGGCAGATCAGTCAGTTCCTGCTGCGAGCCGCTGGACCAGTGTATTGTTGCGCGTACAGAACTTTTCGCGGTTCCCAGACCAAAGAATAATTCCTTGCTGTGTTGCGCGAGAAAGCCAGAGCCTGCCTGCACGAATCGGGTTTGGCTGCCCAATTCAGTTGTGACCGTGACGCGTGCGCCGATGGCGTCGCGATTGCTCTTTTTACCCGTCAGACGAAACGAAAGGGATGGACTGAGATCGGGCATGACGTTTTTGAAGAAGCGCAATTGCGGGCCGTTGCGATTTTTTAAGACCATCTCCAGACGGCCGTCATGATCAAAATCGGCCAGCGCGAAAGTTCTGCCGTCTTCGAGGCAATCGAGGCCCACGACGGCGGAAACATCTGAAAATGTGCCGTCGCCATTGTTGAAATAGAAAACGTTGCGTTCGAATCCGCTCCAGGTGCTGTCCGAACGAATCAATTCGTTGATGGCATTCCAGCCCTGCTCATATTCATGGTTGGGCTTGGCTTCTTTTGGAGACTTGGAAACGACCTGGCGCCAGAAAAAACTATTCAGGTCGTCGCGTGTGGCGCCGGAGATCATGCCGTTGGCGATATACAGATCGGCCAAAGCATCGTGATTGAAATCCCAGGAGTCGCTGGACCAAGCCCAACGGCCCATGGCGGTTCCAGACTCCGCGCTGCCGTCAGCGAATCTTTGGTTGCCGGCGTTGTGAAACAGAGAGTTGCCCATGGCGTGCTTGCGGTAAAACGCGCGAATGTCGGCGCCGGCGTCTTTGTGAAAATTTTCCTGTTGCGAAACGCGTAGCCCGGCAGCGGTCCACATGTCCGCGACGTACAAATCTTCTTTGCCGTCGTTATCGAAATCACGCCAGCAGACGCTCATGCCGGCGCCCACATCCTCAACACCAGCTTCCGGCGCTATATCGGTAAAGGTGCCATCGCCATTGTTGCGGTAGAGATTCTTGCGGCCAAAATCGTTGACCACGTAAAGATCGGGCCACTGGTCGACATCGAAGTCCCTCCACGCGCAGCAAAAACTGAATCGCGTATTGTTGCGATCGAGGCCGGATTTCTTGGTGACATCGCGAAAGGTGCCGTCGCGATTGTTGCGCATCATGAAATTGGGCGGGCCATTCTGCGCGTCGTGATAGGGCATAGGGTAGCGATACTGGTCGGCGCCCTGGTAGTAGGAGTACAAGCAAAAATAAATATCCAGCCAGCCGTCGCGGTCATAATCCGCGATAGCCGCGCCGGTGAAGGTGCCCTGCGGTGGATTGGCAAATTTAAAAGCATCGGGCTTGGCGCGAAATGTTCCATTGCCAACATTTTCGAACAGCAGCGGCCCGCTAGCGCGCACGACGATCAGGTCCTGGCGGCCATTGTTATTGAGATCGGCGAACAGGGCACACGCGGTATTTTCGAGAACGCCGAGGCCGGACTGTCCGGTGATGTCTTCAAATGTGCCATCGCCGCGATTGCGGAATAGACGATTGGGAAGGCCCGCGGGCTGGCAGACATACAAATCGTCGAAGCCGTCGCCGTCGATGTCGGCCACGGAAACTCCGTTGTGGCCGTAGATATCGATGCCGCAGGCACTGTCCAGGACCGTGCGCCAGTAATCCGTTCCGTGAAGAAACTGCGAAGCGTAGGAGGGATTGCTGCCGAAGGCGTGGTCAGCGACTTCGGAGAACACCGGAGCCTGGGAACGGCTGCGCGTTTCATCCAGGACTTTCCATTTGTGAAGACGCAGCTCGCCGGAGGCGGAAATTTCCCAGGATATTTGCCAGTTGCCCACGCGCTGTTCGCGATGGAAATTCGACCCCGTTCCGACCAATTCGAAGCGCACCTCAGTTTCCAGAAGTTGAGATTGGTCCTGCGCCGACACGGGAGTCGATGCCGCGTGAATCGCGATGATTTGAAATTCCGCGGTTATGAATTTGGAAAAAGCACTTATCGAAGAACGCCAATCGGCAGGAAAACTCTGGCGCGGCATGGTCGGCTCGTCCCCAATTTCGCCGCGCCACACTTGCACGATGGAATCCTCATGAATGGGTTTCCATCGACTGGTTTTCGCCGAACCAACGAAGCTGGTAGAAATTACTTTTTCTAATGCCGCGGTGTTCTGCGGAGACTCAAGAAGTTGCGAGGCCCATTCCCGGAGAAGTGCGGCAACCTGGTCTTGATATTTTTCGGTGACGAATTCATCAAAACCGGCGGGAACTTTTCGCAGCACCGCGTCGACTTCGCGCGGCATGCGATAGTGCGGGTGCACATGCAATTCACCGACTGCGCCGGGCTGTTCGGCAAAAAATGAGGGCAGAATGGAGAAAGAAGTAATGCCGGACGGAAGATAAATGAGCGGGGCGAACTGGCAATATTGCAGAAATCGACGTCGGCTGAGGTCGATCGAATTTCGTTTCTTTGAAGCCCGCTTCAGTGAGATGTCCCCGTGTTTTGTTGCGCAGGAGCGACGCTAGCATTGGGGTCAGAGGGCGTCAAGTTTGCGCGGCAACCCTCGGTTGAGGGCCATTGAATCCGCTATGATAGTTGTTTGAAGTGCCGTAAGACCCGCGAAACGCCATGCCCACTCTGCGAATCTGCCCAAAGCGTTCTTGTCTAACGCCCGCATTGATGCTGGCATTTTTTCTGGCAGGCCCGGATGCGAGCCAGGCGCAGACCGATAGTGCGATTAAGGCGCCAGCCGGCGAGGGCCTGGAAGTCCATCTTGGAAAAGGTTACGAAGCACTGAAACAAGAGCGCTACAGCGATGCCGCCCAGGAATTTCGGATTACCCTAAAAATTGATCCAACATTGGCGATGCGCGCGCGGTTTCCGTTGGCGGTTGCGCTCTTTGAAGAGCACAAACGCGCGGAAGCGCGGCGCGAGTTGGAAACGGTTCGCCGCGCAGTTGGTGAGCAACCGAGTGTTTGTTACTACTTCGGCAGACTGGACCTCGACGAACAAAAGTACAAGAGCGCGCTCGCGCAGTTGAATAAAGCCATCGTTAATCCGCCGTTTCCAGACACCGCGTTTTTCCTGGGGTTCGCTTACCTGAAAGACGGCAACGACCAAGACGCCGAAAAGTGGCTCGCAGAAGCCGTCAAACGCAATCCCGAAGACTCACGCGCGCAATATCAATTAGCGGTTCTGTATCGCAAAGAAGGGCGCGAAGGAGAAGCTCAGCAGGCATTTTCGCGAACGAAAGAACAACGGGAACGCAGCGATAAACTGAGCCAATTGAAATGGGATTGCGGCAAGGCGCTCGATCGAGGCGTAAGCGACGATGCGATCGCGGTTTGCGAGCAGCTTTACAATCCGGAAGATGCGGAAATGCTGGCCACGCTGGGGATTCTCTACGGCCAGCATGGAGAACTGGAAAGAGCGCTGAAGCCGTTACTGCGCGCCGCGGAGTTGGCTCCCCAATCGCCGCAGATGCAATACAACCTGGCGTATACCTATTTCCAACTGGGGCGTTTTACGGAGGCGCGCGGGCCGCTGGCGGGTGCCCTCGAGCGTTGGCCTGACCTGTTTTCCCTCAATGCGCTGTATGGGGCGGTGTTGTGGCGCTTGGGTGAAGCGCAGCCGGCCTATCAGTTCCTGAAGCGAGCACATCAATTGAATTCCGACGACTCCGCCACCGCGGATCTCCTGTATTCAGCGACGCTGGAGTTGGCGAGCAAAGCGGATGAGGGCGGCTCAGACTCCGAAGCGCTGACGTATCTTAAAGAGGCTGCAATACTCAAGCCCGCGGAGCTGGATGCTCACAAGCGCATGATCCAAATTTATACCCGCACAGGACACGCGGACCAAGCCAAGGCAGAACAGCAGAAACTGGCGCAGCTCACCAACCCCTCAAATAACTAGGAATACTAACTATGCTCCTGAGAACCCTTCCGTGGCGTCGAAACTCTCTTCAAACTACCGCACCGTATTTCTGGGGGAAGACCTCGCAGTAGTGTAAAATAAACGGTATGAGCGAACAACGCCAAGTAACTGTGCCAATGTGTCCGCGCACTGAACGACACCGCACCGCGAACCCTAGGCCTTTGGACCAACAGGATGATGGTGCATGGTTGTGTGGAAATTGTGGCTACAAGGCGCTGAACAAACCGGAGTATCCGCTCCGTAATCCGAGATTCAAACACACGCGGTCACGTGCAAGCGCAGCGTAGCGTCTCGTCGCCATTCCATCTCCCTAAGATCCGTCCGCCTGATCCTTTCTATGGTGGTTACGAGGATGTTTACTGACTTCGACATTATGAACGACGAGGCTGTAGCCGCAATGGTTCACCCGATCGCTAACCGCGGCGGTCTAGCTGTCGAAACATCTTGAGATGTGCATAAAGTGCATAAAGCCGGGCGACGATGAGTGAAATTGTGAATGTTCAATACATTGGATTTGAAGCAAAAGAGCAAGTTCGTGAGTATAGTTTCGTCGTGCGACGAGCCTTGAACCACACCAGCGAATTTACCCTAACAATTGAACTGGAGTCGTTCAGGACGGGGCATGTGCGGTTTCAAGACGGGGCAGAAATTTGCTTGCTCAGACTCCATCGCGAACTGGTGGCTTCCGGACACGATCCTTCAGAGGTTCATTACCACATCAGCCCGACGGAGCTGAGCGACTACCGCAACTCTCACCCTAATAAGGCTGCGCAACTCCCGTATAAGCCAACACCTCGGAAGGACCCTGAAATTAAATAGCGATGCGATTCGCTACCCGAGAAGTCAGGACTTCGGACATGCGGCGCACTGCAAATCCTTACCGATATGCTCCAGACGTCCTTGAGGTGTCGTCACCCAATGGGGTGTGGTCCAAGGTGGATTGTGACGCACAAGCTGCTGGTGTCCGCATTCGAGTTCGGCAACCCAATCGAAACGTTCATCCAGATGGAAATCCACGATTCTACTCGGCGTGCCTGTCCGCTGAACCTGTAATGGATCCATGTTTGGCAAGCCTCAATAATTCAATCGGCATATAAAGATGCGACCGCTCCAAAACCATCATTTTTGGAGAGAATTCTGGCTGGGGCGGAAGGATTCGAACCTTCACCGTCCTCATTAACAGTGAGGTGTCCTACCAGTTGGACCACGCCCCAGTGGTTGGCTAGAATAACATAGAGAGCTAAGGGTTATTGCGCGGTCGTTAGGCTAGAGTGAGGCCTTCCGCAGCACAATTATTGCGGCGTCTCACAATCGCGCCGACCTTCATCACGAAAATCGGCTTTTTCGCAAAAGGTTCGGCAACGCCCTACCCGGTTCGATTCCGTCGTTTGGATTCTGCGTGATGTGTAAGTGAAGGTGTCAATGGCATTCTTTTTGTCCCAAGCATGAGTCCTTTACCAAGGGAAAAGGCGACGTTCAAATTGCTCGACGTTTTGGAGGTCGATTCGTCGCACTCCACCGCAAGCCAAGCCCCTTCAAGGATTACAGAAGACACGATTTAGATTTGGGTATGTGAAATCAATGGCGAATACTTTCCGGAAATCCTTAGCGTTTGTCTCGATTTATACGGCGATTAGTATTTATCCGGCAATGGGTTTTCACTCAGACCCTTGCACGCAAGTGTTAAGCTTTGAGCCTCGCGGCGGTACCGGACCCAGACCTGATCGCGCGTGGCAGAAAAAGCCCACGAGCCAGCCACTGAACTGGTCGTCTCAACGGCCATACCGAAGGCACCAGAGATATCCGATTTGACGGACGATTTTCAGTACCACATGGTTCCCCTATACAAACGACCCCTCTGGACTGAGCAGCAGGATCATTCTCCCTGTCTTGATCGCAATCCTCGACTTATTCATTACGCTCAGCACCTGGATCGGACGGCCGTAGGTTACTTCTGCCCAGTGCTTACTGCTGACGGAAAGCTGGATTGCACGCCGAAATAACACTCAATGGATTCCAACTTTCCGTTCCGGATTCGGAAATACTCCACATTCCGGAACGATTTACCGTTCTTGGTGTGGCAAAGATACTTCACAAAAGCATCGTCCGTGCCAGTGGTGATCCGCTCCAGGTCAAAATGTTCAATGAAATTAACCTGTGTGTCCCAGCATTGCGCTTTGAAAGTGTTCTTGCTGATGTGGTCGTCGGCGGCCGCGCTCGTAAAGGTGAAGTTGTCGGCGAGCAAGATATCGAAAGTGCTCAAGTCCTTCTTTTCCCACGCCGCGTACCACTTACGTATAATCTCCTCGTTCGTTAAGTTCTGCCCTCCCAATGCGCTGGCACTTGCCGGTTCCGTCAGGCTCACGGCAACAAGCAGCGCGCAGGTTCCCGTTGCGAGAAGATTCCTGCGCGACCCTGTATTCCTTGTCATTGTTCGTTCTCCTTTTCAGGATGTGGTGTGAAACGCTTCGCCCGATTGATTTTGGGGAAGGCATGTTTGGTTGAACTGTTAACCTCAGTTCTTGCTGGCGCTGGCCTAGGAAAGGCGCTCAGACGCCGAATCTTGCCGCAGTTGTAATTCAGAGGACAGATCTGACCGTTTTCCTCCTTAGCAGCAGTCCTCTTCCGGGAGATTGTAGCATACGAACAGGTTGGTATGTACTTACATGATGCGATCAGACCCGCTTGCGGTTGCCCGGCGCGCGAAGAGAACCCAGCCAGCGTACGATATTCCTGATCCCCATATTCCACACCTTCGCATCCTGAGCGTTCTTTGCCAACACTTCGTAGCCTTCGACCAGCGCGATCAGAAAGCTCGCAGTCTCTTCTGGAACTAAGTCGTGGCGGACCATTCCCTGAGACTGCCCCCTCCGCAAAGCTATGGCAATTTCTTCTTGCCAGGTATGGAAGATTCTCTCCAATCGCTTGCGGAATTGTTCGTCGAGCTGAGACATCTCCTGTGCCAAATTGACCAGCGGACAACCGCTCCGTACGTCTTTTGGCCGAGCTGGTATCGCTTGTACAATGCCGATCAAGGCGTCGACAGGGTTCTTGTCCTTGCTCCGTTGCAGAGGAAGCACCCACCTGTGGCGGGTAATTTCTGCGATGATCTCTTCAATAATGGCGTATCCCAGAGCTTCCTTGCTTTCGAAATGGTAATAGAGCGCTCCCTTGGTGACGTTGGTGGCGGCCAGAATCGTATCGATCCCAGCACCCTGGAAACCGTATCTGTAAACCTCCCGAAAAGCCGATTGTAGTAAGCGTTCCCGCGTGCGCTCAGGATTGCGCAGCCTGGGTACTCTACGTTTCGTGTTCTTGCGTAGCATCTACACATAATATCCCAGAGCTTCCTTGCTTTCGAAGCGGTAATAGAACGCTCCCTAAGTGACGTTGGCGGCGGCCAGAATCGTATCGATCCCATCACTCTGGAAGCCGTATCTGTAAACCTCCCGAAAAGCCGACTGTAGCAAGCGTTCCCGCGTACGCACGGGATTGCGCGGCCCCCGGTACTACGTCGGGGATTTGTGCGTACTAGTTACATACCAACCGGTACGTATGATAATGACGAATCAATATTAAAATCAATATCCCGTATGGAAGACTGAATAAAGAACATCTAAAGATGTCCATGCGCTCGAAAGGCTTTAATTAAACGAATGATAGGAAAGAACTTCAGCATTCGTCGTTTAACTCAATTTGTAATCATCTTTGGTGCGTTGATTGCATCAACCCGCTGTGGGCCAGCGGGGCACTGTATTTCTTATAGGTAATCAGTGGATGAATTCAGGAGGGTTAAATGAATCAAGGTGTGAAAAAGATTTTATTTTTTGTCGTGATCGTGTTGGGCGCGATCAGCGCGCTCGCAGGCCGAGCCAACGCGCAAGTGGACACCGGTTCCGTATCTGGAGTCGTACGCGACAGTTCTGATGCAGCCGTTCCTAACGCAACGATTACGGTTACCAATGTGGCCACCGCCGCGGTTCGAACCGCTACCACCAACAACGTCGGGGAATACACCGTTCAGGGGCTGACCGGGCCGAGGTTTTAGTCCAGGAGAAGTGAGAGAGTTTTTATATCACAGCCATGGTGATCGGCCCGGCTTTTTCATACCAACTCTAGGGTGAGTTTTCGGCAGTTTGTTGTTCAAGGAA
>Ga0182024_10011401_pt1 | contig 17867 bp, 17 predicted proteins | sample P32metaG_FD_120480 | JGI IMG/M metagenome (GOLD analysis project Ga0182024, IMG submission 120480) | Permafrost microbial communities from Stordalen Mire, Sweden - P3-2 metaG (Illumina Assembly) | ecosystem: Environmental > Terrestrial > Soil > Wetlands > Permafrost | place: Sweden: Stordalen... | reverse complement strand
TGTGAAGTATAAGCACGCGCCGGTCTTATACGTATGGGAAATATGGCAGCCGATGTAACCCGTGCCGTCTTCCCGCCGGAAGCGCTCTTTCACGGCTTCGACCGTGCCGGCATAAAGCGGCAGCACCTTCGACCATAGGGCCGAAGTCTCGGCCACATCGGCCATACACCCGTAATCCATAATGTAATCGCGAAGATAAGGGATGTTAAATTTATCCTTCGACCATGTCTCACCAATACTTTTGCCGAGAGGGAAACCGCCGCAAATCTTTAGTATCCCGAGCGTGGAACGGCGAGTAGCCGCGATCGACTCCTCCTCACCCTCGAAGCCCACGATCAGGATGCAAGGTTCGGTATAACCGCAAAATCTGAGCCAGCTTTTCACCAGATTCCGGCTCCAGCCCTCAAACCCGCCCTTAGGGGCTTTCATGTTGAAAGCGAGCTCGCTCTCACCGCTGTCCTGGAGCCGAACCATACTCGGCGCGAAACCGCGATCCAGACATTCCTGAATCCCACGTACGCCGTCTTCGAAACTCTTAAAGAGATAGCCCCGATAATCTTTGACGGCGGGCGTTCTGTGAATACGCATCGTAGCTTCTGTGATCACGCCCAGTATCCCCTCGGATCCGACCATGACTCGATTGAGATCGGGGCCGGCGGAGGACGCCGGAACAGCTTTCGTAACTATCGTACCAGAGGGAGTGGCCATCTTGATCGAAACGACCATGTCCTCGATCTTGCCGTAGGCATCAGACTGCATGCCCGCCGATCGGGTGGCCAACCATCCTCCCAAAGTGGAGTATTCGAAAGAGTCTGGGTAATGCCCGAGTGAATAACCTTGTTTCGCCAAATCCGCCTCGAGCTTTGGGCCGAGTGCGCCGGCCTGGATCGTTGCGGTTCGGGAATCCGGGTCAAGGGAGATCAGGCGGTTCATGTTGCGCAGACTGAGCGTCACCAGCGGACGCACCTCGTCGGCATCGGGATTGACGCCTCCCACGATGTTCGTTCCGCCGCCAAAAGGGATTAGACAGAAATTGCGCCGGTGCGCGAGTTCGACGAGCGCCTCCACTTGTTCGTGCGAATCCGGAAAAAGAACGGCATCAGGCGCTCGTCTCACTACTCCGTTTCGAACTCGGAAGAGGTCCGGGAAACTCTTGCCGTAACTGTGAAGAAGTCGCTCAAACGGATCGAGCGCGACCTGCTCGGGCTTCAGGACCTGACGTAGTTCCGCGAGCAACTCCGCGCTCGCCCGCGTCGGAGCTATCTGAATCGACGAAAGATCAACGGGTATGGCCGTGGGCGAGGCGCTCACAATGCCGAGCTTCTTTGCCGTCCAAGGCCACAGATTCGGCTTGTCGGTCATCGGGAATTCCAACTGCGGGTCGCCCCAACCCCACCACTTCATCATGTAAAGCATCCTTCCGTGCCGGGAAGATCGGCCGAGAAACGGGCCGGCGCTCGCGTTGCGTTTTGATTGTCGCCATGCGGGGGACTAGGAAAGTAACCTTCTCGGATTCCGACATGCACATAGGTTTCTATGAGCCGGCGATTGATCGGCGCGCAGGTCACTCCTAGCCTCTCAAGTTTTGATCGCGTGTACTCGCAGTCCGTCACCGCGCTACAGTAGAAGCTGATCTTAGAGATGAAATACCATAGTTTGAAAGCCTTCAGCATCGCGCTCGCATAGGGTTTTCCATTCTTCGTGATCTCTCCCCGCCAAAGTTTCCGCTTGTAGATCTCCTCGGGAAGCAAATCGATAGGGTAGCCGATTTCCCGAAGGAGCCCCATGACCTGAGAGAACGTTTTCGCGTCAGGATTGGTCAGGTGATAGACGTCGAAGAGGTTCTCCCCATCCACGGAGAGAGCGATGATTCCGCGGCTGACGTAATCCACGGGGACGACATCGTAGTAACTGTAAGATTCAGGCATTACCCCCGTGTCCATCGCGGTTTTGAAGAGATCGTAGAACAGTCCGGTTGCCTGGGTCTCGGAATGCGGATATGCGCCTGTGATCGAATCGCCGTGAATCTGGCCCGGTCGGAAGATGCGCCATTTCAGTCCGCGCTTCCGAGCCTCCCGCACCATCGCTTCAGCACGGAACTTCGAGAGCTGATAGCTCATGTGCTCGAATCCCTGCCCCATGTCATAATCAGTCTCCTGGAAGCGGACGCTATTATCGAAAGTCTTGTCTCCCATCACCGTGTAAGTGGAGACATAAGATAGTTTTTTTTCGACAGTCCCGAGACAGAACTCAATCACGCGACCGGTACCCTGAACGTTGATCGGCTCGAGTCGTTTGTATTTGAGAAGTAGGCTCGTGTTGGCTGCCGCGTGGATCGTGATATCCGTACGGCTTTGAAGTTCGGCAAAAGTAGCCCCCGATAGTCCGAGCCGATCCTGGATTACGTCCCCTCGAAGCACGATCACGCGTGCGAGAAACTCCGACTCCAGTGCCCCATTATGGTCATAAACACGGAGAAACGAACGAACGCGCTCCCGGCAGTGCAGTACATCTTTGCCGCGGGCCAGGCAATAGATACGCGACGAAGTCGACTGAAGAAGATCCTTCAAGATTCTGCCGCCCAGAACGCCCGTGGCGCCGGTCAGGAAGACTACCTTAGGGAAGGTTTTAAGCTTCATATGCCGTGACCGCTTTTCGCAGGATATTCGGCGGTGTTGCACAATTGCAGATTTCTCCTGACGGATTGTCCCGTTTCTGCGAAGCGAAAATGCGGCTTGAGAGGCGCCGCCAAAGATCGCCTTATACCGATAAATGCCGTTTTCCGCTTTGCTCTGCTTGTAATATCCGTTCTTGTGTTTCCATGCCTCCAATCCGATGTCGTTAATCTGTTTGATGTTCTCATTGCTTAATGCCCATGCGCCGGAAGCCCCTTATGTACTATTGTACACCGCGGTCGTCTCTCGTCCATCCATGGGCTTCGACGACATCAGCTGCATGGATGCAGCTATGCCGCGCTCGCACGATGTGAGTACGGCGCGGCCTAGCGCATCCTGCGCGTCGGAGCGCCGCTTGAACGCTCCTATCTTCCGGAACTCCGCTCTAGGGTCAATAGGATTTACCGTATACGACTTTGGGTCTACCTTCCGCCGACGCGCCGAGACCTCTATACCTGCCAATCATCAAGCACATATGCGATCTTATCGTTCAGCCGATCCGATGTGAACGGCTTGAGCAAGAAACCCTGCGCGCCGCGCTTTACCGCTTCGACCGCCGTGCTCTTATCCGCCAATGCCGTGATTACAAGGATACGTACTTTCGGATCTTCCTCCACCATGCGGGAGATGCACGTTAAACCGTCCATCTCCGGCATCGTAAGATCCATCGTCACGACCTCCGGACGAAACTCCCGCATCATCTTTAGCGCATCGCTGCCGTTGCCCGCCGCCCGTACCTCGACATCGGCCGCGACCACCGAGCGCCGAATCAAACGGCGTATAACGTTGGAGTCATCAACGATAAGCATCCTCATGTTTCAAGACTCGACATAGAATACGCCGGCGTCGGAATCGTGAAGCTCAACTCCAAAAATTCGCCCGGACGCGATGAAAGATCGATTTCCCCGCCGAGCCGATCGACAATGATCTGCTTGACGATATCCATGCCCACGCCGCGCCCCGCGGCCTCGTCGGGAACGCTCGTCGTGGTGAATCCCGGGCAAAAAATCAAGCTCACGACCTCGGAATCGTCCATCGCCCGAACATCGTTTTCCGAGACGATGCCTTGGGCCGTCGCTACCCGGCGCACCTCGTCGACGTCAATTCCATTCCCGTCGTCGCGGTATGCGAACGCCGTGTAACCGGTTTCCGCCTGCAAGCTCCGCAAAAGAATCGTACCGCGTACGGGCTTGCCGAGAGCCGAACGCACTTCCGGGCGCTCGATTCCGTGGGCAACGCCGTTACGAACGACTTGAACTAAGACATCCTTCAGGAAACGACGCTGCTCGAAACCAAATTCGTTCGTTCGCAAGTTTCTCGCATCGAGCACAACCTCTTTGCCCAGACGCCGGCCAAGATCAGAGGTAAGCGAGGCGAGATTTTCAAGTAAAAGATCCCCTCCTTCCGCTTCAACGTCCTCATTGGATCCAAGCGAACCGCGATAGGACTTCGGCGCGGCGTTCGCAAGCGCGGGCGCGCCGGCAACGGTACGCATACCGCCCAAACGGCGACGTATATCTTGCAATTCATCGAGATCCGAACGCATCTCCGCCTGCAAGAGGGTAACCCCAATGAAGTCGTCCCCGCTGATTTTCTCGCGCGCGCGCAACTCGCCGATCTTCTCTTCAAACCGCTCTGCCGCTTTACGAAAATACTCAACCTGCAACAATGAGGCGTTCCCCTTGATCGTATGCACGCAACGAAACACGGCGTCGAGCCGTTGCCGCAAGACGTTGTCGTGCTTCTCGTCGCGGCCGACTACCACGAGAGGGCGCAACGCTTCGTTCATCTCTCGCAACTGCTCGTTCGCCGCCGCGATAAATTCAGCTTGGGCTTCCGGCTCAATATGCAAAACGCTCATCAACATCTCAAGTTGACGCTGCCGGCGGTGTTCGGCCTCCCGCGTCTCGCGTTCGAGCGTCACGCGGTCGGTGACGTCGCTCACGGCAACGAATACGCTCGTGATGCTATGGTCTTCCACGATGCGCTGAAACGAAAAGTTCAACCAACGCGCGGTAAATCCGCCTTTGGGATCAGGGAAATTCACCTCGACTTCATCGAGCGGATTCACATCCAGAACCGTGCGCTCGCGTTTAGCGGCGTCAAAAAGCAAAGCAACATAGTCGCACGCGGTGTCAAACATTTTCGGCGACAGAAGGCGCCGTAGAATATCCAACAACTTGACGCCTTTGAGATCGGCGGTGCGAAAGATGCGCTCCAACTCCCGAGCATATTCGCCTTGGATGACGGAGTTCGCATCGATCAAAAATAACCCCTGACGAACAGTTTCCATGATACGATCCTGTTGAGCCTTGGAGACGGCCAACGCCGCGGCGCTCTCAGCAAGCTCCGCATTGCGCTCCCGTAGATGATCTGCAATTTCCTTGATCTGGCGACGCCGATCCACGACGTGTAGAAAAAATCCGGCGATGATGCTGAATAACCCGAGTACCGTTAACAGCGCCAACGTATCGCGTCGCTGCCCCAAGCGTTCGAGTTCCTGAGCCGAGCTCTTACGAATTTCTTCGGAAAGCGCATTCATCAGCACGGAAAGCTCCGACGCCGAGGTGTTCGCCGTCTCCGCCAATTCGTCGATCGTATCGGGGGCGGGGACCACGTCGCCCAGCGATAAGATCTTCGAACGAAGCGTCATCCACAGAACGGAGATCTTTTCCATGATCGCACGCTCGCCGGGGCTGCGCAACGCATCGACGGCAATCCGCGAACCTGAGGAATCATCCGTCGCTCCGCCGTGCTCAAACGCGCGAAACGTCGCGTCGAAATTGTGCGCAGCCGCCGATAATTCCGCATGCGGAGCGATCACCGCGTTGCCCTGATGCTCATAGCGCTGCATCAACAGAGCCATGGCGAGCATGCGCTGCGTCAGCGTACGCTGATATCCGGCCATATCGACGGCCGTCGTCGCCTGATAGGCGCGCGTATCGCTAATCGCATTCACCGATGCTAGCGCCGACTGCGCGATAACGAACAACAAGACGCCGAGCCCGATCAGCGCGATAGGAAGTCTACGACGAGGCGAGATCAAACGAATGCTCCTTGCTAACGAAAAGCTCAAAAGAAAACGGGGGCGTAGTCGCGACGCTCAGGCACAGACCCCCCCATACGAAAAGCGGCCGTTCGCGCATCCCTGCCGGCACACGCGCCTGCCGCCCGATTCCCTGAGACGGCATTGACGATCCTGAAAAACTCGTACGCATTGCGTCGCCGGCGCGGCGGCACAATGCACGCGGCATAGGTATCTTGCACCAACTGATGATCGCAACGGCGCCATCGACTAGGATTCCTTTTTCCTGCATCAAAGGGATGTTCGTTCTCAAACGCTTCCACCAAGCGCATCGTGTCGGTCGTCCCGACCGCTAAGATACGAGCGGTGAGCTGCTCGCCCGCTATATACCCGAGATATTGACTCCAATTAGACGGAAATCCCACGGCGCGCGCCTTAAGTTTGCCGTAGATCTCAGCGGTACGTCGCCCGCCTGCGTCGGGCCCCCAAACATACCCCCACACCGAGCCGACCAATTTGTCGACCGGCAATCCAACCACATTGTCGTTATCCAATTGGACTCCGCCGATCCGTAAACGCTTATGCAAGCCTGCCCTCGCTATCGCCGCAATCGCATTCTGGACGTCGGCGCCGCCGCTGCACAACACCAACACGTCGGCGCCGCTGCCGGCAATGCGGCGCATATGCGAGGAGAAATTCGTCTCTCCGTTGGCATGACGCATGCTTCCCGCGATTCGACCGCCGGCTTCGAGCAGCAAGCGCGTCAAGCGCACCTGCGCGTCGATGCCGAACGCATAATCCACAGTAAGAAAAAACCAACGTTTCCCCTCCTTTAAGAGGGCCGGGGCCAACGCCTGCGTTAACATTTGATTGTTGCACGCCGCGCGAAATGAAACACGGCATGCGTCCGAGCCGGTAATCGACGTTCCGTTCGTCCCGATCTGCAAGAAAAGAACGCCCGCTCGCTCAGCGAAGCGCATCACTTCTAAACCGACGGCGGTGGAACTCACTCCGGTCAACACATCAACGCGTTCGTATTTTACTAAACGTTGCGCTTCGCTCAAGCCGGCCGTCGCATCGTTCAAATCATCGCCTTTCACCAACTCGAAACGAACACGTGAATTACGTTTATTTGCTTCTTCAACGGCAAGTTGCATACCGGAGCTTTGTGAGTAAGCGGTATCAGCCATATACCCGCTAAATCCTTCGATGTGCCCGATCCGAACGACGGCTTTGCCCGTCGCCGCAACGATTTTCCTTGAGGGAGAGGCCGCACGAGCAACGTGCGGCTCTTCGAGAAGCGGAAAGCCTAGCGCGGCGGCGCCGGCAATGCCCAAGGCGCCGCTACGACGTAGAAACGCGGCGCGCGACACATCGTCACGAGCTGGTACGTACGACAAGGTCCTCCTCCTCAAGGCCGTTTATTATATGAAAAACCCGATTTAGCCTGTCTACTCGCGCATACGGCAACTCGCCGCCGAACATTAGCACTGTGAACGGAAATTGTTTCCCTGTATAATTACAGGCGCAAACGCCCCTTTCATCCGAAGTCTCACGGTCCAGATGCCTTCCGAACTCAACGCCGCTGCGGCTTTCTTGGCCGGGCTCCTCTCCTTCGCCTCCCCGTGCGTGCTACCGCTTGTCCCTTCATATCTTTCGTTTCTCACGGGAACAAGCCTCGAAGATCTCAAAACCGCAAAATCGGGCGAAGTCAAGATGCGTGTTTTATCGCATGCGTGCGCCTTCATCGCAGGTTTCACGCTCATCTTCATGCTGATCGGCTTGTCGTCGAGCGCCGTCGGCTTAGCCTTCGCTCCGTACAGAAGGCTGATTGCACGTATCGGAGGCATCGTTATCATCGTCCTGGGCTTGCACATGACCGGAATCTTACGCATCCCGCATCTGGCAATGGATAAACGCCTGCATATCCGACCGCATAAAAGCTCTCTCTTCCTTTCCTTCGCGGTCGGCATCGGATTCGCGGCAGGTTGGTCTCCATGCATCGGGCCGATCCTTTCCGCGATAATCCTGTTGGCCGGGCAACAAGAAATCGCACGGGCGACGCTCTTGCTCTTCATCTACGCAATGGGGCTGGCCGTCCCGTTCTTCATCACGGCGGCGGCAATCACGCAATCTCTGGCCGCCCTCGATCGCATCAAGCCGCTGCTGCCGACGATCGAGATCGTCTCCGGCGTGATTCTGACGGCTACCGGATTCGTGCTGGCAACCAACTCCTTCACCCGCATCGTCGGAACTCTCTACCAATTCGTGAGGCTTCCCAACCCATGATTCCATTCTGGATTGCCGTCGGCACGGTAGCGGCGCTCGATCAATGGACCAAGCATATCGTCGCGACCTCTTTCCTACCCGGGGAAAGCCGTTTGTTCATCCCTCACTTGCTGTATTGGACGTACGTGCAGAATCACCGAGGCGCCTTCGGCCTCTTCGGAACGCAACCATGGCTTCTGGTTGCGATGGCTATTGCCGTGCTGAGCGTCTTCTGGTACTCGTTCCGCGACATCGCCTCGCATTCGCTCCTTGTGCGCATCTCCTTCGGCGCCATCGTGGGCGGCGCCGTCGGCAACATCATCGACCGCTTTCACTATGCGTACGTCGTTGATTTCATCGATTTGCGTTGGTGGCCGGTGTTCAATCTCGCCGACTCCTGCATCACCGTCGCCGTCATGCTGCTGATGATCAACTCCTTTCGTACGAAGCATGAGTAACCGGCACGTCGCCCTACCCGAAGACGAGGGCAAACGCATCGACGTCGTCGTCGCGCGCGTTGCCGCCGCCTCGCGTTCCGCCGTCGCCCAAGCCGTCGAGCATGGACGGATCTTACGCAACGGAGCCTTAACAAAGCCAAGCGCTCCGCTCGAAATCGGCGACGTCATCGATTATGACGTCGCGGCGCCGAAAACGGTCGAACCTCCGGCGGCGCAAGCGATTCCGCTTGATATCGTGTACGAAGACGAAATGCTCATCGTCGTTAACAAAGCCGCGGGAATGGTCACGCACCCGGCACGCGGCTCGCCCGACGGCACGCTCGTCAATGCCCTCATCGCACATGTTGGTCAATTGCCTGGGGATGCGTCTCGCCCGGGGCTGGTGCATCGACTGGATCGCGACACCTCCGGATTGCTCGTCGTCGCGAAGACGCAAGCCGCTCTTGCGGCGTTAGGCAAGGCGATGACGGAGCGTTCCATCGAACGCGAGTATCTAGGTTTGGTCGCAGGGATTCCCGAGCATGATCGCGGCACGATTGAAGGGGCGATAGGGCGCGATCCTCACGACCGCATGAAATTCGCGATCCGCCTCGACGGCAAACCGGCGATCACGCACTACGCGTTGCGCGAGCGCCTGATTGGGGCGAGCGAACTCATCTTCAAGCTGGAAACCGGGCGCACGCATCAGATCCGCGTACATATGGCCGCCTTCGGGCATCCGATCGTTTGCGATCCGATCTACGGGCGTAAAGACGCGCGCCTTCCGCTGCCTGGACAAGCCTTGCATGCTCGGCGCTTACGTTTCCGCCGGCCGTTTACAGGGGAGGAACTTTCGTTCGAAGTCGAACCGCCGCAGGCTTACCTAAGCGCCCGCGAATTGCTTAGACGCCCAGAAGGCGACCGTAGTTCGTGACGTCGCCCGGCTCATTCACGTTGCGCGCCGTAAGCGGCTCCGCCCGGCGCGGCACGCTGACGCTTGCTCACGGCATCGTGGAAACGCCGGCATTCATGCCCGTCGGCACCGCCGCGACGGTGAAAGGCCTCACGCCTAGCGATCTCCTCGAAATCGACGCGCGCATCATCCTTGCCAATACCTACCACTTATGGCTGCGCCCAGGGCGCGAGGTTATCACGGATGCGGGCGGTTTGCATGCATTCATGCGTTGGGATCGCCCCATTCTCACCGACAGCGGCGGCTTCCAGGTTTTCAGCCTCCAGTCGCGCCGAGCGATCAATGACGACGGGGTACGCTTTCGTTCGCACGTCGACGGAAGCGAGCATGCCTTCACGCCGGAAAACGTCGTCGCGTTTCAAGAAGCCTTGGGCGCGGACATCGCCATGGCGCTGGACGTCTGCGTGAAGCTCCCCGCCGCCCAAGAAGAAATCGATGAAGCGGTGCGTCGCACCGCGTTATGGGCGCGGCGCTGCGCACAAGCGCGCACGCAAGCGAAAACCCTCCTCTTCGCCGTCGTGCAAGGCGGTCTCGACCGCGCCGCGCGCGCGCGCAGCGCCGAGGAGCTGGTCGGTCTTGATCTTCCCGGATATGCGATCGGCGGACTCTCAGTCGGCGAAACGCGCGAGGACTTATACACGACCGCACGGTATACCGCCGCGCTTCTTCCTCCCGACAAGCCGCGCTATCTCATGGGCGTCGGCACGATTCCCGACCTTATCGCCGCCGTGGATTGCGGCATCGACATGTTCGACTGCGTGTACCCCACCCGCTGCGGGCGCAACGGGCGAGCGATGACGCGCGACGGGAATATCCATATCCGCAACGCATCCTTCACCCGCGACTATGGGCCGCTCGATCCGTCCTGCTCATGCGTCGTCTGCACGACATACTCGCGTGCCTACCTCTCGCATCTTTTCCGAGCCGAGGAGATGCTCGGCCCGCGATTGCTCTCGTACCACAATCTCGCTATCCTCACAAGCTTGATGCATGACGCGCGCACGGCTATCGAGGCGAACGCATGGGAAGCATTTCGCGATGCAGCACTTTCTCGAAAGCAATGACCCCCCAAGTTTTGATCCGAGAAGGGGGCGGTCCCCCTTCTCGGATCAAGTATGCATAGCGACCAGCTACGTCGAATAAATCATCGTGTAGGTCGTTCCCGCGTTTATCGAGGGAAGGAAAAAGTACGTGTTGATGGTGCCCCAATCGTCACTGGCCGAATCGCCGTTGGGCGAAGGATTACAAGTTACATCGAAGAGCCCAGGCGTCGGTACATTAGGAAACGCCGAGCCTTGTCCGATCAACGTTTGTCCAGCATAGACGGCGCAATACACGAGTTTTCCCGCCGCGAATTGCGGCAAGGGAGAAGCGGCATTGTAACCCGCATATATCAAATCCCCGTCAATATGCGGCTGCGACGTTATTCCGTTCATCGTATTGGTCACAATCGAACCACTGGTCAACGTGAATTGTTGATAAGTGAACGGCGTGCCTTGCACGCCGGGGAATGCCGTCGGCGGACTTCCCATCGTCCATGATCCGCTCAACGTTTCCCCCGCCGTACTGCTGTATCCGCTGACGAAGAGCTGAGTGGTTATATTCTGGATGTTGCCCCATTGGAAATACCCAGTGAACGCCCCCAATGAAACCGAGATTGTCGAATTTTGCGGGGTTGTCGTCGCAGTTGATGTCGGAACGCCGGTCGGCGCCGCAGTCGGCGCGATCGTGGGGGCAGTTGCGGGTTTCGTCGTGGAAACCGTCGTTGGGGCACTGGTCGGCGCGGTTCTCGGTGCTGCCGTCGCTCCTCCGGAAGCCGCGCTTGTTGCCGCGCCCTGCGGCGTGGCGGTCGCTGCCGTGAGGGCAACGCCTGACGACGCTATGGGAACCGTGCCGCCGCCGGAACCGCCGCACGCGGCAAGGCTGAAAAGAACCGCGAGCGCAAGCGCCGCCTGCATGTCGTATCGCATTAAAAACCCTTCCATAGGCTGGTTGCGCTCCGCCGCAAAACGCATAAGGGAGCGAACGCCGGAAAGCTGTTAGGTATCAGGTAAAGCCAAACCTTCAGGTAAGCCGCGCGGCATTCGGCCATGCGGAAACTCGCTCCGGTGCAAAAACTCTTCGGCGAGGTCGTCCGCACGATACGCGAGCACTTTGCGATGTCAATCCGCGACGTACCTTGGGTCCGAATCCGCAACGCGACCTTCACCCGCGACTATGGGCCGCTCGATCCGTCCTGACCATGCGTCGTCTGCACGACATACTCGCGTGCCTATCTCTCGCATCTTTTCCGAGCCGAGGAGATGCTCGGCCCGCGACTGCTCTCGTACCGCAATCTCGCTATCCTCACAAGCTTGATGCATGACGCGCGCACGGCTATCGAAGCGAACGCATGGGAAGCATTTCGCGATGCGATCTTGGCCAAAAGATCATCTTCCGCTCAAACGCGTGAACGCGTTTAATAGTACCGTTAAGAGAACGCTCAGGAGAATCGATGTTCCGATCGGAACAAAAACGCGTACGTTGCCGGAATTCCAAGAGAAATCGCCCGGTAATCGCCCTAAGCGCAGCATGGGAGCGGCTTGGGCGTGAACTACTCCCGGGATCGAACATTCATCACGGCGAAGATGTGAGCCCATGGACGCCGAAGAACGCGCACGCCTCCGGCGATCGAAGGCGACGGCTCGCATCACCCGCCTTCACGAAGACGACGGCAGCTTCGACCGGGAGTTCTGGGCACGCTATACTCCTTCTCAGCGCATGGAACTCTCATGGGAGATGGTAAGAGAATGGGCTACTGCTCGCGGCATACCCGATGATCAACTCCGACTTCAGCGATCTGTTGCGTGCATTAAACGACACAAACGCTAAATACCTCATCGTAGGCGGCATCGCGCTTGCATTCCATGACAGGCCGCGTTTTACCAAGGACCTTGATATCTTCATTGATAAATCTCCTGATAATGCCGTTCGCGTCTATAAGGCCCTTGCGAACTTCGGCGCACCCTTACATACTCTCACTGTCGAAGATTTACAGTCCGCTGAACTCGTGTACCAAATCGGCGTCGATCCCGTGCGCGTAGATATTCTCACGGATATTGACGGCGTTTCTTTTAGCGATGCATGGAATCACCGGCTTTCAGCATCATACGGCGAAATATCCGTTAACGTGATTGCACGTAATGATTTAATAAAAAACAAACTTGCAACAGGACGTTCGCAGGATATTGCTGATATTGACCGACTTCAATCTCCTCAGTCCTAGAGCGGTTTGCCGGAAGTCAGGACGCGACCCCGATTCATGCACGCTTCGTCGAGGGACCATGGAGACCGGGTCCTACGCGTTAGGGCGCGCGGTGGATTCTAATACTCGAGCCGGGTAATCCGCGTCGCCCAGTTTATTGAGAATCTGATCCACGTCAGACGGGCTACGCGTTTCAAAGGTCACGTCCAACTCCGCTTGTTTCGATGGAATATCCGAGAAAAACCGATGATGCACCACGTCGATGATGTTCGCCCCGGTATCGCCGATCATACGTGCGATATCAGCTAAAACGCCGGGCTTGTCGTTGATCTCAATACGCAACCGCACCACGCGACCCTCGCGCAACCGCACGCGCATTATGACGTTCGCAAGCAATCCCGTATCGATATTGCCGCCGCTGATGATAAGGCCGACGTTCTTTCCAGCGTATTGCTCAAGCGACGCTACTAGCGCCGCGATCGGCGCCGCGCCGGCCCCTTCGGCAAGTACCTTCTCTTCTTCCAACAACAGATGAATCGCGCACTCGATCGCCTGTTCTCCTACTAACGCCGTTTCATCAAGCAGCGCACGCGCGATCTCAAGAGGCATCGCGCCGATCGATTTTACCGCGATGCCCTCGGCTATCGTCTGCCCTCCATGGACCGGATCCAAGCCGTGGAGAATATTATAAAGCGAAGGATACGTTTGCGTTTGCACCCCGATCACGCGAATACTCGGCTTTATCTCTTTGACGGCAACTAATGTCCCGGCAAGCAACCCTCCGCCGCCGACCGGCACGATCAACGCATCAAGATCCGGAACATCACGCAACATTTCCAACGCGACGCTGCCTTGTCCGGCGATGACCCGCTCGTCGTCGTACGGATGCACGAGCGTGAGATGCTCGTCCTGCGCTATCAGTTCCGCCCGTTGCGCCGCTTCAACCAGCGTATCTCCGCAAAGCACGACCCGGGCGCCGTGCTGCTTGGTACGACGCACCTTGGTGAACGGCGTCGTCTCCGGCATGACGATCGTCGCGGGGATTCCCAAGCGTTTACACTGATAAGCAACCGATTGCGCATGATTGCCGGCCGACATGGCGATAACCCCGCGCACCGGCTCCGCCTGCCCTTGCACCAGCGACAAAAGCCGATTGACGGCGCCGCGATCCTTAAACGATCCCGTGCGCTGTCGCGTTTCCAGCTTGAGAAAAACCCGAGCGCCCGTTTTTTCCGACAAAGCTTGCGCTTCCGCCATGGGCGTGCGAACAATCCATTTCCCTATGCGTTCCGCAGCCGCTTCAACGTCATGCAGGGTTACCGGCAATTTCATTCCTGTAGTCTACGACAAGATAGAGGCGCTCACATGGCATTCGAACCGGACAACCAAGAACGAACGCGATCGACTCGCGAAGCCAAGAACTCCATGTACCCGCCTTCAAGCAAGAAGCGCTTACGCAACGGATCAAGCACGAAGCTGATAGTTTCGCCGCCCTCCGCGCACAATGTCTCCCTCTCAAGATCGATAGTAAGACGCCGCGCATTGAGCAATGCTTCGATATTCTCCGCCGGAACGACGATCGGCGCAATGCCTCGATTGTAAGCGTTCTCTTCAAATATTCGCGCGAAGCTCGGCGCGATCACCGCGCGAAAGCCGCGATCTTGCAACGCCCACACCGCATGCTCGCGCGAGCTGCCGCATCCGAAATTTTCGCGGCTGACCAAAATCGTCGCGTCGGGGCGCCCCGCGAGCAACGCCGGACCGCCCGGCATGCTCGCAAAAAGATACTGACCCAATCCGGCCGTATCAATGCCCGTTAGACGGTGCGCCGAAATAATCTGATCCGTATCCACATTAGCGCGATCCAACGCCAATACCGCACCGTCTATCATGCCGCCTGCCCCCCGGACTCAGAAGCGCAAGCGCCGGAATCCGACAGAGCGCCGAGCTCCTCCGGCAATCCCAAACGCCCCAGAATCGCACTCGCCGCGACAACCGCGGGAGACGCGAGATGCACGCGGCCGCCGGCGCCCATGCGTCCGGGGAAATTGCGATTTGACGAGGACACGCAGCGCATACCCGGCGCGATCACGCCCATCGACATACCCAAACACGGGCCGCAGGACGAATGCGTCCACAAAGCGCCGGCATCTTGGAAAACATCATGCAACCCCTCGCGTTCGGCCGCGCGCCGCACCGCTTGCGAACCCGGCGTGATGATCGTGGGAACCGTAACCTTGCGACCGAGCAGCACCTGCGCCGCCGCGCGCAAATCCGAGAGTCGCGCATTCGTGCATGAACCGATAAAGGCTTGATCCACGGCGAGCGAACAAAGAGCCTGCCCGCGTTCCAATCCCATGTACGCCAAGCTTTGCTCGTTCGCATCGGCCGGCACGCACCCGTCGACCGGCACGGTTTCGCCGGGATTGGTTCCCCAAGAAATCATCGGACGTAAATCGCTCACGTCGATTTCAAGGGCGCGGTCGTACTTCGCATCCGGATCGGCTCGCAGCGTTTGCCAGCGCAGCGCTTGCGCCTCGAACGCATCGCCTTTCGGTTGTGCTTCGCGTCCGCGCAAGTATGTACTCGTCGTCTCGTCGGGTTGACACAATCCGGTCGTGGCGCCCGCTTCGATCGCCATGTTGCACAACGTCATCCGCTCGTCCATGGAAAGCGCGGCTATGCCGGGGCCGGTATACTCCAACACGTATCCCGTAGCGCCCTTAAAACCAAGTTTGGAGATAACGTACAACACGAGATCCTTGGCCGTTGCGCCGTGCCCCAACTGACCCTCAACATGAATGCGCATCACTTTGGGACGTTGCAAGATCAAACATCCCGAGAGCATCGCTCCCGCTTGCGCCGTCGTGCCGATGCCCAGCGCGAACGCGCCGAACGCGCCGAGCGTACACGTGTGGCTATCTCCGCACGCGAGCGTCATGCCCGGCTCAACATATCCCCGCTCCGGCATAACGACATGACAAATGCCGTTATTACCGACATCGTACAGCGTGATGCCGTGACGCTTTGCCCAGGTACGCAACACCTGCGCCTGAATCGCCGTCTCCGTGTCTTTGGCCGGCGAAACGTGATCGTTGACGGCGACGATTCGCTTAGGATCAAACAACCGATCGCCGAACTCGCGCTCGATCGTCAATGCCCCTTGCGGCGTCGTGATTTCGTGAGCGATAATCCGATCGACGAAGATCAAGGCGTTATTGCCCGGCAACTCCTCGACGACGTGACGTTCCCAAATCTTATCAAACAGCGACTGCGGCATGCTCTTCTCCTTGATCCGCCTTTCCGGCGAGAACGGCGCGAGAAACGCCGCTGCAAATTGCCTGCAGCGAGGCGGTGACTATATTCGCGTTCCGACCGACTCCATAGTACGAGCTCCCCGCCGTCACGATTTCAACGTACGCGACCGCCTGAGCGCCCGCTCCCGCTCCCGTCGCGTGCTCATGATAATCGCGCACGGCCGCGTCGATTCCCCTGCCGCGCAACGCATTGACGAACGCGTCGATCGGGCCGTTGCCGACGCCGTGCACTTGATGCGCGCCGGCGTCGTCTTGTATCGTCGCGGAGATCGCGACGCGTCCGTCGGCCTCATCAAGAGCATGATGTTCGATCAAACGAATCGGCGCGTCATCGGCAAGATACTCGCTTTGGAACGCCTCCCAAATAGCGCTCGACACGATCTCAGAACCCGATTCTTCAACGATTCCCTGGATAATCCGGCTGAATTCCGCTTGCAATCCGCGCGGCAAGTCCAGTCCGTAATCCGCGCTCAATACGTACGCGACTCCGCCCTTGCCGGATTGGCTGTTCACGCGGATCACGGCTTCATACGAACGCCCGATGTCCATCGGATCAATCGTAAGGTAGGGAACCTCCCACGGCTCGCTTTTCTTATAAGCGGCAAAGCCTTTCTTGATCGCATCCTGATGCGAGCCGGAGAACGCGGTGAAAACCAACTCTCCGGCATACGGATGCCGCTGATGCACCGGCAATTGATTGCAGTATTCCGCCGTGCCCACGATCGAGGGCACATTGGAAAGATCCAATTCCGGATCGACGCCCTGCGTGTACAAATTCAATCCGAGCGTGACGATATCGACGTTTCCGGTTCGCTCTCCGTTACCGAACAACGTTCCCTCCACGCGATCGGCGCCGGCCATCAACGCCAGTTCCGCCGCCGCCACGGCCGTCCCGCGATCGTTATGGGGATGCACGCTGATAATCGCGCTCTCACGGTTTGCGATATGACGTCCGAACCACTCGATCTGATCGGCGTAGGCGTTGGGCGTGGATGCCTCGACGGTTGCCGGTAAATTTAAGATAACCTGCCGTTCCGGCGTCGCTCCCCACGCATGCATCACCGCCTCGCACACTCGAACGGCGAAATCCGTTTCCGCGGAACTAAAGACTTCCGGCGAATATTCCAAGCGGATATCGCTTTCCGGCATGCGCTGCGCGCACGCGCGCATTCGCTCGACGGCGCGCACGGCGATGTCGACAACCCCGTCTTGATCCTGCCCGAAGACCACCCGCCGAAACAACGGCGCAACGGCATTATACACATGCGCGATCGCGCGCGGCGCGCCCGCCAACGCCTCAAACGTCCGATCGATAAGATCGCCGCGCGCCTGCGTCAACACCTGGATCGCGACATCGTCGGGAATCAGCTTTTCCTCAATGAGCATCCGTACGAAATCGAACTCCGTTTGCGACGCCGAGGGAAAGCCGACCTCGATTTCCTTAAAACCCATGCGCACGAGCAAATCGAACATGCGGCGCTTGCGCTCGATGCCCATCGGCTCGATCAAGGCCTGATTACCGTCGCGAAGATCGACGCTGCACCACCGCGGGGCCCGCGTGATCACCCGCGACGGCCAACGACGATCGTCCAGGCGTATGCCCTGGAAGGCTTGATATTTACTCGGCATCCGAGTCATGCGTGCTTGCCTCATGGGGAAGTGCGAACGGCTACATATGAGCGAGGACCCGCCGCTTTGCGACGAGTCCTCAGATTCAGACCAAACGGCGCTCAACGATTACTGTGATAGTGAATCGCTAAGGAGCGCAAACGCGGCGGAAATTCGAACCTTCATGGGGCAAAACGTATCACGCGATCAAGCGTCTCGTCAAGTCCGCCGGCCCCGCGACGCATCCTGATGCCCTAAAAGCCTATTCCGGCCCAATTTCGCGCCATGGCTCTGTAACTCGGGACCTTTGGCTGGTTGAC
>Ga0182024_10011400_pt1 | contig 17868 bp, 14 predicted proteins | sample P32metaG_FD_120480 | JGI IMG/M metagenome (GOLD analysis project Ga0182024, IMG submission 120480) | Permafrost microbial communities from Stordalen Mire, Sweden - P3-2 metaG (Illumina Assembly) | ecosystem: Environmental > Terrestrial > Soil > Wetlands > Permafrost | place: Sweden: Stordalen... | reverse complement strand
GGGGCTGCGAACCCGCACGTCAAGGCGGGGCCCAATTGGTGGGCTGTCAATTCCGCTCTGAACCCGATCAGTCAAGGAGGGTACAGCAGGCGAGTTCGACCGCCAAGGTCGACGCTTCGAAATCCCTTAGCCACTTGCGATTTCCTGTTGCTGACGCAATTCACCAGCTTTCCTCCGAACGACTTGGTTCGAACATCTCGCGCGCCGCGATGGTGACACTGAGCCGACGCGCCTGTCGTTATAGCGTCACTTGGACCAGGACCGTAAACTTTTAGACCCGCTGCACCAAAGAGTTGCTAAGGGTGGCGGTAAGAGTGCAGAGATCTAATTGCATGTGGATCGTCCGCCTTGCCCTACGCCGCCCATATACCTTCATGGTGATGGCGATCCTGATTGGTATTATGGGAGGGCTTTCTATCGTCACAACTCCCACCGATATTTTCCCGTACATCGACATTCCGATGGTCGGCGTGATCTGGAGCTACATCGGCATGAGCCCGGATGACATGGCAAGACGCGTCCTCTTCGTTTCTGAGCGTGCCATGACGACCACGGTGAATAACATTGAACGCATCGAGGCGACGGCTTATAACGGTGTCGGCCTGATCCGCGTCGACATGCAACCGGGGACGGACATAGATTTAGCCGTCGCGCAGGTGACGGCGGTGAGCCAAACCCTGCTTCGGACCCTGCCACCCGGAATTTATCCGCCGCTGGTTATCCAGAGCGACGCCTCAAGTGTTCCCATTCTTCAATTGGGTCTCAGCAGCAGCACTCTCACCCAGCAGCAACTCTATGACTACGGCGCGAACTTCATTTCCACCCAACTGTCCACCATCCCGGGCATCTCCGTGCCTCAGCCGTACGGCGGGAAAGTCCGTACGGTAATGATTGATCTGGATCCGGATGCGTTGTACGGAAAAGGACTCTCGCCCACCGACATCTCAAACGCGTTGAACCTTCAGAATCTCATTCTTCCGACCGGCACCGTAAAGGTAGGCGCGCGCGAATACCTGATTCGGCTCAACAGCAGCCCGGCACTAATTTCGGCCATGAACGACATGCCAATCAAGACGGTGAACGGCTCGCCGGTGTACATGCGCGACGTAGCACAAGTCAGGGATGGCTATCAGGTTCAGACCAACATCGTTCGCATCAATGGCAGCCCTTCGTCGCTGCTCACCATTTTGCGGCACGGTGGTGCATCGACATTGGCTGTGGTCCAGGGCGTCAAGAACCTTCTCCCGAAAATACAGGCTACACTCCCGACGTCGCTGAACATCAGCCAACTTTTCGACCAGTCGCGGTTTGTGCGGGCATCGGTCGAAGGAGTAGTGAGAGAGGCGAGCATTGCCGCGGTGCTGACGGCGTTTATGATTCTGCTGTTCCTGGGCAGTTGGCGCAGCACGCTGATCGTGTGCATTTCAATCCCGCTCTCGATCCTTACGTCCCTCACCGTCCTGGGGCTGCTCGGGGAAACGATCAACGTGATGACGCTGGGCGGTCTCGCTCTGGCCGTTGGGATTCTGGTGGACGATGCGACGGTGGAAATCGAAAACGTCCATCGCAATATGGGATTGGTGGGAAGACGTTGGTTCGGGCGATTCTGGACGGCGCGCAAGAGATCGCCGTGCCGGCCTTTGTTTCCACGCTGTGCATTTGTATCGTCTTCGTTCCGGTATTGATGCTGTCCGGCGCGGCGAAATACCTGTTCACGCCGCTCGCGATGGGCGTCGTGTTCGCGATGCTGACGTCTTATCTGCTGACCCGCACGGTGGTACCGACGCTGGTTCACTATCTGCTGCCATCGGAGATGGCACTCTATCAAGGCGGCGAGCAAGCGGCGGCGGCCTCCAGCGCTGCTGGCGTCATCTGGCGCATCCATCAGGCTTTCGACCGGAAATTCGAGAAATTCCGGGCTGCTTATCGCCGTCTGCTCGTACGGGTGCTCGCACACCGTGCGCTCACCGGCGGAGCTTTCATGATTGTTGCGCTGGCGTCGGCCGGATTGATCGCGGTGATCGGCCAGAATTTCTTTCCCTATGTGGACGCCGGACAGATGCGGTTGCACGTGCGCTGTCCCACCGGGACTCGCATCGAAGAGGCCTCCGCTATTTTTGCGTCGATTGAAACTAAGATTCACCAAATGATTCCGCGTCAGGAACTCGATTCCATCCTCGACAACATCGGATTACCGAATGACGGCATCGATCTGGCGTACGGCGATAGCATCACGAACGGCAATGGGGACGGCGAGATTCTGATTTCGCTCAGGCCGGATCATCACCCGACGCTGGACTATACGAGGAACCTTCGTTCCAGCCTCGCAGCACAATTCCCCGCCGAAAACTTCTTCTTCCAGGCAGCCGACATTACGAGTCAGATTCTCAACTTCGGTTTGCCGGCCCCCGTTGACATCCAGGTGACTGGCCGCAGCCTGGATCAAGACCATCAAGTCGTCGAAACGCTACAGCGCGAAATCGCCGCGCTGCCCGGAGCCGTCGACGTCTTTGTCCGGCAGCGCCAGGATTACCCGACGATGGATATAAGCGTCGACCGGATTCTGGCGAACGAAGCCGGATTGACCCAGAAAGATGTTGCGACCAGCCTGCTTATCTCGCTGTCGACCAACGGCCAAGTGGCGCCGAACCAGTGGCTGGACCTCCAGAATGGTGTGAATTATCAAGTCGCGGCGCAGACTCCGCAGTACAAGATCAGCACCTTTGACGCGATACAGCGAATGCCGATTACGGCCCCGTCGGGCGGAGTAAAGCAGCTGCTCTACAATCTTGCCCGGCTGAAAAGGAACACCTCACCCGAGATCGAGAGTCATTACAATATTCAACCCGTGGTCGACATCTTCGCGAGTCCGGATCAGCGCGATTTAGGAAGCTTCGCGGCGGACATCGACCGGATTATTGACCGAACGCGGCCGACGCTGCCGCGCGGAACCACAATCGATCTGCGCGGCCAAGTGGACACCATGCGGACTTCTTTCACCCGTCTGGGACTGGGGATGATCTTCGCGGTCGTGCTGGTCTATCTGGTCATGGCAGTCAATTTTCAATCCTGGTTGGATCCCTTCATAATCCTGATGGCGCTCCCTGGAGCAATGGCGGGCATGCCGTGGATGCTGTACCTGACCCGAACCACTCTCAGCGTTCCGGCACTCATGGGCGCGATTATGGGCATCGGCGTTGCCACCGCCAACAGCATCCTGCTGGTCACGTTCGCAAATGACGAACGCGCATTGGGAAAAAGCGCCGTGGAATCCGCTCTCTCGGCCGGTTTCACGCGAATCCGTCCCGTCACTATGACGGCGCTCGCGATGATCATCGGGATGCTTCCGATGGCGTTCGCGCTGGGCGAAGGGGGCGAGCAGAATGCTCCTCTAGGGAGAGCGGTGATCGGCGGGCTTTTGTTCGCGACGCCCACCACGCTGTTGTTCGTCCCGATCATTTATACGTTGCTTCGAAAAGAGGCGCCGCTGGACATGGATCGGCAGATCGCTGAAGAAGCCGGGGAGATTGCCAAGCCATGACCGTGAGTGATGGCTCCACGATGACACCGTGTGTCTCTACAACGGCACTGGATCTTCCCAGTTACACGGTTCAACTCAGCCGTTACCAATCGGCCAAGTGGCTATAAGAGTGCAAAGGATCTAAACAGAATGTGGATCGTCCGCCTCGCCCTCCGCCGCCCCTATACCTTCATGGTGATGGCCATCCTCATTGCCATCATGGGCGGACTTTCCATCGTTACCACGCCGACCGACATTTTCCCTTACATCAATATTCCGATGGTGGGAGTCATCTGGACTTACAACGGTATGAGTCCGGATGACATGGCAAGACGCGTCCTCTTCGTTTCTGAGCGCGCTATGACCACCACGGTCAATAACATTCAACGCATCGAGGCGACGGCCTATAATGGCGTCGGCCTGATCCGCGTCTACATGCAACAGGGCACGAACGTAGATCTGGCTGTCGCCCAAGTAACGGCGGTTTCCCAGACGCTGCTTCGTACCATGCCACCAGGGATTTTCCCGCCGCTGATTGTGCAGACCGATGCATCGAGCGTACCCATCCTTCAATTGGGGCTTAGCAGCAGCACGCTGACTGAGCAGCAAATCTATGATTATGCGCAGAATTTTATCCGTACCCGCCTCGCAACAATCCTGGGCATCTCCGTACCTCTGCCTTACGGCGGGAAAGTTCGCGAGGTGATGGTTGATCTGGATCCGGATGCATTGTACGGCAAAGGACTGTCGGCTACCGACATCTCTAACGCCTTGGACCTTCAGAATCTGATTCTTCCGACCGGCACCGTGAAGGTCGGCACGCGCGAATACCTGATCCGGCTCAACAGCAGCCCGGAACTGATTTCGGCCATGAACGACATACCAATCAAGACGGTGAACGGCGCGCCGGTGTACATGCGCGACATCGGACAGGTCCGGGACGGATATCAGGTGCAGACCAACCTGGTTCGCATCAATGGTGGCCTCTCATCCCTGCTGACCGTGTTGCGGCATGGTGGTGCATCGACCCTGGCCGTGGTGCAGGGCGTTAAGGACCTCCTTCCGAAAATCCAGGCCACGCTGCCGACGTCGCTGAAGATTACCCAACTCTTCGATCAGTCGTTGTTTGTGCGGGCGGCGGTCGAAGGCGTGGTTCGCGAAGCTAGTATCGCCGCGCTGTTAACCGCCCTCATGATTCTGCTGTTTCTGGGCAGCTGGCGCAGTACGCTCATCGTGTGCATTTCAATTCCGCTTTCGATTCTCACCTCACTCACCATCCTCGGGCTGCTTGGCCAGACCATCAACGTGATGACGCTGGGGGGCCTGGCACTCGCCGTCGGAATTTTGGTGGACGACGCCACTGTTGAAATCGAAAATGTCCATCGCAATATGGGAATCAAGGGCAAGACCCTGGTTCGCGCGATTTTGGATGGCGCGCAGGAGATCGCCGTACCGGCGTTTGTTTCCACACTGTGTATCTGCATTGTCTTTGTTCCCGTTCTCATGCTATCCGGCGCCGCGAAATACTTATTCACCCCGCTCGCCCTGGGTGTGGTGTTCGCGATGCTTACGTCGTACCTGTTGACCCGCACCGTAGTGCCGACGCTGGTGCACTATATGCTGCAATCGGAAATCGAGCTCTATCAGGAGGGCGAAGGGGCCGACACGCCGGCCGCCAGATCCGCGGGCGTTATCTGGCGAATCCATCAGGCTTTCGATCGGAAATTCGAGAAATATCGGGCAGGGTATCATCGGCAGCTCGAATGGGTGCTCGCACACCGTGCCATCACCGGCGGAGCTTTCATGGCGTTCGCGCTGGCGTCGGTCGGCCTGATCGCAATCGTTGGGCAGAATTTCTTTCCTTATGTGGACGCCGGCCAGATGCGGCTGCACGTGCGCCCTCCCACCGGAACTCGCATCGAAGAGGCGGCGGTCATTTTCGCGTCCATCGAGAGTGAGATTCGCCGGGCGATTCCGCCCCAGGAACTCGATTCGATCCTCGACAATATTGGACTGCCGAATTCCGGTCTCAACCTGGCCCTCAGCGATACCATCACCAACGGCAACGGCGACGGCGACATTCTGATTTCCTTGAAGCCTAATCATCACCCGACGCTCGACTACACAAGGAAGCTTCGGAGCACCCTGGCAGCACAATTTCCAGCCGAGAGCTTCTTTTTCCAGGCGGCCGACATCACCAGCGAGATCCTCAACTTCGGTTTACCGGCTCCCGTGGACGTTCAGGTGACCGGTAACAATCTGGATGTCGACTCTCAAATCGCCCAAAAGCTGCGCGACGAAATCGCTCGCCTGCCCGGAACCGTCGACGTATTTATCCGGCAGCGTTTGGATTACCCGACGGTGGACGTAGAAGTGGATCGAATCCTGGCCGACGAAGCCGGAATGACTCAAAAAGACGTCGCGAGCAGCCTGCTGATTTCGCTATCGGCCAGCGGCCAGGTGGCTCCAAACGAATGGCTTGATCCGCAGAACGGGGTGAATTATCAGGTTGCGGCCCAGACGCCTCAGTTCAAGATCGACACCCTGGATGCGATGCAGCGCACACCGATTACGGCCCTCTCGGGCGGCGCAAAGGAACTGCTTTATAATCTTGCCCGGCTGAAAAGGACCAACTCGCCCGAGGTTGAGAGTCATTACAACATTCAACCCGTGGTCGACATTTTTGCCAGTCCGGATCAACGTGATTTGGGAGGACTCGCGACGGACGTCGAGAAGATCATCGCCAAAGCTCGCGCCACTCTCCCACGCGGAACCACAATCGATCTGCGCGGCCAGGTGGATACGATGCGGACGTCTTTCACTCGCCTGGGCCTGGGAATGATCTTCGCGGTGGTGCTCGTCTATCTGGTAATGACAATCAACTTTCAATCCTGGCTGGATCCCTTCATCATCCTGATGGCGCTTCCTGGAGCGATGGCCGGCATGCTGTGGATGCTGTACCTGACGCGAACCACTCTAAGCGTTCCTGCGCTGATGGGCGCGATCATGGGCATTGGAGTTGCTACAGCAAACAGCATCCTGCTGGTGACGTTTGCAAACGACGAGCGGGCAACGGGGAAGAGCGCCGTGGAGTCCGCTCTTTCGGCGGGTTTCACGCGAATCCGGCCGGTTACTATGACGGCGCTGGCAATGATCATCGGTATGCTTCCGATGGCCTTTGCCCTTGGCGAAGGAGGCGAGCAGAATGCTCCTCTGGGAAGGGCGGTGATTGGGGGTCTTTTGTTAGCGACGCCAACCACCCTGTTCTTTGTCCCGATTATTTACACGCTGCTTCGGAAGAAAGTCCCGGTGGACATGGATCGCCGGATCGCTGAGGAAGCGGGAGAGATTCCTAAGTCATGAACGACCAGCAGGCAGATCAATTACATACCGGTTCCTGGGGCAAATTGCTGGCTGTGGCCATGATTCTCGGCGCGGCCGCCGCCTTTTATTTCCTGGGGTACTTACCGCGCGAGCGGACGACGAGACAACTGGATCGAGCTGCGGCAATCCGCGGAATCACACCGCCCTTGGTGAATGCCGCTGTGGTAAAGCTCGCGCCCAAAAGTATCCGGCTAACGCTGCCGGGAAACATCACCCCGATCACGGAAGCGTATATTTACGCCCGCGCCACCGGCTATTTGAAGCAGCGCTATGTGGATATCGGCGATCGTGTGCGCGCCGGCCAGAAGCTGGCCGATGTCGAGGCGCCGGACCTCGATCAACAGGTATCTCAAGCGCGCGCTGCGCTGGCGCAAGCCCAGGGACAGCTCGGCCAGTCCCAAGCCACGCTGGAGCAACTGATCGCAACGCGCGATCTGGCGGAGATCACCTGGCAAAGGTACAAGGTGTTGACGGCCGATGGCGCGGTGTCGCGGCAGGACGGCGATAATTCGTCGACAGCGGCCAAAACATCGGCGGCGAATGTCGTGGCCCAGCAAAAGACCGTAAGGGCAATGGAGGAATACATTAACGCTAGTCAGGCGACGTTGGACCGTTTACTGGCGCTGCAAGGATACGAGCGGATTACAGCGCCGTTTGACGGCGTGATCACATCGCGGAATGTCGACGTTGGCGCGCTCATCTCCGCCTCCAGTTCCAATCCTGGACCTGCGCGACCCAATGCCGCCGGACCTTCCGACGTCCCCAGTGGCGGCGAACTGTTTCGTCTGGCGCAAATCGAGAGGTTGCGAATTTTGGTTGCGGTTCCACAAACGAATTCACCGGGTATCCGAGTGGGACAGACCGCAACAGTCACGGTGCAGCAACTTCCAAACCTGAGCTATCCGGGCAAGGTGACGCGTACCTCCAGTTCTTTGGACGCGCAATCGAGGACGCTTCTGACCGAGGTGGACGTCGAGAATCCAAAGGGAGTGTTGCTACCCGGAATGTACGCAACGGTGTCGTTCGTTACGGATCGAATCGATCCTCCATTTATGGTGCCGGGCGCGGCGCTGGTGGTACGATCGAGCGGCACCGTATTGGCCCTGCTTCTGCCCTTGACGCCGGAGGAGCAGCAAAAGGGGAGAGCTGAGGGAATTGATCCAGCGACACTCGCCCGAATGAGACGCGTTCACTTTCAAACTGTGGCGCCGGGCCGCGATTACGGAGTCGAGCTCGAGATTCTGGATGGTCTCAGGGTTGGTGAAGAGGTAGCCGTCGATCCAAGCGATGCGGTGCAGGAGGGAGCGTTAGTTCAAATCGCTGCGCCGAATTCAGTTCAAGAGAAGGCGCAATGAGGAGTTGGTCGCAGGCGGCCGTTCTGACGGTGCTTCTCCCTCTGCTGGGAGGAGCACAAACGAGCATCGTGCGGAACTCGATCGTCCGGCCGTACGAGGCGAAGCCGGTCCCGCCGGAGAATTTTCAGAACTCACAGCGAATTTTCGAGTTGATGCGTGCCGGCCAGTTGTATCTTTCCTTGGCGGACGCAATCGCGCTGGTGCTGGAAAACAATTTGGACATCGAGTTGGAGCGATATCTCCCGCGCATCGCCAGAACCGACACCACGCGCGCCGAAGGTGGCGGGTTATTGCGCGGAGTCAGCCTCCTAGTAAACGAGCCGCCTCCTGGCATTGGCGGTCCGAGTGGCCCGCTGCTTACTACTCTCACTGCCAGTTCGACACCGGCCCCGGTAGTGAACTCGAATTTTTCAGATGTCGCGCTGATCACCGAGCAGCAGAATGATTTGTCGGTGACCGGCGCGCTTCCGTTGTCCACCGGCTCGGCGATTCCTCAATACGATCCCACCATTTCAGGACTGGCCAACTGGGGACATTTAAGCACGCCCGAATTCAATCCTCTGATCACCGGAGCGTCGAACTGGCTGGTTTCCAATAATTTCAACGGAAATGTGGGATACACGCAAGGTTTTTCGCCCGGAACGCAGCTGGGTGTTGCGTTCGACAATACCCAACTCACGTCCAATGCCGCGCGCTACACTTACAATCCGATTTTGAATTCAAGCCTGGGATTCACGATCACCCAGCCGCTACTGCGCGGCTTCGGAATCGCGTTGAACCGCAGATTCATACGCATCGCCAAGAACGACCAACGGATCGCCGATCTGGTGTTTCGACAGCAGGTGATCGACACTGTCGCTGGCATCGCCAGGCTGTATACCGACTTGGTGAGTCTCAATGAAGACGTCAATGTCAAGCGCGAAGCATTGCGGCTGTCCCAGCGGCTTTATGAGGATAACCGGCATAAGGTTGAACAAGGCGAGCAGGCGCCGATCGAAGTGACGCGGGCGCAGGCTCAGGTTGCGTCTAGTCAGCAGGCCCTGATCTCAGCCGAGGGACTTGTTCAGCAGCAAGAGTTGATCGTCAAAACGGCAATCACGCGCGGTGGCTTGGCGAATCCTGCTATCCGGGCGGCCCATGTGATCGCGACCGACTCCGTTACAGTTCCCGAGACCGAATCGGTACGGCCCGTCGACGACTTGATCGCGGACGCTTTGCACAACCGCCCCGATTTGGCTCAGGCCGGCATCCAAGTGGAAAATTCTCAGATCAGCTTGAAGGGTTCACTCAACGCTCTGCGGCCAGAATTGGACGTGGTCGGAATGGCGCAGAATGGCGGCCTCTCCGGTAACATTAACGCGGCTGGCGCGGCGCTCACGCCCGGGGCGGCGCTTTATCCTGGGGGATACGGCACGGCGCTGGGACAGATTTTCAAGAACAATTTTCCAACCTACAGCGTCGGCCTCCAGTTGATGCTTCCGTTGCGGAATCGTGTGGCGCAAGCCGATGCCGTTCGCGATGAACTGCAGGTCCGGCAGACTCAAGTGCGGCGCCAGCAATTCGAGGATCAGGTTCGCCTGGAAGTAGCCGACGCTTATGTCGCCATGCAGCAGGCTCGCGCCGCTTACGAAGCCGCCATCCAGAGCCGTGTCCTCCAGCAGCAGTCCGTAAAAGTGGAACAAGAGACCTTTGACGTCGGTCTTGCGACCAATTATATGGTGATCCAGTATCAAACCTATCTGGCACAGGCACAATCCACCGAGGTTGCCGCGAAAGGAGCGTACGCAAAGGCCACGATTGCTCTCGATCGGGCGACTGCGCGCACTCTCGAAGTAAACGCGGTATCCGTTCAGGAAGCGCGGAGCGGCCGAGTATCCCGGCCGGCGGCGCGAATTCCAAACCCGTAAAGAATCAAACCGTGGAGACGCACCAGCAACATGTGCAGACGAGGATTCGACAGAGGATCTCACTCAAATCTTTACACCGTCTCAACCTGCGCCTTGTGGTTCTCGAATTGCATCCGCAGAGGCTTAATGGATGACGTAACGAATAGGATACATTTCACAGTCCGGCCTCGATTCGTAGCCGGGCCGAGGCCCCGCTGATCGGTCCGGATTCTTACTGGGTGTTGGATGCCGACATCTGCGGACTTGCTGTTGAAAGACGCCAACGGAGACGCTCGGCCGTTCGAGCGGCTCATGCTGACTCCGGCCTCTAGCCATCTCGCCTGAGACCGGCAGTAGAGACGCCGTCGGCCTGCATTGCTTTCCCGCTGAAGCCGACCGACATCCTCCTGCAGCGCGCCGTGCGCATAGCCCGTGCGCGTCAAGTTCCCGGCGAAGGTCGCGGCGCTATGCTGGACCGCAATCATTTCTGGTCCGGACTCAGCAAGTTTGAGGACCCGGATCTGATTCGGCCGGGAGAAGTGGCTCACGTTCACTTTCAGGATGTGCCCGATATGCCGCGCGAACTCCCGGATAATACGACGCGGCTTATCCCGGGGGACGGGATCGCTCCGCTGGAGCGGATTCTTCGCAAGCTATCGAAAAGGAATTACGCAGGTCCGCTATCGGTCGAATTGTTCCTGCCGCAGTTTCAACAGGCGGACCCGTCCGCGCTGGCGCGCCGTATTCGAGACACTGCCGAGCCGGTGCTGCGCAAAGCACTGGCATGAGCGTTCTACCGCGCCTTCAGCCCCACACGTTGGCAAAGCCGTGCGAAACGAGGGTCGGAACGAAGGGGAGCGTACTTCGGATCGACCGTAAGATACACCAACCCGGCGTTGCGAGCTTCGACCGCCGTGTCCAGCCACGCGTAGGCCCTGTCCATGTCGCCGGCACGCATCGCCAAAAGACCGAGTCGCAATGGGGACACGTATTCCTTCGCCGCGCGCCGCTCTTCGGACTCGAACCACGAGCGCAATGCGCTCTGGTAACCTGATTTTCGATACGTCGCATGAATGGTTTCCGCCAGGTCATGTTGCCCGCGAGCGTGAAGCAGAGCAACCGCCAGATCGATCGACGCCTCCTGCCGGCCCTGGCGCTCGCGGTAAGTCATCAGGTCTTCGAGCGCCGCGGGCATTCCCGGCAGTATCTCCAGTGCTTCCTGCGCTGCCTGGATCGCCGGCTCAACCTGCCCCCGGTAGCTCGCTGGATAACCCCGAACCAGCGCGATGATCGGCGAAAGCGGATCGATTTCCGCCGCCTGATCCAGCTGCGATTGCGCTTTTTTGAAATCTCCCTGCGACAGCAGGAAGACCCCATACCAGAGACGGGCGTTCGCATAACCCGGGTCGAGGTCCAAGACTCTTTGGAACTCCCGCTCCGCCTCTTTGAAATTCCATTCGTACACGGCGCTCATCATCGCCAGCGAGGCGTGTGCTTCGGCCAGTTTGTCGTCAATGGCAAGCGCCTTTTCCGCTGCTGCCTTGGCCTTCGGCATGTATTCGCGGGTGGGCGCTTCGTCTCTTCCCAGGAGGCTGTAGCTATCCGACAACCCGGCATAGGCACGGCCATAACCCTGGTCCCGTGCGATCGCGGCCTGAAACAGTTCAATCGACTTCAGCAGCCCTTCCTTGGAACGCTGGTTCCAGAAGAAACGCGCCTGAAGATAAAGGCGGTACGCTTCTGGGTCCTTCGGATGAGGAGGCGAAAGCCGCGCGCGATCCTCGCGGCTCAACCGCAGCCCCAGGGTTGTCGCGATTTCGGAAGCCACGCGATCGTGAACGGAAATCAGATCACTGCCCGTCAGCTCGTACCGATTTCCCCAGAGCCGCGTGCCTTCCGGGACGCTGACCAGCTCAGCAGCCACCAGCAAGTTGTCACCACGCTTCGAAATCGTGCCCGTCAGGACGGCATGAACCTTCATTTCCACCGCGGCAGCCATCGGGTCCAATCCCTTCGACCGGTAACTATAGACGGTGCTTCGAGCCATGACGCGCACCTGCCGCAGCCGCGACAGGTCGTTAATCACACTTTCCGTGATCCCGTCGGCCACGTAGTCAAGTTCGGGAGAATCGGTGGCGGTAACGAGCGGCATGATGGCGATGAACTTCACCTGCGCAGGCAGTTCGATGGAACGATACGCCACCAGCGCGCCAAGAGAGGCCACCACGATCGCAGCCAGTGCGTACCAGAACCTGGGCGGCTGCTTCCTTTCTGCAACTGGAGCTGGCACCGCAACCGAAGTCTCGGTCGGACCGATCACGGGGCCTGCCTGCGATTCGCTCGCGCCGGCGAGAACACGCTCATACAATTTGACAGTTGCCGGCTCCGGCTTTACCGTCAGTTCACGAAGCAAAACCTCGGTGCAGACCCGGAACTGCTCCACGGCGAGATGCCTTTGTCCGATAGCCGCGTGGAGCCGCATCAGCCCGCGGTGCGCTGCCTCGTTGCACGGATTCGAAGCGATCAGTTGCTGATAGGCCTCGATGGCCTGCGCCACATCGCCGGATGCTTCGCAAACAGCAGCCAGCCGCAGCAGTAGTTGCTCCTTTCGCGACCGCAACTGCTCGCGTCGCACTGCGGTCCAGTCTTCGTATAAGTCCTCCGGCAACAGTTCGCCCTGGCACACCTCAAGCGCAGCCTGTATCCGGTCGCGCTTTCCATTTTTCATGGCTTCGTCGGCCAGCGCTTCAAATTCAGCCACGTCCACGGAAATCTCGTCGGTGCTCTGAAGCAACAACAACTGATCCCGCATTTGCAGGAATCGTGACGAAGTCCCGGCGCGGAGCTCGGGCTCCAGTGCCCGGCGCGCCGCGTGAAGCGCCTTATGGAAGTTGTTGAGACTCTGCTCCGAATCGAGTCCAGGCCAGAGGAGCTCAATGAGTTCCTCCCTGTGCATCTGACGCGACGCGTGCCGCACCGGCTGGAGAGCCATCACCTTGATGAGGGTCTTGGACTTGCGGCGTCCCCACCGCGACTCGTTTATTGGTGCGCCGTCCACCATAACGCGAAACGGCCCAAATAAATGAATTTGCAACGCGCAACCCGGCACAAGGTAGCAACTATTCTCGCATAACGCTACGCACATGGAGCCGATTCGCTCAAGACTCACGAGGCAATTCTTTTTTCATAAGCACGCCACGAAGCCTGAGCAGCGCCGCTCGGATCCGGGTTTTTACCGTCCCCAGCGGCATATCCGTTTTTTCGGCAATTTCGGAATGCGAGAATCCGTCGAAAAACGCCATCCGAACCAACCGCCTCTGGTCGGACGAAAGCTCGCGTAATCCAGCTTGCAGCACGAAACCCTGCCACATTTCGACTGGTTCGCGGGAACAACCAGCCGGAAGGATCGGCCGGACCCGATCGTCGAATTCCACCACCTTACTTTCCCGCCGAGTCAGTCGTAGCCGGTCGAGCGCCCGGCTGCGTGCCAGCATCGCGAGCCACGCCCATGGGGTCCCACGGTCGTTCCGATATTCCGACGCGTGCTGCCATACGTACGTGTAGACATCCTGCAACACCTCCTCCCCGTGCCGCGGATCCTTTACGATCCTGCGAATAGAGCAAGTGAGCCAGGTCCTGGTGTGGTGCTGCAGATCGCTCAGTGCAGGTTCGTCCCCGCACCCGACGCGTTGCAACAGATCCGCGAGCGGAGCTTTCATGTCGGCGATCATGCCAGATCCTCCTCGTTGCCCGCGTTCTGATCGGAACCGTCGATCGCGTCCGAGAGATACCTGAGGTTCTGATCCGCCACCCACTGGGTAACTTCCGTGAGTGTGCCGGAACGGAACTCGGCTCCCGTCTGAATATGTCGAATGCAATAAGCTCTTCCAGATGCGAGATCGCCTGATGCACTTAACAAGCAGCGAATGAGAAACGAACTTTGAACTGTCATGAAGCCGAGTCTGAAAGCACATCGTTCCAGGCTGGTGGCAACCTACCGACGATGCGCTGCCAGTCCACTTCCAGGCCACTTCCAAACGGGGAAGTGATTGATCCAAAGGCACATGGAGGACGCAAATATTTCGCGCGATGATTCTGCGGAGCAGCCGGTACGCCGATTTCACGAGGAGATTTTCAGTGCGGGTAAGGGGCCGAAGTTCGATGTTCCGCCTACCCCGGGGTCTCCGATTCTCGACACCGCCACAGTGGAAAGGATCGGACTGAAGGTCGCGGAAGCCGCCGAGGCTTTACTCGATGGCGGGGCGCGGATCGCGCGGTCCCGGCTAACGAGTTCTGGAACGGGGCTGGGTTCGAGGGGGCCGCTGGGCCTGGCAAGATGAGACTCCGTTGGATTCCGCCTCCACCTCAAGGGTACAGTTGAGGCCGCCAGAAATCTACAGAGGTTCCATTTCGTGTCCGTAAATGAGCTTTACGTTCGGAAAGGCTTTTGCGAAGGCCCGCAATCGTTCCAGGCTTACATAGCCGCGAGCGGTTCCCGCTTTGTCCCAGCCACGCGGTGCGACGCCGTTCTTGAAGGCCCAGGCGAAGTGGCTTGCATCGCCGGTCAATAGAACCGGTTTGGCGCCGTTGATCAGATACGCGATGTCGTCGTCCGTATGACCGGGCGCCGAGATGGCCCAGAAGGACCCATCGCCAAAGAGATCGACACACGGCCCGAGAGGCGCCATCGTGGGCGCGGCTGCAAAGTCAATACTTAGAAACTTCGATTTGCCTGAGAAGTGGTTCGCGATCGCTGCCCGCGCCAAAAAACTAGCTTCGGCTTTGCCGAAAATAAATTCCGTCTGAGGCCTGAGTGCGGGAGCGCCGCCGGTATGATCGGGGTGGAAATGTGTAAAAAACACCGCCTTGGGGCGCAAGTTTCGGCGCGCGAGCTGCGCTCCAAGATCCATACCCGGCTTCTGCGGATTAGTCACGCCGTTGACCCAATTGAAAAAGATCATCGCCTCGGTGTAATTGCCGTAGGGCGGATGCTTCGCAAAGGAGTCGTCGAAGCCGGTATCGACCAGAAAGTCACCAAAGCGGGGATGGTGTATCCAATGAACCAGAACGGCGAGATCGCGCGGCCGATGATCGCAGTCGGCCTGCTTGGGACTCTCAGGATCCAGATTCAGACAGGCGTCCATGTGAACAACGCCGGTTTGAAAGCTGGCAAGAGAGATGTCGCGCAGATTAGCCAAAACATCGCTCCAGGTAGTGTAGGCGGCGAGTGGAACCGGATATGCGGTGATCTCGAATCGGCGCAATCCTCCACGCAAGAGATAGGCTACCAGGGCGGCAGCCCCCAGAATCAAAATGGCAAGCGGCAGGAGCAATTTCTTGAGTATCCCCATGTCGCGAACACCTTTCCTTATGGGAGTTGGAGAGCGGTTGCGGAAAAAGATCCCCTCATTTGGTCGCGGCAGCGATCAGCCAAATGTAACTAATGCAGAAGCAGACAAGGGAGCCGAACCCGAGTGATTGGTTTCGCGTGTATTGGAAACGGGTATAGGAATTAGGATGATGTAAGTGATGCTCGTAGTTCAAAGCCAGCAGGATCATGAACAGCACCCCGTAGATGATGCTGATGGCCACCAGAAACAAAGGCGACGCGAAGGGTTTTAAAGAACGGCCGGACTGATTGAAATTCAGCGAACCTACAAGCAGGACGATCGACCCAGCCGCTAAACCCAGGACGAACTTTGTAATATCCAGATACATGGGAAGTAGGCGCTTGCCAAACTCGCCGTGTTTTCCTCCGGGATCGAAGACGATCGGCTGCCCCTTGCCTGCCAAATAAACTAGGAGCCAGACCAGCGCGAACAATCCCACCGCCGTTGCGACGCCGGGAAAGCCTGGGAACAACATGCATTAGAGGATACAGGATGTTGGCCTGTGGCCTTGGTGAGCAAAAGGAGACACAGGGGACGACATGGACTTCCCCAAGTGCGATAAGCCATCATTGACCAGGAATGCGAGCGGCATTGCGAGGAGCGTCTAGACATGGCGGCAACCTATCGCGCAGTGATGTTGACGAAAGCGGGCGGACCCGAGGCTCTCGAGATCGTTGAGTTGCCGGTTGAATCACCCGGCCCAGGACAGTTGCGCATACGGGTGCGCGCTGCCGGGGTGGGCTCAACGGACTTGGTGATGTTGGCTGGAAAGTATCGCTTCGCGCCAAAAATACCGCTTGTGCCTGGTTATGAGGTCGCCGGCACCGTGGATGCTATCGGCGCTGGTGTCGCCGGCTTCGCACTAGGCGATCGCGTGGCGGCGCTTACGGTGTACGGAGGATTCGCGGAGATCCTGGTACGTGAGGCCAATCACTTCCTACCAATCCCTGATGGCGTCTCCGATCGCGACGCGGCAGCGGTGATCCTGAATTACGTCACCGCGTGGCAGATGATTTACCGGGTCGCGAATGTCCAGCCGGGACGGACAGCGCTGGTCACCGGCGCCGCTGGCGGCGTTGGCACCGCGGCTCTGCAACTGTTAAGGCTGGCGGGAGTGACGGCATACGGAGCTGCTTCGGCGCCGAAGCATGACACATTGCGGTCGCTCGGGGCAACGCCGATCGACTATCGCGCCGGTGCGCTTGATGTCCTGACGCGCGCCCACGAACCTGAGGGGGTCGACTACGTGTTCGATGCGGTCGGTGGCCCTAACATCGGCCCGTGCATCGGCGCACTTCGGCCGGGTGGGACCTTGGTCGGGTTCGGTTTCATGGGGGCCTCCACGCAGTCCTCGCAGCTGGCCATGTTCGCCAATATCTTCCTGGGGGCGCGCCTGCGCGGACGCCACGGTAAGTTTTATGGCATCACGCTGCTGTACCGGAAAGACCCGAAGCTACTGCGCGAGGATCTTCCCAAAATCTTCTCACTCATCTCGGAGGGGAAGATCGATCCTTTGGTCAACCGTACGCTTCCGCTTCTGGATGCAAGAAAGGCGCTTGAGTTCCTGGCGGGCGGTTCGGTCGAAGGAAAAATCGTGCTTACAAATGACTGATCCCCCGATTGTGCCGAGTCGCCGAAATACACAAGCGGCGTTCGCGGAAGCGCTACGGTGAGATCGATTGTTTTCGCGGTAGAGTGAAACGAACGGACCCCATTGGACGCCCGGCGATACCGGGTTATGGTGCCGCGTTTCGATTGGGAAATAATTATGGAGCGACGAGGATTTTTCAAGAGAACGCTTTCGGCAGTGGCTGCCTTCATCGGCGCACGATGGGCTCAAGCTCAATCGGCCCGCTTGGAGGAGTTTCGCGACCTAGCGAGCATTATTCTTCCCGCATCTCTCGGGCGATCGCGCACCGACAAGATTGCGGACGATTTCGTCCGATGGTTCCGCAGCTACCAAGTGGGCGCTGAAATCAGCTCCGGCTACGGATTCCCGAGGACGCAGGTAACCGGCCCGAATCCCTCGACCCATTACGACCAGCAGTTGACCGAGCTTGATCTCACCAAGCTGGATGTCGCTCGGAAGCGCGCTGCTGTCGAGAAGGCTTTGGACGCAGCTAAAATCGATCGGATTCCTCCGCGCCCAAATGGCAAACATGTCGCCGCCGACCTGCTGGCCTTTTTCTACGGCTCCGCCGATGGCGAGGACTTTCTTTACGGCGCTGCCATCAAACGTGACGATTGCCGCGGGCTCGCAGATTCCGGTAAGCGGCCGGCGAGGTTAAGTTAAGATGCCGGTCTATGAAAGTGACATCTGTATCATCGGGGCT
>Ga0182024_10011399_pt1 | contig 17868 bp, 19 predicted proteins | sample P32metaG_FD_120480 | JGI IMG/M metagenome (GOLD analysis project Ga0182024, IMG submission 120480) | Permafrost microbial communities from Stordalen Mire, Sweden - P3-2 metaG (Illumina Assembly) | ecosystem: Environmental > Terrestrial > Soil > Wetlands > Permafrost | place: Sweden: Stordalen... | reverse complement strand
CTGATGAGTCAACTATTCACCGGCCTGAACGGAGGACCGCAATTCCAGTTCAATGAGGCGATCTCGTTCCAGATACCGGTGGAGACCCAGGCCGAGGCCGACCGCTTCGCCGACACACTCTCGGCGGTCCCCGAGGCTGAGCAATGCGGGTGGGTGAAAGACCGCTTCGGCGTGTCGTGGCAGATCGTTCCCCGCCAGCTTATTGCGCTGTTTGGGGATACCGATCGCGCTCGGGCAAGGCGAGCCTTCGAGGCGATGATGCAAATGAATCGCATCGACATCGCCGCGATTGAACGCGCATAGCTCACCGCCTCGCGGTCCTTGAGCTATGTTCGCGTCCATGCCGGCGCGAACCCGATCCCCCACGAAGACCAGCCCGCCAGCGTGGATCAAGCCCGAGCTTGCTGCCCTCGTGAAACAAGCCCCGAAGGGCACCGACTGGTTGCATGAGATGAAGCTAGACGGGTATCGGATGCACGCCCGGCTCGACGCCGGTCGAGTGAAAATCATTACCCGCCGTGGCAACGACTGGACTGCCAAATATCCGACGATCGTCAAAACTCTCGCCGAGCTACGCGTCGAGAACGCCTATCTGGATGGTGAGCTATGCGGGGTAGGGTCGGATGGTCGCACGGCATTCAACCTCATTCAGAATTCGATGGAGCACGGCGACGCTTCGCTGGTCTTCTTCCTGTTCGATCTTCTGTTCCTGAACGGCGCAGATCTGACGGGTCTGCCGCTCCTCGAACGCAAGGCCAAACTGGAAAAGCTGCTCGTGGACGCGCCATCCTCGATCCGCTTCAACGATCACCAGATCGGGCACGGACCCGCCTTCCACAAAGTCGCCTGCGAGCATCGACTGGAGGGGATTGTCTCGAAGCGGGTGAACAGCCGGTATGAGCCGGATCGACGGTCGTGGTTGAAGATCAAATGCCTCAATCGGGAGGAATTCGTCGTCGTTGGCTGGTCAGATCCTGAAGGCAGCCGTCACCGGATCGGGGCACTGCTACTCGGCTATTACACGCCGGACGGCAAGCTCATCTATGCGGGCCGTGCCGGCACCGGGATGCCCGAGCGAGAGCTTGAACGGTTGTGGCAACGCCTCCAACCGCTTGTGGCCGGCAAGACGCCGTTGTCGGCCCCACCGCCTCGCGGTGGCCGGTTCGGCTCGCCGCTAGTGCTCAGCCGCGTCCATTGGGTGCGGCCCGAAATGGTCGTCGAGATCAGCTTCGTCGAGTGGACGCCGGACGGGCTGTTGCGGCATGTCGTCTATTTGGGCGAACGCGAGGACAAACCAGGGCGCGATGTCCGTCGCAATCGGCCAAGCAGTCAGACAGACGGATCGGATTGATGATCGGGGAAAAGCTCTGGGAAAAATGATATCCGCATCTTCGGGTCGGGTTGAACGGAAGATGAAAAGTTATCCAAGGCTTTAATAAAGCTTAAAAACAACCGCTCACGAGGAAGCCGGATATAGACGTGTGGCCCGTGAAGAATTCTGTCTCCATGCTCATCAATGTCGAGGATGTCTTCGTATTTTATTAGTTCGCATTCTTTGAGCCAGCCCTGATTGGGTTGGGGTAAGTCCGCCCAAAAAGACCATCGCTTGTTCGCTTCTGGGTCGTGTTGCGGTTTATCGCTCCAGGGGTCTACACCCCTGGACAGTTCACCATCGTCGATTTTCTCGATGCAGTCCCAGCCAATCCTATCATCGGCGATATACGCCATGAACCTTCGTCGCTCGACCAAAATGCCCTTTGGCTCATGTTCGAGAAAATATGTCACCTTCCATCGAAATGGATTCTGCTTTGCCTCCTCCGAGTCCGCAGGCTTATAAGGATATCGAGTATCTGTAGGATCACGTAAGAGTATGATTTTGTAATGCTCTTCGTTGGGTTTTCCTAAAACCCGTTCGCATTTTCTCTTGATCGACAATTTCGAGCGGAGCGTTGTTAGGACTCTTCGTTGCCGTATTTGAAGTGAAATTCCGAAGTACGCGAAGAGCAGATGATCGTTCTTTGCTTGGAAAAGTTGATCCTCAATGTCTCCCTTTCCCCACAGGTACGCTTCACTGATGTGGTTTTCAGTGCACCATGCCCGAAATCTATCCCGCGCGGTCTTCGAGAAGTCGCACGCCGCCACGAATAACAAGCCGTGTAGTCTCGGTCGCTCGTCAGAGGCAATGTTGTCTAGGTGAGTTTTCAACCGGCCCGGAGTGATGACCTTTTCTCTTTTACATTGAATAAGCCATTGTCGATCATTGTCAGTAACCGGTGCCGGCGGGTCATCCTCGTCACCCGGTTCTTCCGGTGCGCTGAAATTTTCAACGATTTCAAACCCGCGTGCGTCAAACCCATCGTCTGAACCAGCCCGACCGGTAGGTTCGAGAACTCTCCACGGCCGGAAGTCGTATGCAAGTTGTCGAACTAAATCTTCAAATCGCTTGGGTTCCAAGTCCTCGAAATGGAGCGGCCCGATAGTCTTTGTGGGCGTGGTCATCATGTCGGTGCGCTCCGGTGAACAGGTATCCTCCGGCCCATCATGGAAGCGCCTCGATCAAACTCGGGTCATTGTTCTTGACGTTGCCGACACGCGCACTGACCGGCCACGCCACCATAGGACCTGCATACGGGATGGGCCGCGACTTCAACTGATCCGGCTCGGCCGGCTCGGACTCGCCCAGCCATGTCGACCACGTATCAGGCGGCACCCAGAGCCCGGTGAGAGCCATCAACCCGTCGCCGTCAACGCCGTCCATGCAGCCAGAGAGTCCATGTAGTCTCGCCAATGCACGATCTTTCTATTGTCAATCGTGACGACCGAGATGAACCTGTTGTCATAGGCCACTCCCGTCGAAAGGATCGTGCCATGTACTTCGTATTCAAGGATCACGACGCGACTATCCTGTGAGCGGTGGACGACAAGTGAGTCGCCGGAATGAAGCCGGATGCTCTTGCCATAATTGGAGAAGCTGGCAATAAGATTGGCTCGTCCTCGAACGGTCGAAGGAAATCCGGGGAAGTTATAGCGGAACTCAAAGAATGCGCCGTCGTCAATAGTATCGAAATAATGTTCGCCATCAACGAGCCCACGTAAACCCTCCAGGACGATTTCAAAGAAGGGATCGAGGACCTCAAAACCCGCATATTCGTCTTTTGGCATCAAGGGTCTCACTCTGCCGCTACGGCCACGAGACCCTTTTCGGATTTCGCGCGCTGATCAAACCGCTCGCGCGCGGCGTCAACCTCCGCCAGATGCTTTTGGACCCATCGCCCGAATGCCAAGACAGGTTCCGACATCGAACGGCCCAACTCGGTCAGCCTATATTCGACTTGTGGCGGACTGGTCGGGAAGATCGTTCGGGTCACCATGCCGTCTCGTTCGAGACCGCGCAGCGTGCGGGTCAACATCTGCTGCGAGATGCCGCCCGTGTTGCGTTTGATGTCGTTGAAGCGGCGCGGGCCGTCCCGCAACAGCATGACGACGAGCATGCTCCACTTCTCGCTGGCGCGCGCAAGGACTTGGCGGACCTTCTGGCAATCCTGATGCAACGGGTGCGGCGGTGTTGCGGTCATATGGGTGTGCCCTGGTCTGGCTGATCTGCGTTCTTGAGATATGGGGATGGTCGCATATCTCGTCTAGGTCACAAACTTTGACCAGGGGCGATCCCATGAAACTCCTTCACATCGACTCCAGCATTTCGGGAGAGGCTTCGGCTTCACGCCAACTGACCGCCGCCATCGTGACGGCGTTGACCGAAGCAACGCCGGGTCTCGAAGTCATCCGCCGTGACCTCGACGCTAATCCGCTCCCGCACCTCGATAGCGCGCTGCTCACCACCATCCGGCCATCGAGCCCGGCCGACTCCACAACGCCCGCCGCCGACAGGGCTGCGGCGGTGCTCGACGAGTTCCTCGACGCGGACATCGTCGTCATCGGCGCACCGATGTACAACTTCACGATCCCGAGCCAGCTAAAGGCATGGATCGACCGCCTCATCATTGCCGGCAAGACCTTCAGCTACAGCGAAGCCGGCGTCAAAGGACTTGCTGGCGGCAAAAAGGTGATCGTCGCCTCGTCACGTGGCGGGCTTTATGCTCCAGGAATGCCGTTCGCGGCCAATGATTTTCAGGAGCCGTATCTGCGCGCGGTCTTTCGCTTCATCGGTATCGAGGACATCGAGATTGTCCGTGCGGAGGGCATCGCTTTCGGCCCAGAGCACAGAGCGGCGGCGATCCAAGCCGCGCTGGCAGATGTTGCGTCCATCGTGGCCGCGCCTGCCCCTGAGAGAATTGCGCTGACTGCTTAGGCGCTTAGACTGAGGGGATGTGTAATGACTACGGCAACCACATCCCCTACTCGGACTACCTCGCGGCCTTCAGCCAGACGCGCATCCCGGTGAAGTGGCCGAACGCGGCCCCAAACCTCGAACCACGAGACGACATCTGGCCGACCGACCGTGCCCCGGTAATCCGGCGGATGGAGGACAACACCAATGAGTTCGCCGAACTCCGGTGGGGCTTTCCTCCTGGGCGACCGAAGGCCGGCCCGGTCATCAATTTCCGATCCGAGGGGCGGCGCTTCCCGGTCGGCCGCTGTTTGGTGCCGGCATCGTTTTTCTACGAGTTCACCGGCACGAAGTCGCCGAAGTCGAAATGGAAATTCACCAAGGCCGGCGAAGACTGGTTCTGCTTTGCGGGCCTATGGCGTCCGATGCCGCAAGGCGGCGAGGCGTTCACGCTGCTGACGACTGAGCCGGGGCCGGACGTAGCGCCGATCCACGACCGGCAGATGGTCATATTGGAACGGTCGAACTGGTCGGCATGGCTGGAGCAGGCCGGGAATGAGTCTGAACTGCTTCGTGCGTTGCCGGCGGGATCGCTGAAGGTCGAAGAGGTCCGCTAAGCCTCTTGGGAGGGAACCCGTGGCCGCAAACATCACGAACATCTTCGTCCTCCTGCTGGAGAACCGTTCGTTCGACCATATGCTCGGCTTCTCTGACATCTCGGGCAGGAATGCCGAGGACGGCAAGCCGACGGCCATCTACGGCCTGAACGACGAAACCAACAGCTATCGGGGACTAACCTACAAGGTGCTACCGGCTGCGGACGATACGATGCCAGTCGATCCCGGCCATGAGTTTCTTGATACGCTCGAACAACTCTGCGGGACCAATGTGGCCTACCCACCTGGGGGGCCTTATCCGCCAATCAACGTGTGGGTGAACGCTAGTTTCGACCGGACAAAAATTGCTCTTGAAAGCAAGATGGGACGATCGCTGAATCAATGCGAAAGCGGCGACAATATGCGGATGTGCGCTCTTGAGTTGGCTCAGAAGAAGACCGTTACTTTGATGGCGGAGGACAACCCGAAAAGCACGACGACGCTTATCGGCTGCTACTACTTTTATGAGAAATGAAGCGGCAGAAGCAGTTTGATCTCGGATCGCGACATCTGGCGAGCCGCCAATCTGCTGATCCGCGAGCACCGTGGCGATCCGGCGGGCCGATGGGATGCTGGATCGGGGCGACTGCGATGGGCAACTGGTCTGGCTTAGCATCAAGCGAGCGATCGTCGAGTTGCGAGATGTGCCTGCGCCCGTGAGCGGGTCGCCGTGAAGGCTCCAGGGACAGCAGTCGGAAAAATGATTAACCCGGTCCCGGCTTAATCCCTCGGTAATGTCACACAACGCATCTCGCCCTATAGCATCCCCAGGGTTTCAGATGCAGTTTAGGACGCGATCCATGCGGTGCGTTCTCGTGGACCTCACTAGCAGGTTAGAAAGTCTGCCTGCGATGCATCCGGACCGGCCCGCACTGGTCCGAATGATCCTCGGACTCCGGGCCGAACTTGCGGCCCGCCAGTCACGCCAAAGCAGTTCGACGCGTTCGTCACGCAGCGATTGCAGCGAGTAGTCACACGTCGCTATGCGGCAGCCGTCGCCTTCTTGGCGTCGAGCACCTGGAGCACCAGAAGGCGCAACTCTGGCTCCGTCATCTAGCGTAGAGTTAGGGGTTGAGAGCAAATTTTTGCTCGCGGGTGGCGTCCGCGCGTTGATACGGGGAACACTCACGGCGAGCCGCCAAGTGCTTTATTGAGCACCACGGCGAGCCGCACGCCCGCCCGGCTTAGCTGCAACCGAACATCTCTGACAGCCGCATCGGTATAGCTGGTATCGAGCACATAGATACCCCGTGTGCTCGGCTTGGATAGAAGCCCATAGGCGTCCTTGCGGGCGACGCCGAACGACTCCATCGCCCAATCCGCTACCGCTCCCTGAGACCATGCCTGCCGCTGCTCGTCTGAAATCCCTGCGGTCAACGTGGTGGCGATTTGTCTGGGGTCGTCCCCGAGGCGGCGGACCCATTCGGTGTCCCAGAAGTGATGCAGATTGCCGGGCCGGAATCCATCCGCGGTGACCCGCTTTCGATTTCCACCGGCATCATGATCATCGGCGGCGTGGAGGGGCTGATGGAGGTCGCCGACCAGATGGAGGACGAACTTCAGGGCTACCAATCGCTCTTCGGGATCGGTGCGAGGGTCCGCAAGCTCGGCGGCGAATTGCTCGATCTTATCGACCACACACGCTTGCGCTGGACCATTCGAGCCAACTGTTCCGGCTGGCAACGGCGGGTGCCCGAAGCAAGCTCGATCAAGGTTCGGATCGCCAAGTTCGATGTCCACGAAATGCCACAGGTGGGTTTGCTCGTAGTGTTGCCCCGATCCGCGTCGGTCGGTGTCCCGATACCGATCCGCCCAGGTGGCGGCGCTGGCGATGTCGTGCGGGGTCAGATTGTCAGGATCAGCGGCCAGCATCCCTGCGATCCTTTCACGCACGACAGGATCGAGAAATCGCTCGGCCACGAGGGCAATGATCTCGTGGCCCTCGTCTCCCCACGCGAAGGCGGGGCGGGGTGCGAGGGCGATGCAGAAGACTAATAGGCCGAAGCTGAATGCATAGACGGAGCGTCGAGTTCGGCGCAGGCTCGGCATTTGTTCAACCGTCCCGATTATGCTGGCACAGTCCCCCGGCAAGCCCATGCTACGCACACGAAGGAACGCGGGCCGTCTGGGCGGTCGCCGAGATACGCACGTCGCACGTGGTCCGTGAGCGTTGCACGGGTGGGTGATGACAAGCTGGCTACAAGCTGTCCCGGCGGTCCCTCACCTTTGGTGAACGGCGTCCAGTAGTCATCGAAGCAGGCAAACTCCATACGGATCAATAGGCTGGTCTGCTCAACCTCAAGGAGACCAAGCTCACGCCAAAGCGCCGCCATCTCGTTGGGCGCGGTCAGTGGCCTCAACAGATGCTTCCTCTCGACAGTTGGATCGAGCACGGCGGCGATATCAAAAATCAAACGGACGTGAGGCTGACCGCCAAAACTATCCCACACGGCAGCGGTCACGGTGCCTCGGGGGCGCACGACACGACGCATCTCGGCCACGGCTCGGGCCGCATCGGGGATGAATTGCAGCACCAGCATCGAGAAGGCCCGATCGAAGGAATTGTCCTCGAACGGCAGGACGCGGGCATCGGCTGACTGGAAACTGATCCGAGGATCGGTGTTGCGAGCACGCGCGAACTCCACAAAGGGTTCGGTCAAATCGATGCCCGTGACGCCCGCGACGTTGGCGATCTCTGGCAGCGTAAATGTCAAGCTACCGGTGCCGCAGCCGACATCGAGCACGCGGTCGCCATCCGAGAGGCCACCGAAACGGATTAGCAGCGGTGCAAGGCGGCGGCTCCACCGTCCCATAACTTGTTCATAGGCGTCGGCATTCTGGAAGCTGGCGGCTGCGGCAGTGTTGGTATCGGGCATCGCCGAACTCCCTGACAATCGATTTTCGGTGACATGTGGCCGCGTCTCAGGAAGCGTAGCACGTGGAGACGGTCGCCATTGATAATCGACCGAGGGCAAATTGTGGTTCCGGCCCACTCGTTATAGGACTGGCCCAGGAATGGCGATGGAATGCTCGATTAGCTCTCGGGTGATTATCTCATAGGCGTCGTCTAATGAATCGGTAAGGTGGAAAAGATCAACGTCCTCGGGGCTAATCGTCCCGTAACGAACCAACGCGTCGAAATTGATGATCTCGCTCCAAAATTTTTGACCGAACAGGATGATAGGAATGCGTTTTCGCATCTTTCGCGTCTGCACCAAGGTCAATATCTCGAACAACTCATCCAGTGTGCCGAATCCGCCCGGAAAGAGCACCACCGCCTTCGCCAAATAGATGAACCAGAATTTGCGCATGAAGAAATAATGAAAGTGGAGATGTAGTTCCCGGCTGATATAGGGATTATCAAATTCCTCGTTGGGTATCGAAATGGTAAGGCCAACATTATATCCCTTGGCCTCGGAAGCACCGCGATTGGCAGCTTCCATGATGCCAGGGCCGCCGCCGGTGCAGATGACAAACCGGCGATCTTCGTCGGCCAAATTTTTCGACCACTCCGTCAGCCGGTGCGCGAGTGTCCGCGCGGCCTCGTAATACTCGGACAACTCCAAGACGGTGCGGGCCGACTCCACAGCGATGCCGGTCTTTTCCGCTTCGACGACGGCAGCCAACGCGGCCTCCCGCGATTTAAGTCGCGCCGATCCCATGAAGACAATCGTGTCTTGGATGCGCTGACGCTGAAACCGCGACAAAGGCTCCAGATATTCCGCCAGGATGCGTAACGCGCGGGCGTCGCGACTTTCGATAAATCGGGGATTTAAATAGGCTTTGGGTTCAGCCACGTGTCTACCGATGCAGGGGACAGGTCGCCAGTCTGATCCAAGGCTCCCCAAATTACGCGTCAAGCGCCTTGCGTGATTACCATCGTTCTAATCGCGGCAAAATCGGTCGAGGTTGGCGGTAAGATATTGGAGGCCCAAGGCTGACGCGAGCGATCTTGGTCTCAAATTTTGTTTTCGGGAGGCTCCCTACCACCCTTATCAGATTCGTGCAGGTTGAGGGGGGGTCTCTCTTGAGCAGCGGGGACCCGGCGAGCCTCGTCCGGGCTACGGGTTGATGGAGAGTTCTCCAAAGGGGACCCATTTTCGACGCGACCACCCCCGGTTTATGGGAGAGGCGACGCAGGCACGGGTTGGTTGACTCCTGCTAATCGTCGAAGTAGTCCTGAAATTGCAAATGGGCCGAGCCGAACAAACACAAATTGGTTCAGCACCGCCGGACTTCTGAGAGGTCGCCAACGCATATCTCCGCAACTACCCAACTTCCGCTCCACGTCATCGGCTCTGACGCTCGGGTTCTCAGAGGGGGGCATTATGGGGGAGAGGGATGTTCCTATCATCCGACCGAAAAGGACGTGGGGCAAAGACCAGTGGGAGCACTACAATCGGATGCCGTGGGTGGCGCGCAGACTTGCCGATTTGATGGTGCTTGTTCCAAGATTTAGCGGTTGGGTATTGCGCCCGGTGTTGAGGCTGGATGAAAAACCGTCGAAGCGCATTCATCGCACGGGGCGGCGTGACATGAGCAATGAGCCGGGGTCAAAGGCTAAAAGGACGGGCACCATTTAGGCTGTCATTCAATGCTCGACAGTTCGGGTGCCGAATATTCTGTCCCAAAAGCCCACCGTTACTCCAAAATCGCACCGGGGATCGTGATGGTGGCGATTGTGCCGTGTGCGTGCGGAATTCAGATATCGACCAGCGTATCTCCCATGATGAATCTGATGATGAACGAATATATAGATCAAATAACCAATCGAAAGGCCAAGCTGTAGAATTGCCATAACTGGCATACTGAGTGATAAACTCAAACAAATTCCCACTAGATAAAGGGTGCTGGTTATCAAAGATGACACGCCGATATAACCGGCGGGATCAATATGATGAAGGTGATGCTCGTGAACAAATATGAACCAGTGGAAACCCCAACGATGGAACAGATATTCGAATAAAAACCACGCCGCCAGACCTAATGTAAACCATACCAAATATCGTAATGACATATCTGTTGTAATCATGATTGGAATCGTTAGAATAATCATCACTGGAAAGGCCAAGAAGTCGAAATAATACGACCAGAAATGGGATTCTGAGGTTTTCATTTGCATCTCCCATCCCTATTCCCACCCGCTTAGCGCGTCGGTTGTGGTCAGTCTGAAATCTCGGCATCTTGACATCGGGTTGGATGCTGCCGGTTCCCGCGCCATATTACCAGCATGGCCGCCCGTGATAGATGGACATCCAATCTGATCTGCCCCACCTGTGGGCGGGAAGGAACAGCCCAGATTTCCGAGGCAGACCATCCGTGGGTTCGCGACCTTGACCGCACAATAGATAGCTGGTCGCTAGGGTTCCTCGGCGATAACAGCCATCTCTTCCCTTGCGACCTTCAAGCGGATGGTACCTTCGTAGGAAAGGGGTGGGGTCCTTTGTCGAGGGCGGGCGGAACCAAAAAGGATGGTTGCGGAGCGGCGTGATACCCTATGGAGATCCTAATCCGCCGCCCAAAGTTGACCGGGTATGGTAGGTTTTCGGGCTGAATGGGGGGATGCGCAATGCCCGATGAACCGCCAACTGCACCGGCCAATCGAGAACTCGCCGTAAAGATCGTCAGCGCCTATCTGCGACGCAATCCACTCGCAGCCGACCAGCTTCGATCCCTGATCTCGACCGTCCATCAGGCCCTCAGTGGCCTTGGTGAACCGGCACTAGAACCTATCGTAGAGCGAACTCCCGCGGTTTCGATCCGCCGGTCCATCACCCCGAATTTCGTCGTTTGCATGGATTGCGGCTGGAAAGGACAAATGCTTCGCCGCCATCTGACGACGGCACATGGGCTGACCGTCGAGCAGTATCGAGCGCGTTGGAATCTGCCGAGCGATCACGCCATGACAGCGCCCGCTTATAGCGAGCGCCGATCGACGATGGCGAAGCAGCTAGGTTTGGGTCGCGGTGGTCGAGCGGCATCCACCGAAACGATGGCGATGTCGGAAACGGAAACCAAGACAGCGCCGCAGCCGAAGCGGCGGGGACGACCGAGATCAGCAGCGGCCACGGCGACCTAACCAGGGGTGGCAGATCGGCCCTCTGGGATTTCGGCTGCCAGAGCGCGATAAACGCTCGCCCGGCCAATTTCTAGCCGACGAGCGATCTCGGTCGGGCGGATTCCGGCAGCTTTCAGCGTCTTGATCTCGGCAGCTTTGGCACGGGCGGTAGGCGCTCGCCCTTTGTACTTTCCCTCGCCCTTCGCTTTGGCGATCCCTTCACGCTGGCGTTCGAGCATCAGTTCACGCTCGAAGCAGGCGATCGCGCCGATAATCGTGAACGTCAACATTCCGGTCGCCGTGCTCGTGTCGGCTCCCAAATTCAGGATGTGTAGGTTCGCCCCCTTGGCTTTGACCCGATCGAGAATTTCGAGAAGGTGCTGTGTCGAGCGGGCAAGCCGGTCGAGCTTCGTAACGAGCAGGATGTCGCCTTCGCGGATGAAGTCGAGCGTCGCTTCAAGCTGAGGTCGCTTGCCAACCGCGGAAACCTGCTCGCTGAAGATCTTCTCGCATCCGGTAGCGGTTAAGTCCCGGATTTGGGCATCGAAGCCCGCCTGCTGATCAAAAGTGGAGGTTCGCGCATAGCCAACCTTCAAATCCGTCTCCTGTCTCAGTTGAACCCAAGACATTGTGGACGAACTGTCTCAAAATGTCAGTGAATATCCCTGTGAGACACATAGGACGACCTCCGGTATTTGCTCAGTAGGGCGTGCCCATGTGAGACAAGTCCAGGTGAAGCGCCTACGCGGGGGCATCCCGCGATTTTCAGCGCCCGTACCCGGCGGTATGCATAAGCTCGGCCGGATGGTTACGCCGAGAACGCGACCCCCCTGATTTTTGATGGGCAGGTCTCGGTCATATCGAGGAGAACGACCCTACCCGGTGAGCCCCGTCATTTCGGCATCGTGCGCGCAAACCGGCAATGCAGGGCTCGTCCGGCACCACGTATGCCACCCGAGGTCTTCCAAATTGCGTCTGAAGGCCATTGTCGCAATGAACCAGAGGGAACCCAATGCGGCCATTGACAGCAGCTTGACCAGATCGGGGACTATCCGTGTGCGGCTACCTCGATCCAACAAATCCCATCAAGGAACTCTACCTCGACGCACCCGTCCCGCATCGTCTCCCGAAGTTTGCCAGCGTGGTCGAAACGGAGAGAAAATATATCCGGCATGCAATTGCCATATTCAGCACAGACCCAACCAACGCCGCTGTCGTCATCATCAATTTCCCAATAAACATGATAAACATTCCGAGATTCGTTGTTAGTGTTCTCGCTCATAAACCATCCTCAATGCTTTAAATTGCGTACGTCTTCCTGAATTATATCGAATGGTCTTGTGATCAAGGTCTCTATAGAGAAATATTATTGGGGTATTTTGGACATGGCCCTATATAGATGTACGAGGTCTTTGTGATCTGAGAGGATTTGTTGATGAAAGAGACGATTGAGTTGAACGGTCAGATTTTTGACTCTGGTGCAGTATTGCAAGAACGCTTTGGGATACGTGCAGTCACGGTCTGGCGGTGGACGGAAAGGGGCCTGCTCCCGGCACCGACCCGCATTGGCAGGACTAACTTTTACCGGCGCGACCAAGTGGAGGAAACGATGAGCCTCGGCGAACAAAACGTCGCTGATCAAAAGAACCTCAATGTACTTTAAGGCAACCAATCGAATTACGGTCGAATAATGATATGAATACCTCAACGATATCCAATCACAAAGACGATAGTGTCAATGGAGACAAATGCCGGACTATCAAAGAAATCAGGGATAAGAACGGCTGCTCGTACGCTACGTTGGTTGATATACTTTTCGGGTATTTGTTGACTGATGTGACGCTTTGGTATGCCTGTGCCGAGAGGTTATCGGCATCTAATCTCATGCGGAACCGCCAGAAAATCATCTGCTTCATTAACGACTATGCGCGCAACACCGGGACAGTGCCGACCATGGAGGAAATCTGGAACGCCACCGGGACCACCTGCTATGATTTTGATTTTGATGACGCGAGAACCTATGGGGAAGAGATGTTCCTTGAGTGGAACGCCGCGAGAATTGATGAATTGTTTGAGCTTTGGGATGACGAAACCCGGCTATTTGGTGAGCCACCGACCTCTAGCAAACTCAAGATCGGTTCGGACGCCGAGGTCGCCAGCGAGGTGGTCAAGGAATTGTCAGCGGATTACGGCGAACTCGTCCATGCAGATGGCAGGTTCTGGTACTACGCTGACACCGCATGGACGGACCTCGACGATGGCCTGATCCAGCGGCGCGTCCTCGTTCAAGATGGCCGACCGTACGGGGAGAAAGGCCGGATCAGGCTTAGTAAGACCAAGATTGAATCGATCACCGACATCATGACGATCATGCAGGCTCAACCGGATTTCTTCCGCAACGGGATGGCTGGCATCAACTGCGCCAGCGGCTTCATCCGCTTCGCGGAAGGCATCCCGGTGCTTGAACCGCATGACCGGCAACAGCGATCCCGCCATACGCTTTCCGCGTCCTGGAGCGGCTCCACAGAGATGGATCAGGGGTCGTTGTTCGCCACTTTTTTGGAACGATCATTCCGCGATGACACAGAGGCCGTCGACAAGATCGCATTGCTCCAGGAATTGGCCGGATCGGCTATCGCGGGACTCGGGACAAAACTTGCCCAGCCGAAGGCGATCATCCTGCACGGCCGGAAGGCCAACAATGGCAAGTCCACATACCTTGAAATGATTACCGGGGTACTGCCCCCGTCTGCGGTCTCCGCCATCAAGGCCGGCGATTTTTCCGAGCCGCGCTATCGGGTAAAGCTGGCAGGCAAATTCTTGAACACATCGGACGAATTGTCATCGGCTGACGCAATAGCATCCGACCTGTTCAAGGCGATCATCACGGGCGATCCCATTGCTGCACATGATGTGTATCGATCAGCCGTCGAATTCCGTCCGATGGCGCAACACGTTTTCGCCACGAACCGGCTACCCGGTTTTATTGGGGGGCTCGATAAGGGAGTTCGGCGTCGGCTTCTCGTTTTGGAATTCGAGCGCCCAATCCCCGAACGCGAGCAAATCGCCAACATCGGCGAACGAGTCCTCGCGGAAGAAAGCGACCTGCTGCTCGCGTGGGCCGTCGAGGGTGCAGCACGTTTGATCCGCCAAGGCCATTTCACTCAGCCGAAATCAAGCGAAGCTGCTTTGGAGAAATGGACCCGCGACACTGACCCTGTTCGTGGTTGGATAGCCCTGCGGGTTGAGCCGGGGGACTATAACGATGGGTCAGAATATGACGGATACACACGCCCGGTACTCTATCAGTTGTTCAAAGAGTGGGCCGAAGAGAACGGTTATCGAAAAGATCGATTGCCCGGCTTGCCCGAATTCATGGACCGATTGGCGGAGGATTTTCCCGAGGTTCTGAAACGTCGTAAGGACTCTCGGCGCATTCACGGGATCACGGTCTTGTTGGCAGATCGCAAACCGGGCGACGCAGGCAACGGCTCCGTTGGGGACGCGACATTTCCGGAAGGCCGATCATTATACGATCAGCTAACCGATTTTGAGACACTCGGGGATCACGTCGTTAGCGCCATCAGCGAGATGGTTCATTGAACACGCGAGGGGTGACAGCTTGGGTGACACCCCAGAGACACCTATTTGAGAGCCGCGACGGTCCAAACCCCTAGTAAAACCGCAGCAGAACGAGACGGCTGACAGGGGTGACAGTTTTTCGGGAAACATTTCTGAATATAGCGTCCTTACTATTGGTGCACCTACCTATTTTATTTACTGATCATTATCAAAATGTTTGAGACGAAGGTGTCACCAAGGGCAAAGAACTTTGTAAACTCCATGGAAATGCTGATCTTTTCGGGTGACGCCTGCCTGTCATTTTGCCGTCACGAGGCGTCGCCAGAGTGTCATCGGGTTCCCTTGTCGCCCCGCTGTGGGGTCGGTGGGCTGATCTGTGAGATCAGGCTTATCGTCTCGAAGGCTGGTCGAGCGACCGGCTGGCCGTGCAACGGCTCATCCTGGCTGGTGGGGAAGTCGGCCGTTTCCACGATCCTGGTCGGCCGCATCTACACCCCGAGGATGTGGACATCGCGCTCGACATCGACCGCTATGATTTCGCTATCAGGGTCGAATACGAGGCTGGCCGACCAGTTGCCCGGATCGAGAAGCCAGCTTGAACGGCCGAGGCTGCCGAGCCGGCCTCATCAGTAAGGAAACCGTCCCATGACCCTACATATCGCCCATCTGGAGCCCTTGCCCCAATCTTGGCCGGCGTGCTGATCTTGTTCGTCCCGCGCATCCTCAACTATGTCGTCGCGGCCTATCTGATCCTGGTCGGAATTCTTGGGCTCGGGCTGATCCGCTGAGCCTTTACGGCGACGCCACCTTCCAGACGGCGATGGTTTCGTCGTTCTCCGCCAATCCCGCCGCATGAGGTGATCGAGGGACATCCTTCTCACGTAGAGGTCGGTGCCGATAAGCGTATCATGTGGCCCAAGACAGGGCGCGACGGAGCACCAGATGACCGCGACGCTCAACGACGAAATGGCCGACCTTCGGCGCGCTTGCGCCGAGTTGCAGCGGCGTCTCGATGAGGCGCTCGCCCGTGAGTCCGCGACCGCTGAGGTGCTCGGGGTCATCAATGCGTCACCCGGCGATCTCGCGCCAGTGTTCGACGCAATTCTCGAAAAGGCGATGGCGCTATGCAGTGCCGCCACCGGGGTGATGACGGTAAGAGATGGGGAGCAATTTCGGACAATCGCTGCGCGAGGCGTCCCTACCGCCTTCGTAGAGTTCAGAAAACAGAACCCGGTGCCGCCTGGGGCGAGTGGTATCGCCGGTCGAATTAGAAGCGGAGAGCCGTTCGTCCACATCGTCGATTTGAAGGACGACGATCTTTACCGCAGCGGCCAACCCCAACGACGCGCGATGGTCGATCTTGCCGGAGCCCGCACATGGCTGGCAGTAGGTCTAAAGAAAGATGAGGACGTACTCGGGGCAGTCGACATTTTTCGCCGCGAAGTCCGGCCGTTTTCCGACAAGGAGATCGCGCTGGTTCAGAACTTCGCGGCGCAGGCCGTCATCGCCATAGAAAATGCGCGGCTGATTACCGAGACCCGAGAGGCACTGGAGCAGCAGACTGCGACCAGCGATGTGCTCAAGGTTATCAGCCGCTCGACCTTCGATCTCCAGCCGGTGCTGGACACACTGCTCGACGCCGCCTCGCACCTTTGCGGCAGTGCCGAGGGGGCGCTAGCACTATGGGAAGATGAAGCGTTTCGGACCTTTTCGACGGTTGGGCTCACGCCCGAGTTTGATGCAGCTCTGCGAGCACGAACATTTCCTCCTGGCCGCGACACCACCGCCGGGCGGGTCGCGCTCGAAGGCGGGGTCGTCCATATCGCCGACGTCACGATCGAGCCCGACTACGCGCTGCCCGAGGCGCATACTCTCGGTCAGATCCGGACAACGCTCGGCGTACCGCTGCTGAGGCAAGGTGAGACGATCGGCGTCATCGTCCTCATGCATAGGCGGGTCGCGCCGTTCACCGAGCGACAGATCGCGCTGGTCCAGACGTTCGCGGACCAGGCCGTTATCGCCATCGAAAACACGCGGCTCATTACCGAGACCCGCGAGGCGCTCGACCAGCAGACCGCGACGGCCGAGGTGCTGGAGGTCATCAATTCGTCGCCCGGCGACCTCGCCCCGGTTTTTGATGCGATGCTTGAAAAGGCGATCCGGCTCTGCGAGGCGGCGTTTGGTGGCCTGTGGACCTTCGATGACGACCGATATGTTTCGCGCGCGCTATACGGCGTACCGGCTCCTTACGCGGAGTTTCTGTCCAAGACGACGCTCATGCCCGGTCCAGGGTCCGCGCCGCACCGCTTTCTTCATGGCGAGCGGTCGGTCCTTCAGAACATCGACCTAGCGGCCGAAGAGCTTTATCGGATCGGCGACCCGCAGCGGCTTGCGCTCGTCGATCTCGGCGGCGCGCGCACCGCGATGCAGGTGCCGCTGTGCAACGATGATGCCGTCCTGGGCGTAATCACGATCTACCGGCAGGAGGTGCGGCCGTTTTCCGACAAGCAGATTGCCCTCCTGCAGAACTTCGCCGCGCAAGCAGTGATCGCAATTGAGAATGCTCGGCTTATCACCGAGACGCGCGAGGCGCTCGACCAGCAGACCGCGACCGCCGAGGTGCTGGGGGTCATCAACGCCTCACCCGGCGATCTGGCTCCGGTGTTCGACGCGATCCTCGAAAAAGCGCATAGCCTCTGCGGCGTTGCACACGGAAGCCTTCAGCTTTACGACGGGGAGGCCTTTCGGGCAGTGGCGCTGCACGGCCATTTGGAGGCAGTGGCCGATGAACTGCGGCGACCTCGGCGACCGCTTCCGAATTCTGGCCTCCAACCGTTGCTCGACGGGCACCCATTCGCGCAAGTCGACGACGTTGCCGCGATCAACTTGCCGGGTGCTGGGACCCTCGCCAAGCGAGCGGGCATGCGGACGGTGCTGTATGTCGCGTTGCGCAAGGAGACGACCCTGCTGGGGTTCATCGCCGCTGGACGCGACGAGGTAAGGCGGTTTTCGGACAAGGAGATCGCGCTCCTTCAAAGTTTCGCTGCGCAGGCGGTGATCGCGATGGAGAATGCCCGCCTCATTACCGAGACGCGCGAGGCGCTCGACCAGCAAACCGCAACGGCTGAGGTATTAGGGGTCATCAACTCGTCGCCCGGTGACCTCGCGCCGGTATTCGATGCGATGCTTGAAAAGGCGATGCGGCTCTGCGAGGCAGCGTTTGGCGGGCTATGGACATTTGAGGGTGATCGTTATGTCTCTGTCGCGTTGCGAAACGTCCCGCG
>Ga0182024_10011398_pt1 | contig 17869 bp, 15 predicted proteins | sample P32metaG_FD_120480 | JGI IMG/M metagenome (GOLD analysis project Ga0182024, IMG submission 120480) | Permafrost microbial communities from Stordalen Mire, Sweden - P3-2 metaG (Illumina Assembly) | ecosystem: Environmental > Terrestrial > Soil > Wetlands > Permafrost | place: Sweden: Stordalen... | reverse complement strand
TACGCAGCTTCGCCAGACGAATACACGCCGCGCGGCCTTTACGCCTGGACGGCCACCTGGCTGGTGCGTTTTCGCGATGTCTATCTCGTGCCCTGGAATATCGGCAGCGATCGCGTCGAGATCGGCGACGTCTCCCCCGCGGCGTTTGACTCGCCCTCGGAGCGCGCCCGAGTGGCGGCGCTGCTCGACCAATACGACGTTAGGCAGCGCATCACTCCGGAGGTCGACGCGGGATTCGCCGCGCTCGCTCGTGAACGCACCGCTCGCGACCCGCTGCGAACCTACCTCGTCGTGCCGCTGGGGCGCGTCGCGACGCTCTGGTTCACACCGCGCACGGAGTTGCTTCCTGTTTCCGGCCATCTTTGGCCCATCGGGCAACAATGGCGCGAGGACCCGCCCGGTTTCAGCCTGACGGTGTTTCTGGGCGCGCTGAATTTCTTCTACGTAGGTCTGGCCATCGCTGGTTTGTGGCGAGCGCACCTTCAACGCGACACGCTGGGTCCAGGCGTACGCACCGCTGTCATGCTGCTGGTCGTGTGGATTGTGGTGCGGACCGCTTTCCTAACGCAGGTGGAAACTCCGGAACCTCGGTATGTGCTGGAGTGTTTCCCCGCGCTGCTGGCTTTGGGCGCTCTGGTTTGGCTGCCGCGCCCTACTCCGCGCTAGTCCCCACTACTCCACGCCACTGCGGCGGCGCTACTCGAGCGCGTCCGGCGGTTCCGGGTGAATCGTGACGCGCGCGATTTGCGGGAAGCGCTCCCTGATGCGATCTTCCAGCGTGGCCGTGGCGTCGTGAATGTCGGTGATCAGCAGGTTCCCATCCATCGTGCAATGGCAAGAGACCAGGATTTTGTGCTCGACGAGGCGCACGTGGACGTTGTGGCAGTCGGTCAGTTCGTGAAATTCCGCCTGCAGGCTGTTGACGAATTCCTCGACGTCCCGCGCCAGGTCATTCATTTCACCCGCGCTGTGATCGGCCGTGGCAATGTGCGTTCCCAGCGGTTCGATGTGAATGTTCACGTTCGCGCCCGTCGCACCCGAAGCGCCTCCCAGCGACGGCAGCCGGCGAATCTCTTCCTCGAGGCCGCTGGCGCGGCGATGCGCCTCGCGCAAGCTGAGATGCTCGTCCACTTCCAAATGCAGCTCGATGAATAGCCGCCCGTCGAGCTGATAGGCGGAAAGCTCATGGATGGCCAAGCCCTGGCGCTGGGCTGCCGCGCGGATAGCGTCAAAAAGGTGCTCGCCCACCTGGGCTCGCGGTTCCATGTGCACCATCACGTCAGCCGGCAGGATTTCGCCGACGCGGCGCTCGACGGCGTCGCTGATCGCGTGGACCTGCTCGAAGCTCGCGGTTCGCGGGACGCTGATCGTGACGTCCACGAAATGGCGGTTGCCGGCGCGCCGCACGCGGACTCGCTCGGCCGAAAGCACGCCTTCCAGCTCTTGCACGGCGCCCGCGACGCGCTCCTGCAAGCCCTGGGGCGCAGTGTCCAGCAGGGCGTCCACGGTGCGTTTGCCGAGCCGTGTACCCACCCAGATGATCACGGCGGCCACGCCCAACGCGGCCAGCGGATCGGCGTAGCGCAGCCAAGTGAGCCCCGTGCGCTCGCCCAGCCACACGGTGCCAATGCCCAGCATGACCACCAGCGTGCTCCACACATCGGTGGAAAAGTGCAATGCGTCGGCTTCGAGCGCCTCGCTGGCATACCGCCGCGCCGCGCGTCCGAGGGCCCGCGAACGAACGATGTCGATTCCCAAGGCCACGCCAAGAATAACGATCGCCAGCAGGCTCGGTCGCACCGGGACTTCGCGGAAAAATAGGCGCTGCAACGCCTCGAAGATGATGTACAGAGCGGTGAGCAGCAGCAGGCCAGTTTCAACAAATGCCGAAAAATTCTCAACCTTGCCGTGCCCGTAGGGATGATCGGCATCAGCGGGCCGGTCGGAAACGCGGACAGACAAATAGGTGACGATGGCGGCAATCAGGTCCAGGCTAGAATGCAGCGCCTCGGAAAGCACTCCCAGGCTGCCGGTGGCGACCGTCAGAAAAATCTTGAGCGATACCAGCACCACGGCCGAGCCGACCGAGGCAAGCGCCGCCACCTGCTTCACCGAGCTGGGACTTGATTCGGAGATGACTGTTCTCTTGGCAGGGAAATCGCCACTTCACTGCCGGCAATGACCCTGGCGGAAAGTATACGATGGGCGCGAGCCAGAAGCCTCATGGCTGCGCCGCGAGGCTTCGGCGGCGAGCAGGCTAGACTGCCGCAGACTATTGCGCTATTGCAGAGGGGGCGCGGGCACCAGCGGCAAGCGGCGAGGCTCACCATGCGGGCCGTGCACCTCGACTTCTTCGAACAACAAGGACGGAGCGATGATGTCGCTGGGCACACCGTCTTCCGATGAACCGAAGGCTCCTAGCGCCGTGCCGGCGATTTCCGCGTCCTGGCTCTGCGCGTAGGCGAAGACGGCGGGATCGTTGCCGATGCCCATCAGATTGCGGAGCGTCCGTATGGTGAGGCCGGAAAGCAGCGCGCCGCGCACCAGTTCCTCTTTTCCGTCGTCCACGTTGACCCGATAGGCCAGCAGCGGCAAACGGTCGCCATCCGCCGCCCCACCGGCCAGCAACCCGAGCCAGTCGGAAAGTTCGTCCTGCGTCGAACTAGCCACCACAGGATTATCCATCGTTCGAATCACCAAGCCCCACTTCTGGCCATTTTGCTTGCAGGCGTCGAGGAACTTCTTGCGCAGGTCAGCCGGCGATTGCCCATCGCTGGCCGTGAAAAAAAGATTGCTCATCATCGGCCGCGCGTCCGCCAGAAACATCGAGCGGCCGTGGCCATTCGATTCGGTAAACTCCGGCCCCGGCCGGCGCGACATCAGCAGTTGGCGCAGCATCCCGTTTTCCGCCAGCGCCACTTTTTGCGCCTGCACGCCCTCTTGATCGACGCTGTAGGAACCGATGAGTTTTTGTCCCTGGAAGTCCTGCGCCGTCGGATCGTCCAACAGGCTTACTCCCGCGGGCAATACACGCTGGCCGCTGCGGTTCATCCAGTCGCTCCGTCCGCCAAGCGATTCCATGGCTTGCTCGAATCGAGAATTCGTGGAGAGAGGCGGACGCTGACCGCCCACCGAAGGCCCCAGCAATTGCGCGAGCAGCGAGCCCGCGGCTTTCGCTTCAAATAGCACCGGGCCATCGTAGTCCTGCACGGGAGAAGCGGCGCGCAACGCGACCAAATCGCTACCGGCCTGGTCGAGTTGCTGCCCGATGGCATCGGCCGTGGGTAGATCGCTCGGGCGATTCGCGTACGCCGTCACGTAATTGTGGACCGGCGTGCCGTCATTAGTTTCCGCTCCGAGGCTGGCCTCAATCGACGCAAAGACGCGACCGGTGCGAATCTGCGTACCTTCGGTCGTGACCAGGTACGTGGTCGCATAGACGATGCGGTAGGTAACCCGCGAATTGTAAATCTCCGGATACTTCTTCAGCACGGCGGAGACGGCCTTAGCCTCGGCCTCCCAGTTGCGCGACGTCCAATCCGGTTCCAGATGCGGCTGCACGATCACTGTCGGCGGCTCTTGAGAAAAATCGTCGATCGTCGGCGCATTCGCCAGGCTGCGCAAAAATGCGCGCTTTTGCGAGATGGAATCCAGCGCTTCCTTGTACGCCTGATCGGTGGCCAGCCAGAGGTCCTGGCGCAGCGAATCATAGTCGCGATCGATGCCCACCGAGCCCGTCGAGCCGCCCAAAAATCCGCGGAAGCCCTGGCCCGCAATGAAGTTTGAATTGTCCAGTTTGTAGTCCCCGACGCGAACGTCCACGCTCATGAAGCGGTTTCGGGTTGTCGTGCTGCCGATCAGCGAGCCAAATTGCGCCACAATCGTGCGCTGGTCCAAGTCCAGCAAGCGGTACTGGATGTAGTAGGGTTTTTCCTGGCCCGGCAACATCAGCCGCGTCCTGGAACGCTCCACTTCGTCGTGCAGCGCAGCCAGCGTTTTGTCCGCGTCTCCCGCGGGAACCGGCGCGACCCCCTGCGCGCCCCGCACGCCCTGCGGATTTGCTGCCGCCGGGCGCGCCGGCGTCACGTCATTCGCTTTGCCAGCCGCTCCAGCCAGCACGATCGCCGCCAGCGCCGCCAGAATGGAACGTGTGCCAATTCCCATTGCGCGGCTCATCGGCTGCTCACCGTAACCGTGTCATGCGCCGGCGGCGGCAAAATCGGCGGCCGGTCGGTCGAACTCTCTTTCTTCTGCACTTCCATTTCCGTCATCAGGATGGCCGGAGCGGATGCTGACACCGGCACCGAACCCGATTCCGCGCCGCAGAAGCCGTTGAAGGTCTCCGTTGTATCGCCGGTCGCGATGATTTTGGTGAGCGACACCAGCGGCGTGCCCACGATGTCCACCCCGCGCACCAGCAGGTCTGGACGCCCATCGGGGAAAACCTCGTAGACGACCAGCGGCTCGACCTGGAAGGCCTGCGGCTGGCTGCGTCCGGTAAGCGTAAAGCCGCCGGCTATATCGTCGATGAGCAGGCCGAAGGGCTTGCCCTGTTTGCGCGTTTCCTCGATGAGCATCTTGCGCAACTCAGCGTTGCTCACCTGATGGCTGCTCTCGACGATCAAATTCCCTTGCCGCGATACCGGCGCCAGGCCCACCTGCCTTCGTCCGTGCCCATTCGATTGCAAAAACCCCAGGATCGGCTGGCGCGACATCTCGAAGTTTTTCAGCACGCCGTGATCGACCAGCGTCACGCGCTGCGCCGCCACGCCCTCGTCGTCATACGGATAGTAGCCAAGCAGCACTTCGTTACCGAGCTTGGCCGACGTCGGGTCATCCACGATGGAAAGAAAATTCGGCAGGATCGGCTGGCCCACTTTGCGCGCGAACGTCTGCCCCTCGTTGATGTCCTTCTGCCGGAAACCCTCGTCGCGATGGCCGAACACTTCGTGAAAAAACACAGCCGCGGCGCGCCCGGTCAGCATGGCCGGTCCGGCAAAGGGCTCAACCAGCGGAGCCTTCACCAGCCCTTCCAGCTCCTTCTGCAGCACGGCGCACTGCGCCAGCACGGCCTTGTCGTCCGGAGTCGCCGCTGGATCGGTCCAATCAAAGTTGTAATACCGGTTGATGTCCATCCCATCGGAAGCCTTGCCCTGGATGTACAGCTCCAGCCGGTAGCGCACTTGCCCAAATTGCAGCTTGGTTCCCTCGCTGGTCACCTGATACTGGTTGTCCGCTTGCGCCGTGAACGTCACGATCGAATTCAGAATGTCCGGCGACTGATGGAAAAACTTCGTGTACAGCCGGGCCTTCTCTTCCCACGGCTTGCGGTCCAGGGTGAACGACGCGTGCTGACCAAAAAACACATTGGGCTTTTCCTGCGAAAAATCGGGAGCGCGTTGTTCGGCGGTTTGCACCGCGACGTCCTTGCTGGTGCCCACCTTGACGAACGCTTCCGCCGCCGCGCGGTATTGCTCGTCGGTCTCTCGCCACATGGCCCGCCGCAGCACGCCGGCATCATCTTCGATCGGCACCGATTCCCCGTAGCTCCCCCGTTGTTCCTGACCGCCGGATCCCGTCGAGTGCGTATTGTCGAGGTCGAAGCCGCCGACGCGCACCTCCGATTCGAGCCAGCGATTGTGGGACTGCTGGCTGTTGAGCAGCGCCCCGTTTGAGCCCACCACTTCCGCATGATCGCTATCGGTCAGCGTATAGCCCAAGTAATACGCGGCTGGATCGGCCTTGCCGAGGATGCCCATCTCGCGGTCGATCTCGCCTTGCATCACCGCGATCATGGGCGATGCTGCCGCCTGCGCCGCTTGCGGCGCTGGCGCGGCCGGCTTCACGGGCCGAGCCGCAGCAACCGGTGTCGCGGGTTGCCCCGCGGCGGCCGATGCAGAGGCCGCAAAATACAAAGCGCCAGCAAGTACAACGCCGGAAAGTCGAACGAAAGATAGGATTCTCAAGTGGTTTCACTCCCTAAAGGCTAAACGTAGGGGCCGCAAAACATGCAGTTTACGCCAACGCGACCCGAAAGCAAGCTTTGGATGACCATCGATTTCGGGACGGCCGGTTTTCGCTTACTCGCATACAACCACAGATGCGGTCTTCTGACGGGGGGTTGCGATGCTGTTGCAAATGGGAGGCCTTTTAATCAGGGCGAGCGCGCCGCGCGGCGGTGAATCCTGTCCCTTCGGACAGGTTCCTGCTCGACACCTTTGCCCGCGCCATCCATAGCGCGGGCCGTCGGTCGGCGCTAGCCTGATCTTGAGGCGCAATGCGTGCGGCGAACCACGAGCCGCCGTCCAGCTCGTTTCCCTTCCAAGTGACCCACCTCGCAAAAATCGCCGTGGCAGAGTGCCCGCGGGCAATCGCGGGCGTGGAATCTCCTGATCGTGCGCAGGAGCAGGACCAGCCGCTCCGAAAAACTCGCAACTGGAGCTCGCCGCAGAGCTGGAGCTTGCCGCGCCTGTGTGCCCTCGTATTTGGCGCCAGCTTTATCGCATTCGCCTGTTTCATGAGCCTTGTCCTACTCCTCATGGTGCTTGACGGCCGGCTCAACGATCTAACCGTGGGCAACGCTGGCGAGAACGTGCGCGTGGCCCGATCTCTGGCAGCCACTGGAGCTTTCGCGGATCCTTTCGTCGTCCAACGCACCGGACCGACGGCCCACGTCGCGCCCGTCTACCCCTTCCTATTTTCGCTGGTTCTGCGCGCCTTGGGCACCGGCCACGCGGCCTTGTTGGTCTTATGGGCTTGCAACGTCGCGTTCCTGGCGCTGCAAATGGCCCTGCTGCCGCTGCTCTCATCTCGCCTCGGACTCGGCGCGCTTCCGGGCCTCCTCGCCGCGGGACTCGGCTGCATTTCTCTGCATGGCGAAATGTACTCTGGCTGGGAATGCTTTCTCACAGGCGCCTTGCTGATGCTGGCCTGCCTGCTCACGGATGACCTCGCTTTGTGGCGTCGCTGGAGCGGAGCCGCGCTGCTCGGCGTGCTGTGGGGAATCCTGATTTTGACCAACCCCGTCACTCTGCTGCTCTTGGCCGCGTGGCCCGTCGTAAAGATCCTGGCACAGCCCCGCTCGGCTCGCCCGGCGCTGGCGGCCCGCTTTGCCCTGATGGTCGCTGCAGCGTTGTTTATCTTGGCGCCGTGGATCGCGCGCAACTACGCCCGCTTTGGCGCCTTCGTTTTTGTGCGCGATAACCTCGGCCTCGAACTCTACACCGGCAACAATCCCTGCGCCCGGCCGACCATGCAAGAACAGATCGACTCTGGTTGCCACGCGCAAACGCATCCCAATCCAACAGCCGCGATCGCCGCTCAACTCGTCGCGCAGGGGGAAGTCCGCTTCAACCGGGCCAAACTTCGCTTGGCGCTGCAGTGGATCCGTGCAAATCGCTCTCAATTCATCATTCTAACGGCCAGGCGCATCCGCCAGTTTTGGCTGCCGGACCTGGACAGTCCTTGGGAGCAGATTCCGGCCTGGGGCATCACGTTCGCGGCACTGATTGGCTTCTATGCGACGGCTCGGAAAAATCGGAAGTGCGCATGGCTGATCGGCAGCACCTGGGCCCTCTTTCCGCTGATCTACTATCTGGTCCCGTCCGAACCGCGTTACAGCTATCCGATCTATTGGACGCTGCTCCTGGCCGCAGGCTATGCACTCTCGCAATTACGCCTTCCCCCGCTGGCGAACTTGAAATGGGCCAGAAAGTAGCAGCCGCAAAATACCTGACAAGCCTCCGCATCTGAAACTGGCGCATCACCAGCCCGTTTCTTGACAGCCAACCCTAACCGGGTCACACTGCCTCGAATCATACAGACGCGTCGTCAAAGGCGTGGCGCGGCGTTCTTTTTCAAACTAGCGTTAGCGAGCGAGGAGGGCGATATCAGTTCTCAGGCAGCCCGCAGGCGATCCTCTCGATCTCTGCTCCGCACTGTCCTCGCGATTCTATTCGTTCTTCTTGTCGTTATCCTGCTGGACGGTTTCTTCGTCCGGTTGCGGAGCGGCGCGCCGCTCGTAGCCGGCGAGCGCATCGGGGCAGTTCATATCCACACGCAAGCCTCCGACGGCAGCGGCACCGTCCCGGAGGTTATGGCCGCCGCTCGGCAGGCGAATCTTTCCTTCCTGGCCATCACCGATCACAACGTGGCCATGACCGCGCAGGACCTGGCAGACGATCCCCCGGACCTGCCCATCATCTCCGGCGAAGAACTCAGTACCAGCGCCGGACATTTTCTCGCGTTGGGCCTGCCAGCCGGTTGGGAGCGTCCGAAGACGCCGGATGATCGGGCGCTGCTGGCCGCGGCTGGCGCACAGGGGGCTTTCCGGGTCATTGCTCATCCGTACCATCCGCGCACGCCCTGGACCGACTGGAATACTTCCGATTTTGACGGTATGGAAATTTGGAATGAAGACGCCGTCTGGCGCCAGAACAACGTGCTCGATCTGCTGATCGCCTTGCTCATTTACCCCGAAAACGATCAGCTCGCCATGGTCCGGTTGGCGCGCACACCCGAACTAAACTTCGCCAAGTGGGACGAGCTTCTGGCGCAACGCCCGGTTGTCGGCATGTGTGGCAGCGATGTACACGCCAAAACCAAGCTGAGCCACACGCTCTTCATACGCTTTCCCGGCTACGTGCCCTCCTTCGAAGTGGCGCGCGAGCATGTGCTCCTCGGACCCAACGCCGGCGGGGGCGATGCCAGTCGCGCGACTGGCGCCGAAATTCTCGAAGCGCTCCGGCATGGCCATTCCTTCTGCGCTCTGGACGCGCTCTATCCCTCGAACGGATTCACCACGCGTGTTTCCAGCGCCGGCACTTCCGGCGTCCCGGGCGATTCTCTTTCCTGGGCGGGCAAGGGACGCATCAGCATTTCCGTACCCGCGGGCGCCAGCCGTCCCTTGATCAAGGTCTTTCGGGACGGACGGGTGATCATCGAACAGCAGACATGGACCGTCGATGAACCCGTTCCCGGCCCGGGACGATATCGCGTCGAAGTTTTCCTGCGGCAGCCCGGCCTGACAGGCTGGCGGCGCTGGACGCTGTGGGCCTTCACCAATCCAGTCTATGTGACCGATCCCGCCGGCGCCTCCACCGAAAATTTTACGGCGCGCTAGTTTTTGATCCCTCTTTCCGCGAATATAGTTCTGATCTGTAACTGTTCCGCGGAAACGCTCAGCGAACCATGATCACCCCGAAGCAACTGCTAGCTCTCACCGTAAAATGGCTGCTCATCTCCGCGATCGTGATTTTCTGCGCGCTGTTCATCGGCGATGAGCTTTCTTTTCTATATAAAACCCACAGCTCAAACCCCGCTGGCGCGTTTGGTTCCGTGGACATGCAGCGCGTTCTAGCCATCGAACTCAAAGGCGGAAAAGTGGAGTACACCCTCGACCGCCAACAGCCGGAGCAAATCGTGAAATGCGTTCATTCGGTATTCCCGCATGCCGGTGTCAACCCCTGTTGGTACCTGCTCCGCCAAAACCGCCAAGCCGTTCCGCTGCTGATCCTCCCCACCTTCAGCCGTTAGCCATGGGGGGCGCCGCCCGGGTCCTCCCAGACCTGGCCGTCTCGTGTTGGCGAACTCCCGTTAGGGATCTGCCCTTTCTTTCGCCGGCCTAGCCGGAGTGCTTTTGTATCTGGGAAGCCACACAATGGTGAGAGACTTTTGACTCCGCCAAAGGCCCTGCGTTATCCTGTCTTTGTCGAAGCGCTGGCCGGCTTCAACGAGGTGTGGGAATGGACCTGCTCGATCTGGAGAGTTTTCGCGCGACGCCGCTAAAGCTGCAGCCCTATGAGCACGTCGTGGTGCGCGACTTCGTAAAGCCCGAAGCCTTGCCGCGGATCAATGCCGATTTCCCGCAGGTCGAGCACTCTGGAAGCTTCCCATTCGACGCGCTCACCTACGGTCCCGGCTTCCGTTCCTTCATGGACGCTCTCGAATCCGCCGAGTTCCGCTCCGCCTTTGAAGAAAAATTTCGCCTCGACCTGCAGGATCGGCCGCACACCATTACCGTCCGCAGATACTGCGGCGAGCACGACGGCAATATCCACACCGACTCGGTCAGCAAGATCATCACGATTCTGATCTATCTCAATCCGAGCTGGGATCAGCCAGGAGGCCGGCTCCGGCTGCTTCGCTCGGGGACGAACCTCGAGGATTTCGCCGAGGAAGTGCCGCCGTGCAGTGGCACGCTCATCGCCTTCCGCCGTTGCGATCATTCCTGGCATGGGCACTTGCCCTCGTCCGGCGAGCGGCGGGTGATTCAATTCAATTGGGTCACAACGCAGCGCAGCCGCCAACTCGTGATGCTCCGGCACCACTTTTCCGCCCAGGTCAAACGCGTCAAGAGTCTTTTCGGAAAGGGCGCGCAGACAACTCCTCCCGAAGAATCCGCAGGAATGTAAGGCAGTTTCCGAGGATCGATCCTGGCAAATCAGCGAGGCGGCGCTGAAGCGGTGCTCATCTCGCGTTCGGCGGCCTCCAGCACCTGCTCCACGCTCACCGAGAGCATGGCCGCGGAATAGCTCTTCCCGCGTTTGTAAGTGGTCTCTTCAGGCGCCGCGTTCCACAGCACCGTGCCGCGCGGCAGTGGGCCGTTGCGCGCCGGGTCGGTCGGGCCAAACAGCGCCACCACGCGTGTTCCTAGGGCCGCCGCCAGATGCACAGGTCCCGTGTCAGCTCCCACCACCAGTCGCGCTCCTGCCAGCAGCGCTGCCAGTTCCGGCAGCGGCGGAGAAACGATCAGCGGGTTTGCTTCGCCTGCGGCGAGCAAAACACCTTGCGCCAGCTCTTCCTGGCTGGCGCTCACGTTGACCATGGTGCGCAGGCCATGGCTGCGCCAAAGCTCCTTGGCCAAAGTGCCGTAACGATCCGGCGTCCAACACTTTGATCTCCAGCCTCCGCCCGGGCTCACGACCAGGTAGTCCGCCACGCCCTCTCGCGACAGCTTGTCACGCAGCCGCCGCGCCTCGCTCTCGGGCACGCGCAGCGGAAATGGCGACGCCGGAGGCGCCTGCGCGCCCGCTCGCACCGCGAGGTCGATATTCATCTCCGCGACGTGCCGACCCGTGGGAAGCACGCGTTCCGAGTAAAAAAAGGACGCGCCCGGCTCGCGCGCCGTCGTTCGATCGAAGCCGATCATACGCGCGGCGCCGGAGCTTCGCGTGAGCACGGCAGACCTGTAAAGTCCCTGGAAATCCAACGCGCACGAATAGTGCGCGCCTCGCAGCCGGTGCACGCAGGCCACTACGCCGATGGGAGAGCGACTGAGCGAAATCACCTCATCCATCCCCATGACCATCTCGACCAGTTGTGACCATCTTTGGTCCACGACCCAATCAATCCGCGCCTTCGGAAAGCTCTCCCGCAATGCCGCGACCGCCGGCAGCGTGTGCACAATGTCGCCCAGCGAGCTGAGGCGCACGACCAGAAAGCTTTGTGTGTCCGTTTCAGACATACCGGAAGTGGTAACAGCTATAATCGGTCATCTTGCCCACTTTTGCCAAGCCTATGTGCCGATATGGAAGACATTGGTAATGCCGTCGAGTGTGGCCAGCGCCGATAGGGCTGCAAGAGCCGAGGTGCGGGGGTTCGTTGCCGAAGGGACATTCTCAATTACGACGCGAAGCCGTCCAAATTCTCCTTCCGCTGTGATCTCGTGAACATTTTCCTTTCCGCTGGGCGCCGCCACCACACGCACGCGAACGTTCGCTTCAGGGCCGACGGCCAGACGTAGTGACGCTGCCACGTTCGAGGTAGCCGGAAAATTCCGGCAAGCCTCCTCGGGCGATCCCTCAAAAATTACCGTGTCGTCCTTGAATTTTTCCAAATCGATGCCCTGCTCGGCTACATACTTCGCGCCGCGCAAGGCTGCAATGGGCTTCCGGCTGGTCAGCGTCACCAAATCAAGCCTGCCTGCGCGTGCGGACTTGAGCCCGTCGAGCCCAGCGATGGCCCCTGACGGCACGTGGATGCGGCAACCGCCCTCCGCAGCTTGCAAGAACCACTCGTCATGTCCCAGTAGCCCGCCCGCGCTCAATACCAGCAAGTCTTTTCGATTTGCGATTGCTTTGGGCACGATTTCCGGGAGGGCCGCTTGGCTTGCGGCCTCCACAACCAAATCGCATTGCCGCACCAACTCATCGATGGAGAGGATCGGCACAGCGTGCGTCAGGCTGGCTGCAAATTGCTCAGCCACAGCGTGGTCCTGGTCTGCGATACCCACGAGAACTGCCCCGGGCCGGCCTCGATCGAGTGCAATCGCCAGCGTCCGCCCAATCGCTCCCACGCCGAGGATGCCGACCCTCAACGGGACCTGCGGTTTGCTCACGCCAGTTCCAGCATGCGGTCGATGGCGCGCTTGGCCTTTCGCGCGATCTCCGGAGGAACCTGGACGCGCGGAGAAAGCGTCTCGAGCGAGCGGATGATCCTGTCGAGCGTGATCGTCTTCATGAAGGCGCAAATCGCATTCGGATTCACAGGGTAAAACTGTTTGCCGGGGTGCTCCTTGCGCAGGCGGTGCAGAATCCCGCTCTCGGTCCCGACGGCAAACTCGCTCGCCGGCGATTTTGCCACGTGGCCCAGCATTCCCTCGGTCGAGAGAAAAAATGTGCGATCGTGCGGGAGACTGCCGTCCAGGGCTTTGGCCATACAGGAGCTGACGCAGCCGCACTCGGGATGCAGAAGCAACTCCACGTCGGGGTGCTCGTCCAGCAGCGCGGTCACGTCTTCCGGGCGAATCGTTTTGTGCACATGGCAATAGCCAGGATAGGCAATGATGTTGCTGCGCTCGGCTTGCCGCGCCACCACGGCTGCCAGGAATTTGTCGGGCAAAAAAAGAATCGGACGGTCGCTGGGAATCGCCCGTACCACCTTGGCGGCGTTCGCCGACGTGCAGCAATAATCGCTCTCGGCTTTGACGGCCGCCGACGTATTGATGTAGGAGACCACCACCGCGTCCGGGAAGCGCGCCTTCCAGATTCGCAACTCCTCCGCCGTCACCGAAGCCGCCAGCGAGCATCCCGCGCGCAAGTCCGGCAGCAGCACCGTCCGGTCCGGGCAGAGAATCGCCGCCGTCTCGGCCATGAAATGCACGCCGCAAAAAACGATCACACTGGCATCGGTCTTTGCGGCGGTCTGCGAGAGCCGCAGTGAATCGGCCACGCAATCGGCAACGTCCTGCACCTCCGGCCGCTGGTAGTGATGCGCCAGGAGAACGGCATTTCGCGCGCGGCAAAGCTGCCGGATACGTTGCTGCTTCTCCGCAATCTCTTGCGGCGTATCCGCGATTTCCTCGACGGGAGGAAGCGCATAGCGAGCCGCCAGTGCGTCGTCTGCAATTGCCGTGTTCATTGGAAAGGCTCCACTCATTAGAGTTTTTGCGAAAGGTCCAGCGCCCTCGCCGAATGCGTCAGCGCGCCGGAAGAGACCGCGTCCACGCCGCTAGCGGCGTACTCTTCCGCATTCGCTTCGGAAATATTGCCGCTGCCTTCGATCAGCACGTCCTCCAGCAGGTGATCCGCACGCAGCGTCTGCAAAATGTCCCTGATCTCGTGCGGCGCCGCATTGTCCAGCAGCAGCCAGCACGGGCAGTTTGAATAATCCTCTTTGCGCAACTGGCGAAACGTCGCCGCGGCAGCCACCGCTCCAGCCTTGCTGCGCACTTCCACTTCGATAAAGACCGCCGACTCGCGAAAGCACCAGGCCCGCCGCACGGCGATCGGCGCAGCTTCTTCCTCTCTGCCTGCCAGCAACGCCAAATGATTGTTCTTCACCAGAATCGCGTCGCCCAAGCCCAGCCGGTGCGTGCCGCCCCCGCCGAGGTGAAGCGCGCGCTTGTCGAGCAGCCCCCAAGGCGTCTTCCGCGTTCCCACCACCGACGTGGCCGGATTGCGCCGCCGAACTCGTTGCTGCAAATTGTGCGTCATCGTGGCGATGCCGCTCATGCGCTGCAAAAGATTCAGGCCTACTCTCTCGTACGAGAGCAAAGCGCCGCGCTCGCCTTCGATCTCGAGCAAGACGTCGCCGCGCTGAATCGCGTCACCGTCCCTCGTGAGCGCCTTCACGCTGATTCCGCCGCGGCCCAGCAGCCAGCGGTACTCCGCAATGCCCGCGACAATCCCTGTCTGCTTCGCCAGGATTCGGCCCGCCGCGCGTTCGCTTCCGATCCCCAGCGCCGCGACCGTCAAATCCCGCGGCCGCGTGTCCTCGAGCAGCAGTTCGTCCAGGAACGCGCGAGCGGCCTGGAGATACTCCGGATTCTCCAGATGCAAGCTCGCGCCGCGGAACATCGAGCGCTGCACCTGCTCTTCTCGCGTCAAGGCTGTCCCCACAGTCGGCATAGGCCTATTTCAGCAGGATCCCGCGCGCCTGTAGCTGCGCCTTGGCGCGCGCGATCATTTCCGGTTTGTGCGCTTCCACCGTGTGTAGATGCACGCCGTGCGTCAATGACGACAGCAACGTCGCCTTCTCGCCGCGCCACTTCGTCAGAAAATCCTGGACGTCCGCGCGCGATTCAAGCATCAGCGCTCCACGCAACTCTCCGTACAGCGGATGCTCGACCACTACGTCGAGGACTCGCACGCCGTGATCCACCAAAATCTGCAGCTCCTCCTCGGTTCTCTCCGGAGCGTGCCGGCAGGCCAGGATGGCGCGATGCGCCGACGTTTGCGCCCCCGGCAATCGATAGCCCTGCGGCGCGGAGAGGATCTCCTCGCCGGCCGCGCGCAAAATGGCCACGTCCTGCACCAGGCATTGCCGGCTCACGTGGAAATGCTGCGCCAAGGTGTTGCCGGGCACCGGCCGCGATTGCGTCCGCATCCATTCCATCAAACGCTGACGCCGCTTGGCGCCCGCTTGGTCGCGCGCCATCGGCCTCTTGCCGTTCTTGCTCTGCATGCTCATCGATTCCTGCCATCCTGGCTCTCTCAGTCTTGTCACATGTCAAGTGTGCTGTCAAGTCTGACGGGCACGGGAAACTGGATGGGCCACTCTTTCGTCTCCCGCCGTCATGGCTCGCATAAGCCTCAGCGGCGGCTGTGCTAGAATGGCAAGCGAATGCAGCCAGAGATCAAGCGCCTGGTGGAGTTGCAGGCCGTGGATTCGGAACTGACTCGGCTCCGCGCGCGCTCCAACGCATTTCCGCAGCAGCTCGCCGAAATCGATAAGCGCCTCGCCGAAGGCAAGCAGCGCGTAGCCGCCTCGAAAGAATCGCTTACCAGCAGCCTCAAGGACCGCAAGAAATACGAGATGGACGTGGACGCCTGGAAGGAAAAGGCCAAGAAGTACCGCGAGCAGAGCTTCACCGTCAAAACCAACGAGGCTTACAAGGCGCTGCAGCACGAGATCGAACACGCCGAAGGCGAAGTGGCGCAGGCCGAGGACCGACTCCTGGCGCGCATGGTCGACGGCGAGCAATTCGATCGCGACGTGAAATCCGCCGAACACACCTTGAAGGACCTCGAACGCGCCGCCGGCGCCGACCGCCAGAAACTGCAAGCCGAACAAGCCACGCTACAGAAGGAGCTCGAAGCCAAGCAAGCCGAGCGCGGGCCATTGGCCGCCGCCATTCCGGAAGAATTGCTGGCCACCTACGAGCGCGTCGCCGCGCGCCACCACGGAATCGGCGTCGCCGCGGTTCTCAACCAAGCTTGCTCGCTGTGCGGGTTGCGCGTGGTGCCGCACGTTTTTCAACTGTTGCGCCGCGACAATTACAGTGAGCTTTTCCAGTGCGAGACCTGTTCGCGCATCCTCTACTACGTCGAGCCGCCGCCCGCCGAAGCGGCCGCAACCACCGCCGACGCAGCCAAACATGCTGATGCGGCCACGCGAGATGGCTAGTTCCGCGACCGCCCCAATCGCATGACGCCCGCGCCCAAGTCATCGCCGCCACACGGCCAGCGCCTGTTCGGCGAACCCGAACGGCAGGCCGCGCACATCGCGTACATCGACGGCGCATCCCGCGGCAATCCTGGTCCGGCGGCCTACGCGGTCGTTCTGCAAGGGCCGGGCGGCCAAACCCTAGCCGAGATCGGGAAATATTTTGGTCGCGCGACGAATAACGTCGCCGAGTATTACGGGCTGATCGCCGCGCTGGACGCCGCGCAATCGCGCGGCATTCAGCGCCTGCTGATCCGCAGCGATTCCGAGCTGCTGGTGCGGCAGATGCAGGGCCGCTACAAAGTGAAGAGCGCCGATCTGAAGCCGTTGTATGAGCGCGCGTTGAAGCTGTCGCGCGGTTTTGCGCACTTCGCCATCGAGCACGTCCCGCGCGAGCAAAATAGCGAGGCCGACGCGCTGGGCAATCGCGCGCTTGATGAGACATCGCGCTCGACTTCGTCTCGAAGCGACGCCGCACTGCTCAGAGCGCCCATCGCGGCGCCAGCGACCGCAGCAAAATTTGACAACCCACCGAATCGAACGGCCAGCGCGCCAGCCGCGGCTGGGGCCGGTAAGACTATGATCCGCGCGCGCTATTCGGCGGGCGCGTTGCACCCGCTTGGAGCGCTCGACCTCGACGAAGGCGAAATCGTCGAAATCGCGATCAACAAATCACGCCGCGACTAAAAAACTCTCGCCGTCCCTTCCCACTGAGTTCGCCGCTGTTCCCAACCTCTATTACTGCGCCAGGGCGGGCTCGGCTGCGGCTTCAGGCTGCGCGCGCTCCGGCTGCTTCCAGACGTAGGAGCGATACAAGGTGTCGCGCTGCGCGGGGATGTAGCCGGCTTCGGAGATGATGCGGCGGAGCTCCTCTTCGTTGGTGCGGTTGCGGACGCCGGCGGCGTAGACGACGTTTTCCTCGATCAGAATGCTGCCGACGTCGTCGGCGCCGAATTGCAAGCCCACCTGGCAGACCTTGATGCCGGGCGTGAGCCAGCTCGATTGGATGTGGTCGAAGTTGTCCAGGTAGAGGCGGCTGATCGCGAGCGTCTTCAGATAATCGACGGCGGTGGCTTCGGGCACGCGTTTGCCGAGCGAGGTATTCTCCGGTGCAAAAATCCAGGGGATAAACGCGGTGAAACCGCCGGTTTCGTCCTGGATGCGGCGAATGCGTTCGAGATGATTGACGCGGTGGCGGAACTCCTCGCCGCAGCCAAACATCATGGTCGCGGTGGTGCGCAGGCCGAGCGAGTGCGCGTCGCGATGCATCTGCTCCCACTCGTCGGCTCGGCATTTCAGGCGCGAGATGCGCGCGCGAATTTCGTCGTCGAGGATCTCCGCGCCGCCGCCCGGAATCGAATCGAGTCCTGCATCGCGCAGGCGCGCGATGGTGTCCTTCACGCTGAGGCCGCAGACTTCGGCGATGCACAAAATTTCCGGAGCCGAAAAGCAGTGCAGATGCAGGCGCGGGAAGCGCTGCTTGATGGAGCGCAGCAGATCCTCGTAATACGAGAGAGGCAAGTCGGGATTGAGGCCGCCCTGCATGAGGATCCCGGTGCCGCCCAGCGCGATGGTCTCTTCGATTTTTTCAGCAATAGTGTCAAATGAAAGGACGTAGCCGTCCTTCGCGCCCATGGGCCGGTAGAAGGCGCAGAAGGAACAGTACTCTGTGCAGAAATTCGTGTAGTTAATGTTGCGGTCGATCTGGTAGGTGGCTACGCGCGGATCGGTCTTCTTCTTGCGCAATTGATGCGCGGCCATGCCGATGCCGACGAGATCGTCGGAGTGGAAGAGGTCGAGGGCTTCTTGTGGCGTCATGCGCATAGCTTAATCCGTCCTTAATTAGTCCCTTCTGGCGCGTCCGGCAGGTAGCGCGCTTTGCGGCGCGGCGGCAAATTCGATGGGCCGGTTGGCGGGGATCAGTCCGGCGTCGGCGCAACGCGCAAAATAATATTCCAGGGCCGCGAGATTTTCTGCATCGAGC
>Ga0182024_10011397_pt1 | contig 17869 bp, 13 predicted proteins | sample P32metaG_FD_120480 | JGI IMG/M metagenome (GOLD analysis project Ga0182024, IMG submission 120480) | Permafrost microbial communities from Stordalen Mire, Sweden - P3-2 metaG (Illumina Assembly) | ecosystem: Environmental > Terrestrial > Soil > Wetlands > Permafrost | place: Sweden: Stordalen... | reverse complement strand
CCGGCGGCAATTCGATCGCTGACAGCGGCTTGACGATTGCCTCCAACGGCCAGATCACCTTCGCTCACGGCCAGACCTTCCCCGGCGCCAGCTCGGGCACAGTAACAAACGTAGCAACCGGTACCGGCTTGACCGGCGGACCGATTACCACCACGGGTACAATCAGCATAGATCCCACTGTGGTTCCGGAACTGGGCGCGGCAAGCAACGTCTTCAGCGGCTCCATCACTGCCAACAGCTTTACGGGCAATGGTGCGGGCTTGACCAGCCTGAACCCGGCAAATATCAGCGCAGGCATCGCCGGAATCAATATCACCGGCAACGCAGCCACGGCAACAACCGCGGCAACGGCGACCACTGCTGCCAGCGCGTCCAGCGTTCCGTTTAGCGGTGTTACCACCGGCACGAACGCCACGGCTCTTACCATGGGGACGGGCGGATCGTTAACCTTCAGCGGTTCGTCCACGCTCAGCTTGGCCAACGACTCGTCCGCGAACGCCCTCGTCGTCCCTGTAATCGCCGGCGCAGCACCGACGGCTAACGGCGCAATCGCCTTCAACTCCACCACCGGAACACTCAAGGCCGGAGTTGCTGGCGTCTCGCAGACCCTGAACGCTCCGCGCACGATCTGCTACATCGCGGGTTCGGACAACACCACCACCGCGCCGGTGCTTACGACCAACGATAGCCAGAAGAGCTTCTTCATCAACATGATTGGATCGATGACGGCTACGTCGTGGTCATGCCAGACGAACACCGGAACGGTCAACGTCGCCTTGAACCGCAACGGAGCCACGGGCAACTTCGCGGCTGCTAATTCGGCTTGCACCACTACGACTTCGACGGGAACGTTCTCAACATCGACCCTAAACGCAAACGACACGGTCGATTTCCTGATCAATTCCATCGTCAGCGGCAGCCCGACCCGCATCACTGTCTGCTTCGCGGGAACGGTGAACTAGGTTACGGAGCGAACCGATGAGTTGCGAATTAAGTAGGTTTCGCGAGAGCTCTGTAGCTGACGGTTGCCGCCGGTCACGCGGCGGCCACCATCCACATTTGGTGAAAATTTCAGCGATCGTTCCGCATGCCGTTTCACGGGGGCAACGCTGAAACCATGAAACGACTACTCACCGTCATCGCATCCATATTTCTCATCATGTGTCTTGCTGCTGCGCTTACTCCGCCGGCGGCAGGTCAGTCTCCAGGCGCTCTCCCCTCAGCCAACAATGGCGCAACCATCACCAGCGACAGGCCCGAATACGCTCCTGGCGACATCGTCACTCTCACCGGCTCCGGCTTCGCTCCCAACGAGTTGGTCACCGTCGTCCTCAGCGTTACTCCGGAGACGCATGCCCCGCTCACCTTGGCAGGCATCTCCGACGCCTCCGGCAATTTCAAAATTTCCGATTATGTCGTGCAGCGGAGCGACCTGGGCGTTATTTTCCACGTCCAGGCCGTAGGATCCACGGGCGATCGCGCCGCGCCTTTCACCTTCAAAGACGCCATCGGCACGCCGACTTCAGTCGGCACCTTAGCCGACAACGGCACGAACACGGCGACCCAGACCATCAGCGTGACCGCCGGCGTCGCCGTGGGCAATACCGTAATTGTTTCCCTTACATTTGATGACACCAGCGGCGGCACGACCGTAACCGCGACTGATACCCACGCAAACACGTACGCCCAGGCGGCTAACGTCATCAATGGGAACCAAACGCGTACCATCGTTTTTTGGGCGCCAGTAACCACGGCCCTCACCACCGGTAACAGCATCACGATGACTCTTAGCAGCAGCAGAAGGCAGGTCTACGCCAGCGCCTTCCAGGTCAGCGGCTTGGCTACCTCTCCGGTTGACCAGACGGCCACCAAAACAAGCACCACTGCGGGAGCAAATGCCACGGTCGGGCCGACAGGCACGACAACTGTGGCCAACGAACTGGTTTTCGTAGCACTCGGGCTCGATATCTCCAACGGCCCGCCAACCTTCACTGCCGGCACGGGCTATACCGCCTTGACCAACAGTGCCGCCAACAACGAATGGGGTACATACCCCGAATTCCAGATCGTGAGCGCTACAGGCGCCTTCACCGCCACTGGATCTTGGGCTCCCACCGGCGACATTGACGATTGGGCCGCTGCCATCGTTACTTTCAAGGGCGGCACCGCCCCCCCGACCATCGCCAAAGCCTTCAGTCCCGCCACAATTGCGCTAGGCGGCACTTCGGGCTTAACGATCACGCTCACCAACCCCAACACCTCGACAACCGTGACAGGCGTCGGTTTCACCGATGGCTTGCCTTCCGGCATGACGCAGACCGGCGTCGCCACCAACTGCACCGGCGGCTCCGTCGCTACTTCCACAACCACGTCGATCGTCCTTAGCGGTGCGTCCATCGCCGCGAGCGGTACCTGCACTGTCACCGCCACGGTCACGCCATCGACGGCTGGCAATAACGTCAACACCACCGGCACCGTGAGCTCCACCAACGGCGGCACCGGCACCACCGCCTCAGCCACTTTAGTTGTCGTCGCGCCCCCGACCATCACCAAGGCTTTCGCCCCAACGAGCGTGCCGGTCAACACCAACTCGGTCCTGACCATCGCTATCACCAACCCCGCCTCCAACACCATCGCTCTCACAGGCGTCGGCGTCGTGGACAATTTCCCCAGCGGCCTCGTTGTGGCCGGTACGCCGGGCGCCACCAATACCTGCGGCGGAACTTTCGCGCCCACCGCTAACGCCACTTCGATCACTCTCAGCGGCGGCTCGATCGCTAACGGCTCTAACTGCGCCATATCCGTCAACGTCGATTCCGCCACCGCTGGCAGTTACGCCAACACCACCAACAACGTGACTTCCTCCAACGGCGGCAGCGGTACCTCCGCCTCCGCCACTTTGACCGTCACCGTGCCCCCATCGATCAGCAAGTCCTTCGGCGCCGCTTCGATTCCCTCGGGCGGGTCGACCTCCCTGACTTTGACCATCACGAATCCGTCCGCCTCTATCACGCAGACTGGTGTGGCCGTCACCGATAACTTGCCCGCCGGCATGACTCAGACCGGCGTGGCTACGACCTGCACCAGCGGGTCCGTAGCGACCTCAACCTCCACTTCAATAAAATTAACAGGAGGGTCGATCGCTCCGAGCGGAAGCTGCACGGTCACCGCGACGGTCACATCCAGCACGGCAGGCACCTCGACCAATACAACCGGCGCCGTCAGCTCAACCAACGGAGGCACGGGAGGTACGGCTTCAGCTACCTTGACTGTAATGGCGCCTCCGACAATTACAAAGTCATTCGCCGCAGCGAGCATGGCGCAAAACACAGGAACAACGACGCTGACACTCACGATTTCGAACCCAGCAATTAATACGGTGGCTCTGACCGGCGTCGCCGTCACCGATAACCTGCCATCAGGGATGACTCAAACCGGAGTGTCAACCATTTGTACCAGCGGGTCGGTCGCGTCTTCAACTTCCACCTCAATTGTCCTGAACGGCGCTACCATCCCCGCGAGTGGGAGTTGCACCGTAACGGCCACCGTGTCGGACACGACCTCGGGCGTTGCGTCCAATACCACGGGCGCTGTGAGTTCCACCAACGGCGGCACGGGCTTGACGGCTAACGCCACGATTGCTGTGGAAATTCCGCCAACGATCACAAAGGCTTTTGCTGCCGCTGAAATTGCCCCAGGCGGGAACTCAACTCTGACCCTCACCTTCACCAACCCTTCCGCCAACACTGTGGCACTTACGGGCCTCGCGGTCAGCGATGCGCTTCCATCCGGCGTGCAGGTGGCAGCCACGCCTTCGCCTACCAACACCTGCGGCGGCACATTCACCGCACCGGCAAGCGCCACTACCATCAGCTTGAGCGGAGCCGCGACAGTCGGGATCAACACCAGCTGCTCCGTCTCCGTGGCCGTCACCGCGTCGGCTGTCGGCTCCTACGTCAACACCACCGGCAACGTCAGCGCCACGAATGGCGGCACCGGCGGAACAGCCACTGCCACTCTGACCGTCGCTGCACCTCCGACGATCACCAAGTCTTTCACGAACGCCAGCATTCCTTCGGGCGGGACCTCGACCTTGGCCTACACCATCACGAATCCGGCCACCAACTCCAGTGCCATGAACGGCATCGCCGTAACCGATACCTTCCCCGCTGGCATGACCGTGGCTTCTACTCCGAACCTGAGCAACACCTGCGGCGGGACGATCTCAGGCGGCGCTTCCGGCAATAGCACCCTCAGTCTTTCTGGTGGTTCCATCGCTACTCCTGGCGCGACTTGTACTGTCTCGGTGAGTGTCACGAGCTCGACAGCCGGCAACAGCGTGAACAACACAGGCAACGTGAGTTCGACCAATTATGGCACCGGCACCAACGCGACCGCGACTTTGAACGTCGTCGCGCCACCGACGATTACGAAGGCTTTCGGTGCGGGCGCTGCGGGCATGCCGGTCAACGGCACGTCGACGATGACCATCACCATCACCAACCCGGCGGCCAACACCGTCGCTCAGTCCGGCGTCGCCGTCAGCGATACTTTCCCAACTGGAATGACCATCTTCTCCACCGCCGCGACGACCACTTGTTCCGGCGGTACCTTGACCGGAGGCGGAGTTGGTTCGGGCATTGTGAGCTTGAGTGGCGCATCCATCCCCACCAACTCGAGTTGCACCATCACCGCCAGCGTTACGGACACGACCGCGGGCACTGCCACCAACACCACCGGCACTGTGAGTTCCACGAACGGCGGAACGGGATTGACGGCTAGCGCGAATCTGATTGTTAACAATCCCCCGACGGTGAGCAAGACGTTCACGCCCACTAGCATCAACACCGGCACCAACTCACTCTTGACTATTACGATCACCAATCCAGACACCGTGAGCCTCACCGGCGTGGCCATCTCCGATACGTTCCCGAGCGGTCTTGTGATATCGAGTCCAAATGGCGCCAGCGACGTCGGATGCACCGGCGCCACCTTCACGGCGACTGCGGGAACGGGCGTGGTGAGTATCACTGGAGCGACCGTCGCGGTCGCCACGCCTTGCGTGATTAAGGTAAACGTCACGTCTGCGGTCGGGAACACGTACGCCAACACGACTGGCGCTGTGACTTCCACCAATGGCGGCACTGGCACGACGGCCACAGCCACCTTGACGGTTTCAGCGATCTCGACCGTTACGGCAGTCAGTGTGGGAGCGGAAACCCCTGGCAACGTCGGGCCGGGACAATCCGCGACTTATGCGATAACCACTACGTGGACGGGGCCAGGTACATGCACTTCGGTGCCTCTCACGATCAACTGGACGCCAGCCGCCGGCGAGACGGCTGCGTTCAGTCCTACGACCGTATCGAACAGCAGCACGTCAACAACCCTGACCATTTCCAGCACTGGTTCGACGCCGACAGGATCAACTAGCTTTACCGTGACCGCGACTTCCACTGGTGGTGTCGGCACGTGCGGGACAGGTTCGGTCACCAGCAGCCCTGCCTCCACATTCGTGGTGGCCACGGCGGTAATCGACACGGTAACTGTGGGAGCGCAAACTCCCGGCACTATTGTTCAGGGCAGCTCCGCGACATACTCGATCTCCACTACGTGGACTGGCGCTGGGCTTAACTGTGTTTCGAACCCTCTGCAGATGGTCTGGACACCGCCGAGTCCCGATACGACCGCTACGTTTAATCCCGCGACGGTCTCAAGCGGCAGCACATCATCTACCCTGACCATTACCACCTTTTCGGATACGCCGCCAAGCATGACTCCCTTTAACGTTGAAGTCTCGAACAGCACGGGAGGCGGCTGCAGTAGCGGCAACCTCGCCGCTAGCTCAGGCTCCACCCTGGTTGTGTCTGGAAACGCTCCACCCTCGATTACCAAGGTCTTTGCGCCTGCGAACATTGCGCCGGCTGCCACCTCCACCTTGACACTTACACTCACTGCTTTGGCGGCGGATGTTTCCACACTCACCGGCGTCGCCGTGAGCGATCCCCTTCCTTCCGGGATGAAGGTCGCTGGGACACCCGCCGCCACTAACACTTGCGGAGGGACATTCTCCGCGCCAGCAAACGCTACCACCATAAGCTTGAGCGGCGGCAGTCTCGCGGCCGGTGCCACCTGCGCCGTATCCGTTAGCATCACGGCCTCCACGTCCGGCACCTATACCAACACGACTGGAAACGTGACTGCGACTAACGTCGGCTACGCTGGGGGCAACGCCACAGCGACATTGACCGTCTACGGAGCGCCGATGCAATTGGTCTTTGGCACACAGCCTTCGAACACGGGTCAAGGGCAATCGATTACTCCCGCTGTTACAGTGCAGGTTGAAGACGCGGGCGGAAACGTCGTCACAAATAGTTCGGCTTCGATCACCATGGCCATCGGCACCAATCCCGGCAATGGCTCCTTGAATGGAACCTTAACGCAAACTGCCAGCAGCGGTATTGCTACCTTCCCCGACCTCTCCATTAACAGAATTGCAAATGGCTACACTCTGACGGCTTCCAGTTCCCCCTTGACAAGCGCCACCAGCAGCACCTTCAACATCGTGCAGCCAACGGACAACTATACAGAGCCATTCAACACAGGACATGGGTGGACATACACCCAACTTACTTGCACGACGCAAACACTTGGGCAAACTTGTTCACCTGCCACGGGCAGCAGTAACAACATCACCACTGCCACCGATTGCCAGGTTGCCCCTTGCGTATCGGCCTTTTACACCACAAACGGCTTTTCCAGCGCTGGCACGATGACCGGTTATTACCACAACCCGAGCGGTTACACCTGGCAGACGATTGGAGTTCCTGCCGGCGCGATGGTTGTTTCCGTGCAGGGTTCCTGGTGGGACATGAACACTGCTGCCGGAGCTGGCTGTGGAACGACAGTGACGGCAGGAATGCATATTTATAATTCGGCGAACACGACCGAGATCACATCCGCTCCGTTGTTCGCAGATGTGTCTGTATTAGGCGATTCGGGCGTGACTCACGGCCCCGGGACCGCTGTGATCGTAAACACCGGTTTTACGGCGTCATCCACGGGCATTACGCTGCGTTTCGATCTCAATCCTTCAACAGCCACTGATGCTCTAAACACGCCCACGTGCACGATCTACGGGGACAGCTTTAACCTACTTATTACTTACACTCCCCCCACTGGTGGACGCCGCGGCCAGGTAATCATCGGTTTCCTGCGCATGCCTAGCGGCGATTTCCAGATGACCAAACCGGTGTTGGTTTCCAGCACACAAGATCGCGCGGAAGATGGCCGAGGGTCCGGAAATGCCGCTATTCTTTCGAAGCGGACCGAATAACCGCACTAAAATTGAGGTGATTAATCAATTAGCGGTGGACCGGATACCTGCTCTCGGACCTGAGCGCGCCCAGTTGCCATCCGCAGGATTTATGTGCCGGATTTCCCACCTTCAACTTCTTCGATGCTCTCTTTTCCTGCTGGCTGTGGCATTTTACGCCGCCTCGTCACAGGCCGCGATTAATTTGGACAGCAAGGCCGACTGCGCTACCGCTACGAGCGGCAGCTCAGGTTCAAACTGCTTGCCAAGTTCCGGCGGCACCAGCGCGACTCTGGCGTGGTCTCACACGATCGGCTCAGGCAACAGCAGAATCCTGCTCGTGGGCGTTTCTTTGAGCGAATTCAACAACAGTCCCAACGGAAATGTGTACGTGAACACGATCACTTATGGTTCAAGCAGCCTGACGTGCTTGAAAGCCACCGAAGATAATTCCGGCGGCTCCTGCGGCACGGGCGCGTCCGGGACATTTTTCGTACGCAGCGAAGTTTGGTATCTGCTCAATCCCCCTGTGGGAAGTGGGACGATCACGATTACAACTAACAGTTCGCTCAAGACCACCATCGCTGGAAGCTCGGTATCGTACTTTGGAGTATTAGGTGTCACTTCCGGTGGCGCGTCGTCGAGCCAAACGAATAATTCCACGGGAACTTCCACTGCCTCTCTCGCGGTGACCAGCGCAGCCAACAATTTGGTGTTTGGCAACGTTTCCCTCGCGAAAAATTTTAGCGGCACTCAAATCACCGTCACATCGGGAAACACAGCCTTAGCGGATATAGACGACAATTCAAGTTCTGGCAGTCACGTGCAAGACGCTGCGAGTTTCAGCATTGCCGTGAATCCCTCGATGTCCTGGACCTTCACTACCAGTGGCACCGCCACGTCGCCCTGGGCGGTAGTTGCGGCCGTGCTCACTCCGAGCCAGCAGCATCGCGCACACGTGACAGTAGGCTCCCTGATAAACCCGCGCATTTTGTCGGGGGACCGACCTCTCGCGACACTTGTCGCGGCGAGTGAATTCCAGGCGGCGAAATAAATTTACCATGCGATTCCCGATTGCATGTTTCCTGGCCGCGTGTTTCGTGATTGCAAGTCCCCGCGGGTACGCACAAGCTCCAGCGCAACAAAATTCCACGACGCAGACTCCCGCGCCGGAAAACACTTCCGCGCCCGGACCTGCTGCAACAAATCCGCAGACCTCCGCTAGTGCCGATCCGGACAAAGAACTCGAGAAGGCTATCAACGATGCGAACAACGATTACGCGAAAGTCGTACGCAATTTGCAAGACTACTTGAAGCGCTTCCCCAATTCACCGAGACAGGCCACGGTCTATCACGCGCTGCTGCAGTCCTGCCAGCAGATCCGCAACGACGCCTGCGTCCTCGACTACGCCGAGAAGCTAATCGTCATGCAGCCCGAGGATTCGCAAACACTGATGACTGCGGTCACCTTGCTGCAGCAGCGCGGCGACGCCGAGAGTCTCGCGCGCGCGAACCTCTACGTCAGTACCGTGCTTGAAAGCATACAAAAACTTTCGCCTGAACAGCGTCCAGAGCGGCTTTCGCTCGCCGATTGGAAGAGCCAACACGACAAATTGCTGATGGCGCTCTTCAACGTGCGCGGAGATATCGAGCACGACCAGAAAACGGACGATGTCGCGGCTAAGGACTATCAGTCCAGCTTCAACACGATGCCGAATCCCGCGGCCGCAAAAGCCCTGGGCGACATTGCCGAATCGCGTCGCGATTGGACTGGCGCCGCCGACCAGTACACTCTTGCGTTGGTGTTGCCCGACGCGGGCCCGGTGAAGGTGGATCGCGCGGACGTGCTGACGCGTCTCAAGAGCGCGTGGCGGCAGGCTCACGGCAACATGCAAGGATTGGGAGACGCGGTGCTGGCCGCCTACGGACATGTTCCTGTTTCCGCCGATGCAGCAAACGCCGCGGCCAATCCCAACAAGGGCGCAAAGAATGTCTTCGATTTTGTGCTGCGCCAGCTTGACGGCAGCCCGCTTCCCCTCGCGCCGCTCAAAGGCAAAGTCGTGGTGCTGAGTTTCTGGGCTACGTGGTGCAGTCCGTGTTATATCCTCGAGCCAATCCTCGGTAACATGGCGAAAAAATATGCTGCGAATCTGGATGTCGCCTTCCTCGGAGTGAATTCCGACGAGGACGAAACTTTGGTGCCCCGCTTTCTCGACCGAGTGAAGTGGGAGCTGCCCCTTGCTTATTCGAACGGCCTGACGGATTACCTCGGCGTTGACGCGTTCCCCACCGTGATCATTCTCGATCGCGACGGAAAGACTGTTTTCCGCGTCGCGGGCTTCCCCGAGGAAGGATACGTGGATGCGCTCACGGCCGCGATTCACTCCGCCGCCGGCCCGCCAAAAAATTCTCGCGGAGATTAGGTCGCTGGTCCCTCCACATAAGTGCTGGACGCTTTCGCTTCTCTCGCGTTCGGAAAGATCACGAGGTCTCAATCTGGCATAGATATCAGTACTACTAGAGCTTCCTCATGTTTCAGTCGTTTGACGTCGACTGCGAGCACACCATGCAAGTCCGCTCTGATTAGGAACAAAAATTGCTGCTAAAAGAGAGATCAGCAACCGCTTTAGGTTAGGCGCGAAATAGCGAAACACACGATTTGATCGCCAGCTGTAAGCTCTGAGAAATAGCTATGTTAGCGCGATCAGTGATTTTAGGCATCGCGAAAACGACTGAAGGGTGTTCACAAATGGGGACAGCCGGTTGCTGGGGCTGTATCCATTGAGAAAACAATTACGCACTTATTGCCAAAATCTTTCACCTCTCGCGCCATCTTCCAGCGCGCGGCATGTCACGAAGGGCGCGTTATGAGTCGCAAAGGCGAATCGGACCGAGTTGTGGTGGTGGCGTCCGCAGCAACGCCTCTGTGCGTCTGGCTGAGGCCATCATGGAGGAGTTGCCGATGAAAAGGCGTCAAGAAGCCGGACAATCCTTGGTATTGGTCGCTTTGGTGATGGTTGTTCTAATCGGGTTTCTCGGCTTCGCCATAGATTTTGGATACTATCGCTTCCTTCGACGCCAGCTCCAAACGGCCGCCGATGCCGCCGCGATCGCAGGTGCAATGGATTTCACCTACGGTGACTATTCCGTTGCGGGCCAGGCTGCGTCCGCAGAGAATGGTTTTACCAATGGCGGCGGAATAACAGTGACGATGTCCAAACCGCCGACCACCGGCCCATATGCGGGTGCCGCCGGGAACTACGTCCAAGCTACGGTTACGGATACGGCGGTGCCCACTTTCTTTTCAAAGATATTCGGCGCGACAGCGCCGCATTTGTCCGCCACGGCAGTGGCGGAGGGCGGTATCAACTGCCTTTATGGTCTCGACACAGCTGCGAATAGTCCTTTTACGTTAACAGTTTCCGCCGTGGACTTACAGTGCGGTGTCGTCAGCAATAATACTTTCGTTCTGAATGGCGGCGAGCTCTGCGCTCCGTCCATCCAGTCTGTCAACTGGCCAGCAGGAACAACTACCTGCCTCGTGGGCACGTCAGCGTTGCCTGTCAAGATACCGTCTACCGTAACCGATCCGTTCTGCCCGGCGAGCGGCTGTGTTATGCCTCAGCCGTCACCTGCCGCTCTGCCAGCCAAAGGAACCTGTTCGGCGGGTACCTATAGTGTCCCGCCGAAACCTGCAGCTACTGTCATCACTCAAGCCAACACATACGGCGCAAACTATTGCGGGATTACAATTACGAGCTCGGGTACCACGGCGAATCCGGTCAAATTCTCACCTGGCAATTTCTACGGTCCGATTACGATTTCGAATTCCGTGGTGACTTTCCAGGCGGGCAGCTATGCCATCAACAGCCCGACTAAGCCAGGTATCACTTTGTCTTCTTCCATTTTTGGCAACTCCCAGCTTAATTTCCAGTCGGGGAGCTATACTATTGCCGGTGGGATTCAGGACAACAACTTTAGTTTCTTTGGTTCATATATAGACTTCAATAGCACGCCCGGCAGCACGCAATCGCTCATTATCCTGGACGGGGGCGGACTCAATCTTGGGTTCACAGCCGCCAAGAGCACCGGGGGAGTGACTATCTTCAACACCGGCACGAGTAGCTGCGCCGCGACTTCGTATACTTGTTATGGCCAGATAATCAGTACTTTCAGCTTCTCTGGAACTTTCTGCGGCGCCAAGTGTACATTGAACCCATCTACCTCGGGACTCTACCCAGGCATCTTATTTTATCAGGATCGCACTTACACTTACTCAGCGTCATGCCCCTTCGGTGGAAGTGGCGTAGCCTGTTTCGGTGTCAATATCAACGTCAATCCCGGAACCGTGGCGCACAACGGCACTTACTACTTCCCCTCCAACACGGTCAACTTCGATTTCGATTTCGGCGCCGGGACTACATGGAATTATCTTATCGCCAAGGACGTTAAATGGTTTGTTGGTTTTACTTTTAATAGCAACGTTGCCGCTGTGCCCACTACGTTTCCCCTTCGTCAAGGGAGTGCAGCGTTGGTGCAATGAGAGTTTTGCTACGCCCCAGGAGATGAAAATGGTTGGTGAAAACGAAGCCGTCAGACATCCCGCGAGAGTAGGGGAACGCGGATCTAGTCTAGTGGAAGCTAGCCTAGTTGCACTATTTATCTTGATACCTCTTCTTTGCGGAGTGATCAACTACGGCAGGGCATATTTTTACAGCATTGAAGTCGTGAATGCGGCCAAGGCTGGCGCCCAGTTTGGCGCCCAAGGAACCGGCTTGACCGCAACCGGCATAACAGGAATGCAAACGGCCGCGAAGAACGAAGCCCCCGATATTGTTGTGTCGTGTACTGGACAACCCGGCGCCTGTTGGGCCGGAGGCTCTCCCTTGGCAACGTGGGGCTGCGAATGTTCTGGCACCAATACCCCGGGAGGCGGCACAAACTCGTGCCCTTTGCTGCAGTCTAGTTGCCCTGTTCACCTCGTGTACTTCGTATACGTCACCACCGCTGCGTCTTACACACCATTCTTGAATTTTCTTGGTCTTTTTCCAAGCATGACACTCAGGGGGCAAGCAAAGATCCGCCTGGCGTCCCAATAGACAAATGACTGAGGAATTAAGATAGATGCTGAAACTGAGAAGGAAGACAAACGAGCGAGGCGCTTCGAGCTTCGAGACCGCTTTGGTACTGCCGCTTATAATTTTGCCATTACTGTTTGGGGCGATAGAATTCAGCCGAGCCATGTACGCTTATCATTTTGTCGGGTATGCCGCCCGCGAAGGCTCCCGGTGGGCCAGCGTCCGCGGAGCAACTTGCGTTTCGCCCATGACTAATTGCGGTGCAGCGCTTGCCGGCTCTGGTTCTGTTCAGACGTTTATCCAAGGAATCATTCCTGCGGGAATGTACGATAACGGGTGCAGTGGGACCAGTTCCGGCTCCTTATGCGTGGTTGTCTCTAATACAGGCTTAATGGCGGATGGCATTACGAACTGCGTTACTGGGAGTAACCCACAGGATTATCCGGGATGCGTCGTCCAGGTAAACGTTACCTATTACTACGGTTTCAGTCTCCCGTATCTCTCGCAACTTACCGCTGTTAAAATGTCGAGCACCTCCCAGATGACAATTACGCAATAAGCGATTCAACGATGTTCCCTCAGAATGTCGAGGGGTAGCTCGCCGACGCAGAATCAGCTGTAATAACCGCGATTCTGAGGTCCGCCATATCTTCGAAGTCACACGGTGCTCTTGAAGCTGCCCATTTTGTTTCAGGGCATGATATAAGACAGGAAGGAGGATCCACCAGTGAGGAAATTGCTTTTGATTACCCTGCTTTTTGCAATCCCGGTGATAGCCGCGCAAGAAGATAAGCCTTTGCCGCAGGAGAGCCAGATCAAGATGCTCAAGGCCCAGCGCGAAATTCAAGCCGAGGAAGCAAAAATGACCGAACTACAAAAAGAGTTCGACACGTTGAAGAAAAATCTCAAAGACCTACAGACTTATATGGAAAATGAGTGCACAGCCGCCGCCAAGAAAGAAAACATTGACCTCAAGAAGTATAGTTGCGATGTGGACAAGTTTACCTTCGTGCCTAAAACTTCCGTTAAGGAAGACGCAAAGAAGGATGAGAAAAAACCGCAGTAGGATCGTTTGAGTTGACAGAACCGCGCTCAAATGGTTCAACTGACGTCATTTGGCGGTAGATCGCGAACGTCCCGAGACAAGAGTGCGTTGACGGTGGTTGTTAAATTCACGCGCTGCGGCGTCTAAGCTGTTTTAGCCCGAGCAGCGCCTTTGCGGGTTTTATCGGGATTACTCTCTGGCACAGTAAAGATCCATTTAGTAGGTGGGCGATGTTTTGAGCTTCTTCTTCGAGTTCGATTCCAAGTAGATAAATTTCCCGGTCTTTCAACACGATATATGGCGCGTAAGATAGCGCCGGATCGTCACTTTTGCCCGCGGAAAAAAACATTCGAGTCCTCTCGTTTGTAGCTTCGTAGGGCGCCGCAGGACACCGAACGTTATGCCACTTCGCGAACTTTACGCCTACTATATGCATAATTCAAATATTTATTTCAAATACCCCTCTGGCAAGGTTCTCTTAAGCGACCGCGACGGCCGAGCAGTATTTGCGAATCATCTATGTGAAAGAAGGCAGCGAAGGGTACTAGAGGGACTAGTACACTCTTGCAAGATCAGCTCTCAAGGCATTTTCTGGTTATTCGATTGCAAGCCCATCTGGACGGGCTACAAAGGTCAACCTACCGATTCGCCCGAACGGTGGAATGGCACTCGGCCCTGTAGCCCGTCCATCATTGCCCTCGCCTACCTTCGTTTCGGTGTTCAACATCAGCTTACAGTCGGGCACATTACCGCATGCATTATTCGACTACCAACTCTTCTCCGCCGGCCTAATTACTGGCGAAGTTCGAATCGCACTAAACAGGGAAAACATCAGGGATTTATCCACGTAGAGGTAGTCCTCCTCCATTAAGCTGATTATCGGCGCGATTTTGGCTAAGGTATAAACAGCGCTGAAACATCGGAACAGGGAATTAATAGGGAATCTGACGCGAACTCGGATATACCTATCTGAAAATCGCAACCATTTTTCGATCAGAATTAGCCTACGGATTCCGCGTTCCTCTGATTGTCATTTCACCCTATGCGAAAGCCGCGTACATTTCTCACAACACGCATGATTTTGGCAGCATCCTCAAATTCATAGAGACCACCTTCGACCTGCCTTCACTCAACTACGCCGACGCTCCGGCTGACGACCTTTCCGACTACTTCGTCCTCACCCAGTCGCCACGCACTTTTCAGATGATTCCCGCGACGCTAAAAGCCGAGCACTTTATCAACGACAAGAAGCCGCCCACCGACCCTGATGATGATTAGCTTCGTCGGCAAGTTATCCAGTACTGCCCAATTTCCCCCCCGGCGTAAAGGCTCTCCTGCTGAAAATGGCGGGCCTACTCTCCCTGAAACCCATGGTCGAGATCCTTCCCTGCCCTCAGAAAATGGAACTTCTCGATCAGATTCGACGGGCATCATGAATGCGAGGCGAGGGAGGGTGAAGCTCGCCGGTGGTTCGAATCGGAAACTTTGGCGGCGCGTACTCGAGCGTGACGGATGGCGTTGCCAAGGATGCGAGTCGGCGTCAGCCGCAGCCATCTTCCTCGCTGATACTCTTAGCGAGCGTCGTAAGCGATACGTCATGTGCCCGATATCTCTGAGTGCCGTCCAGTTGTAGAACGAATCCTAAACACTTGCAAACCAAATGAATAGCTCAGAACCACGATTCTCTTCGTCTGCAGAACCAAATCACGTTTAAAGCATCCAATCGACAGCGGACTCGAGCGACGATGGAGCCGTCGAATGTCCGGAGGTGGGCCATGCGCCAAAGAAAAGTTAGCGGGGAGGCCGAGACGGAGGTGGATTTTGCTGAGCTGGAAGACGGTTCGCTCGCAGAAATGATCGAAGATCCGGTGTGTCCGACGAAAACGCTGCTTGCAGTGTACAAAGACGGAAACGTGCGGTACGTGGAAAAGTGGCGGGACGGGAGCAGAACTCTCGTTCCAATACCACGGCATGGTCAGGTGTTGAACCACATCTGCTTTCCCGCCGGGTGCGAATCTTATCTCGGGCTGGAGGAGCTCGAGAGGGACGTTGCTCCTTTCTTTTTCTCCTGTGCGGATTTCGAGGTCGTCTGGCGAATGGGGATGACAGGATTCGTGTTTAGTACTTGGAACCCCGAAACGCTGCCCGTGGCGCCTTATCTCGCGTTGCTGGGCCCTCCCGGGTCGGGAAAGACTACGGTAATGCGGATTCTTAGATTATTATGCCGGCGTAGCCTACCGGTCTCTGACATCTCGTCGGCGGGATTCTACGATGTTTGTAATCGGCTCAGCCCGACTCTGCTGATAGACGAAGCGGCCACGGCTGGCCATCCCCGGACACTTCTCCATCTCCTCCGATCTAGTAGCTCCCCTGGGTTTGTAAGTCTTAGAAAAGGTACTGCTCAAATGGCGTACGGACCCAAGGTGCTTGCGTGGACAGAACTGCCGAACGACCCGGCACTAATCAGCCGCTGCCTGATCATCCCCATGCACAAGACGTCGCGCACGGATCTTATCAGCCCGGATGACCCGAAGGTCTTGGAGTTCGCCAAGAGAGTTCGGATGCGCCTTCAACAGTTCCGGTTCGAGCATTACCGTAGCCTCCCAATTCCGAAAGTTCCCGCAAGTGTACAATTATCATCGCGGCCTCTTGACATCTACCGCGCGCTGGCCCTTCCGGTCGGGAAGGACCAGAATTTGTGCACAATCTTGGCTCACTTAGTCGCTGACCAGAGCCAATTTCAATCCCCTCTAATTTCAGCCCTACAGGCTTCAGCCGTTCGAAATCTTCACCGATTCATTCACTTTGATTCGAAGGCTGCCGGTTACAAACTCAAAGGGCTTACACAGGCGATGATGGCGGACCTCGTGTCACGCGGCGAGCCTTCGAGGCTCAATGAACGAAAGGTGGGCGATGTACTGACATCGCTTGGCTTCACGAGCCGGAGTCGGACGAACCCGGGAACATTTACACTGTGGCTGCAGCGTTCGGATCGCATACGGATACACGAAATGGCTCGCGACTACGAAGTAGAGGGAGCAGTGCCGGATCAATACTGCGATATTTGCAAGGAGATCAATAAAGCTTCTCCCATTACCGTCACCAGTGAAATTTCGGAACAAACACAGGTTCCAAATACGGAAAAGCGTGAACAGCATGAACATCGTGAACGTCATGAACGTATATCCGTAGCCGCGACTCCAGCTGTGAATCGCCGATCGAAGCGACGGCATTCACGATTGATCGGACGCGCTGGTAGAAGACTCTGAAGAGCCCCGCTGGTAAAAGATAGATGCTTCATGAATTTTGCTGCCTTGCTCGCGGGAAGTAACCTCGAGAATCGAAATTGAAGGCGCTGCTGCTCTCACTGGAAGGCGTGGTCGATCGTCTCCGCTATCCTCAGGAGATTGGAATTTCTCGAGTAGATCCGAAGCGCTTCATGAATGCAAGCCCAGGGAGACTAAAGCTCAGCGATGCTATATATCGGAGACTGTGGCGTACCGTACTGGAGCGTGACGGATGGCACTGCCAAGGATGTGGATCGCTGCGTCAACTCGAGGTTCATCACATTATACCGCGGGCCGACTCGGAGACGATGTGGACGCAACCTCATAACGTCTCCGCCATGCCGGCTCTCTGACAGTTCCCGGTGGCGTTAGGGACCTGTCAGTAAATGGACGTATCCCGATCCCCAGCTTACGCCGTCATTGACCACTTTCGGGGCGACGTGATCGTACCAGCCTCCCCAATCGTCCTACGTAATGATGATCGCGGTGTTCGCCCAATAGGGGCTGTTCCCAATCGAGTTGACAATCGACGTTACCCAGGATGGCCCACTGCCGTCGTTGGCCAGGGCGTGATCGGAACTGGCTCCGTTCGGAATGATCCAGGTGACTTGCGCGAGCTGCCCATTGGCGATATCCACCAGGGCCTGTGTCTGCGGGATGACGACGTTTCCAGTCCAATCCGGGCCAGTGCAGGTGAGCGTGCCATTGACGGTTTGCTGCTGGCAGATGTGTTGTATGGCATCGGGCGCCGTCCAGATGGAACCGGCGGACGGAGCATAGTAGCGCCACGTGACGCCCTTACCGTGGAGCAGGTCGGTGAGGGTGGGATGTTCGAAACAAGGATATTGGGGCGGCTGGTTGGTCTCGCTGCCTGTGGGATCGATAATCGCTACGGTCTCCGTCAGAGGGGCGATGCATCCTGCGGGGCTGTTATTGGGATTTTCCGCGGCGAATAGGTTGCTGCTCGCCGTAGGAGCTGAAGTGCCAGAAATAATGAAGCTAAGAAGGCCTCGTGCGGCGAGCGATTTCCGACTCCGCGATGAGGCCGGTCGTGATTGTACTCCTCGATCCAACGAGCGATCGATGCCCGCGCTTCTTCCAAGCTCCGATACTCCGCCGTCCAGACTTCCTCTTCCTTCAAGCT
>Ga0182024_10011396_pt1 | contig 17869 bp, 16 predicted proteins | sample P32metaG_FD_120480 | JGI IMG/M metagenome (GOLD analysis project Ga0182024, IMG submission 120480) | Permafrost microbial communities from Stordalen Mire, Sweden - P3-2 metaG (Illumina Assembly) | ecosystem: Environmental > Terrestrial > Soil > Wetlands > Permafrost | place: Sweden: Stordalen... | reverse complement strand
CGATGTGCTGTTGCTGCCGGTTGGCGTTAAGCTTTTTTGATCAGGCGGACTAGCCAGAGCAGGAGGCAGGCTCCTACGAATGCTACGAGGATGGAGCCGAGGATGCCGCCGCCGGGGAAAACGCCCAGCATATTAAAAAGCCATCCGCCGAGGACGCCGCCAGCCATGCCGATCAGGATGTCCATCAGGACGCCGAAGCCGCCGCCTTTCATTACTTTTCCTGCGAGAAAACCGGCAATCAGGCCGATCAGGATCCACCAGAGTAAGCCGCTCATTTTTTTGTAATGCCTCCTTGTACGCGCTTCGATGCACGTGTGTTTTATCACAAATCCGGAATTTGCGTGGATAAGGTGTTTTTAGTAGGACAGGCTTCAGCCTGTGTGGGTTTAGTTGGTTAAGGATTCCGTACTGGAAATTGGAATAGACGGTTTACGAGCTAACGCAGGGGAGTGGCTGTAGGCGGGGACGAAAGTCAAAAGAAGACAGGCTGAAGCCTGTCCTACTGAAAACTTATGAATACTTCGATGAATGAATCAAACGATATGGCGATATTGAATGGTGAGACAGATCCGGCGAATGATGGGACTGTAGCGCCGCTGGATGGGTCGCACACTTCGCTAACCGTGGGTGCTTCGCAAAATTCGCTCGCGTCGGTCGGTGGAGCTGCGTGGAGTGGCGCTCTTGGCGGGAAAGTTCCGTTGGGGATCGATGGGAAGCGGGCAGCGGCAAGCGCGCAAGAGGCGATCGCCAAGGTGGCGCTGGGGGCGAACAACGAGCGGCTCGAGGAGTTGCGGCCGGACCTGGTGAACGCGCTGCGCGAACTGGTGGTGGAGTATCGCGAAGAGGGAATGGTTGCGCGGCGGCATGAGATTCGGCGCATACGGCAGGCGCGGCTTTTTTGGCAGGGGTTGCAGTATGCGTGGTGGAATCCGAAGGAGATGACCTGGAATCTGCCGTACGAATCGAAACTATACGATGACAGCGCCGCGGCGGAGATGCCGCGCTATCAGTTTGTGACCAATATTTATCAGGCGTTTGGGCTTTCCTTTATTTCCATTTTGAGCCAGGACGTTCCGGCGACGCGATTTTATCCGCAGTCGGCGCAGTCGATTGGGGATATTACGGCGGCGCGCGCGGCTTCGCAGGTGTGCGATCTCGTCGAGCAAAATAATCGCGTGCAGAATTTGTTGACGGGCGTGGCGTTTTATTTGTGGACGGACGGAAAAATAGGCGGGTACGTGCGGTACGTGGCGGACGCGCAACGGTTCGGTTCGCATGATGAGCCGGTGATTGAGGAACATTATGTGGCGCTGGGCGATGACGCGTACGTGTGCCCGGAGTGCGGTGCGGAGCAGGGCGTCGGAGGCACGGAGGCAGGAGATGCGGATGACCCGGATGGGCTGGGGACGAATCCCACCCTTCGCAGGAACGGCGAAGGATGGGGCACCCGCGCAGAGAATCTCAAATCTCAAATCTCAAATTTGAAATTTAAAAACCAGGAGCCCGAGTCGCCGGAAATTGGGCAGATGGCGCCAGGCGCGAATTACGATTCACAAATTACAAATCACGAATCACGAATCACGAACGCTCGTGGCGGCTCTTCACCAGTCACTAGTCACCAGTCACCGGTCACCGCGCGCTTGCTGCCGCCTGTGATTTGCCGCAATTGCGGTGGGGCGCTGGGGCCGGAGCACTTTAAACCTGCGGCTAAAGTTGCTGTGCCGGTGATTACCGATGTGCGGCGCGTGGCGAATGGGCAGGAAGTGATTTCCGTGGTGGGCGGGCTCGAGCTGAATACGCCGGTTTGGGCGAACGAGATGCACGAGTATCCGTACTTGCAGTGGTCGATGGAAGTGCATCGTGCGAAGCTCAAGGCGAGCTATCCGCTGGCGGCGGACAAAATTCAGATGGGCGGGCCGCAATCGGCGGACGAAATTTATGCGCGGTCGACGCGCGTGGCTGTGTCGCAGGGATTGCCTACGACGCATCCGGGAGACGCGCTGTTTAATTTAATTACGTTTGCGCGGACGTGGATACGGCCGTGGGCGTTTTACTCGATCGAAGATAAAGATGTGCGCGACGCGCTGCTGGCGCTGTTTCCCGACGGATGCTACGCGGCGTTTGCGGGCGACACGTATTGCGAATCGCGCAACGAGTCGATGGACGATCGCTGGCGCGTGATGCACGCGTTGCCTGGCGACGGACAAAATCGGCCGAGCGTGGGCGACTCGCTCGTGCAGATTCAGGAGCGCTACAACACGCTTTCCAACATTCAGGCGGAGACCTACGAGTACGGCATTCCGCCGATTTACGCCGATCCGCAAGTTTTGGATTTCGATGCGCTGGCGAATCAGACGGCCGAGCCTGCCGCGCATTATCCGGCGAGGTCGCGTCCCGGGCAACCGCTGGCGGCGGGATTTTTTCAGCCTGCTCCGGCGCAGGTGCCTCCCGATCTGGTGCGGCATCAGCAGGAATTGATGGGGCCGGTGTCGCAATTTTTGACGGGACTGTTTCCCGCTGTGTTTGGCGGCGAAATGGAATCGCAGAAAACGGCTTCCGGTTATGCGATGGCGCGCGACCAGGCGCTCGGGCGTTTGGGACTTGTGTGGCGGCGGCTGAAAACTTTTTATTCGGATGTGATGCTGCTGTCGGTCGATTGCTTCAGGAAAAATCGTCCCGAGGACGCGGAGATTCCGGTGCTTGGGCCGGGCGGCGAGTTTCAATCGCGGTGGATTCGCCTCGCGGATCTGAAGGGCAACATTCAGGCGCATCCGGAAAGTGATGAAACTTTTCCGCGCTTGAAATCGCAGCAGCGCTCGGTGGTGCAGCAGTTGATGGCGTCGTCCGATCCGCTGATTCAGCAGGCGCTGGCCGATCCGGCGAACGTGGGATTCGTGAAGGGCGTGCTGGGGCTCTCCGAGTTGGTCGTTCCAGGAGAAGATTCACGGAACAAGCAATTGCGCGAGATCGATTTGCTGATGGCCGGAGCACCGGTTCTTTCGCATGTCGAACCAACCTCCCAGTCTGTCATTCCGAGCGAAGCGAGGAATCTCTCTTCGACAAGTGTTGCTAATGGCGAAGAACCACAGAGAGATTCCTCGGGCGAAGACAGCCCTCGGAATGACAGATCAAGGGGAGCGACGGTGGTTACGCCATCCGTTCCGGTGGATTTGATGTTTGACAATCATGTGGTGGAGCTGGAGGAGTGCAGGCGGTGGGCGAATTCGGATGCGGGACAAATTGCGCGCATCGAGAATCCGGCGGGCTTTGCCAATGTGCGGGCGCATGCGGAAGCGCATTTGCGCGCCGTGGGGCTGGCGTACTCCGCTCAACAGTCTCAGCCGAATCAGACCCAAGTACGCAAGGACTAAGAACAGCACCAATCCACACTTGGATCATCGGAGGTCCATTTCCATGCCAACCATCAATGGCGGATACTACATGAATCCGCAATACGGCGCGGCTCTGGAGCGAGCACGCGCTGCCGATGAAGAATCCGTCCGCGTGAACGGGATACCGCAGCCATCTAGGCTGGACCGTTTTCTAGGATTTGCGCCACAGGCGGATTTGCAGCATACTTATAACCATACATATAGCGATTCTGATAATATCGCGCTTAGGCAAGTGAGTGCAGGTAAAAAAGCTGAGCCGCAGAGGAGTCGGTCGAGTTCCCACGAGTCGAGGCCGCCCGCCGACAACTCAACGGTTGGAAACAGCGTGTATAACGAAACTTCGGGTCTAAGGCCGACCGCTCCCTCGGGAGCAGGTAGCGCTCAAGACTTGAGCGATGCGCGAGCAGGGTTGGCTGGAGTGATCAAAAACCGCGACGCAAGGGGCACAGCGGTCGGCCGAGGGACGGCTCCCGGGCAACTTACGAAATCTGAAGCGGGTGCCGTGAAGGCGTATCCTCCCGCGATGCGGGCTTACGATGATTCACACGCCGCTGCCGGCAAAGCCTCGGGCAACCCGGCAGGTCCACAGCATTTTTATCTTGACTCCGGGCGAAAGAAACCCGATTGGGCTCAAGGCAATGAACCGAAGAAGAGCTACGGCCCATTCCGGAACTATGCTGGTCACGGCGATGTCCATAAGGGGGATGAAGTTCGGATTCGGGTTTACGACTAGAGATCGGGGGTCAAAGTAGATTTGGCCTACTAGGAGATTATGGCATGCGTTTTCACCGTGCGATCGCTTTATTGCTGCTGCTGGCTTGGGGAAACATACCAGGAGCAGGCCGGCCTAGCAGTGCGGCCGCACCGCAGGCGAAGCGGCCGATTCAAGAATCCGAAATCCAGGCTGTGATTCTGGCCATTGAGGACGAGATTTACGCCTTAAATCTGCAGACTGCTTTCATAGACGTAGGAAAAATTGTAGAACGGAAGCATATCTTGAATGTTTATTTCGAGCCGGAGGTTCTTGACGATTCGCGATCATGGGTCATCTACAGGCTGATGCCTGACGGCGAAATCTATCGCAAGTACGAAATCGGGAGTAGTGGGCGAATTTACCTGCATCTGAAACCGGGGCAATTTCGGACTACGCAACCGAGCTACCCAACGGTGTCCATGGACGACGATGAGCTTTGCAAACTTAAGCACGATTGGATCAAGCGCCAGTTCGTTGTGGATATGAACCCCAGCAAGGAAACCGTAGCCGCAGCGCGTGCGCGGCAAAGGGACCGAGAAAAGCACTACTAGCGGTCGATGGGAGCAGGGAATCCTAAAGGCCCGAAAGGTTTCTATTTGGGCATGGCCAACCGAAACCCCGTTGGGCGGAAGGGAAAGAATCGAAGGAGAGCTATGGTCCTTTCCGGAATGATGGCGGCGGTGGCGATGTCCCCAAGGCGCGAACGTTTGGATTCGGATCTACTAGGCACACGTAAATCAGCGCCTATTTGCCTCTCAAGGAGTGCATCACATGAGAATGCGATACGCTATCATTCTGCTGCTCATCCTCGCTTGCGGAATCGCCTTGCGGGCTGGGCCCCAAGGTGAAAAACGACCAGTCAAGGAATCCGAAATTCAAGCTACGATTCAAGCCATTAAGGATGAGATCTACGATCTGAATTTGCAGATAGAATACCTCGATCTACAGGGTCCAAAAGACAGTCGGAAAAACGGCCACCATGAACGTCTATTTCCAGCCGGAGGTTCTCGACGATTCACGGTCGTGGGTCGTCTACAAATTGATGCCTGGCGGAGAAGTTCTTCGCATGTATGAAATTGGCAGTAGCGGACGTATCTATTTGCACATGAAACCGGGCGAGTTTCGGATCACGCAACCGAGCTACCCGACCGTTTATATGGACGATGATGACCTTTGCAAACTTAAACACGACTGGATCAAGCGGCAGTTCGTTGTTGAACTTTACCCCAGCAAGGAAACCGTAGCCGCCGCGCGTGCCCGGCAACGCGACCGCAAGCAGCATACGGCCGGGCCCAGTGGAAAGCCTCCGCAAGCAGATCAACAATAAGCTTATTGAAAATCCCGCGAGATTTGCGAATGTGCGGGCGCATGCGGAGGCTCATTTGCGGGCCGTGGGGCTGGCGTATGCGGCGCAGGGCGCGGGGAAGAATGGCGCGACTGGGGGAACGCCTGCGGCGGCTTGAGTTGTTGTTTATGGGACTCGAAAAGATTTAACACAGAGGGCACGGAGAAAGGCTTGAGAAGGGCGGAGAGTTCGATGATGGGGCGGCGCGATCCGTTTTTTTTGTGACGTGTCTTCCTGCTCGTAAAACGGTTTTGCATTTCTCTGTGAAACTTTTGGTTTTCTCTGTGTCCTCTGTGTTGAGCTTCTGATTTTCTGCTGAAGCAACGAACCGCGTGCACGGAGCGGAAAGATGGGGACGGAAACGCAAGCGGGGATGGATTGGGCGGGTACGGAATTGGCTTTTTGTAGCATAGGCTTCAGCCTGTGGGTTTTTGTCCTTGCAGCCCACTCCGTTTGACAAATTTCGCATGGACTAAGTTCCACAGGCTGAAGCCTATGCCACGTAAAGCCTATGCCACATGACGTCTATGTCACGCAAGGAGCGGGACGATGAGCACGGAAGCGCAGATTGATATGGATTGGGCGGGGACGGATGTTGTCGAGAGCGCGGCGGGTGGAGCTGGAAGTGCGACTGGAACAAAAGGCTCTGGCGACGCCAGTACGCATGATTCGCGTGGCACTGCCGGCGCGGCTTATTTGACGGACGAGGAGATATTGGGGATTGAGCCTGCGGGCGGGGACGCTGCGCAGAGAGATTCCTCGGGCAAGAGCGGGCCTCGGAATGACGGGGCGGGTGATGGCGAGGATGACGCTGCGCTTTGGGGGGAAGACTCGGAGCTTGGGCACAAAGGCAGACAGGCTGAAGCCTATCCTACCGGTGCGGCTATGCCTTCTTGGATGGCTGCTGCTGCGGCGGATCCGCGGAATGCGGCGGCGGCTACGGCGCTGTGGAACGAGCATCAGGAGTTTCGCGCGGCGTTTAACTCGCCGGATGCGGCGCGCACATTTGTCGCGGAGGCGCGGGCTGTGGCGGATGAGGCTCGCGCGATTAAGGAGCTTCTGCCTGGCGGGGTGAGGGACATTGTTTCGCTGCGGGAGGCTACGCAGTCGGTCGAGAGGATTGATGCGGCGCTGTTTTCTGGCGATGCTCGGGCGCAATCGGAAGTGGTGGCGGAGATGGCGCGGGTGAATCCGGCGGCGTTTCGGTCGATGTTTGCGGAGGCGGCGCGGGTGATGGCGGGGCTGGACGGGCGCGGGGCGAGGCAGGAGGCAGGAGGCAGGGAAGCGGGGAGTTCTAACGGGGCGAGCGGGGATGGAGTTTTGAACGGACCCACGCTTCGCGAAAATAGCGAAGGATGGGGCACCGAAGATCGGAATTTCAAATCTCAAATTTCAAATTTGAAATTACAAAACCAAAGTCAAAATCAGAATCAGAACCAAAATAAGAATCAGAACCAAAACCAAAATCAGAGTCAAAACCAAAATCAAAACCAAAATCAGAATCAAAACCGCCGGCAGGATGCCGGCGCTACAAATTCGCCGAATCACGAATCGCAAATCACGAATCACGATTCACGAGGTCACCTGTCACCGCAATTCGATCCTGCTGCTTACGCGGCGTTTGAGCGGTCGACCAACGAGACTGTGGCGCGGGATGTGCGCGGGTCGATCGGCGACACGCTGGCGCGTGTGATGCCCGAGGGAGTGGCCGAGGGGGCGGCGCGGCGGATTGGGGAAGATATTTTTGGCGAGGTGCACCGGGCGCTGGCGGCGGATCGAGCGCTGTCCGAGCAAGTGGCTAGCGTGTTGCGCGATCCGGCGCGGCCTGGAGGGGCGGCACGGTTTGGCTCGGCTGAGCAGCAACGCGTGGCGGCGCTGGTGGCGGGGCGCGCGAAGCAACTTGTGCCTAGCGTGGCGCGGCGCGTGATTGGCGAGTGGACGAGTTCGGTGCTGAATACGGCGCGGTCCAAGGCGGCGCGGCAATCGGCGGCGGCTTCTCGCGTGGATATTGCGGCGCCGGGAGGGTCGTCGGACTCGATGCCGCTGCGGGCGATGTCGGCGCGGGAGGTGAATTACGCGTCGATGAGCGATGAGCAGATTTTGGGGATGTGATTTTTGTGCCGCGGGCTTTTAGTAGGACAGGCTCCAGCCTGTCTGGTTTTGAGTTTTGTTCGGTTGGAAGAAGTCAAAAGAAGACAGGCTGAAGCCTGTCCTACTGGTTCACGATTTTTCTCCGCACTTATACCTACAGCAAGACGTTTTAATTATTCATTTATTCATTCATTCATAAAAACTAAGGAGCCATCATGGCCGTACAAAACAACGCACAGACAATCGCGTTGCAACTGGAGAAGGTGCGCGACAAAGTGCCCCTGCTCTACGAGCGCGACGATGTATTACTCAGCATGATTCAGCAACGCGGGGACGTTGAGAAAGTCAGCTCGCGCAACATGCGGCTGCCTTTGCAACTGATTCCCGGGGGCAAGGCCGGAAGCTACAGCGCCGATGGCGGCGATCTGGGACTCGGCTCGGGCTCGACGTATGACGTCGCGCAAGTGTCTCCGATTTTCTTCCGCTTCGCCGTGCAAATTACCAAGCTCGTCGAATACGCGTCCAATTCTCGCGAGAAGGCCATTGAAAATGCGGTGAAGCGGGAAATCGCCAGCGGCATGAAACAGTTCCGCGCGTTTTTGGACAAAGTGATTCAGACGGCCGGCAACGGCGTGCTGGGCACGATCACCGCGATCACCAGCAACACGTTTACGATGGCTGTGCCTTCGGGCGCGGCGCTCGTGTATGTGGGGCAAACGATTCAGATTTACGATCCCACTCTGACCACCAACCGCAACGTCGCAGCCAGCGTTGTATCGAATGTGACTGCGGCCGATCCGATTTCCGCCACGCAGACAATTACCGTGGACAACGTTCCGAGCGGCACTTCCGTGAACGATTTAATAGTGCACGACGGGCTCACCGGCTCGCAGCCTGTTTCGCTTTACGGAATTAAATATCACCAGAACAACGCAACCACGGGCACCTGGTTGAATTTGAACCGGGCCACCTATCCACAACAATTGCAAACACCGCGCGTGAATGCGGGCAACGCGGCTCTCGTTCCCGGCCACGCACGCCTCGCGATCAACAAGGTGCGCAAAGCGCTGGGCATCAACCAGCTTGGAAAATTAATTGCCTACACTTCCGTGGAGCAGGAACACGCCTGGGAAAATCTGGGCATCACCGTTTCGCAAGTGGTGAAAGAAGGGCCGGGCGGGCGCGCAAGCGATCTGGACATGCTCTTCTCCGGAAAGAAAACCACGTCCGGCATTCCGATCAAGTCTTCGGTGAACGCCGATCAGACGCGCGTGGATTTCCTGGACCTGTCTCACTGGGGCCGCGCGGTGATGAAGGACATCGACTTCTTTGAGGTCGGCGGACAAACCGTGTTCCCGATTTATGGGGCGAGCGGCGGCGTTTCCGCTTCGTTCATCTTTTATTTCGACACCGGATTTCAGGTGTGGAATGACTCTCCTCGCAGCGGCAGCTATATCGATACGCTTGCGCGACCGAACGGGTACTAGGGCGGTGAGGCGTGACAAGTGACCGGTGACTGGTGATTCGTGATTCTTAATTTGTGATTCGTGAATCGCGGCCAGTCACTGGTTGCTGGTTTTTGTGGCATAGGCTTTAGCCTGTTGAATTTCGTCCTATTGACAATGAACCCTCTCAGGGTTGGGTTCATGCTTGGACTAAATTCCACAGGCTGAAGCCTATGCTACTTAAGCCTGAACAGCTCAAATTACAAATTTGAAATTTGGGATTTGAAATTTAAATTTGCGATTTGAAATATGAGATTTGAGATTTGAAATTGCGAATTGTAGATGGGAAGCAGCGAATCGCGATTCACCATTCACGAATTACGAATCACAAGTCACGAATCACCAGTCACTACTCACCGGTTTTCACGATTCCAATGCATGACACAAAAGATTAGGAGAGAAAAACATGGCTGTCACACTTACGCTTACGGATGTGGATCCTGGAGGGACACAGCTTTACGTGTTTGGCACGGTGGTGCTTTCGGGCACTTATCCGACGGGCGGGGATGCGGTGGACTGGACGACGCTGATCGCACAGATGGGAGTGCGCGGAGAAACCGTCGATTCCAGCATGGCGGATCCGTCGTACGGGCCGGTGCAGGCGAATTTTACGGTGCAGGGCGGCACGCCCAATCAGTATCAGATGCAGCAGGGAACCGCGGCCAATACCTGGAAGATGCGCGGGTACACCACGGGATCGAGCGGCGCGGAATTTACGGGCGGCGCGGCATATCCGACTTCGGCGACGACGGATGTGATTACGTTTTCGGCGCAGTTTCGGAAATTAACGTAGCGGCGGGAGTACGGAAAATGGGACCACAGATGAACACTGATAAAAACTGATAAACACAGATAAGAACAGAAACAAACAGGTAAGAAAATAAACTGATTTACTCCGCCCGAAGCTCTTGCTTTTTCTTTCTCAGCTATTTCAATCCTTGCATTCATTTCTATCCGTAGGGTTTCATCTGTGTTCATCAGCATTTATCAGTGTTTATCTGTGGATTGTTTTGCGTCCAAAACTATGATTCGCATACTACGAGAGACGCATGAGACGCCTGGCGACGTGGCACGCGCGCTCGCGCTTGCCGGCGGACACAACCGGTTTGGCGAGGCGAATTACCGGGCGGTTTGGGGCTGGTCGCGGCTGGACTGGATTGGCGGGAAGTGGGAGGACCACGATCCTCAGACGGGCGGGCTGCTGCGCGAAGTGGTTGCGTTGCGGCGGGAGCCGAAATATTTGCCGCATGATCGCTGGCACATCGAGCGGTGGATGCCGCCGGAGAGTTACGGATCGCCAGAGAGCTGGCACGCTGCAACGACAGAATTTGTGGGCGGGCGAAATGTGGCGGCGCTGGGGCCGTATCCGTCGCGCGGGGATTATGAGCATTGCTTCACGCTCGAAGGGCCGGGCGGGGAGTTTGTGCAGTTGACTCCGGCGGCGGCGCGGCACATTGCGCGGGCGATTGAGACAAGCCGCGGTATTGAGTCGGCGAAGAAAAAAATGGCGCTCGAGGATCGCGAGCGGCGCGAAGAGCGCGCGTATGACGCGTGGGCGATGGATGCACTTTCCTAAGTGGTAAATTACGCGACTGCCATGAATACTTAGTAAACAGGTAGAATGTATTTTACAAAACGAAAGAGGAAACAACATGCAACAAAACAGCATAGCCACGCACGATGGAAATCCGGCACACCCGGTTACTTTGACCGCGACCTTTACCCTGGATGTGCAGGATCCCAGCGACCATCAAACCGCCGCGGCGGTTGCCAGCGCATTTAATGGGCGCAAAGGGAGCGCAGTCATTACGGTTACAAATCCGGATGCGGGAACCGTGCAGATCCAAGTTGTGATTTGAGGGTTAGCGGCGTTCTGCGCGCCTTTTCCGTGAATGGCCATTCGGGCGGAGCTGTGCCTATGGGTTCGCGGTTGCCAGGACTACATTCCACAGGCTGAAGCCTGCGCTACTTAAAGACAAAGAGTGGAAATTTCAAATCTCAAATTTGAAATTTAAAATTGCAGTGCAACGACAATGAATCGCGATTCACAAATCACGATTCACGGCTCACGAATCACGAATTGCAAATCGCGAATCACGAATTACAAATACATGGAGAACAATTGAATATGAATAGCGACACGGCGGGGGCGCGGGAGCATTTGTTGACCGCAACGATTTGCAACATTACCGAGCAGCATTACATGGCGCACCGGATGTACGGGACGTTTCAGATTGCGGGGCGCGGGGAACCGGCGGGAGCCGACGTGAAAAGTAACGGCGCCAGGACAAATGCCAGCGCTGATTTGCGCGTAACGGTTACCGCAACGGATGGAGCCGAAAAAAACGCAAGCACGGGCGGCGTGGCGCGCTATGCGCTGACTCGCATTTCGCCGCGGACGGCGGTGATGGATTACGGCGATAAGCGGACGCTGCCGCTGGCAATTACGGCGCGCGAAATTGCGGACGACCTGTGCCGTGAAATTAATTCGGACGCGGGCGAGAACAGTTTTATGGGCGTTTTTGTTTGCGCTGGAGATGCGCCCACGGAAACAGAGCTGAAGGGCGCGGAAGAAAAGTTGGAAGAATTTTATCGCACGCTCGTGGCTTCCGCGGATCGCGAATGGGAACGGTCTCACTCGTTCCTATTCATTCACGATTTACAGCGGCGGGCGGCGGCGAAGCTGGGGATGAACAAGGAGTGGCACTACCAGGTCCGCGAGACGGAAGAATGCCCGGGATGCGGCGATCGCGTGAAGCCGGGCGTCGCGGTTTGCAAATCGTGCCATGCGATTTTGAATCGCGAGAAGGCGCTGGCGCTGGGGTTGATTCAGCCGGTGCCGGAAGCGGCTCCGGTGAAGGCGCGCGGGGTGGAGAAGGGCCGCGAGTGAGGCGCTGACTGAATTGCGTTTGGAACCACGGATGCACACGGATTTAAACGGATAAAAACCAGGCGCTGCCGGCTAAGAGGGTTTGGTCTTTCGTAGCGCAGGCTTCAGCCTGTGGGTTTTTGCCCGGATTAGATCTAAATCCACAGGGTGAAGCCTGTGCTGTTGGTGCTGCGATTTTATTTACAGGGGAATAATGGAAATGAGCGGAATTACACTACGAAATTCGCGGTGGAGTTGGATTGCAGCTTGGGGCGCGATTGCGATTGCTCTGTGCTTGCTGTTGTGCGCGGGGAATTTATTTGCGCAAGGGTCGCGCAAGGACGACATTGTGTTTAATGCGCAGGGGCGGCCGATGGCGGGGGCTACCGTGCGCATTTGCACTTCGGCGGCGACGGGGCAGCCGTGCACGCCGCTGGCGCTGATTTATTCGGACCCAGGGTTGACGCAGGCGCTGGCGAATCCGATTTCCACCGATGGATTGGGGAATTACACGCTTTATGCGGCGCCGGGACGCTACGAAATTGAAATCAGCGGACCGTCGATCACCACGAAACAAATTCCGAATGTGATTTTGCCGAGCGATCCTACGGCGCCAACGTTTGCCACGGTGACGACGACCAGCGGGATCTCCGCGTTTTCGTTGACGCTGGCAGGAAACTTGACGGTGCAGGGCTCGGCGGCGATCACTGGATCTCTTTCGGTGGGCGGCGCGCCCGTGCCATCGACGACGGCGGACAATCAGTGGACATCTTCGCAACGATTCAAGGGATCCGATCCGTGGCGCGACATTACCGCCTACATGCCGGCCGGCGGCTGCGATCAATCCACGTTTACCGTGCCGCACACGACCGGAACTATGACTTCGGGAACGAACGCGCTGACGATTCTGGCGGACAATAGTTTTAAAAATGGGTGCGGAATATTTATTGCGAATGCGGGGCCGCTCTCGACACTGTCAACTCCTGCACAAGGGACCGCGCCGAATCCAAATGTAACGGGCACGGCGGGGTCGACAACTGTGCACTACAAAGTGGCGGCGATCGATGCGAATTACGGAACATCGGCTGCAAGCGCGGCGATCACGATGACGACGGCGCCGTCGACGCGCACGCCGCTGAATTACGTGGGCGTGTACTGGACGGCGGTAAACAACGCGGTTGGCTATCTGGTTTACAGCGACGCGGGCGGCAGCTATGCGCCGCTTGGCTACTCATTCGATTGCGCGGGATTTTCTTCGGGAAATACGTGCGGGATTATCGACAAGGGTACGGAGCTGAATACCTGGACAGGTTTCCAGGGCTTCTGGCCCACAGCGCCACCGGCATCTGCTACGAATCAGGCGTTGATCACAACGATCACCTCGGGTGCGAATGGCGGACTCAGCCTTGTGCTCGCCGCAAACGCTTCCAATTCGGTGAGCGGATCGTTTGTGATTCCGGACAATTCGATGTTTATCAAGCAGGCAATTACGGATGCGTCGGCCGATGGCGGCTCGCAGATTACGAACAAGGGCACGGTCTTCATTCCGGAAGGGCTTTGGTACATGTCCACAATTCCATTTCCCGCGTCCGGAGTTGCGGGCGTGAAGATTGTGCAGACGGGGGCGATTGAATTATTCGCGCTTCCGATCGAGGGAAATCTGGCGAGTGCGGGAACCACGGGACAAATTTCGATTACCGGCACAGGCGGACTTTATCAGCAGGGAAACTGGACGCTTTCTTGCAGCCAAATTATCGGCTATCCGACGCTCGGCGCGTTGTTCGTGGGGTACGGGCCGGGCAGCGGGATCGATCTGTCCCATGAATGCTTGAGTTCGGCACAAGCTGGAATTATTCAGGACTCACAGGGCGACGTGACCACGCAGGATGTGAGTTTTTATAATTGGGCGAGCAGCGGGCCGATGTTGCAGGTGGACGACAACGCATTTTTCAGCTTGTTCAATCGCACTAATTGGAACGACAGCGCAAACAGCACGAACAATAATATTCCGGCAATCTGGTTTCTGGGATTGACAAACACGGGTCACACCAGCGTTTTCGGTTTTCGCGACAATTCGTTTATCAGCCACACCATTCGCATGGACATTCCGTTTCCAACGGGCGGCGGGCCCACGTCATTTTTAGTTTTCGATGGGACGACGGACATTGAAGACAACCAGGATTTGGGATTTATCAATCTGGCGACGTGCAACACGCTAAGCAACGTAACATTTGACAACGTGGTCACCGGCGATTTTATTGCGGCGAGCCAGTCGCTGCTCTACAGCTCTTCCTCCTGCGGCGCTTTGCCTGGAAATAATATTGCGGTGCACGGGCAGACTACTGGATTTTCGCGGCTCGCGGGATCGTCCCTCAATTCCGGCAACACGGTCAACTGCCGCGACTGGATTTACGAAAATCCGACGAGCGGCGGAAGCGGGTCGCTGAGCATCGGGTATTGGGGAAATATTTTCGGCGCGTATTCAGGATGTGACCTGGGAATTACGCAGACGGGGTACGACGTGCAGACCACCGAGGTTTTGACGAGCGGCGGGAACGACACGCTGGGTCCCGCGGGCGAGCAGATGATCGGGCATGTGTTCCGGCGGCCGCAGGCGACGGTGAGCAGCACGGGTTCGGGATCGCTCGCGGCGGCGACGTATTACTTTAAGGTAACTGCGGTGGACGTGGCGGGGCGCGAGTCCGCGCCGAGCCCGGAAATTTCGCAACTGGTGGGCGCATCCAGCTCGATCAGCCTGTCCGCAACTACTGGAATTTATTTTCCGGCCAGCTGCAATGTTTATTTCGGGACGAGCGCCGGAGCGGAAGGAAATTACTTTAATTCAACGGCGGTAACGAACGGGACGTGCACGTATACGCTTTCGACCGCATCGGGTGAGCTGACGAAATCGCCATCTCCGGTGGGCAATGCGATGCGCACATGGCTTACCGAAGAAAACAATGCGAATTCGTGCCTGTTCTGCGGTTTCAGCGGAGGGCTGGGAACGGCGTTTCTCGGATTCAACCTGACTGCGGCGCAATATGGCGCACCTATGACCGGTGTGCAGTTTCCGTTTAACGGCGGCGTACACAGCTACAAATTTTATTCCGGCTCCGAGACGACGGCGCCAACGGGAATCGCCAGCGTCGATTTGCTGTACGCGGACTCGACGGCGCATCGCTGGAAGAAGATTGAAAATAATGGCGCAGCGCAGACCGTGGGCAGCGCGGACAGCGCGGCGTGCGCGTATCAGGGGCCGGCAACGGCGGTTACGGGAACAGGCGCGGCGGCTACTTACTATACGTGTACTCTGCCGGCGAGCGTAATGGGCGCGGGGCAGGGTGTGATCATTACGGTGCTCGCGAAACACACGACGGGAACGGCGGCGGTGAACTACACGCTTTCGTTTGGCGGAACGTCCACGTCGGTTGTGCCGGGGACATCGGGCGCGGCGAATCAGCTGGAAAAGGTGACTTACGTTGTGATGAACAACGCGGGGTCGACTTCCGCGCAAAACATTTCCTCGGTGGGGCAGGACAGCAACGCGGGGACGAATTCGATCAAGCTGGATACGGCGGCGGTGAATACGACGTCGGCGGTGACGATTAATTTGCAATTCAGCGTGGCCGCGACGGATGCGATTACGCCGGAGATGTTTCTGGTGGAGCTGAAGCAGTGATGAGGCGTGATTCGTGATTTGTGGAATGCTGGGAACACAGATGAACACGGATAAAAGCTGATAAACACGGATAAAGACAGGGATTGTGGGATTTGATTTTTGTGGCATGGGCTTCAGCCTGTGCGGTTTTAGTCCTAGTAAGAACTCACCTCTGGGAATGGTTCATACTTGCAAGCGCTAAAACCGCACAGGCTGAAGCCCATGCCACATAAACCTGCGGATTTCGAGATTGCTTGGACCTAAACACCCTTGCTTCAAATACGCTTCACTTCTTGTTGACTTTTTGTTTCTTAGAATAATTCTTATTGCGAGGAATTTGTTTTTGAATCGATTACATAATCGTGTTGGATGTGGCGTGTGGGCTGTGGTGCTGGCGGGTGCGCTTTTGGCTGCGGCAAATATTTCGGCGCAGGGGATTCCTTCGGGGACGCCGCACAGCGTTACGCTGGCGTGGACTGCACCTTCGCCGGTGGGCGGGTCGGGGACGGTCGGCGGATACAATATTTATCGCGCGGCAGGCGTGGCTAGCGCTGCTGCGAGTACGCTGACTTTTTCAAAAATAAATACGGCGCTGAACTCGGGGCTGACGTTTACGGATGCAGGAGTGGCGGCGGGAGCGACGTACAGCTACTGCGTGACAACCGTGGATTCGCTGGGCGGGGAATCGGCGTGTTCGGCTGCGGCTACGGCAAATGTGCCGACAAACCCAAACGCACCGAGCGCTCCCCTCATTACCGTAAAGTAAAGAGGAAATGATGAGCGCCTGGACCAATTTTCAAGTGTGGTGGCGAGGTCTTCTGGCCGCGGCCGTGGCGGGCGGCGCGAACGGAGTGATCACCGGATTTGCGGCCGTGGGGATCGATCCGACGCATTTTAATTTGCAGGCGGGACTGCACGCGACGCTGGCGATCGCGGCGGTGAGCGCGTTGATGTCGGGAATTATTGGAGTGGCGGCGTATTTGAAGCAGTCGCCGTTGCCGGGGTGAGGCGTGTGATTCGTGACGCATGACTGGCGAATCGCCGAAGCCGATTGTTGGATTGTTTTCTTGAATGGTGGTTGTTAATTCTCAATTTCAAATTTGAAATGTGAGATTTGAAATTGAAAATCACGGCGCCGCGAAGACAGAATTACGTTGCAATCTGAAATACGTTCTGATTGGAAAGTTGGCACCAGTCACCAGTCACCAGTCACGAATTACGGATTACAAATCACGATTCACGAATCACGCCTCTGCCTTCACGAATTACGAATCACAAATCACGAATCACGAGGTCCTCCCATGCCTGTTGTCGGAACTACGGCTTATAACACTGCGGGGCAAATTACGGCGCTGGTCAGGTCGCTGCTGAACGATGCGGCGGGAAATTTATTTACGGATACGGTGCTGTTGCCGTATGTGAACGCGGGTTACAGAAAAGCGCAGCGAACGCTGGCGAATGTGCAGTCGGGAAGTTTTCTGACGGACAACGTGTTGCTGGTGGTGACAGCGGTGACGGCCGTGGATGCTTCGGTGCAGGTGTCCATTACGGATGCTACGGCGCCGCCGAACCAGTTGCCGCCGGATTTGCTGGTGCCGGTGAAGTTGTGGGAGCGCGCGAATCTCAGCTCGGATGATTTTGTGGAAATGGTGGATCTGACGGATCACGATGGGCTGCCATCCGAGCCGCAAGGCCAGGCGCTGCTGTATTGGGAGTGGCGTGCGGATGGATTGTATTTTCTGGGCGCGACGCAGGATACACAGATTCGTTTGCGGTATCAGAAATCATATCCGGACCTGGTGGACTCGACGAGCCCGGTGCTGATTCGCAATGCGCAGGAAGCGCTGGCATATGCGGCGGCGGCGATGGCGGGAGCGGCGCGCGGCGCTCCGCAGGCGGAGCGGTGGGATGCGGCGGCGGTGGATGCGCTGGAGGATTTGCTGGTGCGGGCGACGCAGCGCGAGCAGCAGACGGGGCGAAGGCGGCGGCCATTTTCTTCGAGGGGCGGGTTTGCCCCGCTGATTTAGCGTGATTCGTAAATTGTGATTCGTGATTCGTGATCCGCGGAAATTCGGTTCACATGGAGCGGGTAGTTAGTGGCGCGCGGAAAAAACATCGAGTCCGATGCCCTAAGCTTCAGCAGGGTGGTGCGGGCGTAGTTGAATGGGTCGCAGGGCGGTGTCGCTGCGCATACGCTCTTAACGGATGGCAGGACGTTGGTGGTTGTCACGCGTCTTTAATTTGACATCTTGAAT
>Ga0182024_10011395_pt1 | contig 17869 bp, 14 predicted proteins | sample P32metaG_FD_120480 | JGI IMG/M metagenome (GOLD analysis project Ga0182024, IMG submission 120480) | Permafrost microbial communities from Stordalen Mire, Sweden - P3-2 metaG (Illumina Assembly) | ecosystem: Environmental > Terrestrial > Soil > Wetlands > Permafrost | place: Sweden: Stordalen... | reverse complement strand
TTTTCCTGCGTGAATCGCGTTCGAATACGCGGCCGGGTCATGCGCATTCGCCCAGCGCTGTGAACCATTAAACGAGTGCGCGCCAGCGCCGAAACCAAAATAGGGTTCGCGGCGCCAGTATTTCAGGTTGTGGCGGGATTCGAATCCGGGCAACCCCCAATTTGAAATTTCGTAATGCACGTATCCGGCAGCGGCAAGTTGGCGGCAACCGGACTCGTAGTAATCGGCCATGGAATCATCCGAAGGAAGAGACTTCGCGGAATAGCGTGCGCCGCTTTGTAATACTTCCAGACCCAGGCGGCTGCCTTCGTCAATTTCCATCAAGTAAATCGAAACGTGCTCGGGTCGCAACTGTAGCAGTTGTTCAACAGAATCTTGCCAGCTTGCATCCGTCTGATGCGGAAGCCCCGCGATCAGATCGAAGCTGAGATTGGCGAATCCGGCGGCGCGCAACATTTTCGTTGCCTGAAAAATGTCTGCGCGGCGGTGCATGCGTCCCGCAGGACGCAATTCGGCGTCGTTGAAAGACTGCACGCCCATGCTGATGCGGTTGAATCCGGCATCGAGCCACGCACTCGCTTTTTCTTGAGAAATAGTTTCAGGATCGGCTTCGAGAGTCACTTCCTCGAAATGCGATGGAAATGCAGCGCGAATCGTTTCGATGATCTGGGCGAGGTCCGCGGGCTCCAGCAAGCTGGGAGTTCCGCCGCCGAAATAAATCGTATCGACTGTTGGTTGCATGACTTCCGCGATTCCGTTTTCCGCCAGCGCCCGTGGAAATTCAGCAATCTCGCGGCAAACCGCGTGTACATATGGCGCATAGAGGTCCTTTGAAAACACGCCGGTATGAAAGTTGCAGTAGGTGCACTTCGTCTGGCAGAACGGAACTTGCACGTATACGCCGAGCTGCGTCATGATTCCTAAACCTTAGCATGAATTCCCGGCTTGCTGAGGCGATAGGTTTATGCTGGATCGGGAACGATTTTTACGTGGATTTCGCGATTTCGAGGGCCGTCAAATTCGCAGAAGAAAATGGCCTGCCAGCGGCCGAGGCGCGGGCGGCCGCTTTCGATCCATACGCTCTGAGAGGAGCCTACTAGCGTCGCCTTGATGTGGGAATCTGAATTTCCTTCGGCGTGCGCGTAGCCTGCGCTGTGCGGGACCATGCGGTCAAACGCGGCTTCCATGTCGCTGGCCACATCGGGATCGTAGCCTTCGTTGATCGTCACGCCGGCGGTGGTGTGAGGGACATAGATATGGCAAACGCCTGAAGAAATTCCCGAGGCCGCCACCAAGCGGCTCACTTCAGAAGTGATGTTCACCCACTCGGTCCGCCGCGACGTTTTTACGCGCAATGTTTCGATGGATCGGCCTTCCGAAGTTTTGCCTTTTGAGCTCATGGACTACAGTTAGGAAATCGATAGTGGAAATTATGAGAGTGCCGAAGACGATGTCACGCCGTAGAACGAGAACCACGGCTTGGCTGTCTTCAGGCGGTCATTCACGTTGTTGATGTTTTTTACGCCCTGATCCTGCAGCCAATCTTCGAGGGCTTTTGCGCCCTGTTTTGCGTAAATCGGCATCCCATCTTTCCATGTGGCACGGCCGCACAGGACGCCTGAAAAATTCACGCCGGTTTCAGAGGCCAGTTCCAAGGTTTCGGAAAACGTGTCGTTGCTGACGCCCGCCGAAAGATAAATAAATGGCCTTTTTGCGGCCGCAGCGGATTTGCGGAAATGTTCCTTGGCTTCTTCGCGCGTGTAGGCGGATTCCCCTTTGCAGGAGCGCGCGCCCTTGACGAACGCCATGTTGATCGGAACTTCAACCTTCAACACATCGACGCCGTATTGCGGCTTGCTGAATTCTTCCATGCTGCGCGTCACGTACTCCGGCTTTTTCCTGGCGAATTCCAACCCCTTTTCGTCAACGCCTTCTTCATAAGTCACAAATTCCAGAAAAAACGGAACATCGGCGGCAACGCATTCCGCGCCGATGCGCTCAACCCAGGCGTGCTTTACGTCATTAATATTGTCTGTGTCAACCGGCGTGTAATACAAAAGGATCTTCACGCAGTCCGCGCCATCGGCCACGATGCGGCGCACGGAATAATGGTCCAGCAAATCGGGCAGGCGTCCGGGCTGCGTGTTGTCATAGCCGCTGTTTTCATACGCGAGGAGCAGGCCGGCATTTTTCGCGCGCTGCTTCGCTGCGGACAGGCCGTATTCCGGATCGAGCAAAATGGCTGTCGCATGCGGCGTCAGAACGCGGGAAACCGCTTCCTTGAATTCAGCCATCATTTCCTTGGTGACGGCTTTCTTATCGATGCCTTTATCCTTGGCAATCGCGCTCATAAGCGATCCGCGCTGATCCATGGCCGCAGCGGCAATCACGCCGCGCGAATTAGAAACCGCTTCGAGTCCCTTGCGCTTTCCAGGGGTAAGTTTCATCGGAAAATCCTCCACTCATGAGCTTCAAGAATCACCACGTACCGAAATATTACCACGCCGGTTAAGTCTAGAACTGTTTTCCGTTCGCCATTCTCGTGTGGTTGCAGCCAAATATACATGGGGTTTAGTAGCGCGGGCTTCAGCCTGCGGGGGTTGGGCCTTGCAAGGACTAAACCCGGCAGGCTGAAGCCCGCGCTACCAAGACCTACTTCGCGCTTGGTTGCAGATACAGGAAGCAATGCTCGCCCGTGCCTGTTTTGATGTGGCTACCGAGAAAATCCAGCAGGCCCGGTCCGTCGGAGGCCAAGAATGTGAGCAGGCCGAAGGAGCGCTCCTGCAGCGCGTTATTCGGAAGCAGTGAGGAGACAATCTCATTCTCATGCGTATTGATGACGCCCGTACGAAAACCCTCGGCGCGGCCAGCCTTCGTTCGCAGGCCATGAAATTGGTATAGCATCTTTTCGGACGAGGTATCGAGAGCACCGAGCAAAGTCTGATCCAGCTTACTAAGCGGTTCGCGCAAGCTCTCGAGAAGATTTTTAATCGCCTGTTCGCCTTCTTCAAATTTTGCTGTCAGCGCTGCCGGCAACGCTTCGGACTCCAGCCGTGCGCGAAGTTTGTGGCGGCCCTGCAGAATGTTCACCGCACTCAGATTATATTTTTTCAGCAAATTGGCGATGTGCGACGGCACAAGCGTAAAACTCGCGCGCGGCAAAATGGCCGGCGCTCTGCCCAGCAACTTTTCATACACCAGCGAAGTTTGCGCTTGATAAGCAACCTCAGCCGCTCCGGCGATGTAGGCAACGGTGGGCAGCAGCGCGTCCTGAATCACGGGACGCAGCAGCGCGCTCGGACTGAAATCTTCGGGGCGCTCTTCCAAGGCCTTTACTGTTTCCTCGACGGATTCGGTCTTGTCTCCAGCCACAAGCCTGTCTTTCAAGGGATGGATGGGCATTCTCTGTCCATTCACCATGCGAAACAGAAGCGTGCTTTGTTCCGTAACCTTTACCTGCGCGTGAAATCCGGCCTTTTCAAGCGCCGCGGATCGCGCCACCAGTTCCGCGGACAATTCCATATGTTCCTTCACCGCACGCTTCATCACGGGAACGGATAAGCGGTGCAACTCCGGCGACATGGGATCAAGAAAAATGAGCCCGCGCCCGGCAAAAATGCGCGTCATCAATTTTCCATACGAGGAACCGAACGTATCCTCGGGCGTATAACTTTCGGTTATCCAGCGGCCGATTTCCCCCGCCGATGCGCCTTCGAGAAGAGAATCTAATTGGGTCGAGAGCTCGCGAACATCGCTGCCCAACCGGACATCGCCAACCCTGCGACCGGTAGGGCCGGAAGGCGGAAGGTCCAAACGCTGGAAGCCTCCGCGTTTCGGAAAGAAGCAGTGATTCACTTCCGCAAGATCATGATCCTCGGTTGCCAGCCAAAAAACTGGAACGGCGTTTACTCCGCGTTCGGTCAATTCACGCGCCACGTGAATGGCGGTCAGAGCTTTATAAATGCAATACGCAGGGCCTCCGAACAATCCAACTTGCTGCCCGGTAACTACGGCGACGGCTCCATCTCTCAGGCGATCTAAATTTTGCGTGGTTCGTTCGTCGCCGGCAAAGGTTCGGTTCTGTTTCCTGAGTACGTCCACAACGGCGCGGCGAACGGAATCTTCGACCTGAACTTCGCGGACTGCTTCATCGATTCCTGCCGCGGTAGGCGGATGGCGATAAAAATTGGATACGCTGGAAAAATCGGAAAGAAATGTGGAATACAGACGCGTGGTTCCAGGCAAATCGGCCGGTGAGATACAACTACAATCCATCAGGCATTCCATCCTTGTACTTGCGCAGCGTGACCGACGAGCTTGATCGCAAAGCTCATTAGATGACCCTGGATTCGTTAGGATTCAGGCCGAAACAGCCGAAGGCATGAGTGTCGCGAGCAGACGATCGGCTTCCTTCGTTTGTTCCTCGCTCAGAGGCATCAATGGCTCACGTACCGGCCCGCCGTAGTAACCGCGCTTGTCCATGGCGTACTTCACTCCGGCTACGCCCATCGCTCCGACGATGCGTCTTGTGGGAGGAATGAGGCGGCGCTGCAGATCGAGGGCCTTTTGCGCATCGCCCGCAACAATCGCGTCATAAAGCGCCACGCACAATTCAGGCAGAAAATCGGCCAGTGCTAAAATTGCGCCCACCGCCCCCATCACCATGGACGAAGAAATTGTTGTGGAAGATCCCGTAACCAGCCGGAATGTTTCCGGCACGGAAGCAAGGATTGCTCCGACGCGGTCCACATTTCCGGAACTATCTTTCATTCCTGCGACGTTCGGATGCAGCGCCATGCGTGCCGCAACATCCACTTCGATTGGAACGCCCGTGTATTGCGGTACGGAATACAGCAAAATGGGAATGCGCGCGGCGTCCGCCACGCGGGTGTAATGGGCCACCAGAACATCCGAGGTCAGTGCCGGCTTGAAAAATGTTGGCGGACCAACCAGCGCGTAATCGTAACCAAGCTTTGCCGCGAATTCGGTGCGGGAAATTGTTTCCGCCGTGGTTTCAACTCCCGTGCCAGCAATCAAAATTCGTCCAGGAGCAGTCGCATCGCGGACCGTTGAAAGAACGCCCTCAAATTCCGCACGCTCGAGCAAAACGGATTCGCCTGTGGAACCTACAGCTAAATAGCCGGACAAACCAATCCGATTATAGGCCTCGACATTTTCCCGCATTCGTCCAAGCGCTACTGCACCGCCAGATTCAAACGGGGTGGTAAGGGCCGGCAAAACTCCCTTAAGCGGAGGTTTGGTTGCCAAATGAGTTCTCCTCGTACGATAGCTAAATCAACTTCGATGAACAGTCCGGCGTCAATCCTTGGCGGACGGCAATTGCGGCGCCGCGGTTTTCTTGGAATGCAAAGTTTGCAGCGCGGCAACTTCCAGAGATTGCTCGACCAGCGCGCGAATTCCGCGTGCCGCTGCATTCGCCGCGGAGAGCGTGGTGATGCACGGAATATTGTAGCGAATCGCCGCACGGCGGATCGATTTCTCATCGTAAAACGATTCGCGGCCAAGCGGCGTATTGATGACCATGTCCACTTTACCCGTCTTCACCAGGTCGACGATATTCGGACGACCCTCATTTACCTTGAACACAGATTCAGCCGGAACGCCAGCCGCTTCGAGAGCCGCTGCCGTGCCGCGCGTGGCGATCAGGCGGAATCCCAGGGCGTGCAATTCTTTTGCGAGGGGTCCGCAGTGGCGCTTGTCGTGGTCGCTCACACTCAAAAAGATCGAGCCTTTGCGCGGCAAACGCTGGCCCGCCGCAAGCTGCGCCTTGGCAAATGCCTGGCCGTAACTTTTGGCCACGCCCATCACTTCGCCGGTCGAGCGCATCTCGGGACCGAGAATTGTGTCCACGCCACGAAATTTGTTAAATGGAAACACGGGAGATTTTACGGAGTAATAATCTTTCACGGCAATTTCCGCCACACCGTCCGTCATCACCGTCGGCAGATTCATGTCGCGAAGTTTGCGTCCCGCCATCAGCCTCGCCGCAACTTTCGCCAGCGGCACTCCGGTCGCCTTACTGACAAAGGGAACCGTACGTGAAGCGCGCGGATTTACTTCCAGCACATATACCGTGTCACGCTGGATCGCGTATTGCACATTCATCAGGCCGACGACCTGCAAAGCTTTTGCCAGCCGGTTGGTATAGTCGCGAATCTTTGCAAGCACCGCTGGTGACAGACTGACAGGAGGCAACACGCAGGAAGAATCTCCCGAGTGAATGCCCGCCTCTTCGATATGCTCCATCACGCCGCCAATGACCACATCGTCGCCATCGGCCAGCGCGTCCACGTCCACTTCCGTCGCCTCTTCCAAAAATTGATCGATCAGGACAGGTTTCGCCGGTCCCATGAGCGCGGCTTGCGCCACATAATCCTGCACCGTATTCAAATCGTAGGCGATAACCATCGCACGCCCGCCCAGCACATAGCTCGGACGAACAAGCACGGGAAAACCAATTTCGCTCGCCACGCGCGCCGCTTCTTCCGGTACGAGCGCGGTGCCGTTCTTGGGCTGCGGAATTTTCAGCTCATCGAGCAGCTTTCCAAATCGCCTGCGGTCCTCGGCCAGGTCTATCGATTCGGGTGCGGTGCCAATGATGGGCACGCCGTTGCGCTTCAATTCCAGCGCCAGATTCAGCGGCGTCTGCCCGCCGAATTGCACGATCACGCCCTGCGGCTTTTCGCGATCCACTACGGAGAGAACGTCTTCGAGGGTGAGCGGCTCAAAATAGAGGCGATCCGAAGTGTCGTAATCGGTGGAAACCGTCTCCGGATTGCAATTGATCATGATTGTTTCGTAGCCATCTTCGCGCAGCGCGAAAGACGCATGGCAACAGCAATAATCGAATTCGATTCCCTGCCCGATGCGGTTCGGGCCGCTGCCGAGGATGGCGATCTTGGGGCGATCGGTAGGCTGCGACTCGTCTTCCTCTTCGTAGGTCGAATACATGTACGGCGTGAAGGACTCGAATTCCGCAGCGCACGTATCGACGCGCTTGAACACGGGAGCAATATGCGCCTTGGCGCGGCGATGCCGCACGGCTGCGGGAGTGGTCTTCCACATTTGCGCAAGTTGTTCGTCGCTTGTGCCGATGCGCTTGCCTTCGCGCAGCAAATCTTCGGGCACGGTTTCCACCGTGACCGAAGCCAATCGTTTGTTTACCGCAATGATTTCCAGTATTTGCTCGATGAACCACGGATCGATCTTGGTCAGCTCAATCGCTTCCTTGGCGCTGATTCCACGCTCGAGCGCAACGAACAACCAGTGAATGCGATCCGGGCGCGGCGTCGCAATTTTTTCGCGCAGGAGCGAAACCGGCGTGTCGGCCGGAGCGCGCCACGGCGAACTCGGCTCCAGTGAGCGGATACCCTTTTGCAGCGCTTCCTTGAACGTGCGGCCAATGGCCATCACTTCGCCGACGGATTTCATTTGCGTGCCAAGCGTCGAATCCGCTCCGGCAAACTTCTCAAATTGCCACTTCGGAATTTTCGCCACAACGTAATCGATGGTGGGCTCGAAACACGACGGCGTCTTCTTCGTGATGTCGTTCGGAATTTCATCGAGCGCCATTCCCACGGCGAGCAGCGCCGCGATTTTCGCGATCGGAAATCCGGTGGCCTTCGACGCCAATGCCGAGCTGCGCGAAACGCGCGGATTCATTTCAATCACGATCATGCGTCCGGTTGCCGGATCGAGCGCGAACTGAATATTCGATCCACCGGTTTCGACGCCCACTTCGCGAATAATCACCGCCGCCGCATCCCGCATGCGCTGATATTCCTTGTCGGTCAGCGTCTGCGCGGGGGCCACGGTAATCGAATCGCCCGTGTGCACGCCCATGGGATCGAAATTTTCAATCGAGCAAATGACCACAAAGTTGTCGCGATAATCGCGCATCACTTCCAGTTCGTATTCTTTCCAACCGAGCACGGACTCTTCGACGAGCGCCTCGTGCACAGGGCTCGCGTCAAGCGCGTGCGCCATGGCCTCCGAAAATTCCTCGCGGTTGTAAGCGATCGAACCGCCCGTGCCGCCCATCGTGAAAGACGGACGGATGACCACGGGATAGCCGAGCTGGTCGGCAAGCTTTAAACCGTCTTGAACATTATTGATCAGCGCAGACGCCGGAACGTCGAGTCCCACTTTGCGAATGGCATCCTTGAACAGTAGCCGGTCTTCAGCCACTTTAATCGCACGCAGAGACGCGCCAATCAACTCCACGTTATATTTTTCCAGTACGCCGCCTTCCGACAGTTCCACGGCCAGATTCAAAGCGGTCTGTCCGCCTACGGTGGGCAGCAAGGCCTGCGGTCTTTCGACAGAAATAATTTTTTCGAGATATTCTTTCGTGAGTGGCTCGATGTAGGTGCGATCGGCAATTTCCGGATCGGTCATGATGGTCGCCGGGTTGGAATTCACGAGGACCACTTCGTAGCCTTCGCTGCGCAGAGCCTTGCACGCCTGCGTGCCGGAATAATCGAACTCGCACGCCTGCCCGATGACGATGGGCCCGGAGCCGATGATCATGATTTTTTTAATGTCTGTGCGTTTCGGCATATGCGGTTAAGCCTTGGCCTGTCCGCGCCGTGATGCGCCCGATGCTTGCCAGTTTTTCATTGTGTCCGTGAACTGCTTGAATAAGTAATGGGAATCGTGCGGCCCGGGCGAAGCCTCGGGGTGATACTGCACCGAAAATAAGGGCAGCGAGCGGTGCCGGAATCCTTCATTCGTGTGATCGTTCAAATTCAAGTGTGTAACTTCCACGTCGCTCGACGACAGCGAGTCGGGGTCCACGCAAAATCCGTGATTCTGCGCGGTGATTTCCACTTGCCCGGTCAGCAGATTTTTTACCGGATGATTCGATCCGTGGTGGCCGAAACGAAGTTTAAATGTTTTGCCGCCAAGCGCGAGGCCGCAGAGCTGGTGCCCCAAACAAATTCCAAACACCGGCACTCTGCCCAGCAAATTCCGAATCATTTCAATCGCATACGTGGCAGGCTCAGGATCGCCCGGACCATTGGAAAGAAAAACGCCATCGGGTTTTAGCGCGAGAACATCTTCCGCCGAAGTTTTTGCCGGCACGACCAGGACTTCGCACCGATGATCGATGAGCAAGCGAAGAATATTCTGCTTAATTCCAAAATCGTAGGCCACCACTCGGAATTTCGGCGATTTCCCGTCGCTTTCGGATTCGCTAAGCGCTTCCTGCCAGGGTGGAACCGTCAATTCGATGGAGCCTTTTTCCCAGCCATATTGCTTTTCACAGGTAACGCGGCTCGCGAGTTCAAGACCCGTCATGGAAGGCAACGCGCGCGCTTCCGCCAACAGTTTTTCTGCGGGAGTGCCGTCCGTGGACACAACGCCGCGCAGCGCGCCCAGCTTGCGAATATGCAGGACCAGCGCGCGCGTATCGACATCCCACAAAACAGGAATATTGTTTCGCACCAGATAATTTTCCACGGTTTCAGAAGAGCGCCAGTTGGAGGCTACCGAGGAAAATTCGCGGACGATCAGCGACTCGATATGCGGGCGCGAAGACTCGTCATCCTCGGAATTCGCTCCCACATTTCCTATGTGGGGATACGTCAGGCAGACGATTTGTCCCGCATAACTCGGGTCGGTGAAAACTTCCTGATAGCCGGTCAGGCTGGTATTAAAAACGACTTCGCCACCGCGCCGGGTAACGGCTCCCGCGGCGCGGCCATAAAAAAATCGCCCGTCTTCAAGCGCAAGAATTCCCTTTCGTGCTCCTGCTTCCGACAGTGGATCCTCTTTCCGGCAGGCTCTTTATTAAAACAAATTAAAAAAAGCCCGCACCTACACGGGTGTTATTTCACGGATTCCGCAAAGACAGGGATCGAACCGAAGTGATCCACAGGCCAATAGGCGAACACAGCCTTGCCGTAGATAAATCTTCGCGGCACCGGCCCGAATATCCGTGAATCATTCGAGCTGGTGCGATGATCGCCCATCACAAAATATTCGCCCTTCGGGACCTGCATCGGCGCATACGTGCCGAAATCGTCGGACTCCGGCGGAATATAAGGCTCGGGCAAAAGTCTGCCGTTCAAGAAAACCTGTCCGCCGCGAATTTCCACCGTGTCTTCGGGCAATCCAACCACACGCTTAATGAACGACTTCGAGCGGTCAAGAGGATACCAGAAAACGACGACATCGCCGCGCTCAATCGGTTCAAACCTGTAAACAAACTTATTGATGAAAATTCGCTCCTGATCCGAGATCAGGGGAGTCATGCTCGTGCCTTCCACTTTTACCGGTTGGTAGAAAAAAATGATAATAACGACAGCGAGGCTCAGCGCAATGACGAGGTCGCGACTCCAACTTCGAAGCTCGCGCCGCAAGGGTTGCGCCGCTCCGGGCGCGACAGACGTACTAAGTTCGGCGTTCGGCTCCATGTTCCTTATGTGTAAGCAATTAAATTTATATCATGCGGCTTCGCGCCGCGCCACTGGACCCGACGCTCGGAAAAAATGTGCAATCGGAATCGCCGTCCGGTACCTTCGGGCCGCCGTCCGAATTATACAGCGAGTGAGCGCTTCGCCGCACGTTTCATTAACGCGCCCCCAACATTTTTCTCTATTTGTAGGCCACCAGGCGCAGCCTTCGGTAATCCGCACACCACTGTCCGGCGCGAAATAATTTTGGGCGAAGCTTTTCCTCGACTTTACGGATAAATTCTTCGCGCTTCGCTTCTCCCGCCTTGACAAGATAATCCCCGCCGAACATGACGATCCAGTTTCGCAAGCCCGCCGCGCCATCCGCCAGATCTGTCGGGCGATCAAACAGCGTGATAAATCTCACTTCAAAACCATTTTTTTCCGCGAGCGACGAATATTCGCTCACGCTGGGGTAATACCACGGCCGCACTTCCCCTTGCTTTGCCGCGCCAAGTTCCACCAGCGCGAAGTCAAAGGCGTCCTGCATCGCGCGAATATTATTCTTGCCTCCCAGTTCGGCCACAAACCTGCCGCCGGGCCGCAGCGCTTTGAAAATTCCCTGCAAGACCGGTTCGGGCTCATGAATCCAATGCAGCGTAGCGTTGGAGAAAACAGCATCAAATTTCTCGTGGAAGGAAAGCTTTCGCGCATCGACCACTTCAAATTTCAGATTTGGATAGGCGTTTCGCGCCGCAGCCACCATTTCGGCGGAGCGGTCCACGCCCATCACTTCTGCGCCGGACTCCGCAATTTGCGCCGTCAAGTGGCCCGTGCCGCATCCCAAATCCAGAATGCGTTCCCCGGCGCGCGGTGCGAGCAGCGAAACCACATCCGAACCAAATTTCCAGACGAAGTCGTGCTTCGCGTTATACAGTTTTGCGTTCCAGTCCACCCTGGTTTGTTCATTCTTTTCAGTCATAAAGACCCCTTACTTTTCTCCACAATCGAGTAGCAAAGGACTCAGCATTTTGTGACATAGGTTTCAGCCTATGCCACATAAATCCTGCACTTTTCTGAGCATTACACTTTTCTGAATGCGCCAAATGCGTATTGCACTGCAGCGAGAGCTGCGCACACCGCTGTCTCCGTCCGCAGAATGTTTGCTCCGAGGGCAACTTCCACGCAGCCGCATTCGTTTGCTGCGGCAAATTCCGCGTCAGTCCAGCCGCCTTCGGGGCCGATGGCGATGGCCACGCGCGGTGCATCACTTTCTCGCGGCGCGGCGGCAAACGGATCGAGGACATCGCGCAAGGGCTGCGCGCCAGCACGTTCGGAAAACATTAATTTTAAAGGCGCAGCCGAAGCACGAAATGCTTCCCGAGTTTTCGAGGCGTCTGCCAATCCAGGTATGCGCAAGCGCCGAGCCTGTTGCGCGGATTCGGCGAGTATTCTTTTCCATCGCTCGGCCCGCTTCGCCGCGGCGGCTAATAAACCCTTCTCGCTGCGATCCGCGGCCAGGGGAATAATTTCGTCCACGCCAAGCTCCGTCGCTTTTTCAAGCGCCCATTCGAAACGGTCAAATTTAACGATAGCCAGCAACATCTCAATTCGAACGGGAGCTACCGTCGCCGGTAGCTGTTCGACCAGGGTGAATTGCACTTCGTCCCGCCCCACGCTTTCCGTCCGCGCGAGCCATAAGGACTGCCCGTCGCTCAACTCAAATAATTGCCCCGGTTCGGCTCGCAGCACGCGCCCCAAATGGTGCGCTCCTTCGCCGCGCAGAATGGCGGACCCATTTTCAAACTCGTCCACAAAAAAACGTCTTCGCATGTCCCACTATGGTATATCAATCCGATGCCAAACCGTCCTTGGCCACTTTGCACCGCTCTGCCCGCGACTCTCCCTATTTTTCTCCTGGCAATTTTTGCGCTCATTGGCCCCAAGCAGATCCGCGCACAGACGTCGCCGCGCGCAAACCCGATTCGTCGCGCCGTCATTATCGATACCGATGCCGGCGCGGACGATCTGATGGCCATTGCTTTTTTATTGGCGCGCTCCGACATTCAAGTGGAAGCCATCACCATCGAAAATGGCATGGCGCACGTACCGGCAGGCGGCAAAAATGTGCTGCGCTTGCTTGCATTGGCAGGTCGCACAGATGTTCCGGTTTTCCTGGGCCGGGAAATGCCTCTTTCCGGCGTCCAGGAATTTCCCGAAGAGTGGCGCCGGGCTTCCGACGATCTCCCCGGGATCGATCTTCCGGAGGCTACGCGGTCCGCGGATTCACGCAGCGCTGAAGATTATCTGCTCAAGCGCTTTCTGGACGCAGCCCATCCTATACAAGTCCTCGCGCTGGGGCCGCTTACAAATTTGGGAGAAGTTTTTTCGCGCTCGCCGCGAGCCGCGCGCACGGGACGCCAACTCGTCGTCCTTGGAGGAGCCATCGGCGTATCGGGAAATTTGGGAGAGGGCGGATTCTTTAAGACCAATAACACAGCAGCCGAGTGGAACATGTTCATCGATCCAGTCGCCGCAAAAATTGTTTTTTCATCGGGCGTGCCCATTCGTCTCGTGCCGCTGGACGCCACGCAGCAAGTTCCCATCGACATGGCGCTGTTTGAGCAGATTCAATCGCGGGCCGAGACTCCGCTTGCAAAATTCGTGGCGCAAGTGCTGGCCTCGAACCGCGATTTGATTCGACAGGGATTTTATTTTGCAAGGGACCCGCTTGCCGCTACAGTTCTCGCGAATCCGGCCGTGGTCACGTTTCGCCCCATGGCCGTTCAAATCAGCGACAAGCCGGAGGAGTTGGGCCGCACCATGGAAATAAAGAAAGCGCGCGCGAATGTGCAGGTGGCCATCGATGCCGACAACTTAAGATTTCGCGATGTGTTTATGACCGCGCTGGGAGTGAAGTAAAAGGCGACACACGCATCATCCGCGGCAGGGTTGAGTAATGTTCTCCGTGCCCTCCTCTTTTCTCTGTGTCCTCTGTGTTGAGATTTTAATTGTTTAACCAAAAAGCTCAACACAGAGGACACAGAGAAAAGAGGAGAAATACAGAGCAAATGTTAAACAATTCACCTAACCGAAAATGTCTTTTACCTTTTCGAATAAAGAAGAGTCGCGATGCGCGGGACGATTTTCCACGGGCAATGTTGTTCCGAGCTGCTCGAACAAGCGGCGCTGCTCGCGCGTCAACTTGATCGGAATTTCCACGTGAATATTTACGTACAGGTCGCCCTTGCCGCCACCATGCGGATCGGGCATTCCTTTTCCCTTCAGGCGAATAATTTCTCCGGTCTGCGTTCCTTCGGGAATTTTTACGTGTTCGTCGCCGTTTAATCCAGGCACGACAATTTCCGTTCCCAGCGCCGCTTGCACGATGGAAACGGGCACGGTGCAATACAAGTCCGCATCTCTACGCTCAAAGTAAGGATGCGGCTTTACATCCAGCACCACATATAAGTCGCCAGCCGGGCCGCTATTTCCGCCCGGTTCGCCTTCGCCGGGAATTCGCAAACGCGTATTGGAATCGACGCCGGGTGGAATTCTCAGATCGATTGTGCGGCTGCGCTCAAGGCGCCCTTTGCCTTTGCAATCGGGACACGATTCGCGCACGATTTGTCCCGCGCCGCGGCATTCCGGGCACGTACGCGAAATCGTGAAGAATCCCTGCTGATAATGAACCTGTCCTTTACCGCCGCATGTAGCGCAGGCCGTGATACCGGTTCCCGCTTTTGCGCCTGTGCCGTTGCAGACTTCGCAAAATTCCTGGCGCGGAATTCGGATTTTGGTATTTACTCCCGCAGCCGCTTCCTCAAAACTCAGCTTCATGTCATAGCGCAGGTCCGCGCCGCGTTGCGATCGGCTGCGGCCGCGGCCACCGCCGCGCCCGCCAAACACATCTTCAAACCCAAAGAAGTCGCCGAAAATATCCTGAAATTCGTCGAAGATCGTCTGATTGACACCGCCATCGAATCCGCCGCGTGACAATCCCGCGTAGCCAAAGCGATCATAGGTCGCGCGCTTTTGCACGTCGGACAAAATGGAATACGCTTCCGAGGCTTCGCGAAATTTTTCTCCCGCTTCGGATTTCGCTTGCGGATTACGATCCGGGTGCCACTTGAGCGCAGCTTTACGGTAGGCGGATTTCACTTCATCCGGACCAGCCGTGCGAGGCACACCTAAAATGTCGTAACAGTCACGTTTTTCACTCATCGGCTGGGTCGCCTGACTGGCCTAATTTTCATTGGATGTGGAATTTTCACCCTCGTCTGGATGCACTGCCACTCGAACAATTGCCGGACGCAGGACGCGCCCGTTAAACATATACCCATCCTGAAATACGGCCACAATGGTGCCATCGGGATATTCTTCGGATTCCATACGCTCGATGGCCTGATGAAAATGCGGGTCGAAAATTTTCCCTGCCGCTTCGATCGGCAAAACGCCATGTTTCGCGATGGTATCCCAGAGCTGCTTGCGAATCAGCGTAATTCCCTTGCGATATTCCTCGAATCGCGGATCGTCATGCGCCTGCAGCGCGCGGTCGAACGCATCGATGACCGGAATCAGATCGAGAACCAGCCGCTCCACTCCGCGCTTGGCTTCTTCGCTGCGGTCGCGCTCCGTCCTCTTCCGAAAATTCTCGAAGTCGGCCTGACGGCGCATCATGGTTTGCATTAAATCTTCTTTTTCGGCCTTCAGCTTCTGGACTTCCGCGGCGAGCGCGGAATCGCCGCCTGCCTGCGGATCTGCCGGCTCAGAATCATCCAAAATATAGGGGGAATCCGGATCTTGCCCGGCAGGATTCTCGTCGATGGGCGCCACTTTTTTTTCCTCGCGTTTCGCTTCCGCCACGGTTTCTAACTCCGATCCAATGTTTCGCTGAATGCGCGGGCAACGAATGCCACCGCGGTGATCGCGCGTTCATACTGCATTCGCATGGGGCCAAGAACGCCCACGGTTCCCTGCGACTGGTCCTGGAACGAGTAGGGCGCGCTGATCAGCGCCAGATGCTCGCCGGCGCGATCCATTCCCTTTACTCCAATTTGCACATGCACAGGGTCCGGCGTATCGATGCAGTTTGCGAGCAGCGCAATAATTCTATGTTTTTCCTCGATCGCTTCGAGCACATCCCTGATTTGCGATTGACCAGAGAATTCCGGAGCGGCAGCCATCTGCGCCGCGCCTTCAATATAAATGCGCTGTGCCGAGCCCTGCCCCAACATGCCAGGATCGCACAATTCCAATGCGTTGCGAGCCAAAAGCGCATACCGCTCTTCTTCCTGCGCCAACCGCTTTTGTAGATCCGCGCGGATCGCTTCCAGCAAAAATCCGGTGTAATGGTGGTTCAAATATTCAGCCGTATGATCCAGGTCCTGCTGGCTGAAAAGCTTCTCCGGACGAATCACTTTATCCCGCGTGTTTCCGCCCGTGGACACCAGCACAACGACGATGCGTCCGTCCGGCAGAAGAACGAACCTCACATGTTCCAGCACCGTTTTTGAAATGGGAGGCGACACTACAATTCCAAGACCTTTTGAGATTTCCGCCAGGACGTGCCCGGCTCGCTCGGCAATTTCCTCGCCCGAGGACGCTCCTGCAATCTCACTGCGAATCAAATCTTCATCTTCGGCGCTAAGCGTCGCCCCGGTTACGATCTGCTGAGCGAAGAATCGATAGGCATTCGCCGTCGGAACCCGCCCTGCCGATGTATGTGGTTGAAATAAATAGCCTTCTTCTTCCAAATCAGCCATCACATTGCGGATGGTCGCAGGGCTCAAAGCTTCCACATGCCTGCGCGATATGGAACGGGAAGAAACAGGCTCGCCGGTTTCAATATAGGCGCGCACTACGGCGGTAAGAATCTGACGGTTGCGTTCGTTATTTGGAGTCGTTTCCGACATAGGTTGCACGGTCTAAAAAACTCAGCCCTGAATTGATTTTAAGCGTTGGGGACCTCAGCGTCAAATTATACGAACCAGCTGTGTTCCGCTCGCGCGGGTGAGAGCCCCCCTTTTGATTTTTTTCTTCAAAAATAAGCCAGCGTTGAGGCAACTCGGACCTCTTTTGGGCCACCAAAGCCCGGCAGTTTCATTTTGGTTAAAAACACTACCATTGGCAGCGGCTCAAGATATTTTTCACAAATGCCGATAGCTTTCGAGAAGCACACAATTGGCCCGGAATTGCCGCCACCCTAATTTCCAATTCCGGTGAATTTGCCCCCGCTCAAAAACAGGAGAGTTCCTTTGTGATTTCATTGAAGAAATATTTGGACATGGAACATGAAAAACCAAAGTCATCGGAGCGCGCAGCAGATCCGGCTGAAATCCTGGCCGCTACCCTGGCTTCCTATCGCGCTGTACTTTTGATTACGGGGACCAGTAGCGTTCGAGCCTGTCCCCCCATCGGCACAGAATTGCAGAAGCGTCTCGCGGAACTGGAGAGAACCATTTCCGGCAATGTGACTCCAGCCTTACTCCGGGCGACAGAACAAAAAGTTGAGGAGCATCTGGAAGAATGGGGGGAAAGCAGCGCGGCTTACCTGAAGGCCAAAGCCCATGACGTTAAAGAATTGCTTCTCGCGGTGGCGCGCACGGCGCAATCCATCGGCGACCGCGACAATCATTATGCGAGTCAGCTGAACGCCTTTACCTCCCGCCTTCACAACATCGGCGATTTGGAAGATTTGACGCAGATACGCGCATCGCTCGTCGCCGGGGCTACGGAATTGAAAGTTTACGTGGACCAGATGACGCAAGACAGCAATTCCCTCGTCAAGCAGTTAAAAACGGAAGTATCGGATTACGAGACAAAACTGAAGGCCGCCGAGGAACTGGTCATCCGCGATGAATTGACCGGCCTGTCCAACCGCAGAAATGTGGAAGAGCGCATCGAACTGCGCATTGCCAAGGGACAGGCCTTTTGCATCGCGATTCTGGATCTTGATAAATTCAAGCAGGTGAATGACACGTACGGCCATCTGGCCGGTGACAGCCTTTTAAAACAATTCGCCACGGAATTGCGGACCAATTCGCGCGGCCATGATACGGTCGGCCGCTGGGGCGGCGACGAATTTATCATTGTGCTGGACTGCAACCTCGTCGGGGCCAATGAACAACTCGAGCGCACGAAAAAATGGATGTTCGGCGAATATAAAATTCAGACTGCCGGCGGGAGCGTCGAAGTAAAAGTTCGGGTAACGGCTTCCATCGGCCTCGCCCAATGGGAACCCGGCGAAAGCATGCAGGATGTGCTCGAGCACGCGGACAACAGTATGTACACGGAAAAAGGGCTGAAGAAGAATCCTAAACGCTAAAATGCAGGGGCTGGTTTTAGTGGCGCGGGCTTCAGCCTGCGGGGTTTTGGCTTCGCAAGGACTAACCCCCGCAGGATGAAGCCCGCGCCACTAAAATCTACGGCGTGTCGATCTGCGCGCGCTG
>Ga0182024_10011394_pt1 | contig 17872 bp, 14 predicted proteins | sample P32metaG_FD_120480 | JGI IMG/M metagenome (GOLD analysis project Ga0182024, IMG submission 120480) | Permafrost microbial communities from Stordalen Mire, Sweden - P3-2 metaG (Illumina Assembly) | ecosystem: Environmental > Terrestrial > Soil > Wetlands > Permafrost | place: Sweden: Stordalen... | reverse complement strand
CATGAGCAGCACGCCGCCCATGAGTCCGCACCATTTGAAGCAGACGAGACCGCGCTTTTCGACGAGGCCGTAAAATTCCTGCAAGCCCGCCACAGCAAGAACGACGATCATGAATATGAAAACGGCATTGGAAATAAGCCGGTGGCCGGAAAATAACGCGGCGAGAACCACCGTCCAGAGGATCACCGTAGTGATCAACCGGCGGAAAAAAGCTTTTGCCTTCGAGGATGTTTGGGATGGGGCAGCCGCGTCGGACATTTCGCGGAAAATAGCAGGCACAATTGCGGTTGCCAATTCTCAATTGACCGGCGAATTCACTTCACGGTTGCGCCGCACAACATTTTCTGGCAATTCTGTGTCCGTCCAACTGACAAGGCTGGGGTCGTAGCTCAGTTGGTAGAGCGTCTCGTTCGCAATGAGAAGGTCGCAGGTTCGAATCCTGTCGGCTCCACCAGCCCAACAGTCATTTCTCCACCGCAAAACCTCGTAGCTATACAGCAACAAGTGTTTGCTGAAGGATTCGCGATTTTCAACGAACTGTCGTCGTCTAAAGCCTGCGGTTGTGCCGGAGCTTGGCCGTTGATTACTTCACCGGTGACAAGGTTCCGCAGTTTGATGATTTCAATCGTCCGATAATTTTTGCGAGTCTTCAAAACTTCGCACGACACCAGCGGGAATATAGATGACAACGTCGAAGTTTGTATAATGGGCCCCCAGACATCTCACGGCAGACAACAAAAAACGCGCAAAGCAATCGTGCAAAAAGTGAACGAGTGGGGCGGGCAAAGAATTGGCAAATGACCGCCTGATGGCAATATTTTTCACCTTGACCCCAAAACAGCGTGCGCGAAGATTCACAAAAAAGGATTTACGAATGCCACCGCGCCACTTTGAAGCAATCATATTCTCCGCCAAGGCTGCCATTGCCGCCGTCATTGGTGCGCTCGGTTACAAACTTTTTGATTTGCCCGGAGCGCCGTGGGTCGCGGCGGTTTCCGCCGTGCTGGTGACCCAGCCGAGTTTGCATTCCTCGCTCCAAGCCTCATTAATGCGCGTGGCCGCCAACTTGGCCGGCGCGTTCGGCGGCGCGGCGTTAAGCATTATCATCAGCCAGCCGCTGGTGGCCATGGCCATCGGCGTCATGCTCACCGGGCTGGTGTGTTATCTCCTGAAACAGGACGATGCGCTGCGTCCGGCGTTTGTGGCCGTCATCATCGTGACGCTTACCGGCGAAACCACCGGCTGGCTCAGCCCGCTGAACCGCGTCGCCGCCGTCGTCATCGGCTGCGTGTGCGCACTCATCATCGGATTTTTGTTCGACAAATTGTCTGATGTATTCAATCTTTTGCACAGGGACGATGGCAAAAAAACCGACCACTCGGAGTAAATTTTTTACGGCATGAAAACACCGCTGAAAAGCAAATGGGTTTTAATCACCGGTGCATCGAGCGGATTCGGTGCAGCGGCGGCAATTGCCTTCGGTGCGCTGGGCGCAAAACTTCTGCTGGGTGCGCGCCGCGTTGACCGCTTGAAAAAAGTCGCGGCGGAATCGCTCAAAGCCGGAGCACTTGAAGCGCAGTTTCATTTTCTCGATGTCGGAAAAACGGAGAGCGTCGAAGAATTTATTTCATGGGCGCAAGGGAAAATCGGCGGCCGAAAAAATCTTCAAGTGCTCATCAACAACGCCGGCGGCGCGCATGGACTTGACACCATCGCTGAAGGAAAGGACGCGGACTGGGAGGCGATGATTCAGTCGAACGTGCTGGGCGTCTTACGCATGACGCGCGCGGCGCTGCCGCTCATGCCGTGCGATGCGGGTGCAAGCATCATCAACATCGGCTCGGTCGCCGGTCACGCGGCTTACGAAGGCGGCGCGGTGTATTGCGCGGCCAAGGCGGGCGAATTGCAAATCACCCGCGCGTTGCGATTGGAGCTGCTTGGCACGGGCATTCGCGTCGGCACGGTTGATCCCGGGCTGGCGGAAACAGAATTTTCAATCGTGCGTTTCAAAGGCGACGCCGTCGGCGCAAAAAAAGTTTATGAAGGCATGAATCCGCTGGCCGCCGAAGATATCGCGGAAATTTTGGTTTGGGTCGCCAGCCGCCCGGCGCACGTAAATATTGACGAATTGATTGTGAAGCCCATTGCCCAGGCCGCGATTGGCAAGGTTTATCGTCGCGTGAAAAAATAATTTTTCAAATCCCGCGGTTCGCGCGCCAGAGCAGAACGGCACCGACAGCTTGAAAGATAAAATTCGGTAGCCAGACAATCAGGTGCGGCGCGAGTTCCGTGCGCGCGGACAATGATTCGCCGAGGAAGATGAAGCTGTAATAAACCAGCACGAGGCCGAGCGCGATGGCCACACCAATATTTGTTTCGCGGCGGTGAACACGGATGCCGAGCGGAATGCCGACGAGCGTGAACCCGAAGCACGCGAATGAAAACGCGATCTGCCGGTTCATTTCCACGCGTACCGGCTCGGTCAAATCATTCCGCTGTTTTTTTACTTCATCCAGTTGCGCGCGCAATTGATTTGAATTTGTGGCGGCGGTGGGCGGCAGACTTAATTTTTGCTCCAAATCGCGCAGTTCATCGCGCAATTGTCCGAACGTCATGTCACTGATTTTCAGGCTGGAGATGTGGTTGGTTGCCGTGTTCAGGTCGAAATTCAGCGTCATGGCCGGAAATGCGCTGATGATGGGGCGCGGCCCGGTCAACGTCACGCTGCGCGCGTCGAATAAATTCACCACAAGTTGTTTGTTGGTCACGTCGGATTCGAGCCGGCCCCTGGGCGCCTGCACGGTCGTTGTCACGTTCGTCCCGTCTTCGAGTTTGAAAATCATCACATCCTGCAATTTGCCGTCACGATTTTTTTCAACGTAAAAAATGTAGCCTGGAAAATCGCGGATGAACCGACCTTCAGGCAACTGGACATTCACCAACGCTGCGCGCAGTTGGAAAATCAAATTTTTACAGGCAACACGGCTGCGCGGGCCGAGGTCCATGTTGATCCAGGCGCTGATGCCGCAGCAAAAAAAACTCAAAAGCAAAATCGGCGTGATGAGCGACAACAGACTGACGCCACTGGCGCGCGCGGCAGTCAGTTCCTGATCGGCGCTGAAACGGCCAAAGACGAGCAGCGTCGCGGTGAGCAAACCCATCGGCAGCGCGAAAACCCAGACGAACGGAATCAGGAGGCCGATGGCTTCGAACACGGTGCCCAGCCGCGCCTGACCGCTGATGAGCAACGGAAGAATATCCTTGAGAAAATTGCCGAGCAGCAGCACGAAGGTGAACACCGTCACGGTGAGCAGCAGCGAGGCGAGCACCTGACAGGTCAGATATTTGTGCAGCGTTTTCATTTGCGGCGCGCGCCAAAATGATTTGCGATTGGGACGCGAATGTGCCTGATTCGATCGGCGAAGCAAGTCCGCTCTTCAACGATTAGTTTGTGGTAATATCGTTTTGGCGGGCAACCGTATTTGAGTTGCGGTTTGCAAACAAAAGAAAGCCGGCCTCGCATTTTGCACTCGCGTTCGTTCACCGGCGTTCGCAAAATCCTGAAAAACGGCAATGGCATTGACCATGCAGTACTGATTTTGCTGGCGAAGGTCAAAATAATCACCGAATGGAATCAGATGCTTGGTTGGACGCTCATCAGCCGTTTGATAAAAGTTTAAGCAAAATCGAAAGGCAGATTATGAATAAAAGATCATTACTGTTGGCGGTTCTGTCCATCGCCGCGCTGACGGCGAGTTGCAAACCACCGGCTCCATCAAGTGAAACCGGCGCAATGGCGGGTGACACCAACACAACTTCGCCGTCTGTCAAACAACAGTGGCAAAACGTCAAATCCGACATCACCAACACCTGGCAGGACGTGAAGCAGACGACCACGCAGGCTTTGGCTGCCGTCGAGACGAGCACGACGCAAGCGTGGGCCAGCGTCAAGAATTCAATGCAATCGGCGACGGATTACACTTATAGTCAAAAGGACGCGTTCGTGGCGAAGTCACAAGAAGAATTGGACGCGTTGGATCAAAACATCAAGCAATTGTCGGACAAAGTTGCCGGTGCCAGCACTGCGACCAAAGCCGATGGCCAAGCCAAATTACAAAACTTGCGGGATAAACGCGCGGTTTTGGACAAAAAGCTCGATGAGGTCAAAAATGCGACCGAGGCGACGTGGAATGACGTGAAGAAAGGTTTTGAAAATTCCTACGACGATTTGAAGAATTCCCTCAAACAAACATGGCAGTCGATGAGCGACAAAACCGGCCAATGATTTCTTTCGCATTCCCAAAAAATGCGAAAACGGGCGGCCTTGAACTGAATAAAATCAGCGCGTCCGACTTCGCCCTTTATTCCAAACCGATTTTTTTCCGTTTGCGGTAAAGCGTGGCCTGATCAATGCCAAGAATTTCCGCCGCTTCCGTCAGGCTCGGCGTCCGTTCCAAAACTTTGCGCAGGTGCGCCTCCTCCAGCTTTTCGAGCGAAATCAGCGAACCGATTTGCGCCGCCATTTCGCCGTCAACCGGCGCGCCCGCATTCTGACCGCGCAATTCGGCGGGAAAATCCTCGGGCAAAATTTTTTCGTGCGTGGCCAGGATAACGGCGCGCTCGATGGCGTTGCGCAGTTCACGCAAATTGCCCGGCCAATTGTAAGCACGAATGCAAGCAACGGCTTCAGGCGAAAGCCCTTCAAGTTTACGCCCGCATTGCGCGGCAAAATATTTTTCGTAATGTTCGGCAAAGCGAATCAAATCTGCCGCGCACGCGCGCAACGGCGGCATTTCAACGGCAATGACGTTGAGCCGGAAATACAAGTCTTCGCGGAACGTGCCCTCGGCGACGCGCTTTTTCAAATCGCGGTTGGTCGCGGCGATGACGCGAAGATTTGCCTGCCGCGTGACATTTTCGCCGAGCCGTTCGTATTCGCGCTCCTGCAGCAACCGCAAAAGTTTCGGCTGAATTTCCATCGGCAAATCGCCGATTTCGTCGAGAAAGAGCGTTCCGCCCTCGGCGGCTTTGACTTTGCCCCAATGGTCTTTAATCGCGCCGGTGAACGAACCACGAATGTGGCCAAAGAGTTCGCTTTGGAGCAATTCCTTGGAAAGGCTCGGACAACTCACAGTCACGAACGGCTTGTCGGCCAGATGACTTCGTTCGTGAACAGCGCGCGCGGCGACGCTTTTACCCGTGCCGCTTTCGCCGAGAATGAGGATTGAAGCCGGTGTTTTGGCGGAGCGGAGCAAAACATCCATCACGTCGCGCATGGCGGGCGTGGTGAAATCGAAAATTGGTTCGAGATTTTGCGCTCTGGTTTCGGTGACTTGCTGTTCGAGCTGCTCAATTTGCTGGCGCATCTGGCCGAGCCGTTGCAGCCGCGCTAAAACCGTCATGAACTGTTCACGCTGAAACGGCTTTTCAAGAAAGTCCACCGCACCACGCCGCATCGCCTCAACGGCGACCTTCACGTTGCCTTGTGCCGTGAACATGACGACCGGAGTTTGCGGTTTCCGGTTTTGAATTTCTGTCAGCACTTCCAGGCCATTTTCGTTTCCCAGATTCAGATCCAAAAGCACGGCGTCGAACTTATCATCTTTGAGCCAAGTCAAGCCGAGCTGGCCGGAGTCAACGCCTTCTGCGTAGTGCCCGGCTTCTTCAATCAAAAAACATGTCGCGTCGCGAAATGTTTTGTCGTCGTCAATGACCAAAAAATCCATAAAATATTTGTATTTTTTTAAGCCGGTCGCGGCAGGCAAATCGTGAACGCCGCGCCCTGCCCCGGTTTGCTCTCGCACGATAATTCACCATTCATCGCCCGCACCAGTTTGCGGACGATGCTCAAACCCAGGCCAGTGGACGGCTCGCCGCCGGTCGGTCGCGCCGAAAGGCGTCCGTAGCGACGGAACATCCGCGTCTTGTCCTCCGCGGTGAAACCTGGGCCTTCATCGCGAATCAGGCATTCGACACGGTTGTCCTTGGTTTGACGAACGCCCACAAAAATCTTTTTGCCCGGCGGCGAAAATTTCAGCGCGTTCGAGAGCAGATTATCCAGCACTTGATCGAGCGCCGAGGCGTCCGCGAGCACGTTGACCGCTTCGGCGGGAAAATCCGTTCGGATTTCCAACTGCTTGCGCTGCGCCGCCTCCTGATATTGCTGAACCACCGTGGCAGCGATGTCCACAAGATTGACTGCGCCCAGTTTGGGGGTGAAAACGTTATCCGCCGAGGCGTTGGCAAGAAATTCCTTCAAGAAGGCGAGCAGTTGCGCGCCGGAACGCAAAATATTTTCCGACAGCCGCGTGAGGCGCTCGTCGTGGAAACGCTCGATGCGGTTGCGCAATAGTTCGGCGCTCATGTTCATGCCGCCGAGATGATTTTTCAAATCGTGCGCGAGAATGCCGAGCAATTCATCCTTGTCTTCGGCCAGTTGCTTGAGCCGGTCGCGCGCGGTCTTCAACGCCAGTTGCGTCCGCACCCGCGAAATGAGTTCAGCTTGGTTGAACGGCTTGGTGATGTAATCCACGCCACCGGCATCCAGCGCGCGAACGATGAGGTCCTTATCGCCGGCGGCGGAAAGAAAAATGACCGGGATGTCCTTCCAATCAGGATTGGCCTTCAACCGATGGCAGACTTCGCAGCCGTCCATGTCCGGCATCAGCAGATCGAGCAAGATCAAATCCGGCCTTCGCAATGCCACGCGTTTCAACGCCGTCACGCCATCCGAAGCTGGAATGATTTCATGTCCCCAATGGCCAAGCACCGCGCCAAGCATTTGAATGTTGGCCGGCTGATCGTCCACCACGAGAATCCGCGCGGGGCCGACTTCGTTGAACGAGATATGCGGCAGCGGGTCGATCAATGCCGGAACAGGCGCGACGTCACCCGGCTCCCCTGACGTAATGACCTGTGCGTTTGAACTCATGTCTTTGGATTTTGCTCCAGTCGCTCGACTAGCGCGGCAAATTCGCCCAAATGTTTTTCCATATCCATCACGGCGTAATTCTCCGCATCGCGCAACAGCATTTGCGCGTAAATGATCAAAGGCCGGGATTGCCACTGCTGCCCTAAATTTTCCAGATTTCGCGCAAAGGTTTTACTTTCATTGATGGCCATGCTGTCGCGCAAGGACGGCCACGGTTCGGCCACCAACTGGCGCAATTGGGCTACAAGTGCCTCCGGTGCCGGCGCGGAATTTGCAAACGCAGTGGTTAAATCCAATTGATCCGTATCGCTCGTGTTTTCATTGAAGTCGGATTTTGGATGACGCGGCAAAAATTCCGCGAGTTCGTCGAACAATTCGCGTTTTGAAAACGGTTTGCGGACGTAACCGCTGAACTGTTTTTTCAAAGAGTTTTCCTCGTCCGTCAAACTGGAGGCGGTGACGGCGATGACTGGAATCAGTTCGAGTCCGGCGGATTCGCGGATTTTCGCCAGCGCTTCACCGCCACCCATTCCGGGCATGCGGACATCAAGCAGGATGATGTCCGGCCTGATTTCACACGCTTTGGCGACCGCCTCTTCGCCACTCGAACCGAAAACCAGCCGGTGATGTGAACCGCCAAAAATTCCCGCCATCAACTCGCAGTTGGTCTCGTTGTCATCCACGACCAGAAACGTGGCGGGGCGCAACTCATCGAAATCCACCTCGCCGTCGGGCAGCAGTTTTTGAGAAGTCGAAAGCCGCGCGGAAACCGGCACGTTGGGAAACCGGAGGTGAAAGGCCGATCCGTGTCCCAACGTGCTCGCCACGGTCACCGTTCCGCCCATCGTTTCCACGAGACGTTTGACAATGGAAAGCCCGAGGCCGGTGCCTTGTTTTTCCTTTTCCGGGTGCGCGCCGGCCTGAACGAAGGGTTTGAAAATCGCGTCGAGTTTGTCCTGCGGAATACCCACGCCGGTGTCCTCAATTTCGATAATGAGCGTGATGGGACTGTTCGTCTGCTGTTTTTCCAAAAGAATGCGTGTTTCCACACCGCCGACGTCGGTGAATTTGACCGCGTTGCCGACGAGATTGACCAAAATCTGGCGGAGACGGATACGGTCAATCAACAGCGCACGCGGCAAATCCTCGGCGACATGACATTCCAGTTTGAGTCCCTTTTTGGCCGCTGGCTCGGAGAACAGCGTGCGGATGAAATCACAAATTTCACGCAGATCGGTCGGTTCGGGAAACAATTCCATCACGCCGGCCTCGATTTTTGACATGTCAAGAATGTCAGTGATGAGCAGGAGCAACGAACTGGCACTCGACCGGATGGTTCGCAAATACTGCCGGTGCTTCGGTTCGCGCAAATCACCCTCCAGCAATTCGCTGAAACCGAGAATGGCGTTCATCGGCGTACGGATTTCATGGCTGACGTTCGCGAGGAAAACGGTTTTTTCCTGATTGCTCCGCTCGGCTTGCAGCTTGGCATCCACCAACTCGCGCTCACGTTGCTGATGCTTCAAAGTCAGGCGCGACAACCTCAAGGCATAAATCCCGGCACCGACACCCACAATCCCAACGACGAGGCTGGTCAGACTTGCGCGTAAAAAGCGATCCATGATTCGTGGGTGAATTTTCGAACGCAAATCGCCGTCCAACCGGACAAGTTTGTCCATCTGCACGTGGATGCCGTCCATGATGTTCTTGCCGTCGCCTTCAGTGATCACCGTGGCCGCCTTGTCGAAAGTGTGGCTGCGGGCATCAATGATATCCTGCTGCCAGTTCAGACTCAACTCCGCCTGCCCGCGCAGGTTATTGATGCCTTTGAGCAACTGGGGATTGTCGTGGGCGAGTTCCACCAGTTGGTCAAACTGTGCCGGGAGATTTGTCTTCGCCACGTCGAGCGGCTGCAAAAAGTTTTTGTCGTTGGTGATGACGAAACCCCGCACGCCCCGCTCGGCATCCAATAGCGTGCTGTAAACTCCGTCCAATTCCTCGCCGATGGCTGTTATCTGCCCACCGGCGGCCATCAACGTGAACAATTGAAACCAGCACACTCCGGCCAGCACAACGCTTCCGATGGAAAGCGTGAGCCATACAATCACAACTGTCTTGTAAAACCGGTTTCCAGGTTGACGTGCCATGCGCTCTGCGAATTTAAGCCATGAACCCCAAGACCGCACCTTAAAAACCAGCCAAGATTTTATGATTTTGACAAAATGATGATGCCCAGCAATACGATTTATAGTTGCTCTCTTGATTTGAATTCCGTTTTCGGACGGAAAATTGTGTCTGATTTCCAAACGTCGGAATAAGAGATTCGGCATCAGCGAGGATTCACTGTTTTGCCAATTGTCCTCTCACCGGACAATCGCTTTCAAGCTGACAGCGTGCCGAGTCTTTCTACCGCAAATTTCGTTGAAAAATCGAGACAGGCGCCGATTTGCTGGCGCTGGCCAAGAAAACAACAAGTGCGACTTGCAATGCAGGCTCAAAACTAAATTGCAGTTTGCAAACAAGAAGCATTCCGCCACAACTTTGGGAAACGGGCCGTGATCATTTTTTAAATATTTCTGCAACAAATTCAGAGCAAATCATAATGACATATCTCAAAACAGGTTAAGTCAGAAGAAATCAATTCCCGGAAGTATGCAAAAATTATCAGTGATTTTGAAAACCTTAAACAGAAAATCACGACTATAAAATATTCAAATTCGGAAGAAGTACAGGAACTTCGACGCGTGTACATCGAACGGGCCAAATGCCTGCTGACCTAATTCAACCACAAGCTCGAAGCGTTTGCCGCTTTGTCCGGGTATCAAGGTGCCAACAGTTTCTGCGTGGCGTCCAAGCAATTCCGCGATAGTGTCATCCACTAAAAACGGATGACCGCGCCTCATTTGGCGCGGCGCAGAGCGGGCCTGCCGCCGGATTGCACGACGATTGTTGGTTTACTTCCCTCACTCGTCGGCAACGCCAGATAGCGGCGCGCGTTCTCGCAGCAAATGTTGCGGATCATCGGGCCGAGCAACGAATGGTCATCGGGAATTTCGCCGTTCTCCACGTCGCGCCCGATCAGGTTGCAGAACACGCGCCGGAAGTATTCGTGGCGCGGGTAGGACATGAATGAGCGCGAGTCGGCCACCATGCCGACAAAGCGCGAGAGCAGGCCGAGATTTGACAACGCGTTGATCTGCCACTCGATTCCCTCTTTTTGATCGAGAAACCACCAGCCGGAGCCGAGCTGGATTTTGCCCGGAATGCTCCCGTTTTGAAAATTGCCGAGCATCGTTGCGAAGATGTAATTGTCCGCCGGATTAAGATTGTAAACGATCATTTTGGGCAGTGCATTGTCCTGATCAAGTCGGTCCAGATATTTGGCCAGCGCGGCGGCCTGCGGAAAATCGCCGATGGAATCAAAGCCGGTGTCCGGACCAAGTTGCTTCAGCAATCGCGTGTTGCTGTTGCGCATCGCGCCAAGATGAAGTTGCTTGGTCCAGCCTTTTTCAGCGTCGAGGCGGCCAAAAAACAGCATCATAAACGTTGCGAATCGCGACTGCTCCTCCGGTGAAACCTTTTTTGCGCTCCGTGCCTTTTCAAAAATCCCTGATGCAATTTTCTCCGAACAAAAATCAGCGAAACAATGTTCCAAGCCGTGATCGGAAATCCGGCAACCTTGCGCGTGGAAAAAATCGTGGCGGACGCGCAACGCAGCAAGGAACTTTGCGAACGAATCAATCTCCACATCGGCGGCCCCGGCCAGCCGGTTCACCCATGGATTGAATTGTTCCGGTTGATGGATGGTCAACGCTTTATCAGGCCGGAATGTCGGCAATACGCGCGTCGCCAGACCGGATGCCGCAATGGCTATGTGATGTTTCAAATCATCCGTCGGGTCATCGGTGGTGCAAACGACGCTGACCTGGAATTTTTTCAAAATGCCCTGCGTCGAAAGTTCCGGCGTGGAGAGTTTTTTGTTGGCTTCCTTCCAGATCCGCGCCGCGCTGGCTTCATCAAGCAGTTCGTCAATGCCAAAGTAGCGCTTCAATTCCAGATGCGTCCAGTGATAAAGCGGATTGCGCAACGTGTGCGGCACCGTTGCGGCCCACGCCTGAAATTTCGCGAATGGTTCGGCGTCGCCCGTGCAAAAGCGTTCGGCCACGCCGTTGGAACGCATCGCGCGCCATTTGTAATGGTCGCCTTCCAGCCAGCATTCAGCGACGTTTTTGAACTGGCGGTTTTCAGCAATGTCGCGTGGCGAAAGGTGGCAGTGATAATCGAAAATCGACTGGCCTTCAGCGAACTGATGATATAGACGGCGCGCCGTCCGCGTTTGCAACAGAATATCTTCGTGGATAAATTTCATGACGATAGAACCGCTATTTGCGGTCGCAGGCAGGCAGCGATTATGATGTGCTCAGCCTTGGTCCTCCAAAAATTGACATCGTTGTTATTGAAGCCAAGACTGATGACGAAAAAATTTCCATTACCGCTCCAGTTGAGCAGGTTTGTTTTACTGCAATCATCTCCACGAAAAAAGCCAATGGCGAACTGCCAAGAGAAGTTTGATTTCACGCGATAAAGGAATCTGAATCGAAAAATGCTTAATGTCAGGGTTTTAATATGCATGACGTTAAGGGATTATCACCTCATTTAGGACAAATCTGAAGTTTATTTAAGGAGTCACATTTGCTTCCGTCGCCAGACCGACCTTGGTGATATCGAGTTGCTGGAGCACATCGAGGACACTGATCATGTTCTGGTAATCCACGTCGTCGGCGCCCTTGACCACGACACTCAAATCAGGATTGTCGGTTTTGAGTTGTTGGAGTTTGTCCTTGAGCGCGGCAACGGTCACCGCTTCGTCGTTCAAAAATGTCTGTCCCTTCGCGTCCACCGTGATCCGGTTGATCTTCGGTTTGGGTTGGTTGGTCTTGGGCGGCGGTTTGCCCGAGGGCAGCGTCATCTCCAGATTGTTCATCAACTGCGGCGTGGTGATGATGAAAATCACCAGCAGCACAAACACCAGATCCAGCAGCGGTGTGATGTTCAGTTCGTTTAACGTGCCGTGATGAGAACGCGAGGTTTTTTTCATTGGAGCACGGGTTCAGTTTCTTCCTGCACGTCGAACCGGACGGTGATGCGCGGCGGAAAGTTCGTGGGTGGCGGACGATCCAGGCTGGTCACCGCAGCGATGGCCTGACGCACCGAATCGTCCCAGTGCGGGTCGCCCGAACCTTTCAGCCATTGCGGATCGCTGATCTGCCCTTCCCGGCTCACGGAGACTTCCACTTCGGCGACGTAATGGTCATCGGCCAGGTTGTCCGGCCGGTTCCATTTCGAGCGGAGCGCGTATTCCACCAGTCCCTTGTAAAGCTGGACCGGATTGGAACTGGTCTCGACGGCTTTGCCGCCCTCAAAGTCAAACGACGGCAGTTCCGCCGGCGGCGGAGCAACGGTCGGTGGTGCGACCGTCGGTGGTGCAGAAACCTTGGGCGCTTCGACCATCTTGGGCGTTTCGACTTTGGGCGTCTCTTTGGGTGGTTCTTTCGGCTTCTCCGGTTCCTTGGGCTTTTCCGGCGGCTTTTCCTTCACCATTTCAACGGTGATTTTCTTCAACTGCTTGCCGAGCAGTCCGCTGCGCGCGGCAAAATAAAACAGCACCAGCACAAGAATCGCATGAAAGATGAACGAGATGAGCAGGTTCACCTTCGACGAATTGCGCTGCTTGCGCGGCTGGGTTTGCGGCACCATATTATTTCAACGGTTCAGTTGCCAAATCCACTTTCGGAACGTTTGCCTGCTGGCAGACATCAAGCACCGCGCGGATTTGTTTATATTTGGTCTTGCCATCCCCCCGCACGATGATGTTCAGGTCCGGATCGTCCATCCGCAAACTCACAAGGGTTTGCAGCATCTCCGGCGCGCCGGTCATTTTCTTCTTGTTCAGATACAGCGCCCCATCGACCTGAACGGTGATGTAATTGGCTTTGTGCGGCGGGTCTTTCAACCGCTTGGCTGCCGTCGGCAATTTCAAATCCAGATCATTCACGGGCGGAATCGTCGTGATGATGAAGATGACCAGCAGCACAAAGCCCAAGTCCAGCAACGGAGTGATGTTGATCTCCGTCAGCGAATGGTGGACCGAACGCGAACACTTTTTCATCGGCTCAAAGCGCAGGAACGTTTTCCGTTGACTCCGCCTCCTTCAATGCGCCGACGATGCGTCCGGCCAGCACTTCGTTTGCGTCCCGGATTTCCTCCGACAGCGGGCGATGATCCACGTAAACATGCTCAATTTGGTTGGCATAACGGCTGGCGAACCCGTCCAGTTCCTGTGTGATGGCACGGATGGTCGTGACCATGAAGTTGTAGGCAAACATCGCCGGGATCGCGACGAGCAAACCCGTGACCGTGGCCACCAGCGCGGCCGCCACGCCGGGGGCCATCGCCGTAAGACTGGCGGCTTGCGCCACGGCAATGCCCGCAAACGTGGACATGACGCCCCAAACGGTTCCCAGCAATCCGATGAACGGCCCCCCGGCCACCGCCGTCGAAAGCACAATCATCCCTTTCTCCAACGTCATCGCTTCCGCACCCGCCGCTTCCTCCAGAATCACCTTCACCGCATCAAATGACGCCATGCTGATTTTGACCGGCATGGATTTCGCCAGAAAATCAGTGTTGGTGTGTTCCCCACCCGCCGGAATAAAATGAATGGCCGGCTTGAGCTCAACCGGATTGTTTTTCAACTGATACGCCAGTTCCTCCGCCCCGCGAATGTAAAGTTGATACGCGGGTGCGCCGTCGTATTCCTCGCCCTTGCGCTGGATGTCCAGCGGGTCGCGCGTCGAGCTATAGGCGGCCATGAACTTCCGGGTCGCCTTGCGCGCAATGATGAGCTGCCGGAACTTGGTGAGGATGATCGTCCAACTGAACAGCGACAGGATCAACAGCACGACGACGGTGATTTTGCCTTCGATCGTCGCATTCTCGATGGCGTATACCGCCGCGTTGGAGGCTAACAAGGGTTGAATGAACATAGAGGTCATGGATTTAGGTCTTGGGTTGGTTCTGGGCCGGCAAAATCACGGTCACGCGGCTGGTCTTCTGCGCCAACGCAATGTCTTTGCCTTTTTTCTTCAGGTCGTCTTGATTATCGGACGAAGTCTTTATTTTGGTGGAATTTTCGCTCTGCATACCTTGGCTGGTTGAATTGGCGGCGGTGCCTTGGGCAAATGAACTACCCTTACCGTTAGCATCATTAGACAATATTTCCGTCGTGGGCGCGTCGGGGGCATTCACCCCCCCCGTTCCAATGAGCAAAACTGGACCAATAGTTGACGGGGTATTGACATCAATAGTTTTTCCGAGCGCTTTAAAATTACTAATCCCGACACCGGCATCGACGTTAATGTTATTCCTGCTGAAAATGACACCTTTGATTATGCCACTGGCTTTCAAAATAACGTTCTCCGCAATGACACCAGAGTCGCTGGTATCAATGTTTCGATTCGGAGAAACGATATTTCCGTTCGCATCTTCGCCGGCCAATATCGTGACGGTGGCTGCGGAGGAATCAGCCCCATTCACTGGCAACTGCACGATGCCTCCGGCGCTGGCATTGATATCACCATTTGGGGTTTCCACGAGAATGTTTCCAACAAGATTCAGTGAATCCAAAAAAGTGGTGGCCAAAATGCCGCTGCCGGGAATCGTGGCCGAATTGGGAGTCACGACGTGCGTGTCCGGGTTCACATTATATTGTTGCACAACCACAAACCCGGCACTGCCGTCGCCAGCATTCACATTGCCGTCAAGAGATTCCACGGTGACGTTGCCTCCATCGTAGGTGGCGATGCGCGAACCATTGATGTTGATATCTCCGTCGGCATAAACCGCCACGTTGCCTTGAGCTGTTGAGTAAATGCCACGGGCACCGAGGGTGGTGACGGAAAAATCTGATGAACCTGCGTTGATATCCCCGCCAGCGTTGATGTAGATGTTGCCACCGTTCAGGGAGGCGATGGAGCTGGAATACATCGTCAGATTGCCGGAAGCGTTCACGTTGATGTCGGCACCCTGATCAAACAAACTGGCGAGCGGATAGCTGGAGCCAACTTTGTAAAGACCCACGCCCTTTGATTGGATGCCGACGGTGGTCCCGAGGTCCATGTTCCGGGCGGAAATGTTGAAGGTGCCACCGCCACCGATGGTGTAACCGTTGGCACCGGAAGGAATCCCGCCCAGCGCGTTATATTGATTCAGCAGCGCTTGCGCCGTTGCGGAGTTTAAGACAGAAACGGTAGTTGTTAATGGTATGGTATCATACGGATCAACCCATTGAGGAACGCCATTTATGTAGACTTGAATCGTCAAATTTTGCAACAGTTGCAGAACACTGGCCAGACTCTTTCCAGTGATGTTCTGATAGGTCAGAATTTGAGTCGCGGGATTGTAATAAAAACTCTCGGCCAGTGTTGCCGCCGAAGGACTGATGCTCAATGCCTGGGAAAGGTAAGACAGATCGGGTGTTTGTGCGCCGGAAATCTGGCTTAAATCAACGGAAGTGAAGGCACTCCGGTTAATGATGTCACCCGCCACGCTGATGGAAGTCACGTCGTTGGCGGACAAGTTCATGCCTTGAAAACCGCTGTTGTCCATATCGCCACCAATGTTGATTTGCGCCGCCTCGGGAGCGCCCAGAAACACAAGGTTCATATCCCCCGAGATGTTCAGGACGATAGGAGTAGGATTTTCAAGATGAACCGGTGTGGCGGCATGATCGTTCTGGCCAAAGTTACCGCTGGATTTGTATTGGCTGTTGCCGCTGTCCGAGACGATGAGATTGAAAATTTGAGGTGCTCCGCCGGAAGGCGCCAGGCCGCTGACGAGCGAACCACCCTGCGTCGTATTGATGGTGAGACTGCCTTCCGGTGAGGGAAAAAGAATCAACTGGTTGTAAGTGGAATCCCCGTTCAAGACGACGCCACCGGCCCCCGCCGTGATATTCAAGATGGAGGGATAGATGACGGGCACATTAAGATTGCCTGCCCGCGGCATCACCGAGGAGGATGCTCCCAACTGCATCTGGTTGCCGGCGGACAAATTGACGTAATCCCCGGGCGAGTAATTAAAGTAATTATTGAAAGCCTTGCCCGCAATGACATCAAACTCGCCATTAGGATTGGAGACCTCCTGCAAAATGATGTTTTGAGCGGCGGTGACATTCCAACCGCCGCTGACCAGGCTTAACGCCAGGGAATTTTTATTGGCATCTGTGCCGGCGCTGCCGGTAGTGTCCAGCACATAATTTCCCGAAGAATCTTTGACGGGATTGCCGTTGGCATCCATCGTCACCCCGGCAAAAATGCTGCCGCTGCCATTGGCCACGAGATAATTACCAGTGACATTGCCGCCCGCCACAACGGTCACATTCCCTGCCTGATTACCATAAGCACCGGAACCTGCCGTGGAGAAATCGGAATTACCATAGGCGGTGGAGGTAAAAAGATTACCGTCAAATACATAACCAATTTTGCCGGGACCAACACTGATCGGCAATACACTGGTCACATTACCACCCGCTGTAAGGTTCACATCACCGCCCGCTTCAGTGCTAATGCCACCCAAGCCATCACTCAAATCATAAGCTCCGCTGAGGGAGGCCGCGCTGGATTCAAAATGATAGCCTTGCGCGTCGGAGCCGGTGTCTATGTTTCCCGCCAACGCATGGGCATTGATGCTGCCGCCGCCGGTGGTGATGACGTATCCTTGACCAACCAAAATATTTTGACCCGCCGCCAAATTGATGTTGCCTGCAGCGATTTGAATCGAGCCGCCTCCCATCTGGCCGCTGCCGCCATTCAAATAAATGTTTCCCACGCCGGGCTGGACCGTGTTGTTGACGAAATTATATCCGGCTTGAAGCGTCACCGACCAGTTATTCGGATCAGTGATTTGCGAGCTGCTTCCGAACACGATATCGCCGCCCGCCTGCAATGTCAGTTGGCCGCTGCCGACGCCGGTGCTCGTGCTTAAATTCCAAGTTGTGTTGTTATTGAGCGTGATAGTGGCCGTGGCCTGCAAATTGATGGTGGAAAAGCCGGCGAACGCCGTGTTCACATCGATCGCGCCGTTCGCAGTCGAAGTACCAAGGGTGATACTCGCCGGATCAAGAAAAAATTCTCCGCCGAGCCAGCCGGCCTGCGCGTCGGCGTTCATAATTGAATTCAACGACAAAATATTTGGCGCACTGACTTCGACATTGCCACCGTTGCCGCCTTGCGCTCCGCCGGTCACCGAAATCTGGCTGCCAACACTATCGCTGAAATTATTTCCCGACTGCAAAGTCACATTGCCGCCGGAACTGCCAGTCGTCGAATCGTCACCACGTGCAAGAATTTGTGAATTGGCTCCGAGATTTAATTGATCGGAAGCGACAAGTTCAATAACGCCGTTTTGACTCCGCACCGAATCGGCTTGAATCAGCCCGTTCTGATTCACGACCTGGGCATTCATGGCAATTGTTCCACTGTCGGCGACAAGTTTACCTTCGTTGTCCACGGAGCCTTGCGGCAGCGTGACTTGCATGCTCATGCCGCGACCGTCGGGACGTTCACTTAACAGCACGGTTTGCCCCGCCGCAAGACCGACGGTGCCGCCGGGCGCTTCGATGTCGCCGTGATTTTCAACGTTGTCGGCGATGAGAAACGCCGAACCGCCATTACCGATTTTGATTTGCCCGTAGTTAATGATGCTGGCCAGTGGCGGCGGCCCGTTGAACTCCCAACTGCCACCGGTATTCTGCGGCGGGATGCAATTCGCCGTGGATACCACCAAGCCGGCGGTACTCACGAACGAGTTCGGTCCGAAATAAAAGCCGGAGGAATTGAGCAACACAACGATACCGTTAGCCTGGAGGTTTCCATAAATCTG
>Ga0182024_10011393_pt1 | contig 17874 bp, 16 predicted proteins | sample P32metaG_FD_120480 | JGI IMG/M metagenome (GOLD analysis project Ga0182024, IMG submission 120480) | Permafrost microbial communities from Stordalen Mire, Sweden - P3-2 metaG (Illumina Assembly) | ecosystem: Environmental > Terrestrial > Soil > Wetlands > Permafrost | place: Sweden: Stordalen... | reverse complement strand
TATTTAAAGAGATGCACGAGACACACAGTTTCAGCTCCTATGAGGAATTTGATGAATTGCGGCGCATGCTCGCATCGGCTATTTCTCGCGGATTTGTAGAAGAAGTTTCTGTGATGAAACCTAGTCAATTCTCTCCGAACATGGTTTGGTACCGGAACAAAGAAACAAGCGAAATATACTCTTTAACACCTCCCAACCCTCCTGCGCGGGGATGGTGGGAACGAGTTGACATTGGAGAATTGAAAGAACCCGGTCAGTTCGTACAGTAATTACGGGCGCGGCTCGGCGGCAAGAGCGCGAGTGGTTACAGCGTCGATTGCGGTACGACGTGGCAGCAACCTTTCACCTTCGATGCCTTTGGAGCGGCGATCAATGCCGGCCCTACTATTCAGGGCAAGACTACCAAAGCCTACGCCGTGGGCATCGGTGACTCGCAATTATTTCTGTTCACAAACGGGCACCGGAGCGGCCCGTTGCAATAGGGCGGCAGCGGGGGAACAAACGTGAAGTCTATTGGTACATAACCTATGAGGAAATCACGTTCGACTCCAAACTCTTCGCTAAACCTGATGGCATTAGGTCGCAGATGCCCACTGGTGCCGTTCACGAGCTCCATTAAGACCGCCGGTTTCAGTTTTAGCGGTACTCCGCGATTTTCGTCAGCCCGACAAGAAAAAAAAGTAGCATCACGAAAAGCCAATTTACCGCTGGAGGAGTCATCACTACCTTCTTCCAGGTAATGTGGGCTTCCCGTGCAGATTGTGCAAATCTCTTGCTGCTAAACCAGGCCAGAACCCCAGCCACGGAGATTGCGATGCCCGCCGCCACCGCACCGTCGAGCATCGATTCCAAGCAGTTTCCTTCGCTCGGAGCCCCATTCCAAAAGTTCCGCTGGGTCCACTTCCCCCAGAACCCCCAGCCCGGAACGTACAACTACCGCGTTACCAAACAGCACATGCCCAAGGACGGTACCCTCAAACCCGGCGACAGCGCCACTGCTACAATTTCCCTCGCCGCCCATCTTTATGACGGCTTCCTCGATGTTGGCTTCACACGCGGGTACGCTTCCTCGCAGGCCTTTACTGAGAAGTTCGGCAACACACCCAATTTCTTTCCTCCCTTAAAACCAGCGGGTGGAGGCGCAGGCCCTACCTTCAACAAAAGTGCCGCCCCAGCGGGCGCCTATCAGTGGCTCGGTTTTGAGGCATACGATCTTATCTTCGGCATCCTCAAAGACGTCGCCACCGATTCCACTCTCACGCTGGATGCCTTCGCCTACGACCTCGACGAACCTGACATCATCGCTGACTTCGCTAAAATTGGTAAGCGTCTTCGCATCATCATCGATAACAGCGGCAATCACGCCCCAGCTGCCAGCGGCCCTTCCCAGGCGGCGAAGACTCTGACCAAGGCCAAGGCTACCGTCCAGCGCATGCACTTCAAGTCCCTTCAGCACAACAAGGTCTTGATCGTGAAGCGCAACGGCACCGTAGTCAAAGTCCTTTGCGGTTCCACCAACTTCAGCTTCAATGGTCTCTATCTCCAGTCCAACAACACCCTAGTCTTCGAGGGCGAGGATGCCGCCAGGCTGTTCGATCAGTACTTCACCGCCGCGTGGACCAAACCCAAAACCTTCCCCACGAGCGATCTCGCCACCAAGTGGCATCTCATCCAACCCAAAGGCGCACCTGCGGTCCAATTTTGTCTCGCACCCCACGGCAATCCCGACCTTTCGCTCAACCCAGTCGCAGCGGCGATTGATCAGGCCTCGTCCTCAGTCTTCTTTGCTATCGCCTTCCTGGCTCAGATAAAAACCACCGACACCGTCCGCGCAGCCGTGGACCGCCTTACCGACAAGCCCGTTTTCAGCTACGGCATATCCGATAAATCTAAAGGCCTCAGCGTCAAGAAACCAGACGGCACTGTTGGCCTAATTGGTTGGAATTATCTCAAGAAGAGCGTCGCTCCTATGTTCGCCGCGGAGTTCAGCTCTGGCTCCGGCATCCACGAGCACAACAAGTTCGTCGTCACCGATTTCAACCTTCCCACCGCCAAGGTTTTCACCGGCTCGTCCAACCTCTCCGGAAGCGGAGAAAAAGGAAATGGCGATCACCTCATCATGATTGAAGACCCCCGCGTCGCTACCTCCTACGCCATCCAGGCCGTGCTCATTTTCGACCATCTGCACTTTGCGGCTAATATGAACGCCGCCAAGAAACCGACCCAACTCGTGCTGCAGAAACCGGTCGCCATATCAAAGGCTAAAGCGACGTGGTTTGCTCGGTATTATGAGAAAAACAGTCAACTCGCACGCGACCGCGAACTGTTTTCCCATTGATGTTGGGTAAATTCACGAAAGTGAGCACTAACAGAATGAGAAGACAAAGGCCTGGAGCGTGTGGTTGGAGCGTGGGAACGGCCGATGCCATTTCACTAACGCCTACGGAAATTTCTACCGCGGAACGTTCTGAAGTTAACTGGATGGCGGCTTCAATGTCGAGCTGAGGCCGTCTTGGATTCTTCTGCCATACTGTAGGCAACTATATCGAGGTTTGCGATCCACGGCCTAGACGGCGACTTCGAGAATCATAACGTCCTTTATCATTCATGATCCAGACGGAGCTGAGTACCCCCTTGCGAATGTCCAAACCTGAAATCGAGCACACAACTAGCGCACAGCCAACTCGACTAATCAGATTTCACGTGCGGACGAGAAAGCGTCCGACTGATCGGCCGTCAGTCACACTTGACCTTGGTCAATCGCGTCGAAAGTCCGTTGACATCGACCGGAGCATTGTTAGGATCTTTACCAAGCCCAGCGTGTCCTGCCGGCAATATTCCAGTAGGCCCTTTCTGATCCTGTCGCACTCCTCGAAATCCATGCCGCCAAGGACGAGTGATTCCCAAGCAAGTCCCGCACTCTGACCGTTCGCAACTTCCATGTCCTCATAACTCATCTCAGGTACGAGTGCCGGCAGCACCGCCTTCAAGGAATACGATCCTCCGAATGCAGGATGGTAGACGTGGTCTCTGATGACTGGGAGCAAATCCCATAGTCGAGACTTGATATTTTCAATCCACGCCCCGTACTCCGGGAGCCATGCGGCAAGCTCCACCAATCGTTGCGATTCGAATTCCGCGTTGTACACAGCGATGCTGCCGTTTTCGCCGAGCGCGGCGCAAAGCGACGTGATGAACTCGCGCCGTGGATCATTTGCGTCTGCAGCAAGGAACTCGTGGTGCTCGAATTGTCCCCCATATTCCCTCTGGACATGCAAAGACCAGTGAAACGGTAGGTGGTCATAGGGGCGCGAGCCTGCGAACTGAGGAATTGCTGGATTCACAGTCTCAAAGTCCATAAAGAAGAGGGGATACCGCAGACCCGCCAGTGCCGCCTCGAGTCCATTAATGTCGCACCACGGTTCCCCCGTCTGCACGCACATAGCTGCACGCCGCTGAATCTCGGTCAATTCGAAGTCATCGGGTACGTCACGGATGGACTCGACGCCCATCTCCTCCAATTCCTCCATTGCGCTCGCATGGATTCGCGGCAGATACCCAATGTGATCGTTGCGACGCGCAGGATTGCATCGGTCGAAGAACTCGCATGTGACGGGCGAAATGCAGTGCTTGCCCGCAGCGATGTCGGGTGCTTCGGGCATCGAGAGAACTGTGAATGCCGCTCGCAGTTGGAAGGTCAGTTTCGGCTGCAGTCGTTGTACTCGCCGCGTCAGATTTCTGATCTTGAAAATTCGTCGGACGTCGATAGAGACCCCATCGAAAACGCAATTCCTGTTGATGTGTGCGAGACAGACCGACGCCAAATCCACTCCGCAACGAGAGACTACGCGGCTTTGGATGCCGACATCGTCTACGTGTTCTTCCTTGACGGAAGTGCTGGACTTAATCTCAATCAGCCTCCAGCGCCCGTCCCTGCGTCGGTGAAGCACATCGACGCGCACCAGCACGCCGTCATGCTCGAACACTCCCTCGAAGATTGCCGGAACCTCTTGGTTGGCGACCAACGCCCGCGTGGCGCGGATCGCCTGACCGAGCCCACCGTCACTGCCAACCTCAACGCCGCCCGGAAAGATCTGGCGGGCGAGCAGTCCCACCTCTCGCCCTTGCTCCATGATCGCTTGATCGGCAGCACCCGGCTGGGCTGCGAGTTCCGGCTGATGCACCTGCCAGTAAAGGCGCTTGAGGCACTGTGCTCCGGCTACGAATTTTGATTTGCTGATGCGCATTGTTCCTATTTGCTCGCGGATGATTCTTTCCTTACCGAAGCGCCTCATCTTGCATCTGCTTCACAATTGTGCGGAACTCTCGCATCGCAGTGATCAATTCGGACCGCTCTGCATTCTCGCGAAAGTCAGAGGGAACGACAAATGTGTCGTAGTCGTTCTCCACGCCCTTGTTCCTGTGATCTTCGGCTTCGAAGAGATCGAAAGTCACAGCGACATTCCGACTTTTGACATCGCCATTCTTGTCGAGAGACAAGTGCGTAAGCACGAACACGTGGAGATAGTCCATTATTCCTCCTGTTCAAACTCGTCCGCTTTTCTTGTCAGCGCGAACTCAGAATACGCCGCTTCCAACGGAGTGCAGTCCGCCGCCCGTCTCGAAGCTCTGCCGCCCACTGCTTGTCCCCGAATTCCTCTTTCACCTTGCGAATCCAAGCTTCTTGCTCTTCGTCGTTTTCCTGTTCGTTCAGAGCGTCCTCGCGGCAGTACGAACACAGTCCCAGTTCGTCGAGGTTGGCTCCACCCACGCTCTCGCGGCAGCACTTGCACGTTTGCCGTCCCGTGCATGCCCTTTTGAGGAGCCGCCATGCGCCTAACAGGAATATCGGGCTGAACACTGCGAGGTACATCTCTATGAACCACAGCGAGTCCGATTCGGTGGAGGCGATATTGAATCTCGGCGCTCCCACGTAGAATGCCAATGCACCCGACATCAGGAAAGCAAACACCATCTTGCCGATGGCTTTCAAGTGGAACCCAATGCCGCCGTTTACGTATCCGCCGTCACGCGCAGCCGCGTAGAATTTCGGAAACTCGCAGCAGATCAGGAACCAAAAGCTGGCGGCGAAGGGACCGAACACGCCGAGCAGCACTTTCAGCAGTCCGATAGTGTCGTCCCCCGGAGAGTAGTGAATGACGAGGAGGGGAATGACGAGGAAAATCGCCGGGGCGAAGAGCAGAAACAAGAATATTAAGATCGAATGCCAAATGAAACGGAACGGCGCGGTCAAGAAGTGAACATCGTTCGCAAGCTGTGTGGTCGCATCCATGAGTTCCCTCCCAACGTTGTTCTTCCCAGTGATTTACGCGCCGGCCGTCTGGCGGATGCCGCTGGCATCTCGCTGAGGCTTAGGCGCTATCTTCGGCGCTGCGGCGTTGTCGCAAAGCGCCTGCAACCGCACCCTGTACTTCGTGGTCAGCCCGGCAGCGGAGTCGATAGCCTGCGCAGCTTTCTTGAGGTGCTTCTCGACTTCGTCCAGATCGACGAACGTGCGGCGGACTTCCTCCGCCAGCGCGGAATTATTCTGCAGAAATTGCGGACCTTCGGTCCTCATGCGCTCGAAAACCGGCTTGAGCACTTCGAGGTCTCGCGGCAGCCAGCAGCGGGTCGTTCGCAGAATCCAGACGCCATCCTCCTGGTCCCAGCGCCGTTCACGATCAAGTTGCCGAAGCTGACTGTCCTCCCTCGCAACGATGATCCCGACGGCGATCCGGCGTTCCTTTGCGTCACGGATCAGCTTCTTGATATCGCCTTCGGTGATCGTTGCTTTGTCCTTGTTGTCGATTACCATGCGAGGCTCAGCCGGGGCGCCGCTCGGGTCGCGGTACGCCAACAAGAAGTCGCCGTTGCGGGGAAGCTTCTCGCTTACGACGATGCCTGGCCAAGTCCGCGCCTCGTCGGCGAAGTCCATCTCTTCCCGTTTACCGATGCGGGCGACTTTCGACATCTCGACTTCCAGTTGCTGGTTTCTTGCTTGAATCTGAGCGACTTCTCTCAAGCAATCTTCGACTCGGCGAGTGAGATCATCTCTTTCGGATTGGGCCGCGCGCAGTTCGTCCTTGTGTTTGTCTCTGATCTCGGCAGTCCGCTTTGCCAGTTCTGTCTCGAATCGGGCCCATGCGCCCTGGTGCTCATGATTGTGTTTGTTCTCGAGCAGCCGGAATGCCTCTTCTGCGCTCAGCTGAGCCACACGGGCAAAGTCCTTGACGCCGAGGCGATCCAACACCTCGGTTCGCTTAAGCTTGCCCGCGCCCGAGCACAATGGGCACTCGATGGTTTCGGATGGCAATGGAGATCGCGTGGTCATGTATCCTCGGGCCGCGGTCGCGGTCTGACTAAAGTGGGGAGAGCGTCGAAGTTCTTAGGAGAGATGCGCGGGGTTCTACTTCTTGCGCCCGATCAGGAGACCGGGGTCAGGGGAGTTGATGGACACCAAGTTTCCGTGTCCGTCGCGTGTCGTGTGGAACCGCTCGTTGGTACGACCTGTGATCCTGTTGTCTTCGTCTCGCACGACGGCAGACGTATCGCTGAAGCCAGTAGTGACCGAGGCTATGATTTTGCGGCTTCCATCGCGAACGAAATCCTTCTTGAGCGACATGTTTCCTCCTTGTCCCACTCTCAATATACAAAGCATGTGGAAAAAACGGCTAGTTTTGGAGGGTAATCTGAGGGTGATCTTTGGTAACTGTGCCCCGACTTTCTGGACGATTTTTCCAGACTCTCCGTATACTAAGAAAAGAGAGACTAGAATTCGACGATCCAGAAACTCATGCAGAGGAACCGATCGCTCGTGTTGGTGGACACCAAGTTTCGATGCTCCTCTCGGCTAAAACAGCAGATGTATCCACTTCTCAAGGTATACGAACCAACTGGAAAAAAGGTCTGGTTTTGGAGTTGGTAACGAAGCATTCCAACTCCCGGCCGTTCTTGCCGGGTGGTTTGTACATTGTGGGTGAGGACAGGGTTGACCGCTGGAGTCATAGAAGATGCGACCGAGGACATGCGCAGTACGAGGTAGAGCGAGGAACTGAGCGAATGATGCGAGCCGGGATTTGCGCCAGAGTAAGAACCCCTGACCAGAGCGGGAAAGTATTCAGAGTCGAGCAGGGCATGCGCAGGTGCATGGTCTGCGAGGAATTGTTCACTCGCGAAACGGCTGCCGAACACGCGAACGCCGCGTGCCGGCCGGAGAAGCAATCTGGTTCTCAATACGGCTGCGAAGCGCAAACGAGCAACTGAGTTTTCAAGTGAGCAGCTAGTCGGAACACGCAGGCATCCAAAATCCCCCCAAACGGTCTTTTTCAATAGCTCGGTAGAGGCCGGGAACGGTCGTATCGTGATTCCCGTGCCGGATTACTACCGAGAAAAGGGGTTCTCCAAAGTAACGGAGGTGGCAAGCCTTTGTTGCAAAGCTGACTGATTGCTCCTCAGTCCGCTCCTCCCCTAAGTGATTGCAGTTGCAGCATCCACCGTGGCGCCGGTGTGCCAGCGGTGTGCCATATCTTTCGGGAGGATTTGCGTTTGGCTAGAAAGACAGGACAGATTGTCGGGCGAGGACGAAGCCGGTGGCTGGTGCGCGTCTTCCTCGGTCGCGACCGCGAGACCCGCAGGCGCCGATACCACAACCACACCGTTCGCGGTCCCGTGCGGCATGCCCAGACCTACCTTAATAATGTGCTGCGCGAGCGCGATCTGAGGCGAGGGGTGGAGGGAATCACGATCACGTTGAACGAGTACCTTGACCGCTTCGAGACCGCCGCGAAGTCCAGGCTGCGCGATAAGAGCTATCGGGACTATCGGAGTTTACTCCGCCGATACGTTCGCCCGATCCTCGGTGAACGAATGTTATCGGCGATCACTCCTCTCGATGTCCAGGCGGTGTACCAACGGCTGGTCGAGCGGGGCCTTTCGGCCCGCACCGTCCGGTACACCCACTCTGTTCTACGCTCGGCCATGCGACAGGCCATCCGCTGGCAGCTCCTCTCGCAGGATCCAACCGACGGCGCTCAATTGCCACGACTGAGGCGGCGCGAGATGCGGGTGCTGAGTGCGGAGCAATCGCGGATCTTTCTTGATACGGCGCTGAAAGCCCACTACGGCGCTGTCTTCGCGGTTGCACTGACTACCGCAGCACGCCCCAGCGAGTACCTGGGATTGAAGTGGCAGGACATCGACTGGAACCGTGGAACCGTAAGTATCAGGCGGACACTCGAAAGAGGAACCCTGCGGTTTGCTGAAACAAAACGGGCGCGCAGCCGCCGCGTGATCAAACTGCAGGGCTGGGTGCTGGGTCTCCTGCAGGATCCGCATGCAAAGACGAAGGCGAAACCCGGGTGCAACGCATGCCTTGGCGCGGAAGATCTCATCTTTACCGATCCCTCTGGTCGGCCGATCCATTCCGACAGGCTCGCAAAGGAGTTCAAGTCAATCCTGGAGCAAGCCGGCTTGCCCCTCATCAGGCTCTATGACCTCCGGCATACAGGAGCAACGCTTGCCCTCGCAGCCGGCGTGCCGCCCAAGGTGGTCTCGGAGCAGCTTGGACATGCCAGCGCGGCTTTCACACTCGATATTTACTCGCACGTGCTACCGCACATGCAGGAGGAGGCAGCCGCGAAGGTCGAAGCGGTACTGACGGGCGGTCGCTCACGCGGCGGGCTCTAAGATCTAGTATCAAGCGGTTCTTCTGGGCGAAGCGTGGCGGATCGGGGAAATCGTGTGATGTCGCCGTCGCAGATTGGTTCTTGACATTCGTCAGGTCGGATAATATCTTTATCCCGATTTCGGCGAACGGAAGGATGAAGCTTTTCCAAGCTTCTCGTCCGAGGGGGCTTCTACTCGCCGAGTTCCCCGAAAACAGGAAGTGTGTTCACTGAAGGACGAAACCCACGCGCGTAGGCGTGTCTCTGGTCATGCAGCCTGTTCGCCGACCTTAGTGGATCATCCCAAGCGGTGGCGGTTACTTCTTTGTTTCGTCGATCTCAGCCCTGCGCGACGTTTTGGGAAACTGAGGCTCGACTAAATCGTCTTGGAGACGAACGATGCCTACCCTATTCACAGTCCTCAGGTCCCACGCCGAGCAGCTTAAACAGCAAAAGTCGAAGCAACAGGCGATCGTAGGAGAGCTTCCTGTTCGCCGCGTTTCGGGCATTGGCGCCCAGTTGTCCGCGGTGGTAGCGGAGTCTGCCCCTCGCCGAAAAAAGACCAAAGAACCCAATCCTCGCCTGTCGCTTAAGGACCGCTTCCGGATTGTCGGAAAACCGTCACCTAACCTTCATGTCATTGTTGTTGGCGCAGGGTTCGCCGGTCTATCGGCTGCGTACGAACTCCAAAGTGTCGGATACAAAGTCACCGTCATTGAAGCCCAAGCTGAGGTTGGTGGACGGGTCGACAGCCGGCGAGATGTCGTTCCGGGGAGAGTGATGGAGGGCGGAGCCGAACTGATCGGACTGAATCATCTCGCGTGGTGGTCGTACAAGCACAAATTTGGTCTGCAGTTTACCCGGCTCTCTGATTCTGAGAATTCGCCTGTCATCCTCGGGGGTGACCGGCTGGCTCCCGCAGCAGCGGCCAGGCTCAGTCGAGAAATGGATAAGGCACAGTCCTTAATATCGCGGGTTGCGCGAGCTGTGAACGCGGATGAACCTTGGAGAACTCCAGGTGCAAGGAAACTGGATCGACGCTCACTGACTTCGGGCCTCAATTCGATCCCGATGTCTCGTTTGTGCAGACTGGCTTTCCTTGAGCAATTGCAGGCTGATAACGGGGTGGAAGCGCGCCGCCAGAGTTGGCTCGGCAATTTGGCGATGATTAAGGGCGGCGGATTGGGAAAGTATTGGACAGAGACGGAGACGCACCATTGTAAGGGAGGAAATCAGCAGCTTGCATTCAAGTTCAAAGCCAAACTGAAGCAGCTCAAGTTAGGAAAACCGGTACGGGGGATCCACATTGATCGCAATGGACTGACCGTCATTCTTCAGCGTGGGAAACCAGTGAGGGGAACCGACGTTGTGTTAGCGCTACCGCCCACGAGATGGAGGGATATCGACTTCAAGCCCCCGTTGCCGAAGACGTACGACGTTCAATTTGGTCAAAATGTGAAGTATCTCCTGAATGTTCAGAATGGTTGCTGGAGGCCGGCTGGTCCAGACATGAGTTCTGACGGTCCGATTGACTTAACCTGGGAAGGGACTGATGGCAGGCGTGGATCGCGAGTGGGGTTCGTAGCGTTCTCGGGCGCAACTGATGCCGTTACCTGTGGAGGCTGGAAAAACCGTCGAAAGAAGTATCTCGCTGAACTAGCACCCGTCTATCCCAGACTGAAGAGGGGAAGCCGAAACGGCTTGTTCATGGACTGGCCCAAGAACAAATGGACTCGCGGCTCTTACTCGTTTCCTAAGCCCGGCGAAGTTACTCGTGTGGGCCCCCTTCTAAGATCCGGGTTCAAACAAAGGGTCCATTTCGCAGGTGAGCACACTTGTTATGCGTTCACCGGGTACATGGAAGCGGCCTTGCAATCAGGGCTACGGATTGCGGAGTACCTAGCGCGTCGGGATCAAGTGATCCAATAGAGCGCCACAGCTCATGATCGCTTGGTTCGACGTTTGGGGAGGTGACTATGAGTCGTCACAGCGGTGGTGGTGGAGGATGCGCCCTCATCGTGCTCGTCGCTCTCGGCTGGTTGCTGATCGTGACATGGCCGTGGTGGCTTTTGTTGGTTCCGACGATTGGGATCGTCGTACTCATTGTCAACAAAACGCTGAGAATTCGGATCGTTACCGCCTTTAAGGACGAAGACGTTGACGCGGAAACCGCTCGAATCAGGAAACGGATGATGCGCAGTCTGGTCGTTCTCGGGGCAATCTCAGTATTCTTCTGTTTGCTTGAGGCAGGTCTTGACGAAATGCAATGGTGGCTGATCCCGCTCCTGTACTTGACTCTTGCAATTCGGCTGTACGCGATGGGGTGTAAGTCGCACAAGTGGCCTCTTCTGCAACGCGCCTTTTGCGACAACCTTCTGGAATTAGCCCTGATTATAAGCGCTGTTCTGATCGCTTACACACTTGTACTTTGGCGGTTCCACGCTCTTCCGCTTGACGCCATGACCCTCAAAAAGTTGACGGACCTGGAGAAAGAGATTGAGACAACCCATAAGAAACTCGAAGACTACAAACCCGATTTCTATGCGCTGATTGCGTGCGTGTTCGCAATGCTCGCCCTCAGAGTAGCCGAGAAGACATGGCCTACACTCAGGAGCACCGCGGCCACTGCAATGAAAATGTTGGTAAACGGAGTCAAATGGGCAGAGAGAGCATGCTCTGCGGCTGCCATAGCCGCGAGCCTGACGTTTCTCGCAACGCAACAAGGGGGCCCGCTCTCCGCCCCCATCAGTTTGTCGCTCAAAGACGCAACTAAGGACTATGAAGCCTTTCGCAGTGACCTAGGCAATCACGTAGATATCGCTCTCCGCCATGCCCTGGTAAACAGGGCATGGATAGAAAGACCGCCTGCGCTGAACGCCGAAATGACTCGTGCCGCCGAACTTTTCAAGGAACGCAGAGAGTTTGAAGCAGAACAATCAAAAGCTACGGAATCCTTCGAGATCAAGCCTCAAGACGCAGAGCCATTTCCGCTTACGGCGAACGTTCCAAATAACGACGTAACGGTTGAAGCGGTTGGCGTCATCGACGACCCGCCGTCACCCTCGTGGACGCCGGGAGATTTACGCAGAGCAGCGAGCGAAGCCAAAGGGCTTGCGGCTACAGAGAAGATGAAGCCGGGCGATGAGAAGAACGAAAATACTGAAGAGATGGCGAAGGAAGCACTTGATGAGATATCGCCCGCGGAAAAGCTATTTGCGCAATCATCCATGATCGAGCTTTTGAAGACACACTATCCTGTATTCGGAGAGTTTGTCGATGCTGTTAGTTCCTCGATCTCCGAGGCTTCCTTCGACGCGATACGAAATTCCATTGTGCGCAGGATTATCGAAAGGCGGTCAGCGGGACCAGGTATTTCTCTATCGGCGGTCGTTTCGCAGGAGGCGGGGGCGGACATCGGCGGCGTCCCCCTCGTCTGGAGCCAGTTTGACGAGAGCTGGACGAGAACCACCCAGGCGCGGCTCCGCGGATACGGGACAGAAATTGCTCGTGCCAAAGTTGGCCTGGAAAAGCTGGCCGCGGAGAAGCAATTGAAGAAAACAGAGGATGCCGCCCGGTGGGCATCGGCAACACGTGAACTGATGACAAAGGTCGCCAGGGAGACCGACTCCCAGTCCCTCCTGGATAAAGCGATGATGCTGAAGAAGCTTATAGGTGAGCTGCTGGCGCTCGGGAGAACCTGGCCGGCTCTGAAACAGGCCACGGCCGAAGAAAACCACGATTTGAGTCAGATTTTCGCGCAGATTGGCGCGAGCGGCTTGAGCGATATCCAGACAGGCGCCGGGAACTCCTGGACGACTCCACTGGACGGCATTTCATATTGCGGATTGTACGTTCAGAGGAAACTGATCAAAATCGTAGCTGAATCCGCCGAATCGGCACCGGAATCGGAAAAGCTACGGGACGCGATGGGCCGCGACTACGATGTTTACTACATGGCGTGGCAACATGAGGTGGACGTAGTCCGAAAACGGAAGGAAGAGCAAGAGAGACGGCAAGCTGAGGCTATAAGAGAAGAACATATACGCGAACAAGAGTGGAGAGACAGCCACCCAGTCGAAGTAGAACATCCAGTCGAAATTCCCTAACACCCAATCTGCTCCTGGAAGATGTTGCTGGGAGAAGGAGGGGTTGATCGAAAAGCACGGCGGGGGGGGAAATTTGGGATATAAAGTGGATGACCTACGCACACGCACCCAGCGCTCTATTCTGCCGGATCGCCTCTCCTCTTTTGGCGCTGAAAGCTTGATCCCATTACGCTGCTAGCGGCGGCGCTTGAGGGGGAAGGAATCGACTGACTCGATTCAGTCTAAAGAATCGATATGACAAACACGAAGTGTTCGAACGACTTCAGTCGCAGCACAGTCTTCAGCGGATGGTCCCAAGCCAATGCAAAGGGCGCGTCGCCTACAGTTCCTGGTGCCTCGTCCGTCCAGTCGGGTCTGGGCGAAATCATTCGAATCGCTTTCGTGATGATGGTGTGTCGCGCCCAGGATCTCGCCCACGCGCTTGTGTTTCTGGACAGGCCCTCGTCCAGCAGCTTGCAACGGCGGTTCTTGTGCTTACTTTCTTAAATCGGGCCGGGCAAATATGCGAGTTCAACACGCAAACGCCTTGAGGAAGACGAAAACCACCGCGCCGACTCGGCAGAGAACGTGATTGCCGCCGTGTCGATGGGCGTCCTCGGCTACCTTGTCTCCAACCGCAGCATATTCTTTTTCGTCGCGGCTTTCGCGGTCCCCACGATTCTCGTCCTGCGGGGAAGAACTATTCGAGCGCGACCGAATTGGCGACCACTGGCGAGATGATGAGAGCCGCCTTCGAGTGAAATTGTGAGCGTTAGGATTGCCTTGACGCCAACACCGTAATGCAGTCCGCCTGAAGCGCCCCAGTTTGCGGCACAAATCGCAATATGAGTCCTGGGTTGATTTTTGCAGTTGCTGTGACCACCAGCATTCGCAGCGCCTCGTTATACTGGAATTTTGGCTGCAGCCACCAGTGCCACTCTGGCGCTTTGAATAAAGCCCTCTAAAAGAACTTTGTGAAGTTGTAGCCGAAGTGCGCCCCGTGTCCCGCACCGTAGCCGAGGTATGCTTCAGCTACCACCGTCTTCAGCAAGCGCAATGAGATGCCATAACCAGCGTCCTGACGCGCGTGTGCAAGAGACAAATCCCCGATTGAATTTCCTACCGTGCCCGCCTCGTAGAAGACCAATGCGCCAATCGGATTGTATACGGGTATGCCATATTCGACACCGATCATCGCTGCATCCGGCGCACGGAATCGATAGTCGTTGAAGCCCCGTAGAGTTGGGCGCGATTCGATATCAGATCCTCCGAGGGTCGGCTGAAAATAAAAAGGTACAACTCCTGTGGCCTCGGTCGCTGCTGTCGAAATGAAGAACGGACGGAAAGTCAGTTCCCCAAAGTCGCATTCATCATGAACTTTCAGGCCGCCTGGACGGCTGTTACAGAAATGCTTCAAAATGACCAAGGCCTTTGTCATTTTGTCGGGCGGGACAAATCGTCGAATCACTGAATGCAGCCGAATGACCTCATTTCCTACGATCTCCAACTGTCGAAAGGAATAGTGACCCGTATCTTGATCAGAGTACCAGTGTTGCAACACGTTGTTTTGAAAAACAAACACTAGCTTGTGCTTCATCAGTGGAGGCGGCCTGACTCCGGGAGGTGTTACGGCGGGATCATCTGTTTTCGGTTCAGCGATAGCCTGAAGGTGGGTCCTCAGCCCTACTGCGTAGTGCATAAAATCGGGCTGGGAAAGAACTCCGGGAGCAGTTTGTTCATTGATGGCATTCGAAGCCAGAGAGGCGCTGCTGAACTGGATGTTCGGCTTAGTGTTCCCGATCTGCCCCTCAATAGTAAGCCAGTCTAGAAGAGGCATTCGAGCATCTGCCCCACCGTATGTCTCTGTCTGCCGGAACGTAAATTGCGTATCCGGAGAAGACGGACCGAGCCCATAGAAATAAAGGGTCTGAAGGGTTCTATGCGTCACGGACAAGTTGATGCCGAACACCTCCTCGGTGCAGATCGGCCCTAGGCGGTGACATGATTTGCGCGTGCTTCCCGTATTTTTGAAGTCGTCCCGATAGTGGACAGGCGGTAACCACGAAAAGGCTCCGGTGGCATACCATGACGAATTTGTAGAAATCACAAATGCAGATTGGAGGTCGCTTAGCGACTTGAAAGCGCTGGGAGGATTACTCGGTGCGCTCCCGTTGTCCTCGGATGCGTTTGAAAATGGCGAGACGTTGTATGTTCGTTTCTCCCATACCACGCCAATCGGGAACCCATTGGCAGGAGGAATACTAGAGATTGTTAAGTGCGGTAAGTGATAGGGAATGTCCTTCTCTGTGAAGAGCGCTTCGATGCAATCGAGGGTCTGATGGCGGTTTTCGAAAAACGCGTGGCAGGAATCCTCCACCCGTTGAGCAAATCCAAGGGTTGGGAAAGCAAACAAAGTAAGCAAAAGGGCAGTCCTTGGGGCGAGTCTTCGCAGCGTTTTTGTCATCGTTTTACCCCTTACTTTGAAGTTGGCTGGCTGCATTGCTCAGGAAATTAATCGCGTCTTGTGCTGAATAGATATCGGTTACGTGCTTCGCCAGCTTAACTCCGAGAGTGTCAGCCGCCGCTTGCATCGCTTGCGCCATGTAAATAGTCAAGTCGCTCGGGGTGCGAACAGCAGGCGATGCCTGCACTCCCCCGGAGACAAAAGGAGGAGGCAGCGTTACCTCATTCCTCTGTCCGGCGGGCATTGTGGGAACAAGGCTGAAAATGTCATCAAAAGTCGCGGCTCCCGCTTCTCTCCAATTAAACGGTGTCTTATCCAAGCAGAACAATTTACGCACGGTAGCCACAATCGAGCAGTGATCAAACTGCCGAGCGATGATCGAGCCGGGCTTTATTAACGGTGAAACGAAGACCGCTGGCACGCGGACGCCGAGTCGGTCGAACTTGAAAGGTGGATTCAGCGATTGGGGGACTGGCGGATACGCCGAATTGATCGTGAGGCTTGGGGGCGGGACATGATCGAAGATGCCTCCGTGCTCGTCATACACAATCAACAAAAGCGTCGTCGCCCAGTCTGGGCTCGTCGTCAGTGCCGAATACACATCTGCAATAAGCGCCTCGCCTTCGTCAACCGGAAAGTCCGGGTGCTGGCTATTTGCGTAGAGTCCATTCGCGATGTCATCGTCATAGCGCGGTTCAATGAAGGTATACGCGGGAAGATCACCCTTCACACAATCATTCGTAAATTCGCTGTAAGGGTGGAACCCATCCTGATGGTGAATCAGGTATAGGTTGGATAGGAGAATTGATCCTCCCGTGGTAGCGGTATAGATGCGATAGCTGGAAGGGTTGGCAGGATCGTCCATTACCTCGAATATGGTCTTAAGTGTTAGGGGTGCGAGAATGGCGTCTTGCGTGAGAGAGCCACCCGAATGAGCAGCGTGCGCGAAAAGCCGATTTGGTATGGTAGAGCCCGGCACTGACGAAAACCAGTGGTCGCAGACCGCGTACTGTTTGGCAAGCATTGATAACACGGGGAGAGTCTGGTCGGTGAAACATTTCACGACGCTAACGCCTTTAGCGCTGTTCTTGCTGACCGCAGCGTAGTCTCGAACGAAGCCGCGCATTTGAGGACCTACCACATTTCCTTGCTGATTCCCGAAAATCTGCACGTTAACGTTTATGAAATCGTGGGCGGGATCGGGTTCGAGGTCGCTCACGGTACGTGCGTTGGGTGTCGGCGGAACTGGGGCGGAGCCCGCCGCCGGGTCGCATGTCGGCAAGTTGGCGGGATCAAGGCCTTCGATCAGATACCCCGGGCTTTTCAAGAAACCCAGCATGTGATCGAATGAGCGGTTTTCAAGCATGAGCACTACCAGATGATCAAAGATCTGCATTGTTCTGGCCTTTCTGTGTTTCCAGTGACCGTGTTCATTGCGCTCGCAGTTCCCTTGAGCGCGTTCGTCAATTTGAGCACTGTTTTCGAACGCTCATCAGCACTTACTCGTCATCACTTAGAAGATTCCCAAGAAGAGCAATGCGGCCTGCTTTTTGCAGTTGAGGCACACACGTATGCATAAGTCTAGCTAGGGCGGCGGCCCTCTCAATACTCCTAGTTTTGTCCTGAATAGTCCTTGAAATGAAGGTCTGGTAGGCGTTAACTCGATTGTTCGCGGTTTGTTGAGCTTGGTAGAGTGGCCGTGCGGAGGCAAGCCTTGGGCCTTGACTGACGCTTCTAACTCGGCAGTCTCTTGCTCCGCGTCAGGAACAGTCACACCGGGGCCGAAGTGCTGTGCCAACATCGACGACACAGAAGCATACATCGCAACGACGACGCTTAAAAGCCGTCTGAGTCGACAAGCCACAGCGATCTCCTAAGTACGCAAACCTGCGCGTTCAGCGTAGTTCCTCGGGAACCTCAAGCCAAACGCGCGCAGAACGCGGTGGTGTTCTAAATAGGTCGAATTGACCAAGGGTTTAAGACCCTGCCATCGATCGGCCATCAAAACTCATTGTAGTGGCCGGGAGTTCGAATCTCCTCCTGCCCACCGTATTTCCTCACTTACCATTTCTGCCCTCACTCCGCGAGGCTCCAAATGGCTCCATTGTTGGGATCGGACTTCGCCATAAGAACTTGCGGGTCACCTCGCGACGGCATGCCGATCTCGGTTGATGTAAATCGCCAATATTGGCTCACTGCCCACCGAAAGTCTTTTGGAGCGTTGCGACCGAGACGTGTGGCCAACTAAAAGGCACCGGGGGGGCGGGTTTTGGTTTAAGAATGGGAAAGTTCAAAATGACAGTCTGCACATACTGGAGCTGCATAAAGTCGTGGGCGGGATGTGAGATCCTCTCAATCCAGAAGGTGGCAAAGACCATCGCCGTGTCCGCGTTGGTGATGAGGAAGGGGATGTTCTCGATTCCGCCGCCTCCATCCGTCACCGGCTTTGTCCCCGTTGGGTTCGCAACCGTCGCAATGTCGATTACCACCATCTCTAAAATGTTCTGTCCTTTAATGGCCTCCTGAAGGATCCGGGTGGGGTCATTAATCACCGTCTGCATAACAACGCCATTGATAGTGGCGGGCAGGGGCACGGGAGGAGTATCTCCTAAGGGAGTTCTTGGGTTAACGGCGGATTCTGGAACAGCGAGATTGTATTCCG